>Ga0074046_10000878_pt1 | contig 27880 bp, 26 predicted proteins | sample BogForMeECP23OM3_FD_94441 | JGI IMG/M metagenome (GOLD analysis project Ga0074046, IMG submission 94441) | Bog forest soil microbial communities from Calvert Island, British Columbia, Canada - Bog Forest MetaG ECP23OM3 | ecosystem: Environmental > Terrestrial > Soil > Wetlands ...
ATCGCCCGCTCCATCGCGGCCTTCGAGTAGAAACCCATGTTTCGCATGGTCGCCTACTCTCGCCGCCTGCAAAGCGGACAGATCACTTGCTATCTCAACCGGACATATCATGTGCTACTGACAGAGTCGAATTTGGTTCTCGACAGTTGATGCTTCTTGCGTTAAAATCCGCCGACATTCATCCATAGCAATTAAGAACGCGCGAAGGGGCGCTGGCGGGTGTGAACTGCCTTCTAGAGTTGCCTTGGCAGGCTAGCTGTACGAGGGAATCCCGGTGTTTGACGAGTTAAGGACCATCCAACACGAGTTTGGTTATCTCCCGGTCGAGCAGTTGCACCGCATGTCTCAGCGTCTGAAGATACCGGTAAGCCAGATCCACGCCGTCATCAGCTTCTATCCCCATTTCAGGCTGACGCCTCCGCCCAAACTCGACGTCCGGGTCTGCTCTGACATGAGTTGCCATCTTAGAGGCGGGGACCAACTGGATTCCGCAATACGAGCGTCGTTCAGGAACAAGAGCGCGGAAGAATTTACCGTCCGTGGTGTCTCCTGCCTCGGGCGTTGCGATAACGCTCCGGCATTTTGCGTCAATGACCGAATCTATGCCGGGATGGCGACCGAACAGGTCCTCGACCTGCTGCGCAGCGGTGGATCTGCGCCGGTCAGGTCTCCGTCCAGCGGGAAACGCACCACGCTGCAACTGGCCACGGATCCTTACTCCGGCATAGGTGAATACCAGGCAGTGCGCCGCCTGTTGGAGACTGGGGACTACCTAGGGGCCATCGCTGCACTCAAAGCCAGTGGTCTTAAGGGGCTTGGAGGCGCAGGCTTTCCAACCTGGTCGAAGTGGGATCTCGTCAGGAATGCTTCCGGCGAACAGAAGTACATCGTCTGCAACGCCGACGAGAGCGAACCCGGCACTATCAAAGACCGCTTCATCATGGAACACCTGCCGCATCTTGTGATCGAAGGCATGATTTTGGCTGCTCTGGTCACCGGCGCAACTAAGGGATATCTGTACATCAGGCATGAATATGAAGGGCCCAAAGAGGTGTTGCAGGAAGAGCTTGACCGCTGCTACCGCTCGGGTCTCCTGGGGGAAAATATCCTGGGAAGCGGCCGCGACTTCGACCTGGAGATATTTGTCAGCCCGGGTGGCTACATTTGTGGCGAGGAAAGCGCGCTCTTGGAAGCCCTGGAGGGCAAGCGTGCCGAGCCGCGCAATAAGCCGCCGTTCCCCGTCACCAATGGCCTGTGGAACAAGCCTACGGTCATCAACAACGTAGAGACCTTCACTTTCGCCGCCGCCATTCTCGTTCGCGGGGTTGACTGGTACAAGTCGCAGGGCATCAATGGTTCTGTCGGCCTGAAGTTTGTGGGCATCAGTGGCGATGTTATTCGTCCCGGTGTGTTTGAAGTGCCGATGGGCATTTCCTATCGCGAGCTCATCTATCGATACGCCGGTGGCGTGCCCGATGGCAGGAGCTTGCAGGGGTTTGCTCCTTCCGGACCTTCTTCCGGCTATTTGCCCGCGAGCATGCTGGACTTGCCTCTGGACTTCAAGGTTGTCGCGGATGCCGGCTCCATGGTCGGTTCGGGAGCGATTGTCGTGTGTGCGGACAATCGTTGCATGCTCGACATGGCTTTGAACTCAGTCCGGTTTTTCCGCAACGAGTCATGCGGCAAGTGCGTTCCCTGTCGCGTCGGCTCGCAAAAGCTGGTGAGTATCCTGAGCGGCTGGACCTCCGGGGAGTCCAAGCCGGGCGACCGTGAACTGTGCCAAGAGTTATTTCAAGCCATGCGCATGACCTCCATATGCGGCTTGGGACAGATCGTGCACGCGCCAATCACGTCCGTCATGCGACACTTTCCGGACGTCGTTGAAGACCACCTGAACCGAAAGCAATGCTCCGCGGGCGTCTGCTTTCAGACTGGGGCGATGAGGTAATGGCTGTCTCGGTTACAGCAAGAGAGCTCCCCGACGTCACACTCACCATCGATCAACGGGAGGTGGTGGTGCCGGCGGGAACGACGATCTTCGATGCTGCACGTCTAGCCGGGATCGTCATACCGACGCTCTGCCATCAGCAGAATGAGACGCCGGTTGGGGTCTGCCGCTTGTGCGTCGTGGAGATTGAGAAGCAGCGCGTGTATGCAGCGTCGTGCGTCCGCCAGGTGGAGCCCGGAATGGTGGTGAATACCTCCACTCAAGATGTGACCGGGGTCCGGCGCACCCTGCTGGAGTTGCTGATGGCCGACCATCCAACTCCCTGCCAGCGACAGCAGCAGACGCATGACTGCGAGCTGGAGCGACTGGCTGGTCATGAAGGCCTCGCCGCTTCTCGCTATCCCGGCCTGCCGACGTCACGCCTGCACGACGAATCGTCGCCTTCAATCGCCGTCGATCACAATGCCTGCATTCTCTGCGAGCGCTGCATGCGCGGTTGTAGCGAGATTCGCCATAACTTCGTATTGGCACGCAGAGGAAAGGGCTACCAGGCAGGCGTTGCCTTCGACGAAAACCTCCCTATGGGCGAGTCGACTTGCGTCAGTTGCGGGGAGTGCATGGTTTCCTGTCCTACTGGCGCACTGGTGAATAAGAGGGTGATCCAGGGTGAGGTGGGGGGCGATCCGGTCCCGGTGGCAGAACTGAAACAGATCGAAATGTTCCAGAACGTTTCGGGCACGTTCCTCAGCCTGAACAGCAATTCGGTTAGCAAGCGGCATTTCAAGGCCGGGGAAATCATCTGCCGCGAAGGCGATTACGGTTCGACTGCGTTTTACATTCTGGATGGAACTTGCGAAGTTTATCTCTCCAGTCCGATTGCGCATGTCTCCACCAAAGCCGAGCAGGGCAGCTTCTTCAAGAGGTTGAAGTCCAGCCTCACCGGCCGTGCACAAACTCGAGAGGCCAGAGACGAACGCGCCTTTATACCGATTGATGCGCCGGTCGATTTGCCTTACGGAAATCCCATCGCCGAACTGGTGGCGGGGGACCTGTTCGGCGAAATGACTTGCATGAGCTTCTATCCGCGCTCGGCGACGGTCCGGGCCAAGACGGATTGCACCATGCTGGAGATGTTGCGGAACGTGCTCGACATCCTGCAACGCAACAAAACTTTTCGAGAAAAGCTGGAACTCAACTACCGCAAGCGCGCCCTCGAAGATCACTTGCGCAGCATCCCATACTTCGCCTCCCTGACTCCGGAGTTCATCGATTATCTGCGGGAACGGGTGGAACTGCGACGCTACACGCCCGGGCAGATTCTCTGCCGCGAGGGCGAACAGTCAGACAGCTTCTTCTTAGTGCGCATCGGGTTCGTCAAGGTGTCGCAGCACCATCCCGGCGGCGATCTAGTTCTGGCATACGTCGGGCGATCCGGAGTATTGGGCGAGATGTCACTGCTGGGCGCAGGCCTGTATACCGCGACTTGCACTGCTCTGGACCACGTCGAGGCAGTACGGATTGCTGCAGAAGACTTCCACCTCATGATCGAGCAGTTTCCAGCCGTAAAGGAAGGCCTGCTGCGGCTTGCGCAACAGCGCATGGAAGAGAACCGCGCCCGGTTCACCACCGTCCAAAGCGCACCGATTGACGCCTTTCTAGCGCAAGGGCTGATGAATGCGCAGAGCCTGCTGGTACTTGATCTGGAGCGCTGCACAAGGTGTGATCAGTGTGTACGGGCCTGCGCGGACGCGCACGATGGCGTCAGCCGCCTAATCCGTGATGGTTTGCGTCTGGACAAGTTCCTGATTGCAACATCATGCCGGCAATGCAAGGACCCGTTATGTATGGTCGGCTGTCCGGTCGGATCTATCCGCCGTAAGAATAGCCTCGAGATGGTCATCGAGGACTGGTGCATCGGATGCGGGCTGTGCGCCAACAACTGTCCATACGGAAACATCAACATGCAGCCCTTTCAGGTCAGGGTTGAGGATCTCTCGCAACCCGGGTATAAGGTGGCGAAGGTACAAAACAAGGCAACCGCCTGCAACCTCTGTCTCGACTACGATGAGCCGAGCTGCGTCTATGCTTGTCCGCATGATGCTGCGCACCGCGTCAACCCGCGCGAGTTCTTTGCCCATCTCTCCGAGCACGAAACCATTACGTTAAAGAAGGGCGTATAGCGTGCTCATTGACTCCACACATCGCCCATGGATCATCGCCACCGTTGTGGCACTCGTGTTGGGCACTGCGTTCTACATTCCTTACGCGCTGTTTTCTCTAAAGGGACCACAGGGCGGCAGTGCCACCGGCATCATCTACGGGAGTATCGGTTCGGCGATGATGTTGTTCGCAGGCTTGCTCGGTGTACGCAAGAAATTTCCCGTGGTGCGCGTCGGCCGCGCGACCACGTGGATGCGCGGCCACATCTGGCTGGGCTTGCTAAGTTTTCCCTACATTCTGTTTCATTCCGGCTTCAGCCTGGGCACTGCTCCCCTGACTCGCACCCTGATGGTGTTGTTCATCATTGTGGTCGCCAGCGGCATCGTCGGTGCGGTGCTGCAGGAATGCATCCCTCGCACGATTACGTCTCGCGTGCCCTTGGAGACGGTTTACGAACAGATCGATTCCGTGTGCAAGCAACTGGACGAAGAAGCCACGACTATCGCCGGTGAGCTCTGCGCCGCCCTGGAAGGGAACCTGGAGTATGCCAATCAGGTGCAGCGTTCGGAAGCGGCGGCCGCCGGGACAATGGGCGGCCTGACATTCGCTTCGGCACTCAACGCCGATGAGGAGTTCGCGGGGACGATTCGCAGTTTCTTTGAGAACGAAATGAGACCGTATCTGCTGCAGGACGGCGGGCGTGGTCGTGTGCTCGCCGATAAGGATCGGACCTCAGCGATGTTCCAGCAATTCCGGATTTTGTGTCCCGAAGACCTTTGGCCCCGCTTGAATGACCTGGAAAATATTTGCGAGGAGAAGCGCCAACTGGATCGTCAGCGATTGTTGCACCGCATCCTGCATGGCTGGCTGCTGGTGCATATACCCGTTTCTTACGCCCTATTACTGTTGGGAGCAGTTCACGCTGTCATCGCGCTGAGGTACTGACCCGTGCCACGAGTCCGAACTGCCAAGAAGCTCGCTAAGCGTATCAACCTGCAGTACTTTAAGGAGCTGCATGGGTTCCGCCGCTGGCGGCTGTGGCTTTCCATCGCCATTCCGCTGCTGGCTGGGGGATGGCTGCTCGCAGAAAAGGTGCAGGGTAATCGGCTCGTCTATAGCGGTGGCCCAGTGTCGTCGGCGCATGCGGTTCTCGGCCCGAATTGCAATCTGTGTCACGTGAGGGGCGCGAGCTACAGCGCTAAGGTCGAAGACAAGGCCTGTCTCGCGTGCCATAACGCTCCCGTGCACCAGGCGCGGCAGACTTTCACTCCTGCTTGCAGCTCTTGCCATCTGGAACACAAAGGCGCAGTAAGAATGGCGGTCACAAAAGATGCCGCCTGCGGCCAGTGTCACAGTGACCTGCACGTTAAGTCGGGCGAGATGCATTACGATCCGCACGTAACGGGCTTGGATAACAAGCACCCGCAGTTCCCGCCCTTGCGTCAGGGCTATAAGGATCCCGGCACCATCAACCTGAACCACCATGCTCATATGCAACCGACGGTTCGCGGTCCGAACGGCCAGGTCCAGATGCAGTGCAGCGACTGTCACCGGCCGACAGGCACGAATCAGCCGTGGCCATATTCGCTTGCTGTGGTGCAGCCAGTGAGCCCAAAGCCGGTCGTGCTGCCCGCGGCCGAGACGCAGCAACAGAATGAATGCGAATGTAGCGCGCCGAAGTTTACTGAGACGTTCGCTGGACCATACATGGCGCCCATTAAGTACGTGAACCAGTGCGCTGCCTGTCACACTCTTCAGTTTGACCCGCTGATTGCCGATCCAGCGCCGCATGGAGACGCAGCAAAGACCCGGATTTTTGTTGAGGAAAAGATAAAGCAATTAGTTAAAGACCGCCCAGAACTCATTCATCAGCCTATAACTACTGGGTATAAGGAGCAGATGGAGGCGACCCGGAATTTCCTCCGTCCCACGCGCGACTATCTAACCCTGCCCACGCAGCCAACCACGCCGCAAAACTGGGTGCAGCAGCGCATCGAGTTAGCCGAACGCCTCCTGTGGAAGAAGGACTGTAAGGTTTGCCACGAACAGACGACGGGCGAGCCGGACACGATTCCGACCTCCGTGAAAGCCGTGATTCCGGCGCGCTGGCTTCCGAACGCCGACTTCGATCACCAGGCCCATCGCATGATGACGTGCGAGTCCTGCCACTCCCACATCTCCGAGAGCAAATTGACTTCAGACGTGAACCTGCCGGGGATCGAGACCTGCCGCCGCTGTCACAAAGAGCAAGGAGCGATGAAGCATGCCGCCGTAGGGCGTTGCTATGAATGCCACAGTTACCACGATTGGCGGAAGGAACAGCCGTTGAAGGGCAAGTTCGATCTGACGACTCTGACGTCGAAGAAATAACTCCGGCGCGAAGGCCGGGGTTCGAGACCGCCTCGGGAATCCGGCGATACAATGAGATTCCCGAGGTCCTCATCGTGACTTATCAAGAGATCGTCGAACGCGAACAGAAGTACTTGCTGAATACTTACGCGCGCTATCCCATTGCCATGGCGCGCGGCAAGGGTGTGTACCTTTACGACGTCGAGGGCAAACGCTATCTTGACTTGCTCTCCGGGCTGGGCGTCAATGCGCTCGGCCATGCCCACCCGCGCATCGTGAAGGTCATCCGCGACCAGGCCACCAAAGTCATCCACCTTTCGAACCTGTATTACAACGAGTACCAGGGACGGCTCGCCGAGAAGCTTTGCTCCAAATCAGGCCTGGACCGCGCATTCTTCTCCAACAGCGGCACCGAGGCCATCGAAGGGGCGCTCAAGCTGGTGCGAGCTGCCGGTCACGCCAACGGCGGGCCGGAAAAGTCCATCGTGATCGCGCTGGACAACTCCTTCCACGGACGAACCATGGGGGCGCTTGCCCTTACGGCACAGCCGAAATATCGCCAGGACTTCGAGCCTATGCTCGAAGGCGTGCGCTTCGTGCCACGCAACGACATCGAGGCCCTGCGTGCCGCCATGGACGACAAAGTCTGCGGCATCGTGCTGGAGCCCATCCAAGGCGAAGGCGGCATCCACGTGACCTCACCCGAGTTTCTGCGCGCCTGTCGCGAGGTTGCCAACCGGTACCACGCTGCGCTCATCTTCGACGAGATCCAATGCGGTATGGGACGCATCGGCCAGCTCTTCGCCTTCCAGCACTTCGGCGTCATGCCCGACGTGGTTTGCATCGCCAAGCCCATGGCCGCCGGCCTTCCCATGGGCGCGTTTCTTGCGACAGAGGATTTCGCGCAGCACATATCTCCTGGCAAACATGGCACCACTTTTGGTGGCGGCCCGCTAGCTTGCCGGGTGGCGTTGGAGTATCTGGCGACCCTGGAAGATGAGAACCTGCTGGAGCAGGTGCGTCGCGTCGGGGCGTATTTCTCGCAGAAGCTGCGCGAACTGGTGGACAAGTTCGACATCGCCGTCGAAGCGCGTGGAATAGGCGCGATTCAGGCGCTACAGTTGACCATCCCCGGCAAGCCGGTGCTGGAAGGCGCACATGCCAATGGCCTCCTCATCAACGTGACTCAGGACACGGTGCTGCGCTTCCTCCCGCCCTTTCTGCTGCAAGAGAAGCATGTGGACAGCGGCATTCGCATCTTGCGGAAACAGTTGGCGGTGCTGGAGAAGGAGCAGAAGAAGGCGGCGAAGAGCAGGGCGGCTGTGGTCAGAGCGTAGGGCCTTTCAGGGTGCTCGCTACGAGTTGTGAGTATGACGGGAGCGAAGGTGGCTTCGGTTGGCGCGGAAGCGAAGAAAAAAAAGAAGAGCACTCCGTCGCGCGACTCCGGCTGGTTGACCTCAACGGAGGAACAGCGGCTGCTCCTCAGCCTTTTGCTCGTGGTAGCGACGCTCGCGCTCTATTACTCAGTGAGCAGCCATCCGTTCCTCGATTACGATGACGACATCTACGTCGTGTACAACCCCCATGTTCACGCTGGACTGCAGTGGGCGACGGTGGCTTGGGCGTTTACCAGCTTCGATCTTTCCAATTGGCATCCGTTGACGTGGCTCTCCCACGCTCTGGATTACCAGCTCTTTCAACTCAATCCCGCTGGTCATCACGACGCTAACCTGTTGTTGCATTTGTTGAACGTACTGTTGCTGTTCTGGGTGCTGGTACGGGCGACTGGATACGCCGGACGAAGTGCCATGGTGGCGGCGCTGTTCGCGTTGCATCCCATCAACGTCGAGTCCGTAGCCTGGGTTGCTGAGCGCAAGAACCTGCTCAGCATGATGTTCCTCCTGCTCGCGTTGGGAGCCTATCGCTGGTACGCGCGTGAGCCGCGCATAGGCCGCTATTTTGTTGTAGCCCTGCTATTCGCGTGCGGACTGATGGCCAAACCGCAGGTGATCACGCTGCCGTTTGTTTTGTTGCTATGGGATTACTGGCCTCTAGGCCGGATGCGTGCTGCGGTTGAGGATGGTCCTGCTGGTGTTGCACCGGAGAGCGCCTTACCGGCCAAGAGTTTTTCGTGGCTGGTATTGGAAAAGCTCCCACTATTAGCACTTTCCGTGCCCAGTGCCGTCGTCACGCTAATAGCGCAACACGAGTCCGGCGCAATGAGTGGCCCGCAGTGGCATCCGCTTCCAATTCGCATTGCGAACGCGATTGTTGCCTACGTGCGCTACTTAGGAAAGGCTTTTTGGCCGTCACATTTGTCAGTTTTTTATCCCCACCCGGGGAGTTCTTTGCGGGCTTGGCAGGTTTTGGGTGCGCTAGTTTTGTTGCTGGCGATTACCGGCTTCGCTGTCGCAGAACGGCATAGGCGCCGCTACCTGTTGATGGGTTGGCTGTGGTTTCTGGGAACTCTCGTGCCAATGATCGGCTTGGTGCAGGTCGGCGTGCAGGCGATGGCCGACCGCTACGCGTATCTGCCGTTTGTGGGACTGTTCATCATGATCTGCTGGGGCGTGGGAGACCTGGTTCAACAGCGACAGGTTCCGATAGCATGGCAGGCAGGAGCCAGCGTGGCAGTTTTGTTGGTGCTTGCCGTCGTAGCCCATCGCCAACTCAGCTATTGGAGTGACAACGTCACGTTATGGTCTCGCGTGGTGGCCCTGGAGTCCAACGCGATGCAGGCCCATCTCAACGACTGGATTCCCGAGAACAATCTAGGCCATGCCTTGCTCAATAAAGGACAGGAAGAGCAAGCCATTCAGCACTTCCGTGCCGCGGTGGCCATCAATCCATCTGATCCAGACAGCACCATGAATATCGGTGCTTACGAACAAGGGCACCACGACCTTTCAGGGGCCGTCGAGCAATACAAGAAAGTGATTGCGATGACGCAGAATACCGCCCGGTTGAATGCGCCCACAAGGGCGCAGACATTTCGCAACATGGGTCATGTGTATCGAGAGCTGAAGGACTACGCGGACGCGCGCGACTGCTACCAGCAGGCCGTAAGCCTGAATCCCAATGACGGCGTGTCGTGGCTGGGTCTTGGGATTACGGCGCACAAACTTGGCGATCTTGATACTGCCATTCTCGGGTACTCCAATGCGCTGAAGGTCGAGCCCTTGAACTGGGTCTATGTGCTGCTGGCGCGGGCCTTGGAGCAGAGCGGCCGAAAGGAGGAAGCGCGAGCCGCCATGCAAAAGGCGAGCCTGCTGTCCAAAGACTTCGAAGAAGCGCAACGCGTGGCGGACAGGGTCTTCGCGCGGTAAGGCTCTCAGGGTTTGCTTAGGTCTTGCGGAAAGGCTTTGAACTCGACGGCGCGCTGCCGCGGCTTGTCCGCTTTAGTGGCATCGGTCATGTGCTGTACCAGCGTGCCTTTGATGACCCGATAACCCTCCTGCGGGGGCTGCTTGCCGGGCGTTATCGTGATCACTCCTTTGAACTCATACCAGGTTCCGTGCACAGTCTTGGTCGTAAAGGACAGCCGATTGCCGTTAAGCGATGCCTTATCAAATAACTGATCGATGAACGTTCCTTTGTCGCTGTCGGTATCGCCGAACCGCGAGACGTAGCCGGAGAGTTTTCCGTCGTCCATGGTTAGCTGTACGAACTCGCCCTCCCGCAAGAAAGAGTACGTGCCTGAAGGGTCATCGGCCTTGGCGGCGTTCTTTGCAGCCGATGAGGGCGGCGGCTGCTGGAGAGCCACTGTGACGGTCAGAAGCGAAACCACAAGAGCTGGCGAAAGCAGATATCTACGAAGCATGACCCTTCCTGTGGTGAACATCATTGCATGGCGGTGTCGTGATTACCAAGAGGTTTCAGGAAGTATTGAAGCGCGGCGACTGCGCCTTGCATTTCCGCTATAATCCGAGTACTTACCCGCGGCAGAGGATGATGTCAGACGGTACCGTAGCCCAGGCCGAGCGTGAAGTTTCAGCGCACGAAGCTCCGGCGCTGCTGTGCGAACTGGAGCCGTGGTGGCGAGTTTTCCGGCGCAATCTTGGCGACCTGTTGCTGCATCGCGAGCCGCCCCCTGTCGAGACCACCGCGGAACCGATTCCGCTGCGGCCCAATTACTTCATTCGTACCGGCATTGACGTCGAGCGTTTCTTCGAATCTTATGCCGGCCACGTCGCCTTCGTAACTATGGTCTACCTGATATGTTTGCTGCCTTTTTTCAGGCGCGAGCCTCAATTGCAGTCGCCGTTCGACAGCACGAAGATCGAATATTATCCACCCGTCAGCGAATATTTGCCGCCCATCCGAACCGGTGATAGGGCAGATATGAAGCCCCGCAGGGGCGAGCCTAAGCTGGCGAAGCAAGAGATACTTTCCGTCCCCCCGGAGCCCGACAATAATCATCAGACGATCGTAACGCCCCCGAAGGTCAAGCTGAAGCAGGACGTGAAATTGCCCAACATAGTGGCGTGGACCGCGGTGCCTGCGGCCCAGCCGATTGCGGCCTCGGCGCGCTCCGCTTCGCAACTGAAGGTCCCGCAGCTTGAGCCGCAAGTAGTCGGACCTGTGGCGGATGTTTCCCAGGTAAAGCCGAAACTGCAACTGCCCCCAGAGTTGCAGCCCTCAGTTGTTGAACCTGCGCTCACGCCCGACCAGTTGAAGCTGAAGAGCGGACAGCTCAATATGGCGCAACTGGAACCGCAGGTTGCCGCTCCCAAGCTTCCGGTTCCAGCGCAGCGTGCCAGCGGCGTGAGCGACAATCCCGCCAAGAACACAGCGGCGTCGGCTGCTCCCGGGCCTTCTCCGAATGTGCAGGGAGTGACTTCGACGAAGGGCCAAGGTCAACTGATTGCGCTGGGCCTGAATCCGGCTGACGCACGCGGGCCTGTCTCAGTGCCCAATGGCAACCGCAGCGGAGAGTTCCATGCATCGCCGGGCGGCAAGCCCGATGCGCCCGGTACGCCCAACGTCACAGGCACTGGCAGCAGCAGTGGCAAAGGTTCCGGTGCTGGAAATGGCCTGCCGCCGGGCATCAGCGTTGGCGCTGCGCCACCGGGCGCAGCCACTCCAGGGGTCGCGGGAACGCCAACGAAGTCTCCTGGTGGCAATGGCACTCCGGACGCCGAAGCGCGCAAGGCGATGATCGCGGCGGCGATGAAGCCCCCCGTTCCCAGCATTCGCGACCGGCAGCCACCCCCACCCCCTCCTACATTGTCAGATGACCCCGACCGCTCGATTGAGCAGCGCGTATTCGGCACGAAGCGTTACTACAAGCTGATCATGAACATGCCGAACCTGACGTCGTCCACCGGAAGCTGGATCATTCACTTTGCGGAACTGAAGCCGAGCGACGAGAAAGCTGCGCTCTCCGCGCCTGTCGCCACTATGAAGGTTGATCCTGCCTATCCACCCGATGTGCTGCGCGACAAGATCGAAGGCAAAGTCACGCTTTACGCCGTGATCCGCGCCGACGGTACGGTGGACGATATTAAAGTTCTGGACAGCCTGGATTCGCGTCTGGACGAGACCGCCGCGCACGCCTTGGCGCGCTGGCATTTCCGGCCTGGTACCCGGAACGGCGAACCAGTTGCGCTTGAGGCGGTCGTCGAAGTGCCCTTCAGGATGAAGCATCTGCAGTGACAATGCTCGTTCGAACTTGTCATTAACCAGCGGCCGATTTTGGCGTGAGGAATCTGCTGTTGCCAGTGCATTAGAAAAGCAGATTCCTCGCTGCCTTAAGGATGACAATTTTCTCATGCCTTACGGTTTCGCGCCCTTGTGAATGTCCACTGTGCTCCAGGTTTTGTCGGCGGCGTGGCACAGGTTTTCCATTGGACAATCGGCGCATTTCGGCTTGCGTGCAAAGCACAATGCGCGGCCGTGCAGGATGATCTGGTGCGCGAAAATGATCCACTTATCGCGCGGACTTACCTTCATCAGATCCTGCTCGATCTTTCTCGGATCGCTGTTTCTCGTCAGCTCCAGACGACGCGAGATGCGCTGTACGTGCGTATCCACCACAACACCATCGGCAATCTTGAACCATGTTCCCAAAACTACATTGGCGGTTTTGCGTGCTACCCCGGGTATCTGCAACAACTCGTCCATACTGCGGGGGACCTCCCCGCCGAAGTCGCTCAATATCTTGCGCGCCGCGCCGACAACCGACTTCGACTTATTGCGAAAGAATCCAGTCGTGCGAATGTCAGGTTCAAGCTCCTCGGGCTTGAGCGCGGCGAAGGCTTCGATAGTCGGATACTTGGAGAAGATTACGGGTGTGACCATGTTGACCCGCACATCTGTGCATTGCGCCGAAAGTATGGTCGCTACCAGCAACTCCCACGCGCTATTGTGGTGCAACGCGCACGTTGCCGAAGGATAGCGCCCATCGAGCCGACTGAGGATCTCGCTGATGCGTGAAGAAGCGAGCGGGTTATAGCGTTTGGCGGTCGCGCCGGGCGATTTCTTCGCCAGAACCTTTCTTCCCGCGACAGGCGCAGCAATTGTTGCCCTCGCCTTGGGGGAGGGAGACGCTCTCTTTACGTTGGTCTTTGACCGCGAAGGCCTGCTCGCAACTTTGTCTTGACGTCCCGATTGTGAAGGCTGTCGAGGGGTGATGCCGCGGGGCATAGGGCGATTCTCCTGCGGGCAGATTACAATGAGTGGAGCATCAGCATCAATTGAGAATTGGAGTTTTGCCGATGGCGTCGAGCAATGCCGGAGTACAAGTTTTGTCCATCGAACTGCCAGCCATGCCGCTCACCCTGGAGGGTCTGAGCGTGCTGCATCAGATGTTTCGCTTCCGCTGGCCGGAGTGGCGCAAGCTGAGCTCGTCGCGCCAGCAGGAGATTGCGAGCGAAGCTGCCGCAGTGCTTTCGCCGAGCGAAGCAGCTGGCCAGGGCGCGGTGTACTCCATGCTGGGACACAAAGGCGACCTGATGCTCGTCCATTTTCGCGACTCGTTTGACGAGCTTAACACGGCAGAGTTGCAACTTAACCGCGCGGCGTTGCAGGAATTTCTTGAGCCGACACATTCGTATCTCTCCGTCATCGAGTTGGGACTGTACGATTCCAGCGTGAAGCTGTACCGCCAACTGGCGGAGCGTGGTCTGGCGCCGCTGTCCGAGGAATGGAACCGGGAAGTGCAGGAGACCATGGAGCGCCAGCGGCAGGCGATGCACCCCCGGCTGTATCCCAAGATTCCTGACAGCCGATATCTGTGCTTCTATCCGATGGATCGTAAACGTGGTGAAGACAAGAACTGGTACACCCTTCCCATCGAGGAGCGGCAGCGGCAGATGGAAGAGCATGGCACGGTCGGCCGCCGCTACGCCGGCAAGGTGCAGCAGATTATCACCGGCTCCATCGGCTTCGACGATTGGGAGTGGGGCGTGGATTTGTTTGCACCCGAGCCGCTGGTGTTCAAGAAGCTCATCTACGAAATGCGCTTCGATCAGGTTAGCGCTGAGTATGCCGCGTTTGGACAGTTTTTCGTCGGGGTGCGCTGCCCGGTGGCGAAGTTGGGAGAGTGGCTGGGCGGCACGCTGCCGAAATAGCAACCAGCAACTAGCGGACCGGCGCAATGTCATGTGTCGCCTTCATAACCGCAGCAGCCTCAGGGGAAGGTTCTAACTCTATACATGATCGCTAACATTCTTGAAGCAGTTGGGGTGTGGATCATCAGCGTCATCTCGGCGTCGGGCTACATAGGCGTGATGCTGCTGATGGCTATTGAGTCGGCGTGCATTCCGCTGCCGTCGGAAATCATCATGCCGTTCTCAGGCTACCTCGTGTATACCGGTCGCTTTTCGCTTTTGGCGGTGGCGACTTGGGGAGCCATCGGCTGCAACCTGGGTTCGGTGCTGGCCTATGAAGTCGGCTACTTCGGAGGACGTCCGATGGTCGAGCGCTATGGGCGCTACATTTTTCTTAGCCAACGTGAGCTCAGTATCGCGGATCGCTTCTTCGAGCGGCGCGGTGCTGTCGCTGTGCTGATTGCGCGCCTGCTGCCCGTCATCCGCACCTTTATCGCATTGCCTGCCGGCATAGCGCGCATGCCGCGCGTGAAGTTCCACATCTACACATTCATCGGATCGTGGCCGTGGTGCTTTGCCCTTGCCTACATCGGTATGCGGCTGGGCGAGCAATGGGACAAAGACCCACGGCTGAAGATGTGGTTTCACAGCCTCGACGCGGTGATCCTGACGGTGATTATTGTGGCGGTGATTTACTTCGTGTGGTCACACGTACAGCATCGGGTGGGTAGGGAAGCAGTGGAAGAGGGAACGGACTAAGTCCGACTCACGGCGATTACCTCCCGCGTGACTCCAACAGTATGGTCCAAGGTTGAATGCTCTTTACCTCGAGCATCCCCGATTTGCTCCACGGATCTTGCTGCAAGGTGGCCCTGATCTCGTTCTCGTCGGTCGCTTTAACTGCAAAAAGAAAGTCGCCGGTCTCTCCAAGAGGGCCGCCCAGAACTATGAACCCCTGAGCCGCCAGTCCGTCCATGAATATTGCATGCTCGGGCCACTGTTGCTGGGAGCGCATCGGTCTGGCTGCATCCCACGCTTCGCCCTTTGTTCTGACAAGCGCAAATAGTGCTCGCATTTATCCCCTGGATGCTATTACAAATCAATCTTCACCGTTTTTGCCACAATGCGTTCATATCTTCGCCACGGCACTAGCCTTTTCAGCCAAACCTGCAACTTGGCGTCAGCGCCAATCAGATAACGCAGTCTGGGATTTGGATCATTCGCGATACGAACAATCAGTTGCGCCACTTCGCGGGCGTCGCCGCGATGTTTGGCGCTGTTCTTTACGAATTCCGCGAAACGTTGACTGCGCTCTTTGTTGGGAGATGCGGGGTCGAGCGAGCCCTTCGCGATCACCACATTGCGCTCCCAAATATCGGTGTCGTAGGCTCCAGGCTCGACAAGTGATACGCGAATGCCTAGAGAGTGCGTCTCGATGCGCAACGACTCGCTCCACCCTTCCAGCGCATATTTCGACGCACAGTAGGCGCTCAGCATCGGGTTTCCTAGCAGTCCGCCAATGGAGGTGACCGTGATGATGTGGCCCTCGCGCTGCGCGCGCATGACCGGCAGCATCGCCTTGGTCATCGCTACATTACCGAAGAAGTTGGTCTCGAGTTGGTGACGAAGCTCGTCGAGCGTCATATCTTCAGCAAAACCGGCCGCGCTGAATCCGGCATTGTTTACCAGGACATCAATTCGCCGGCGATCGCGGACGATCGCTCCCACGGCTCTCGGCAGAGAATCGAATTCCGTGATGTCGAGCCTGCGGAGGTCGATCCGCTCGCAAACGCCTGCCTTCTGCGCGGCCTCTTCCAGCCTGCTGCGCTTTGCGAGATTGCGCATCGTCGCAACCACGCGATAGCCGTTCAGGGCCAGCTCCACGGTGGCTAGCAGACCAATGCCGCTGGAACTCCCCGTCACAACTGCGACTTTTTCCTCAGCCATGGCTCTCCAACAAATCCCTCAAATCGCCACACGACGCGTAAACGCGGCCTTTCGCAATACATCAATTGCAATAGTGGTGCGATTACGAGAAGATAACAGGTTTGTAGATTGTTTGATGAAACGGACTGATAGCATGCCGACAAAGAAACAAGGGAAGACTCATACACCAGCAGGCGAAATTAATTCCGCTAAGGGTAAGCTCGGAGTCATGATTCCGGGCATGGGTGCGGTCGCGACCACATTTGTGGCCGGCGTCGAAGCGGTGCGCGAAGGAATTTCCAAACCTATAGGATCGCTTACGCAGATGGGCACGATTCGCCTTGGCAAACGCACCGAGGGCCGCTCGCCCAAAATCAAAGACTTTGTTCCGCTGGCCGGACTCAAAGACCTGGTTTTCACCGGCTGGGACATTTTTGAAGACGACATGTACTCGGCCGCTCGCAAGGCGGGAGTACTGGATGCCTCACTGCTCGATCAGATCAAACCCTTCCTGTCGAGGATCAAGCCGCGGGAGGCGGTCTTCGACAAGCGCTACGTCAAAAAGCTTGACGGCCCCAATGTGAAGAAGGGCAAGAACAAGATGGAGCTTGCCGAGCAACTCCGCGACGACATCCGCGACTTCAGGCAGTCGAGCGGCGCGGAGCGGCTGGTAATGATCTGGTGCGGCTCAACCGAAACCTTCATCCAGGCCGGACCGGTTCATCTTTCCATCACGGCATTCGAAAAAGGCTTGCGAGCCAACCACGAAAGTATCGCGCCCTCGATGATTTACGCCTATGCGGCCCTGAAGGAAGGCGTACCTTTCGCCAACGGCGCGCCGAATCTCACGGTGGATATCAGGGCCTTGCAAGATCTGTCGAAACAAATGGAAGCGCCGATTTGCGGCAAGGATTACAAGACCGGCCAAACGCTAATCAAGACCATCCTTGCTCCCGGCTTCAAAGCACGCATGATCGGGCTGAACGGCTGGTTTTCCACCAACATTCTGGGCAATCGCGACGGGGAAGTGCTCGACGATCCCGGCTCGTTCAAGACCAAAGAAGAGTCCAAGCTGTCGGTCCTGGAGCACATTCTCCAACCCGAGCTGTACCCCGAACTGTACGGCAACATCTGTCACAAGGTTCGCATTAACTATTACCCGCCACGTGGTGATAACAAAGAAGGTTGGGACAATATCGATATCTTTGGATGGCTCGGCTATCCGATGCAGATCAAGGTCGATTTCCTGTGCCGCGATTCCATTCTGGCGGCGCCCATTGTGCTCGACTTGGTGTTGTTCCTCGATCTGGCCAAGCGCTCGTCCGAACTGCGTGGCATCGGCATCCAGGAGTGGCTCAGCTTCTACTTCAAATCGCCGATGGTTGCTGAAGGGCTCTATCCGGAGCACGACTTGTTTATCCAGTCGATGAAGCTGAAGAACACGCTGCGCCATCTCAAGGGCGAAGAAATGATCACGCATCTCGGGCTGGAGTACTACGATTAGCTACTCTCGTATAATTCCACAACTCATGCGCCCACGCAGATTGATCCACCTGACGCTTGCGTTTCTTCTGGCAAGCCCTGCGTTTGCCTCTGCGCAATCCAATGACCGCGTCATGCAGGAGGCCCTCAGTCCTTCCACTCCATTGCAGGAGAACTTACGGGTCCTGACCGATGAGATCGGCGGGCGCGTTCCCGGCACCCCCGCCATGGAAAAGGCGGTGCAGTGGGGGGTAAATGCGTTCAAGGCCGCGGGCGCTGATTCCGTCCACACCGAGCAGTTCACTATCCCCGTCTCATGGGCCGAGGGCAACACCGAGGTCAGTGTGGTTGCGCCAGTAAAGTTTCCGGTGCACGCGCATTCGATCGCTTGGGGACCAGCGCTGAAACCGACAACGGCTCGGGTTTTAGACGTCGGCATGGGTACAGCCGCTGAGTTTGCTCACGCGGGTGATATTGCGGGCGCGATTGTGCTGGCGCATAGCGAGGTGCTGAAGACTTGGGGAGATTTGTTCAATGAGTATTATCGCGCTCCCGGGATCATCGCCAACGCCGTAAAGGGCCACGCGCTGGCGATTGCATTCACTTCCAGCCGCGAACACGACGTGCTCTACCGGCACATCAACACAATGAATGGGAACGTGGACGTGATTCCTCAAGTGTTGCTGGCGCGTGAAGATGCCGAGCGAATTGCGCGACTGCTGGCGCATGGGCAAGAAGTGCAGATGTCCGTCTCAATGCCGAACGAGATTGGGCCAAAGATCACCACAAGCAACGTGGTCGCCGAGCTGAAGGGAAGCGAGCTGCCCAACGAGATCGTCATCCTCGGGGCCCATCTCGATTCCTGGGAGCTTGGTACCGGCGCGCTCGACAACGGCTGCAACGTCGCGCTGGTCATTGACTCGCTGCGCGCAATCAAGGCGGCTGGTGTCCGTCCACGGCGCACCATTCGCTTCATTCTCTTCTCTGGCGAAGAAGAAGGGCTGCTAGGCTCGCTCGCGTATGTGCGCGACCATCGAAATGAACTCGACAATATCGTTGCGGAGCTGGTGCTGGACGAGGGAACGGGTGCGATTGCCAGCTTCTCGACCGGCGGACGCAAGGACCTAGACGCGGCGCTGGCCCCCATGCTGCAACCCTTCGCGCAATGGAGGTCGAGCGAAGTGACGAACGACGCGACCGTGGGCACTGACAACTTCGACTTCATGATGGAAGGAGTTCCCACCCTCCTGCCCAATCAGGTCGAGGCGAATTATCTCGTCAATTATCACGCCACGTCCGACACGTTCGACAAGGTCGATTTCGCGCAGTTGAAAAAGAATGAGGCCATGGCGGCCGAATTGGTCTTCGAGTTGGCAAATGCACCGGGACGGATTGGCCCTCGCTACACGCGCGCCCAGGTGGAAGCAACCTTCACTGAGACCCATCTTGACGACCAGATGAAGGGCTTCGGGTTGTGGGAGGACTGGGCGAACGGAACAAGGGGACGAAAGCCGTAGGTGCTGTCGACAACTTGTGACGCTCGTCATTGCCCGCGCTCTCGTCCCTCCTATACAATCACCAGTTTCGTAACTCTTGTGCAATCCTCTAAGTTAAGGAGCAGACAATCCGGCTCGTCCAGCCGGAGCAACGGGTGAAGGTTCGCCCGTGGTCATCATAAAAAATGAAAATACATGAGTACCAGGCGAAGGCCATCCTCGCGAAGTACGGAGTGGCAGTACCGCGTGGGCAAATGGTCGAAACCCGCGACGAAGCGGAGAACGTGGCCAAGGCCCTGTTGCACGACGGCGCGACAGGCATTGTCGTAAAGGCGCAGATCCACGCCGGCGGGCGTGGCAAGGGCGGCGGCGTCAAGCTTGCCAAATCTGCGGAAGAAGCTACTGAGCTTGCGGGCAAGATCCTCGGGATGCAGCTGGTCACCCACCAGACCGGCCCCGAAGGCAAGAAGGTACAGCGGCTGCTGATCGAGGAGACGCTGCCCATCGCGCGCGAGCTTTATCTCGGCATCGTGCTGGATCGCGGCCCCGGCCGCCTGGTGTTCATGGCCTCGGCGGCCGGCGGCATGGAGATCGAGGAGGTCGCTGCCAAGGACCCAAACGCCATCATCAAAGAGCACATCGTTCCCGGCTTTGGGCTACAGGCTTTCCAGGCCCGCGAGATCGCATTCAAGCTCGGCCTCGACGCTAAGTACATCGGCGGCGCGGTGAAGTTCATGATGGCCCTGGCGCGCGCGGCGGAGGAAAGCGACGCCTCGCTGGTGGAGATCAATCCGTTCATCACCACCACCGACGGCCGCCTGTTCGCGCTCGACGCCAAGATGAACTTTGACGACAACTCGCTGTATCGCCATCCCGACATCAAAGAGCTGCGTGACCTGAGCGAAGAGGACCCGCTCGAAGTCGAGGCCAGCAAGTACAACCTTAACTACATCAAACTCGATGGCAACGTTGGCTGCATGGTGAACGGCGCGGGTCTGGCCATGGCCACCATGGACATCATCCAGTATGCGGGCGGCATGCCCGCAAATTTTCTCGACGTGGGCGGGGGCGCCAATGAGGAGCAGGTGACGCATGCCTTTGAGATTCTGCTCAGCGACAAGAACGTGAAGGCGGTGCTCATCAACATTTTTGGCGGAATCCTGCGCGTGGATACGCTGGCCAACGGCATTGTCAGCGCGGCACGCAAAACCAACATCCAGTTGCCCATTGTGCTGCGGCTGGAAGGGACCAACGTCGAGCAGGGCCGCCAGACGCTGAAGGAAAGCGGACTGAAATTCATCGTGGCTGAAACCATGAAGGACGCGGCTGAGAAAGTCGTCGCCGCCGCAAAGGGGGTTCGATGAGCATCCTGGTTGATAAGTCAACGCGATTACTGGTACAGGGACTGACTGGCCGCGAGGGAACTTTCCACGCCAAGAACGCGGCTTTGTACGGGACGAAAGTTGTCGGAGGCGTAACTCCCGGCAAGGGCGGCACCACACATGAAGGCTGGCCGATCTTCAACACCGTCGGCGAGGGCGTGGAGAAGACCGGAGCCAACGCCACAGTGATCTTCGTTCCTCCGCCGGGCGCGGCGGATGCCATCATGGAAGCGGCCGATGCCGGAGTGGCGCTGATCGTCTGCATCACCGAAGGCATTCCGACGATGGATATGGTCAAGGTCTGGGAGTTTCTGAAGACAAAGAACTCGCGACTGATCGGGCCGAATTGTCCGGGCATCATCTCGCCGGGAAAGTGCAAGATCGGCATCATGCCGGCGCACATTCATAAGGAAGGGAATGTTGGCATCGTCTCGCGCTCGGGCACGCTGACCTATGAAGCGGTGTATCAGTTGACCACCCGCGGCATTGGGCAGTCCACGGCGATCGGCATTGGCGGCGATCCCATCATCGGCACCAACTTTGTGGATTCTATTGATCTGTTCAATCAGGACCCTGAGACCGAAGCAATCATCATGATTGGCGAGATTGGTGGCAACGCTGAAGAGACCGCGGCCGAGTTCATCAAGCAAAACGTGCGCAAGCCGGTGGTGGGTTTCATCGCCGGGCAGACGGCGCCTCCGGGGCGTCGCATGGGCCACGCGGGAGCGATCATCTCGGGCGGGAAGGGAACTGCGGCGGAGAAGATCAAGGCCATGGAGGCGGCCGGAATTCACGTTGCGAAATCCCCGGCCGAGATCGGCGAGACGCTGGTGAGAGCTACGGGCATGGCGGTGAAAGCGTGATTTCTTAACGCAGATCACGCCTGCCTTTCGCCTCACCACCGAAGATGAGAGTAGATCGACGCAGGCAAGTTGAATCAAGGAGCGGAGTGGTCTCTCGTTGGGCTAGTGTGCCGCAAACAGTCGCATAGGAGGGCTCATGCAGTTAGCAAACGCGCAGCCTCGAAATTCAAGGCCTCTTCGGATCTCCATGGTCTCCACCCTGGCGCTCCTATTAATGAGCGGTGTGGCGCAATCATCGTGGGCGCAGACTTATAACGTGATTCACACGTTTGGCGGATACGGAGACGGCGCACAGCCTATGGCCACCATGACCATGGATGTGGGAGGGAATCTTCTCGGGACGACTTTTTACGGTGGAGCACAACCCGGTGATCTGGGCTACGGCATCGTCTTCAAGCTAGTTCAAAAGAACTCCGCATGGATCGTGCAGAACCTCTACACCTTTCAAGGCGGTAGCGACGGTGCAAACCCCAGCGCTGGCGTTGTCGTGGGGGCGAATGGCAGCCTTTACGGAACGACGTCGCTCGGAGGTATTCAGGCATGCACCGGGGGGTTTAGCTGCGGTCTGGTGTTTCAGTTACGACCGCCCATCACAGCATGCAGAAGCGTCCTGTGCCCTTGGATGCAAACCGTGCTCTACCTATTCACGGGAGGCGGCGACGGAGCCCATCCAGGATCCGGTGCATTGACGTTTGATCATGCCGGTAACATCTACGATACTACCGTCGAAGGCGGGAGCACGAATTCTGGTGTGGCTTTCCAATTGACCGCATCGGCTGGAGGATGGCAAGAGAAGGTTCTTCACAGCTTCGGCGCACCTAGCGATGGAATACAGCCGCAAGCCGGCGTTGTTTTCGACTCCCAGGGAAACCTTTACGGCACCACCATAGGCGGGGGTGCTAACTCTAAGGGCATGGTTTATGAATTGGCGCCCGCGGGATCCGGATGGACGATCTCCGATCTGCACGACATTGGTATTGAAGGAATGTCGCCATACGCCGGAGTGGTCTTCGATAGCGCCGGAAACTTATACGGTGCGACACTGTTGGGTGGTGCGGGGAATGGTGGTGCGGTTTATGAGCTTGTGCCGTCGGGCGGAGGCTGGAATTTCAATCTTCTTTACAGCTTTTTTCCACCAGCTGGTCAGGGACTTGGCCCCTACAGCAGTCTGACAGTCGATGCAGGCGGAAATCTTTACGGCACCACTGAAACGGACGGTGCATATGGACTCGGCTCGGTTTTTGAGCTGACGCCTCAGAACGGCGGATGGATGTATACCAGTCTGCATGACTTTGCAGGAGGAAACGAAGGCTGTAATCCTGCAGGAGGCGTGACGCTTGGGCAAAGCGGTCGTCTGTATGGCACAGCTTCGGGATGTGGAGCGGGATACGGAGTGGTGTGGGAGATTACCCCATAGAGCAGGCTGATAACCCGCTTTATCCGGTTCGCTGGGGTAATACGCCATCTCACTAGCGATCCGGCCTAGAACATTAAGATCTAAGAAAGCGAAAGGCGAACTGCGAATCGCGAATTTATGAAGACCATCCAACGTACTCTTTCCATCATCAAGCCCGACGCAGTTGAAAAAGGCGCTGCAGGCGACATCGTCCATTCCCTGCTGCAAAATAATTTTCGCATCATCGGCATGAAGATGTTGCACATCACCAAGTCGCAGGCCGAGGGCTTTTACGCGGTCCACGTACACCGCCCATTCTTCGAATCGCTAACCAACTTCATGTCGAGCGGGCCCATTGTCGTCATGGCTCTGGAGAAAGAAAACGCCATCGCCGACTACCGCGCACTCATGGGTGCCACTGATCCGGCCAAGGCCGACGAGGGTACGATTCGCAAGAAGTGGGCGGCGAATATCGAGAACAATGCAGTCCACGGATCCGATGCCGAGGACACCGCCCGTTTTGAGCTGAGTTACTTCTTCGCGGGATACGAACTGGCGAAGTAAACTGCCAGACGAAGGGATTTACCATAGAGAACACAGGGAAGAAGAAAGCTTCTCCGTGTTCTCTGTGGTGAAGAAGGTTCTAACGGGAGGTTCCCATGGCGCATGTGCAGATCACGATGCTGACAGGACGGACTATTGAGCAAAAACGGCGTGTGGTGAAACGTATCAGCGAGGTCATGAAGGAGGAGCTGAACGTTATGATCGAGAAGCTGACGATTGTTTTCGTCGAGGTCCCGCGAGACAGTTACGCTCGCAACGGTATTCTCCTGGCCGACCGTACCGATCCAAAATGACTTCAGCGTCGTCGGTAAGTTACAACCCCCCGTGAAGGGCTTTTGCCGTAGCCACTGCTTTTGCTGAACCTCGTGCGCGCCGGCGATCACCGGGGACCGTCATCGACAGTTGGGACGGAGTTGCGAGCCGCCGGATTTTGCCGGTCCTTCGCCGCCTGCCTTATTTCAGCCTGTGTAAGTTGGCAGCCACACACGCCGCATGACCATACCACCGCTAACCCTGCCGCCGTCCTGGCGCCGCTCTGAGGGTTCCACTTTTTCGACATTTCGCCTTTGCACTGAGGACAAATCATGATGAGGCAGCCTTCCCGATGTTCAGTTGATTCGTGAACTCGATGGATGTTCTAAGGGAGAGGCCTTCAGAAGCTGACTTAGTCCAGGTATCTAAAGGAGGAGAGGAATTTGCTCACTCAATTCTCACCGTATGCTGTTATTCACCGCGTGTCAAATGCAGCACAACGGGTGGTGCGGAAACCGCGTTGGTACCCTCAGTGATGAATCTTTTTGGGCAACAAACCAATCAAATGTCTAGTTAAGGATCCAAGAGGATTATGGCAGGAAGCTCTCGTACAACTTTTACCAAGCGCCAGAAGGAACGTGCCCGTTTGGAAAAACAGGCTGAGAAAGCGCAGCGCAGAGCGCAGCGTAAGCAGCCCGGCGACTCCGATCGCGGCACGGTCGAAACTCAACCCGTCGCCGATCTGGTTGTCGTACATGACGAAGACGGCCAGCCACAGGGGTTCGACTTCCATGATTTTGGGAAGTAGACCCCAACTGATAGTACCTAAGTTGGTGCGTTTCGCACATCGCCAAGCGCACTGTGATACAGTTCTAAGTAGACGCTATTGGCTACGGCCGCTTGTAAGCGACGTCCGATCTTGAATCGATCCGATTTCCCGCCTTTCCTGCATCCGTTTCATCGAAGCGCCGAATAAAAATAGAGCGGCTTCAGTTGTATCTTCGCGACACGCATCTCGTATGCACTTCGCGAGACGCCCCTCCAAGAAAGTAAAAATCGTTTTGACACAATTTAAAAATATGCCCTTGTCTGCTGGGCTCCAGCAGAAGTTGGCACACTTCCAATTTACGACCCCGACGCCGGTCCAGGCGTCCGCAATCCCTCCCGCGCTCGAAGGTAAAGACGTCCTTGCTACGGCGCAGACCGGTACCGGCAAAACGCTGGCTTTTCTGATTCCGGTCATCGAACGCCTTGCGGCACAACCTGCTGTGCGAAATGTTTCCACCCTCATTCTGGTGCCCACGCGCGAGCTGGCCATGCAGGTGCACGAGCAGTACGAAAAACTGCGCGAACGCAAAGCTGTCCCGGCAGCGCTGGTCATTGGCGGCATGAGCGAGCAACCGCAGATTCAAACCCTGCGTAAGGGCGCAACCGTAGTTGTCGCCACTCCCGGACGTTTGGAGGATTTTCTTCGCCGCAAGCTGGTGGACCTGCGTAATGTGAAGATCTTGATCCTTGACGAAGCCGACCGCATGCTCGATATGGGTTTCCTGCCGGCAATTCGCCGTATTGTTGCGGCTCTGCCGCGAGAGCGCCAGACGATGTGCTTTTCGGCAACGCTGGAGGCCTCGGTTGCCAACCTGGTTCACGGTTGCATGAAGGACCCGGTACGCGTGGCAGTGGGCTCGACTTCGAAGCCGGCCGACACAGTCGAGCTGCACGCTTTCGAAGTGCCGCTGGCGGAAAAGTCTGCTGTGCTGCGCCACCTTCTCAGCAACGAGAAGGGACAAACCCTGATCTTCGCCCGCACTAAGCACGGAACCGAGCGCCTAGCCAAGAATCTGGTGCGCGATGGATTCGCTGCGGCGATGATCCACGGCGACCGTTCGCAATCGCAGCGCACGGGCGCGCTAGCCGGATTCGACCAGGGCAAGTTCAAGGTGCTGGTAGCGACCGATGTGGCTTCGCGCGGCATCCACGTCAACAACGTTGCGCATGTCATTAACTACGACCTGCCGCAGATTCCCGAAGACTTCATCCATCGCGTCGGCCGTACGGGGCGTATGGGTTCGACGGGCCGTGCTTCGACGCTGGTGTCGGGTGCAGAGATTGGGGAGTTGCGCTCGATTGAGCGCGCCTTGAAGCTGAAGATCGCTCGCAAGCAGGTCAACGGCGGCAATCGCATCATGAGCCCCGCGGTGCAGAACACGCTGTCCACTCGGACATTGTCCCGCATGACGGGCGAAGTGTTTTCGTAAGTCAGCCTCACGAAAGAGAAGCAGTAGGTACCGCATCCTGTCCGATACGGGTGCGGTTTTTTGTTTGTTGGCGTTGAAGGCCGTGACGACGAATTTCCCGATGGCCCTGTCGAGATAGCAATAGCAGCGACGGCAGGTCTACACTCATACTCATGCTGCGATCACACAAACATGCAATGGCGGCCATCAAGTCTGCCCAGCAACGGGTTGAGAAGGCCATACAAGAACGCGACAAAGCAAAAGAAAAGTTGAAAAAAGCCCAGGCAAGGCTCAACCTCGAAAAGGAACGCCTGAGACAGAATCAGGAAAAGCTGGAGAGCTAGAGCGGTTGCAGAATTCCCCCTCCGCTCAATTCCGGGCGGCTTCTCGCGCCGCCTTCATAACGGTTTTCTGCATACGGTTCTCGCCCGCCCAGTACAAGCTGATCTCGTGCCCATCCGGGTCGTTAAGATAGGCATGGCGCCAGCCCCACGGCATCATGCGCGGCATCTGGGTAATGTAGAAACCCTTTTGCTGAAGCTTGCGGCAGAAGCCGTCGAGATCGCGAATCTCAAAATATAGTCGCACCCCGTCGCTCGTGAGGGGCACGCCCGGACCTGCCAGGTGCAGGGCGATGGTGCCATCGCCTCCCGGCGCGCGCAATCGGGCGTACACTGATGCGCCCTCATAGCGGAAGTCCTCGATGAGCTTGAATCCCATCAAATCGTGATAGAAGCGCAAGGCCCGTACCACGTCTTTCACGTAGATCATGGCGTGATTGAAGGTGAGCTTTTCGCCGCCTTCCGGAGCAGGTGCGACCACTGTCGGCTCGGATCGCTTGGCTGCTGGTGTTTTGGCTTTCTTGGCAACGGTGCGCTTCGCCGGTCGCTTGGTCGGAGTCCTCTTCGCGGCTTTCTTGGCTTTTGGCTTCTTCATGGGTTGTTGTATTCAGTTAAGACTCGACCTGCAAACAGGCAAGCACTCGCGCTGCTCACCAACGTAAGCAGCACGGCCAAGTTCCTACCATCAGGGAATAACGATCAGCTCGCTCTGTGTCGCTTTACTCTTGCCGTAGCTGCCGTTTTCGGCGGTGGCGCTAAAGTTGTATTTCACGCAGCCCGGGGTCTTGGCAACGATGGAGACCGACTTAGCGCTGCCACCCATGACCGTGCCAGGCGGGTCGAACAGCGAAGAGGCGCCGAAGTCGATCAGGAAGCCAGTGCTCTTGGCCGAGGACATCCACGTCACCGTTGTCCCGGTCTTGACACAGAACAAAGAGTTGCCCTTCGCGCCTGGAATGCTGGGAGTGGCAGAGGAAGAGTGAGCAGTTCGTTTCACATCCACGGAACATGACGTGGATGCAGACCCGCAGGTGTTACCGGCATTGCACAGGCTTGCCGGATTGGGGTTCGAACAGGCGCCTTGATCGCTTTTCTTGTCTTCAGCCATGGCGAAGCTGGCGATCAGCAGTATAGGCAATAGCAGCATTGCAAAACAGCGCTGAATCTTCATGACACACCTCAACTCAGATTGAAATTCCAATGACAACAGGGCCCGAAATCGACGGCCACTCGCCGCGATACGACCTCGCAGAGCGGGTCTGAGCGTGACCAACGGCGTTTGGCGCTTACGACCGTGCGCTAGTTCTCGCCAGGTGTTCCCTTCCAGTCAATAATGTTGCCCAGTCTCCAGGGGTTCTGCAGCAGGTTGAGGGTCAACTGCCCATCATCACCGATCCCCAACTGGGCCGCCGGGTACAGTACGCCCGCGCTCTTGCTCTTGTCCTGATCGTTCATGTCGAGCTCGCCAGCGGAGAGGTCGAAACTCTGCGATTGCGTGTCGTAATAGGCTTCCCCAAACCTGATCGGACGATTGGTCGCGAAGCGGATCTTTCTGCCGGTGGGGGTTGGGATCAGCACGATATAGCTGACGTCAAATCCCAATGTGCCGGTGATGGCAATGTGGCCCACTGTTTTCATTCTCTCCAGTGCATTGACCAGGCCCTTGTTCGAACCCTTCTGAAAAGCCTGGACCAGAATGTCCCTATCTTCTGGTGTCGAGTACTGGTAAATAGTGAGCGTGACACCGATATTCCGCCCTAGCTGGGTGCTGGTGCCCCAGGCGGTGGCGTCGATGGTTTCATTCTTGTCCCTGGAGAACCCGGAGACACTCATCAACATCAGCAAACTCGTTACGAGCAGAACCTTGGATATGCCTGACTTTGCGCGCATGCTTAATCTCCTTGTCACTGCTGCTTTGGGCAGAGACGGATTGG
>Ga0074046_10000882_pt1 | contig 27833 bp, 28 predicted proteins | sample BogForMeECP23OM3_FD_94441 | JGI IMG/M metagenome (GOLD analysis project Ga0074046, IMG submission 94441) | Bog forest soil microbial communities from Calvert Island, British Columbia, Canada - Bog Forest MetaG ECP23OM3 | ecosystem: Environmental > Terrestrial > Soil > Wetlands ...
GGAAATGTTCAAATGTCCTTTCGTCCCACTGTTCGTCGTTGGTAGATGCATGATCCCCTCCTTATAGCTTCTTGTTGTGAGCCCTCGGTAAGGTGAATTTGCCAAACGTCTCCGAGGATCCTCTTTGATCGCGCGTCTCCTTTTCCTCTTTCTTTCTTTGGGGAATTGTGGTCCAGACTAAGAATTGTCTTGCAGAATAAATAGATACCCTTTGGCGGGTTCCGTCAGTGCACTTTGTCACCCGAAGATGTGATTGCCGGGCGCCGCGCTCATTCGCACTTTTTGTGGACGATCGGGTTGTGGATGATTGGGGTTGTCAAACCGTTCCCTACCCAGGAAACCGATTTATCAAACAGCTTTACTCGCCGCAGCTTTCACTTCCACGCCCGCCCATTTCTCGAGCAGCGTAAGTGTCGCGGCATAATCCAGGTCCTGTTGGCCTTCCTCGGCTGCAACGTCATAGACCTCTTCCACCGCTTCGAGGCCGGGGAGGCGCACTCGCGATTCCTTGGCGGCATCGAGGGCCAGGCGAATATCTTTCAGCATCAGCCTCAGCGGAAAATTCGGCGAGAAGTCGCGCTTCAAAATAAATGGAGCTTTATAGTCCACCACTCCCGATCGCACCATGGACGCCTGGATCAGCGGCAGCAGCTTTTCCACGCCCACGCCCAGCTTCGCGGCCAGGGTGAGCGCTTCGGCGAAGCCTTCATAGATGAGCGCAATCTGCAGATTCATGACCAGCTTCGTGGCCTGTCCTTTACCGGTTTCGCCCATGTGGAACACATGTTTTCCCATCGCCTGAAAAAGCGGTTGCAGGCGAACCAGCGCAGCGTCGCCGCCACCGACCATGAAAATCAGGCTCCCCGCTTCGGCGGCGATCTTCGATCCGGTCATCGGAGCGTCCACATAGTCAACGCCACGCGCCTTCACGCGCTCGGCAAAGCGCAGCGTGGCGGAAGGCGAGATTGTGCTCGAATCGGCAATAATCGTGCCCGCGGCCAGAACTTCTGCCGCGCCGCCCGCGCCAAACAATACCTCCTCCACCGCCTTTGTGTCGGAGACACACATCCACACCACTTCCGCGCCAGTCGCGGCATCCGCCGGAGAAGCCGCACTGCGCGCGCCTTCCACGTCCTTGCCGGCGCTTCGATTCCAGACTGCGACCTCGTGTCCGGCTTTGACCAGATTCGCGGCCATCGACCGTCCCATGATTCCCAAACCTAAAAATGCGACCCGCATCGGCGATTCCTCCGAACTCAGATTCTCTAAGCTTCAGTTCTCTAAGCTTGGATTATAAATAGGACCAAGCGACGCTCAAGGAAAACACAAATTCTTTGCACAGGAAAAACCGACCCTAAGAATCTGGCCGTCCGTGCGCCGATTCCGGTCTGCGGAGCATCCAAATACACTAGAGACTTGAGCCAACAAAGCCGATAATGTAGCAATCGGCCCGCCCCGCCGGCGGACTGGTCGAATCGTACTGGTCGAAAAATGTTAAAGTCCTCATTGAAAAGTCCCGCTCTACGCCAGCGCGCCGGCCAGTTCACGCGCCTGGTGCGGCATTCCGCGGTCACGCCTCGCACCGGCGAGACGCACAAAGCGAAACTGGTTTCGAACGGCCAGCTTGGCGTCACCTTCATCGGGCACTCCAGTTTCTTTCTGCAGATTGGCGGACAGAACGTCGTGATCGATCCCAACTTCGCGCGCTGGCTCTTCGTTCTAAAGCGTCTGCGGCAACCGGGATTGAATCTGCGCGACCTGCCTCCGATGGATGTCGTCCTGGTCACACACGCGCACTTCGATCACCTGCATCGCCAGTCGCTGCGCACCATCGCGCGCCAAACCCGCCGCCAGACCGGGACCGCGCCCACGCTCGTCGTCCCCCATCATTTATTCGACCTGGTCTCCGATCTCGGCTTCGAACAAATTGTCGAACTCGAGTGGTGGAACACCTATCGCCACGGCACGCTCGACATCACCCACGTCCCCTCGCGCCACTGGGGAGCGCGCATTCTCAAAGATTCGCACCGCGGCTATGGAGGCTACGTGCTGCGCAGCGGCAAACACTCCGTCTATCATGCCGGAGACACCGCCTATTTCAACGGCTTCCGCGAAATCGGACGCCGCCTGGCGCCCGAATTGGCGCTCCTGCCCATCGGCGCCTACAATCCGCCGCAATTCCGCAACGTGCACACCAGTCCCGCCGACGCTACTCGCGCCTTTTTGGACCTGAATGCCCGCTGGATGGTCCCCATGCATTACGGAACCTTTCGCCTGTCGCATGAGCCCATCGAAGAACCGCTCCAGTTGCTGGAGCAAGAAGCCCTCGCCGCCGGCGTGAAAGACAAGGTGGTCGTACTCGAAGAGGGCGTCACCCGCTTCTTCTGAGGTCTGTCCACCCACCGGCGTCAGGAGTATCCTTCACTCATGGTCGAACTTCCGGAAAGCAAAAAGATGGACAAGAAAGAAATCAACTCCCCAAAGTTGACCGAGCATTTTCTCTTCTGGCTTTGTGGCATCGGAGGTTTGCTGCTGGTAGTTCTCTTCGCTCATTTCGTCTACCACGTTTTTTGAAGCTGTTGGACATTGGATGAGGGAAATCTCCCGTTGCTCACTTACCCGCACTTACGAAAGCGCCGGTGGTCGCGTTGATTACACCGATGCCTTTCCGGTCCGTCTCGCTGCTGCCGTAAATGACATACCAGACGGGCACGTTCAGCTTCCGGTCCTTGAGCAACACATAAGTGATGGGCTGCTGTGCATTATTCTTGAGGATGGCATCGCCTCCGTGTTGCTGCGCGATCGCGAACGCCTTATCGGTATCGGTTTTCAGCAACAACGGTAAGAAGGCAAGACTAGCGGCTTCGGCGTTGTAGGCGCCCTCATTCCCCTCGGCTGAAACTCCGAAGGGCGGCGCATCCGGCCGGCGGCTTCCCGAGCACACGATGGTCTTGGTGTAGCGGCGGCTGGGGGAGGCAAAGTACCCTCGCCAGATCGTTGATTTCCCGTCCTGGCCGGTTGTTTCCGTGGTGAGCACGGATTCCAACCTAGCCGGCTGGGCATCCGGCGACCACTTCAACGCCAGACCCATCATGCGGTTGAATGCTTCCTGACCGGTGTAAGGCACGGGAGCTTTACTCTCTGGCGGTGCCGCGGCCGGCGTTGCGGGCGCGCTCTCATTCGGCTTGTTCCCGGATGAGCTGCACCCGGCGGTCAGCAGCGCAACGCCGATTATTCCTACTGCAAATGCGAGACGAGATAATTTCATACTGCGTTCCTCCATTCGTGCATGAGTATTTTTGAACGAGCTGCTCACTGATCTCGACCACTGACCGGCCGCGATCTGGCTCCGTTGAAACAGGATTTTTTTCAAGTCTGAATTGTCGGAATTGTACTGCTTGTGAGTGGTTTTGCAAGGAGGATCCCTGTCCGCGACATTCTCCGGAAAAACAAAACGCGCTCCTCGAAAACATTTGCGGGAGCGCGCGGGAACATATCCAGGAAACTAAGAGCTTACTTCAGAGTCGTCACGAAAGTGGCGACGGCTTTGGCCTCATCGGCGGAAAGCGCGACAGGTTTCTTGTGTGGCGCCTTCTTGGCGTCATTACCCTTGGTGAGCAAGTCGGCGATCTGGCCAGCAGTGAGGGTGGTGCCTGCCAGCTTAGGCCCGACCTTGCCCTGGCCTTCGGGGCCGTGACACATGGCGCACTTGGCTTTAAACAAAGCAGCTCCGTCTTGCGCGAACGCAGGCAGAGCCAACGATACGGATAATGCAATGACAAGAAACAGGATCAGCGATTTGGTAATTCTCACAGCGCCTCCTTTAGGGAATAGAGATGGTGTAAACAGATCGCAATACGGAGGCGATTGTAACCCCAAGTCCGGTGAAGTGTCGAACGCAAGTGCACGGGGCGGGAGCGGAAATTCAATCTTTCGTGTATTGGGCTTCTCCAAGACCAAATGACCAGTTCTCCCAAGCAACTTCGACAAGGTTGACAAAAATGTCTTCCGGCCGAATCCCCGGCGATTTGGCGAGCAGTTCCACGATGCGCCTGAACAGGGCTCGCTTTTGCCCCGGTTTGCGCCCGACGCTCAGCGTGATCTGAATCAACACGACTTTCTCGGAACGGTGAATGCCCATGTATTGTGGGTCGTAAATGAGACTGTCCCCAGCATGCTCATTGATGACTTGAAACCGGTCATCGGGGGGGATGGCGGTGGCGTCGATCAAGGCCGCATGCACACCATCCGCGATGGCTTTTCGATAAGCAGGGGATGTTCCTTGATGCAGATCAATCCGGACTAAAGGCATGGAGTCTCCTTGAGGCATTAGACGAAGGCGGCTTCACCCGGGATGCGGCCGAGCGTCGAATTTCCGGGTAATGCTCGGGAATGATAGGGAAACCTTCGAATTTGCCAACAATGCCCCAAAAGATGTCGCTCCCCGGTAACCTCCGGCGGGTTTCAGCATCCAAATAAACAGGCGCTTTCGCATGTTATACTGCGTCAGATGGGGTGGGCCGGATCCCTCCAAGTTCCTGCCCGAGGATTTCGACACATGGCTGGTAGTTCTCGTCGTTCCAACTCTCGTTCACTCTTCCTGGTAGTTTTTGTCCTTGCTCTGTTCGGTCTGCTGGGCATGCTGTTTGCGCAAAGAATCAGCCCGGCAACCGCGCCCAGCACCGACTCCGAGGTCCGCGACAGCTTGAAGCAGTTCACCGAGATCTATGAAAAGGTCGAGGAGAACTATGCCGACCCGGTGAACCCCGACAAGGCAATTTACAACGGCGCCATCCCGAGCATGTTGCACCAGCTCGATCCCCACTCGAACTTTTTCGATCCCAAGTCCTATTCCGCCCTGCGCGAAGAGCAGCGCGGCAAGTATTACGGCGTGGGCATGACGGTCGGCCCCCGCAATAACAAGGTCATCGTCATCGCTCCCTTCACCGGCACCCCGGCCTATCGCGCCGGCATCCGGCCGGGCGACATTATCGCCGCCATCGACGGCAAGCCCACCGACAACATGAGCACCTCTGACGTTGCCGATCTGCTCAAGGGACCGAAAGGCACCACCGTCCGCATCACGATGTTGCGTGAAGGCTCCGACCACCCCCTCGAATTCGCCGTCGTCCGTGACGAGATTCCGCGCTACAGCGTGGACCTGCATTTCATGATCAAGCCCGGCATCGGTTACATGCACGTTTCCGGATTCCAGGAAACCACCGAGCATGAAGTCGCCGAAGCGCTCGATCAGATGGGCGATCTGAAAGGCTTGGTTCTCGATCTGCGGCAGAATCCCGGCGGACTGTTAAGCGAAGGTGTTGGCGTGGCCGACAAATTTCTAAAGAAGGGACAACTGATCGTCTCGCACCACGGCCGCTCGTCTCCTGAAAAGCGGTACGTAGCAGCCCGCGGCAACGGTGGCAAGGATTATCCCCTGGTGGTGCTCGTCAATCGCGGCACCGCATCCGCCGCCGAGATTGTAGCCGGAGCCATTCAAGATCACGACCGCGGCCTGATCGTCGGCGAGGTCACGTTCGGCAAGGGCTTGGTGCAAACCGTGTATCCGCTGGCCGAAAATACCGGCCTGGCACTCACCACCGCCAAGTACTACACCCCCAGCGGACGCCTGATCCAGCGCGATTACTCCAACCAGTCTTTGTACGATTACTATTACAACCGCGAGGGCGAGGACAATAATGCGAACCACGAAGTCAAGCTCACGGATGGGGGACGCACGGTGTATGGTGGGGGTGGGATCACGCCTGACGTGAAATTGCCGCCCTACAAGTCCTCGAAGTTTCAGGACGAGTTGCTGCAGCATTACGCGATATTTAATTTTGCCAAGCGCTACGCCTTCAATCACAAGATCACGCAGAGCTTCGAAGTAGACGATGTGTTGCTCCAGGATTTCCGCAAATTTCTGGACGAAGAAAAAAATTCTTATACCGAAGGCGAGATGATCGAGAACAACGATTGGCTGCGCTCCAACCTCAAGAGCGAACTCTTCGTCGATGCTTTCGGCCAGGAAGAGGGCCTGAAAGTACGAGCGGAGACCGATCCGGATGTGATCAAGGCCCTGGAGTTGATGCCGCAAGCTCGCGCTTTGGCGGACAATGCCAGGAAAGTGGTTGCGGAACGAAACGCGGCCCCGCCGGTCACACGCTAGCAAAACTTTGTACCGATGCAAGGCCCGGGCAACCGGGCCTTTTGTTTTGGACGGCAGTTCTCAGTTCTCAGTGGCAGTCAATAAACAGCCTTGGTTTTACTGAGAACGGGGAACTGAGAACTTTCTCTTGAGTGTCCTCCCCGAAAGACATAAAGTAGCCTAAGCGAAATGATGCTCGCTCCATGGATTCCCGCGGTGCTGGTGGCGATTGGCGCGGGGATTCTCGACTGGCGCTACCGGCGTATTCCGAACTGGCTCACTGTATCGGGACTGGCGGCGGGGGTCGCGGTCAACACGATTCTCTATCGCTGGCCGGGCCTGAAAGCCGCGTTGCTCGGAACCCTGTTGGGCCTGGGACTGCTGCTGCCGTTCGTGTTAATCCGCAGCCTGGGCGCTGGAGACTGGAAGCTCGCCGGCGCTCTGGGAGCCTGTCTCGGTCCGCGGCAATTGCTCTCCGTACTCGTCGGCACGATTCTGGTTGCGGGAGTCATGGCGCTGGGAGCGGTTATCTGGAAAGGACGGCTGAAACAAACGCTCGTGAACATCGCGCACATGCTGGCGGCGTTATTTAGCCTGCGGATGCTGGGTTCCGGAGTATGGTCCGAGGTATCGCTCGACAATCCGCAGTCCACAAAAATTCCATTCGGCGTGGCCATGGCGCTTACAGTTTTGTTCTATGGAGTGGGCAAAGCGATGGGGAAAGTGTAATTTGGAATTCGTAATCTCATGGCTTGTCATCCCGAGCGGAGCGAGGGATCCGCAGTTTGCTGAGTATCAAACGCATGCTCAAAATCAACCGAATCGCGAACAAACTCGGAAGCGCTGACGGCGCGGAGATCGCCGAAGCCGCGATGGTGCTGCCCCTGGTGTTCATGCTTCTGCTGGGCATCGTCTGGTTTGGACGAGCCTTCAACATCTACTCCACCATCCAGCAGGCGGCGCAGCAGGGAGCAATTACCGCGGCGCGGGCAAACTGCGCCACGTGTGGCGATAGTCAAGCTTCCACAACCACTGTGTACAACACGGTTACAGCGGTGATTCAGGCGTCGAATCTCGATCCCACCCAGATGCAAGCCCCAAACCCTCCAAATTGCGCCGCCGGACAATCCTGCGCCACGTCCCCGTGCCCGGCGCCGTTTCCGCCCGCGCTGTCGACTGGCTCGTGTTCACTGGCTACCAACATCTATGTCTGCCAGAATGTGCTACTGAATCCCGGGGCCGGCCAGCCCACACAGTGTGGGTCCGTCGTCAGCTTTCAATATCCTTTCCAGCTCAACTTCCCTGGCACTTCGCTGAACCTCTCGCAGATTATTCTGTCGGCGCAAGCGCAAAGCAGGATGGAGGATTAGGTGCGTCGCCTTCGAATTCTGCGTCATGGAGTAGTCAGCCCGTTGAGGGACGAGCGCGGTTCGGCCATCCTCGAGTTTGCCATCTCCCTTCCGCTACTGGTGGTATTCGTCGTCGGCATCTACGACTTCAGCGGCGCGTTCAATCAGAAGCAGAAGATCGAGCAGGCGGCGCAGGAAGGCGCCATCGTAGCTGGTGCTCAGCCGATGGGCGACATTCAGACGGGCAACGGCAACCCGGCCTCGCTGCAGCCGGTAGTGACCGCGATTGTCAACTCGCTGACTGGCAGTGGAGTGGCAACCGGAATTTGTGCGGCGCCGGCAGTGTCCGGACCGGGCACTGGCGTGAATGCCCTGGCCTGGAAATACACAATCTTGGGGTGTTCCGGCGCTTATCCCACCGACTCACTGGTCATCACCATTAACCGCGGACTGGTGGTGGCTTCCGGGACCACTGGAACAGCCCCGGATGTTGTCGGGACCGTTGTGACTGTGCAGTATCCGTATCATTGGACGTTCAATAGGGTGATTCAATTGTTGATTCCGGGCGCATCCTATGCGGGCACAACCCAGTTGGCCGAGAGCGCTACGGTCCAGAACCAGACGTGAGGATGCTTGCGCCGAATAAAGGACATCTCGTGTGGGAAGAACGAACCAGGCACCATCATCACACTGGTCGCGGTCTTCATGTTATTCGTCATCGGAGCGATGGCCGCGCTCTCGATCGACGTGGTGACTATCTACACCGCGCGTAGCGAGGCGCAACTGGCAGCCGACGCCGCAGCCCTGGCTGGAGCACGCGTTCTGGCCAACTCTGGACTCACCTCGACCGGTGCCCCGAACGGAGCCGAAACCAGCGCGCGCGCGGTCGCGACGCAGGTGGCAGAGAGTAGCCAGGTCGGAGGCAGAAGCCTGAACGCCTCCGGCGCTTGCACGACGGGAGCGGAAATCAGCGTTTGCTTCAACGATGGCGCTCCGAATTTTGCCACCGACCCGCACATAACCGTAACCGTACAAAGAAGCGACCTTCCAACATTCTTCGCGCGCATCTGGGGTAGAACGCAGCTCACGGTTGCCGCGTCGGCCACGGCGGAAGCTTACAACCCCTCCAATGCCACGGGATTGTCGACCAGCACCAACCCGCCGGTCGCGCCGCTTTGCGTGAAGCCCTGGCTGCTGCCGAATATCGATCCCACGCAAACGACGCTGACCGCAACGATCTTCGATTCGGATGGCGAGATTGTGAATACCGGGCTGGTGGGCCTAGGTTGGCCCAACACGGCCAATACTAATGGCATCTATTCCCTGTGCGGCAGCGCCTGCAGCCTCGGTGCCACAGGTACTACGACGCCGTCGGCGGGAGCATACTATCCGGGAGCGATTGACGCCGGTGATTTCCCCGCCCCCGCTTCCGCGTCGATTGTCTGCAGCAATGGTGCCAGCAGCGCTAGCTTCAATGCGTACCAGCTTGCCGTCGCAGGCTGCGTTCAGCAGCCCATTGTGTGTGGCGCGAATTCATCGATCAACATCGACACCACCGCCTACGGAACCACGCGCGATGCTGACACGGTTGCGGCGGCAGAGTGCTTGATTCACTATGTCAGCCTGGCGGGAGACAGCGACAGCGTCGAAAGCGGCCCTCCCTTTCAATTCCTTGGAGGCAATCAGAACCCAATTGCTGGCGCAGTTGGGAAGAATCTTCTGGTGAGCGACTCCCTCGTAACCATTCCAGTAATCAACACCACGCCCGGAGTGGCCCCAGCCAACCCCGTCCAGGTGATCGGCTTCCTGCAGGTGTTCCTCAACCCTCAAGCAGCAACAATGCCATTGTCACCCGTGGGACCCGCAAGCTCCAATGAGATTCCCGCGATGATCATCAACATGGCCGGCTGCGGAACCGGCTCCGCCGCGCAGCCCATCCTCGGCAACGGGGCGTCTCCTGTTGCGGTGCGGCTTATCTCGCCGCCTTAGTTTAGAGGAAGCCTACTCGCGGCGCGTCAGGATTACGCTCTCCAGGGTTAGTTCATTGCCCACAAAAATAAAGTTGTAGTGGGAGCCGTTCAGCAACGCTGCCAGCACGTCGCGCGCCGGAGCCGGCCCGAGATCGGCGAATACTTCTTCCTGCTCGGCGCCGGAGGGAATGGCAATCTCGGCCTGCGTCTGGCGCTGCACTTCGAACAACACTTCGGCAAGCGTAGCTTTTTCGGCGCGAATGCGCAGCATCCCATTGGCATAGGTCACAGTCACCAGCGGCTTTAGCGGCGACGGGGCTGCACTGACGAAGGCGGGAAGCGGCGCAGCCGCCGCATGGGAAGCCATGACAGAAACTTTGGCGACTGCAACGTTGGAGCCCGCGGGCAGCAAAGCATTCTGAAGTCTGACGGCGGGCCGACCTGCGACATCGGAAATGTGGGCCGCGGCGTCGGAGCCGAACCCTGAATTTTCCTGGCCCAGGTTTATTTGGCCCAGCTTTATTTGGCCCAGCTTTATAACGATCGCATTCTGAATCGTTGAAATCTGATACGACTGCGGCTCCAGCAAATCAAGCACGATGCGTGTAATCGGAGGATTGCTGAAAAACAATCCGGAGCGAACGCGCTTCAGCGCACCGCGATTCACTTCTAGAGAGCGCAGTTCGGCCGCCGGAAGCGCGCCGGGAAAATCCACGACGATGCGGTCGGGACCGGTGAGGGACTGGGTGTCGGGCGCGACCGGCGGCCCGGAAGTCTGAATTTCCACTTCCATCGCGGCGCCACTGCCACGCACCAAAACGTGCTGAACGCGAGCGCCATTCGCCGAAGTGGCTTGCGCACCCGCCTGTACACTGGCCGGCACAGACAGCAGCGCCGCCATGCCCAGCAGGACTCCGAAATAGGAGAGGCGTGGCATGTGTATTGAGATTGAGGCTCTGAAGAAAGTCTAGCAGCTATGGGATGGGCAATCCGCACCGGAAGTCTTAGCACTAATTGCGAAAGTGGATACCTTAAGGCAGGTATCGGGTCCAAGGTGTCAGGTCTCAGGTATCAGGCTTTAGGTCTTTGAGCGTGGTTTTCCTGAGACCTGACACTGAGACCTGACCTCCCAAAGCAGCTACTCGGTCTTGATTGCCGTAACCGTCGTCTGGAACACAATCTTATGGGTACCGTCACAGAAAGGCTTGTTGGCGGAAGCGCCGCAGCGGCAGAGGGAAAACGCCGTCTTGCCCGTCAGGTCGTACTTGTTGCCATCGGCGTCCACCATTTCGACAACGCCATTGGGATCGTCTACGCGCAATGGACCGTTCGGGCGCACCGTAATCGTGACTTGCGGCATGGAACCTCCAGGGAAAATGAATAACTTTCAAACTATTGTACAGAAGGAAAAGTTCTCAATTACCAGTTCTCAGTTCCCAGTTCCCAGTTCTCAGAAAACCAAAACCGGCAGCGTCATCTCGTAAATCGACTCTAACTGAGAACTGAGAACTGGGAACTGCCGGCTGACTAGCGCCATCGGTCTACGGCTTCAAACCACAGCAATTTCGACCACTCATCAAAAGTGACTTTCGCCCATTCGCGTGTCGTCCACCAGGCTTCGCCGAATCGGGCCGGATCGCGAGCCGCAGCCACGCTGAACTGATATTGCGGCAGGCGATGGCGAAAGATCAGCAAGGCGCGGCGGGTGTGAAATTCCGAGGTCACGATCAGCACTCGATGCGCGCCCACCGTCTGCAGACATCGGCTTGTATCGTCGACCTCGGCGAAAGTAGAAAAGCTAACGATCGGGCACACCGAGATGCGATTGGCTTCCCCAAGACCGTTGAAGTATTTCTGCGCGATGTCTGTCAACCGCTGATCGAAGATCACATCTCGCGTCTGAGCATCCACAAACACGTGCGGCGCTACGCCCTGGCGCAGGAGTTCGAGCGCGCGGGCGGGACGACGACTGGTTTCCCCAGCCAGCACCACGATGGCATCGGATTTTTCCGGTTCGTCCAGCACCAGGAAGCGCGCCGCCTGGCTGGCCGCGACGGTCGCAATAACGATAACGGCCAGGAACGACAGAATTGGCAATCGGAGGAGTCGCATCTCAATCTGTATGTTACTAAGGAATTGCGTTACCAAGGAAACCCAGGCTGCGGCGAATTCGATTACCAGAGTAACCAAGATCGCAATCGCGCGGTAAAAGTTGGATGGAAGTCGCGTGACAATCGTATCCTAACCGCAGTTTTCGCGGCTTTAGCGTGACCTTCCAATGTTAGAATTGCTTTTCGCATATGACTACTCAGGCCACCGCTGCCTCCCTGTTTACTGATTTGAAAAGCCGCATTGCTGCGCGCCAGGCTCAGGTCGGCATCATCGGCCTCGGCTACGTTGGATTGCCGCTGGCCCTGCTGTATAGCGAGCAGAAATTTCCCGTCACCGGTTTCGATATCGATCAGCGAAAAATCGACACGCTGGCCAGCGGCGGCACCTACATTTTCCGCATCACTCCCGAAGAAATCGCGGCGGCGAAAGCGAACGGGTTTAAGGCTACGGCCGACTATTCGCAGATCACCGCGATGGATGCGATCATCATCTGCGTCCCCACGCCGCTCAACGAATATCACGAGCCCGATCTCAGCTACATCACCAACACCGCCCACGCCGTGGCACCTTATCTGCGCGCTGGTCAGATCGTCATCCTGGAAAGCACTACCTACCCGGGCACCACCGAAGAAGTTCTGATTCCGATTCTCGAGCAGGAAAACAAGGCGGGCCTGAAGGCATCGCGTGCGGGCACAGGTGGCGATAACGATATCTGGGTTGCGTTCTCGCCCGAGCGCGAGGATCCCGGCAACACGCAGGTGGCTCGTCACGACATTCCCAAGGTGATCGGCGGACTCGATCCCCAGGCCAGCGCAATCGCCGCCGCGCTTTACGGGTCGATTTTCCGCAGCACCGTTCCTGTCTCCTCGCCGGCGGCCGCGGAGATGACCAAGTTGCTCGAGAACATCTATCGCTGCGTCAACATCGCGCTAGTCAACGAACTTAAGATGCTCTGCCTGCGCATGAACCTCAACATCTGGGAGATCATCGACGCCGCCGCCACCAAGCCTTTCGGCTTCCATGCGTTTTATCCCGGGCCGGGTCTGGGCGGACACTGTATTCCGGTCGATCCGTTTTATCTTTCCTGGAAGGCGAAGGAGTTTGACTTCCGCACCCGCTTCATCGAACTGGCTGGCGAAATCAACGTGGCCATGCCCTACAACGTGATCGCCTCCACCATCTCGGCCCTCAACCGCCAGAAAAAGGCGATCAACGGATCGAAGGTTCTGGTGCTGGGTGTTGCCTATAAAAAGGATATTGACGATCTGCGCGAGTCGCCCGCGCTCACCATCATTGAGTTGCTGCAAAAAGAGGGTGCGCTGGTCAGCTATAACGACCCTTACTTCCCCTTTGTGGGCCGTGGCCGGAAGTACGATTTGCAGATGAAGTGTTCCTCGCTCGACGATCTCGGTCAGTACGACTGCGTGCTCATCGTCACCGATCACACCGACTACGACTACAAAAAGATCGTCCATGAAGCCCAACTGGTGGTGGATTCGCGAAACGCCACGCGCGGCATCAAGAGCGACAAGATCGTGCACTGCTAGGGTACGGCCTTTCGATAACTCCACTAATCGAACAAAGTCCATTCTGGGCCTGCAAAGGGCGCGGCAGATACCGCGCTTTCTTGTTACTTTTTCCCCGCCTAATTGGATTTATGGTAATGCCGATGTCTACCTCGGGGGAGATAACTGCCATTATCCAGGGCTTAGGAAGTCTTACCCAAGAAGCGCCGCTGGGGTGATCCGTTGAGCAGCAAGGCAAACATAGGTCGAGTACAGCTTTCCGCGTTCGGCAGCGCAGTCGATATTGTTTCGATACCTTGCCATTTTTATGCCGCTAATTACAATTTGCTCGACCAGTTGTTTGTTCCCTTACTGTCTTCTGCGCAACAAGCAAACGACATCATGGGCCTCCGCTCGGGCGACCAGGAGGCGGCTCTTCGTGGTTCCGCTTACCTGGCTGGCGAGCTCTTGCGCGATAAGGGCTTTTCCCCCGCTCGTTCTCTGATGACTACCGCGGCACACATCTTTCTCATCGATTTGCCCGGAAATCTCTTTCAGACGGAAACAGTGGTTACCCCGACTGGACAAAATGCCTCGATGTTTATTTTGAAAGTAAAGGGGGCGATTCGAGGGGACAAGTTCATGGTTTTGGACCCCGCCACCAACAGCAATCTTTTCTCCTTCACGCGATTCGAAGCCGAAAAACCGGATTTCTTCGTCCGCGACTTTCCCTTCCTTGCCCAGGAGGCCCGTCAGGACCCCACCATGTTCAGTGGAGCACCGTCGGCACTGGTTCAAGGAGTCGTCGATTTGATGCTCGGTATTCCGGTCGGCGAGAAGGTGATTACGGTGCGCGTCCACAAGGAGGCGGGGACCGCGTCGGTCGAAGTCAAACATCCCGTCACCAATGAGACTGTCATTAGCCTGCCACTCACTTCTCTCAACAACCTCGGCAAGTTGGTGGAGACAATCGCCCAGCACCTGCTCGCCAATCCGAAAGCCGCTGCCCTGCTGTCCTGAAACCATCGCTACACCTCGTTGTTGCCGCAGGAGCGGTGCCCCTCACAACCGACCGGTTCGGCCTGCCCTGGTTTCATTCGCGGGCGTGCCCAACCACGGTGAAACCAGCCGCCCTGTGCTAGTATTTTCGCGTTGGCCCGAAGCAGCGTCCGCGTCGCGCGCTGCATCTCTAGGGTGTGCCGAGGACAGTGTGCCAATGAAGGAAACGCTCGGAATCTTACTCGCCGGGGGCGCCGGGGAACGCCTCTATCCGCTCACCCGCGACCGCGCCAAACCCGCCGTAACCTTCGGCGGCATCTACCGTATCATCGACATCACGCTTTCCAATTGCGTCAACTCCGGCCTGCGGCGCGTCTTTATTCTCACGCAGTACAAGGCGCTCTCGCTGAATCGTCAAATCCGCGAGGGCTGGAACATTTTCGGCCGTGAAATCGGCGAGTTCATTGAAATCCTACCCCCCATGAAGCGGGTCAGCGAGAACTGGTATATGGGGACGGCCGACGCGGTTTATCAGAACATCTATTCCATCGGCTCCGAGCAGCCGAAGTACGTGCTCATCCTCTCCGGCGACCAGATTTACAAAATGAATTACGATCGCATGCTCAAGCAGCACAAGGAATCGGCCGCCGACGTCACCGTAGCCACCCTGGTCACCGACCCGGCCGAGAGCCGCCATTTCGGCGTGGTCGACATTGACCACGAGCATCGCATCACTGGCTTCCTGGAAAAACCAAAGCACACGGAGCTGCGATCGCCCTACGATCCGATGAAAATTTCAGCATCGATGGGCATTTATATCTTCAACACCGACGTGCTCATTCCGGTGCTGCTCAAAGACGCCGAGGATCCCGATTCCAGTCACGATTTCGGCAAGAATATTCTGCCCGCAATGCTGGGTGACTATCGTGTCTTCGCTTTTAATTTCGTCGACGAAAACAAGAAAGAAGCCCTCTACTGGCGCGACGTGGGAACGCTCGAAGCCTATTACGAAGCCAATATGGACCTGGTTTCGGTCTCTCCCGTCTTCAATCTTTACGATGAACAATGGCCCATCCGCACTCACCAGCGGCAGTATCCGCCGGCAAAATTCGTGTTTGCCGAGAGCGAACGCATGGGCCACGCCCTCGATTCGCTGATTTCTTCCGGTTGCATCATTTCCGGCGGCTCCGTCCAGAATTGTGTGCTGTCTCCGGATGTGCGTGTCAATTCCTATGCGGAGATCGAGAACAGCATTCTGTTCTCGCACGTTAACGTGGGACGCAGTTGCCGCATCCGCAAAGCCATCATCGACCGCGACGTGCACATTCCCGAAGGAACCAGCATCGGCTATGATACGGAAGCCGATCGCGAGCGCTACTTCGTCACCGACAGCGGGATCACGGTGGTTACGCGCAATTACTCTCTGTTTGAGAACCCCGTGAGCGTGGATTACTTCACGAGTGAGTAGGAGGGCAGGTCTCAGGTGTCGGGTGTTAGGTCTCAGGAAAAAACCTAGAAAGCCGAAGCTCGTGAGATTTTCCTGACACCTGAGACCTAAGACCTTCTTCTATGTCCCTCAGTCTTCGCCGCCTTTTCAAGAAAGAAAAGCAGGAGCGCCGCATCCTGCGGCAGATCGAACGCACTGGCGACCAACTGCAGCCTGAATATCATCGCCCTACGCCTGAATGTCCGCACCCGGAGCGCTGGCGCATGTTCGATTCCATGACCGCCGAGGCCGAGGTGCTCGAGTTCCTGCGCACCGTGGTCACCACCATCAAGCCCGAGTTGGTGGTCGAGACCGGGACCTTCAGCGGGATCAGCACCCTCTGGATCGCCGAGGGACTAAAGGCTAACGGACGCGGGCGCGTCATCACCTGTGAGTTCGACTACGAGATATACGAGAACGCAAAGTCGCGAATCCAGGCTTCCGGACTCGCCGAGTGGATCGATCTGCGCAATGAATCAAGCCTCGATATGAAAATCGAAGGCACGATCGACCTCTTCTTCAGCGACAGCGATATGCCCATCCGCGAGCAGGAGATTCGCCGCTTTCTGCCACAGATCAATCCCTATGGCCTGATCCTGATGCATGACGCCAGTTCGCATTTGAAGATCGTCCGCGAAGCCGCGCTTAAACTTGAACAAGACGGCCTGATCTCAGCCGTGCTCTTGCCAACGCCGCGCGGGCTGGTCGTGGCGCAAAAGCGGGCAGGAAGAAAGTAGATCCTAAGTCAAAACGCGATCCCTAGTTTAGTTTGAGACGAACGGCCCGCGCCAGCTTCCTTTGCTGCTGGTCGAAGCTGTAGAAGTATTCCGCGCCCAGTTCAAGCGCCGCAGCCACATGCAACAAATCTGCGGTGCGGGTGCCAAGTTTGGCCGTAGTCTGCCGAGACAGTTGGCTCGCTCGCTCAAAGATCGCATCCGATAACGCCCGAAGTTGGAGAGCCCCATCGCGCAAATCCTTCTCGAAGTCAATCACTGACTCCTGAGCTCGCGCACTCGAAATTTCCTTCCGGAACACACGCAATCCAAACGCATTGACAACTTCGAGCTCTCCGAGAGTAGTAACGAAGCACTCGCCCGAAGAACCCTCCATCGTGCTCGAGGCGGCGGCCCAATTGGAGTCTGGGCTGTACAACGATACGAGGAAACTGGAGTCGGCGTAGATCTTCAATACCGGTCCCGATCGGCGGATATCAAATCGGCTCCGCTCACCGTCAGCATCTGGTCGCCGTAGATCCTGCGCACTCGCGCCAGGAAATCGGGGAACTTTTTCGGGGCTTCCGCGCTCTCCGGCACCAGCCGGCCGATGACCCGGCGGTGTTTGGTGATTTGGATTTCCTCGCCCTTCAGCAAAAGGCGCTCAATCTTCTTGAAATCGTAGCGCAGGTCCCGAACCGAGGCTTTGGTCATGTGATACATTTTAGCATCACATTGGACATAGGGCAATGGCATAGATCAAGCTGAAAGTCGAGGTCTTCCTGACACCTGAGACCTGACACCTTCTCTAATGCCTCACCAAATCTTCCGCCAGCAATCGCGCCTTCTCGGCCAGCGTGCTCGCTCTCCGCACATCGCCTTCCTGCAAAGCCGAGCGCGCACCACCCATGTAGTTGCGGACCTGTCCCACCGTTTCCTGCTGTTGCGCATCGAGTGTGCGTCCCACCAGCTGTTTTAACTGGTCGTCGGTAGAACCCAGCAACCGTTCCGCGTTCTGGCGCTGGTGAATGGCTTCTGCGGGAGTCAGGCCGGGGACAATCTGCGCCGTGGGTTCGCTCGCTCCGCCCTCGCGAACCACAATCTTCCGCGGAGCGTCCCCCGGAACTGGCGCGGCGCGCTTGCGGCGTTTCGTGGTTCCGCTGGCCGAGTCAGCATCCGTCTTTCTCTTCGCCACGCTCTCCGGCGAGTTCTGCCCCGTGGCCGGCGCGGTCTCCGCCTGAGCCTTCTCTGCCGGCTCTTCGGGCACAACTGGGGCTTGTCCCGCAGCCGGGAAACTCAGCCCAAGCGCAATCGCGAGTACACAGGCAAGTCGCATAACTGTACCAGAAGAATTGTTTCCCAGCCTAACCAAGAACGCAAGCGTACGCACTTCGGGTAGCTCAGTTCCCAGCAAGCCGCCGATACCACCTGGAGCGGGGCGCATCGCAATTCTCCGGCCGGTTCGCGAAACGCAGGCTTTGCCGACCACGCAAGTCTTCCCGCGCAAGTCTTGGCCACGCGGCACGCTGAAGATTTCCATTGACAACTATATCGACGAATGATATATCACTCACAAATATATCTCTCGACAAGGGGTGCCGATGCCATCCAAGACCAGCAATCTTCCCGAAGACCTGCAGCGCCTGCTTCCGCTCACTCCGGCCGTGTTCTTTATCCTGTTCGCCCTCGTGGATGGCGAGAAACACGGCTATGCCATTATGCAGGATGTCTTGACGCTGTCGGAGGACAGGTTTCGCATGGGCCCCGGGACGCTCTATACGACGATTCAGCGGCTGCTGAATCTTTCGGTCATCGAAGAAACCACAGGATCTGGCGCCGCCTCGGACCACGAAGCCCGGCGCCGCTATTACCGGCTTACCCGCAGTGGAAAGGCCTTGCTGGAGGCCGAGATCGGACGGATGGAGTCGGTTGTGCGCCGTGCTCGGCGAAAGAAGCTAACGCCAAGGACCGCGGAGTGAGCCGTATGCCGAACGCTCTTCAGATGAGTTGCTTTCTTTACCGCTTATTGCTCGGTTTTTACCCGCGCGAATTCCGGCAGCGGTTCGGCGTCGAGATGACGCAAGTTTTCGCGGACCAGATGTGGGGAGAATGGCAGCGGCACGGCTTCGTGGGCATGGTTCGAGTAGGTTTCACCGCTGCCTGGGAGGTGGTGAGCGTGGCGGCGCCGCTCCAACTGCGCAACTCCGTCGTGATTGCGGCCGCATTGTCGTTGGTGAGTTCGTCAGCCCTTTTCCTGGCCTTTTTCCGCGCCGTCTCGCGGTAGTGTGCAAGACCGTTCGCCGAAAGAGGCGGGCGAACAACTGTTCCCGGTTCCAACCCGTCGTTAGGAGGTGTCTCAATGCGTGGTCAAATGTCCATCGCCTTACTGGCCATTGTGCTCGCTACCCTGGAAACCGCCGGGGGAACGCAAGAATTTGTCTATCTAGGCATCCTGAGGAGTGAGACCTATCCCCTCGTTGCCGGAGCGCTCGGGATTCTTGCCGGCGTCCTGCTGCTGGCAGCGGGAGTCGCTCTGCTGCTCGGTTCCCCGCTCATCGCCGTCCTCGTGCCCGCCACCGCGTGGGTGTCGGTGCCCGTTTTCATTCTGGTGGGCATAGTCACCCACAGAGCCGGCTGGCCAATAACAGCTGCTGGCATCCTTTTCCCGTTGTTCCTCGTCTTCTTCTGCCAGAAGATCGGCAAAGCTGGCAACGTACTCTCCAAGACCTGAGGGCTACCAGGCCAGGCGAAGCACTCATGCGCAAGAAAAAACCGGGGAAGCGTTTCCGCTTCCTCGGCTCGCGTTTCAGCTTGGGTTTTAGTCTTACTCGGTGCCGCCGGCATCCGCTGCGGCGCTCATGGGTTCGTTTTCCGGTTGCAGGATGACGCCATCAAACGGAGTCGCGCCCACGAACCGCCCACCAATTACGCTGACCCGGCGCAGCGGGTATCCGCTGTCGGGACCGCGCTGCCAGGACCTTCCGCCGTCGCGGCTTTCGAAGATCACGCCGGTCGCGTCGCTGGTCGCCAGCAGGCGCTTGTGCGTAGGATCGAAGCTGACGGAAGTGATGTCCTTGCTGGGCAGGCCGCTGACGACATGCTCCCAGGTTGCACCGCCGTCTCCGCTGCGGAACGCACCCTCGCGCGAAGCGATCACGATCTGGCTATCGGAAGCGATGGCCGCGTTGTGGATGCTGACCACGTACGCCGGCAGACCGGCCTGTTTCCAGGTCGAGCCGCTGTCATTCGAGACCAGCACGCTGGAGTGTGTAGCCGCGACCACCGTGGAACCTGCGGCTCGCACCGAAACAAAATCGTGCTGTGCCAGAATATTTCCGCCCTTCCAGGTTTTGCCCTGGTCGGTGCTGGAGTAGATGCCGCTAGTCGTTGCCGCCAGCCAGCGTCCGGAACCGAGTTCCAGATCGTTGACGCGCGATTCGAGTTGCGCCTTCTGGTAGGACGTTGTGGTGACCGATTTGCGCGAACCTTTGCGCGGTGTTTTCACGGTCGACTCGATGAGCAAAACGTTCATGGGATGCCATTCATTGCCATTGCGCTCCAGCGAATACATGCCGTGGTTGGTGCCGGCCACCAGCATCCCGCTGGGAGCCTGTTTGAGCGCGAACACATCTTTTCCGCCGAGACCGGCCGCTTTCTGCAGCCAATGCTGTCCGGCGTCACTCGAATGGAACACGCCGCCGTATTCGCGGTCGTTGACAACGCCAACGTAGAGTGTGCTGGCATCTTGGTTGTCGGCGAGTATGGCGGAGACATAGCGGTGCGCGTAGCCTTTGTTGGAAGTGCTCCAGGTGGAGGCTCCATCCATGGAGGCCATCACACCACTGCGGTCGGTAGCGAGCAGCACGTGATTGGAATTCCGCGGATCGACCATGACATCGTTGACCACAACCTCAGGATCGCTCACACGCTTCCACACCTTGCCCAGATCGGTCGTCTTCCACAGGCCTTCGGTGGTTCCGGCGTAAACGATCTTTTCATCGGTCGGGTCCTGCTTGAGCACGCGGGTGCGGCGCGCCGAAAACGGGATGCCCTGAATCTTCTGGAACAGGTTGCCGGCGGTCTCACTCTTGTAGATTCCGGAGCAGGCGCTGGCGAAAACGATCGCGGGATTGTCATGATCGACGATGACCGAGAAGACATCAGAGTCGTCGATCATGCCCTTATTAATATGCTGCCAGTTGGCGCCGCCGTCGGAAGTTTTCCACGCCAGGTGCCAGGTTCCGGCATAGACGGTGTTGGGATCCTTGGGATCGACCGCAATCGATTCAATATTCTTGATCTCGGCGGAGTTCGCAGACAGACGCTCCCAGGTATCGCCGCCATTATTGCTGCGGTAGACGCCGTCCAGCGCACCGGCCACGAGCACGCGGGAATCACCCTTGTACATGGCCATGGCGCGGATGGATTTGCCGTGCATCGCGGGCAGCGTATCCCAGTTGCGGCCACCGTCGCGGGTGCGAAAAATTTCGCCGATCTGCTGGCCCGCTGAGCTCCACGCCGACACATAAATTCGGTTGGAATCCTGCGGGTCGATGGAGATGTGGTCGAGCACGTATTCGTCGCCGCCCAGGCGTGCCAGGCGCGACCAGGTGCGTCCGCCATCATTCGTGCTAAACATCTGGCCGGTGCTGGTGCCGAGCAGGATGTGATCGGGATTGTGCGCGTCGTAAGCCAGACTGCGCGCATCGCCTCCGTCCGGACCTAATACCTGCCACGGGCCGGAGGCCATAAGCGCCGTACTAAGAAGACTGACGGCGAGAAGCATTAAACTGCTGCGGAGAACGTTCCATTTCATTGTGAAATTCATGCGCGTAGATTGACCCCTGCGAACGATATTCGCCTGCGACCCACTTTAGACAGGCTAGCACGGCTCGCGCAAGGTTACCGAAGGTCAGAAAATAGAAAGGCCGGTGGGGTAAATCCCACCGGCCTCTCGTGCTCATACATCAGTTATTCGGCCTTTTTTGCCGCTTTCTTTTTCGCCGCCGGCTTCGGATGATCCGGAATCGGCAGTACTTTGGTTTCATCGACCGGGGTCGTGCTGCCAGCCTCGGGGAAGGTTGCACCGGCCGGAACGATCCACTGTTCCGAAGTCGCGGTGCCAGCGTTTCCGGTACGGGTCTCGATGCGGCTGGCGTCGATGTTCTGTTTCGCCTCGCCTCCCGAGATGTAGAACTTCACGTCAACCGAGCGCTCACCCGCCAGATTCTTATGCTTGGACTTGGCGATCTCCTTCGGATCGGCGTTGCCGACGACGACCAGCTTGGCGTCTGGATCCTGCTGCAACTTGAGTGCAACATCGTCCAGCGCGGCCTTGCAAGTGTTATCGACTCGCCACGGTTTCTTCTCGTTCGGATACGTGCACTCGTTCACCTTGCTCGCCTGCGGTGGCGGCGGTGGCGGATTTTCAACCGTGACCGTGCTCGTAGTCGAAGCCGTCAAGCCGCGCGAGTCGGTACAAGTCGTGCCGATACTGATCGGACCCGACGAGGCGCCGGTGGTGTTCAGGGTCGCGGAGTTTCCGCTGCCCGAAATGCTGCCGCCGCTCGATGTCCATCCACCCACCGTTACCGGAACGTTGTCCGGACTGGTGCAGGTGCAAGAGATGGTTGACGAAGTCCCAGCCTGAACCGTCGACGGGTTCGCCGAGCAGGAAATCTGCGGCGGGTTCTTCGGCGGTTCCTTCACCGTGAAGTTGGCGGTGCAGCTGGCCGTGTTGTTACTCTTGGCCTTGGCATCGGTGACCGTCGCCGTGACCGTGTAGCTGCCGCCGCTGACGCCGTTGGTGTCGACGCTAGCGGTCGTGTCCTTGCCCGCGATCTTGCCGCCATTACTCGACCAGGCGTAGGTGACCGTGTGCTTGGGGTTGAAGTTGCTGGCCACGACTGTGGCATTGACCGGTTCGCCGACTAAGACTTCCGTAGGCTGCACCGAGCAGGCCGCCGCGACGAGAGCTGGGGGAGCTTGGCCGCCAAAGTTGAACACCAGACCGGTCGTCAGGCGGACGCCGTTGAAAGTTTGACGCCGCAAGGAGGGATCTTGAGGCGGCACGCTCGCCGAGAAGTTTACACGCTGCAGCTGGTAGTCGGCTTCAAACAGTCGCAGCGACACCGTGTCCCAGAATCTCAGGTCCATGCCGCCGCCAAGAATCGACGCGACTCCGGTGGTGTGCACCTGGTCACTCGTGAAGCGTTGCACTCCGAGCAGCGTGTGCACGAAAAAATTCACACCGTCGCCGCGATAGGTGAGCTTCGGCCCAACGCTGAATGCGCTGTTAACGTAGCCCAGGTTGGGGTCGCTGTTCCAGTTCCCGCCGTAGTTGCCTTCGAGCGACAGATACTTGGTGAAGTTATACGACACATTGGTGCCGGCACCTCGCGCCGAAGAGGGCGCCTTCGCGGCCGTGGGCGGTGAGGTAGTGTTATCGGGAATGTTGCCACCCGGGTTCCACCATTGATAGCCAACGAACCATTCCCATTGTGGCACGGTGTCGTTCGAGGTTTGTGCGTTCACCAAAGCCGGTAACGCAATTAGTACGATAGCCAGGACGAGCGCGGCACCCGCGCATCTCCGGTAAGTTTCGTGGCAAAGTGACATTGAGTTCCTCCGAATCAAATCCACTGCATCAAATCCACTGCAAACTATTTAATAGAACGGGAATCCACTAAAGTCTTACGGCACGCACGCACGGATAGGCTGTACCTAGGAAACACCGAATTCTACAGCAAGCGGGCATTTTTGCAAACTGAAGAAGTTTAGTTAATCGGCCTTTTGTTAGCCGTCGCTGGTCCTGATTCCGTTTTTTGTAGAAACCTGCTGCAGCGATCTCAAATTGATATTCCCGCGTTCCAAGGCGGGTTGCGAGTCGGCGCGCTTCCCTGAATAATGCTGATGGGGCCATGGCCCCATGAATATGACACAAGAACGCGTACTGATTGTTGAAGACGAAGAGAACGAGCGCACCGGCCTGTCCGAACTGGTCTCGGGATGGGGCTATCGCACCGACACGGCGGCTGACGGCGTGGAAGCCCTGGAAAAAATCCCAGTCTTTGCTCCGTCCATCGTGATCACCGACGTGAAGATGCCCCGCATGGGCGGTATGGAGTTGGTGGAGAAGCTGGCGGACTTGGCCCAGTCGATCGCCGTCGTAATGGTGACCGCCCAGAAGGCGACTGACACCGCATTTCACGCCGGCCGGCTGGGCGTCCAGGACTACATCGAAAAGCCCATCGACTTCCGCCGGCTGCGCTCCATCCTGACCAACATCGGCGAGATCCTGAACACGCGCACGGAAAACGAATCCCTGCGCCGCAGCTTGCGCGATAAGGGAGCCCTCGGCCGTTTGGTCGGCGCATCCCCTCAAATGCAGGGGATCTTCCGGCTGATCGAGCAAGTGGCTCCGAGCACGGCCTCGGTGTTGATCACTGGGGCGAGCGGAACCGGGAAGGAGTTGGTGGCGCGCACCATCCACGACATGAGCCCGCGCCGCAACAAGCCTTTTGTCCCCATAAATTGTGCGGCGATTCCCGAAACCCTGATCGAGAGCGAAATTTTTGGCCACGAAAAGGGCGCATTCACGGGTGCGTTGGAGCGCCGCACCGGCTGTTTCGAACTGGCGGAAGGCGGAACACTTTTGCTCGACGAGATTGGCGAGATGCCAGTGGGTACGCAGGCGAAGCTGTTGCGCGTGCTGGAAGACCACAAACTGCGGCGGCTCGGCAGCAAGGTCGAAACTTCGGTGGACGTGCGGGTGCTCGCCGCGACCAACAAAGTTCCCGACGATGCCGTAGCCAATGGACAGCTTCGCGAGGATCTCTACTACCGTCTCAACGTTTTCAATATTCATATGCCGGCGCTGCGTGAGCATAAGGACGATATCCGCGAGTTAGTGAAGAGCCTGCTGGCGGACATGAACCAGAAGCACGATCGCAAGGTGGCGGACGTGAGCGAGGCCGTGCTCAATATGTTCCAGGCTTACTCGTGGCCGGGCAATGTGCGCGAGTTGCGAAACACGCTCGAACGCGCCGTGATCGTCTGCGAAGGCGGGCTGGTGGAAACCAAGCATCTGCCCCCGGGCTTTGGCCAGAGCGTGCGGCCCGTGCTGAACGATCCCGATGCCGTGCATCTGAGTGTGGGCACCACGATCGAAGAAGCGGAGAAACTGCTGATCCTGAAAACTATGCAGGCGACTAATAACAATAAAACGCGAGCCGCGGAGATGCTCGCCATCAGCTTGAAGACACTGCATAACAAACTGAAGGAATACGGCCGGCCGCAGGGGACGGTGATGGCTGAGGAGGAATAAGAAAAAGTTCTCAGTTCCCGGTTCTCAGTTCTCATAAACCTCCTGTGCCTCTCACTGAGAACTGAGAACCGGGAACTGAGAACTGCTTTTCGATGACTCGCAAATTCATCATCGTGTTCGTGATCACCACGCTGTTCACGGCGCTGGTCGTCGCCTTTTCCTGGATTTACCTGTCGCAACTGCTGCGCCAGCGCTTGCTGTGGGCCGATGAAACCGCTTCCCAGCTCACCAACTCCCTGGAGTACACCGCATCCAAAGCGGTACCCGATCTGACCAGCACGCGGGTCGATACCGAAAATCCCAAGGCCATGCGCGCTGCCATTACCAACTATCTGCAGACCGATACCAACCTGAACGACATGCTGGAATCGGTGGTGGGAAATTCCCGCATCATCTACGATGCCGCCATCATTGATCCGAATGGAGTGGCGATTCTCGATACCAATCCGGCACTGAACGGCAAGCCGGTTCCGGATCGTCCCCCTTTGAGCGCGTTGCGCGACGCCGGCTTTCGCCACCAGTTGCGTCTGCTCTACGCGCCCGGCGCCGTTTATGACGTGAGCATTGGGCTGGAACTCGATGGGCACCAGTTCGGCGGCGTTCGAGTCGGCGTGTCGACGGTTTTCTTGCGCAACGAACTCACACCGAGATTGCAGCAGGCGGCTTTCTTTTCGGTGGTCGCGATTTTTTGTTCGCTGGTGCTGGCGGCGGTGGTTTCGAACGTTGCGCTCGGGCCCTTGAAGGCCATTAGCCGCAATCTTGACAGCGCGAGCGCGGGAAATTTGTTGCCGGAGGAGGAATCGGGTTCCGAAGACGAGGTTGGCCTGGTATCGCTGAAGATCGCTCACCTCGGCCGGCAGATTCGCGATACCAACCAGATCTTTTCCGCACTGAAGGACAACGTCGAACAAGTCATGACCAAACTGCAGGACGGCCTGATGCTGTTCACGCGCGATACGCGAGTGGTGCTGGTGAGTGCGTCGGCAGAAAAGTTTCTGGGGCGCCCGCGTCGCGAAATTCTGGGACGCACCGCGGCAGAAATTTTTTCCGCGACCTATGGATATGGAACCGTTCTGGGCGCGGTCGTGCTGCCCGCATTCCAGAAGCAGCGCCCGCTGGTGCAGTACGAATTCGAAGCCGCCGATGGCCGCCGCGTGCAGGTATCGCTCGACTTCATTGAAGAAAAAGGCACCTCGATTGGCGCGCTCCTGACCATGCGCGATGCCGAGTCGGTGCGCCGCATCGAAGACGAGATCGAAATTTCGCGCCGCCTCTCGGCCAGCGGACGCCTCACCCGGGGCGTGGCCCACGAGGTCAAGAACCCCATCAACGCCATCGTGCTGCACCTGCAGTTGCTGCAAAATAAACTGCAGCAGGATGATCCCGAGACGCGCCGCCACATGGACATCATCAGCAACGAAATCCACCGCCTTGACCGCGTCGTGCAAATTCTGGTGGACTTCACGCGTCCGCGCGATTTGCGACTGGAGGACGTGGACTTGCGAAAAATTCTGGAGAGCGTGGCGGCGCTGGCGGCACCCGATGCCGCGCGCCACGGCGTGCGCGTGCTGCTGGAGTTGCCCGGCCACGAAGATGACGCGCTGCTGGTGCGCGTCGATTCCGATCTGATCAAGCAAGCGATTCTGAACCTGGTGCTGAACGGCGTGCAGTCTATGACGGCGGAGGGAACGCTCATCCTGACGGCTCGGCGCGATGACGAAATGATTCTCGCCGAAGTACGCGATCAGGGCTGCGGCATTCCGCCCGATGCGCAGGAGAAGATTTTCGAACTTTACTACACCACCAAGAGCGACCAAGGCGGCAGTGGAATCGGCTTAGCGCAAACCTACCAGATCATGCAGTGGCACTACGGTTCAGTGGAATTCGATTCCATCGTAGGAGCCGGCACCACCTTCCGCTTGCGTCTGCCCGCGGCGGCAGTGAAACCCGATCGCCGCGAAGACGAACAGATTACCGCCTGACATGAGACCTTTGCTGCCGATCGTGGCGACCCTCGCATCATCCCTGGTGTTCGCCTTGCAACTCACGCCGGATTCCCAAGCACGCCCGGCCCCCTCGGGTGGATACATAGGCTTTGACCGCAACGACTATCCGGGCGACTCGAACCTGAAGATTCTCCGCCAAACCTTCTCCTATTCCGGCTATTGGTTGAACCATCCGCCGGGGACAAAGACAAATTCCTGGACTGGAAAGCGAGAGACTCTCCAGGCTGCCGGTTTCGGCTTCCTGGTTCTCTTTAACGGCCGCACCTACGCCGAGATCAAATCGGCCGGGAACGCGAACAAATTAGGCAACTCCGATGCCGCGGCGGCGGTCCGGGCGGCGCGTGCCGAAGGATTTCCATTGCAGACCATCATCTTCCTCGACCAGGAACAAGGCGGACGTCTGCTTCCGGAACAACGTGCCTATCTTCATGCCTGGGTCGATGGCGTGAATTCCGCGCACTTTGCGGCGGGTGTGTACTGTTCGGGCATCGCTGCCCGGGAGGATGCCGGTTCCGGCGCTTCCATCGTGACCGCTGAGGATATCCGGGAAAATGCTGGCGGGAGAGAAATAAAATATTGGGTCGTCAACGATTCCTGTCCACCATCGCCCGGATGCACCGTTTCCCGAAAGGATCTCTCGCCGGAAGCGAGCGGACTATCCTTTGCCGACGTCTGGCAGTTCTCTCAGTCCCCGAAGCGAGCTGATTTTGCCAGGGGCTGCTCCGCTACTTACAATAAAGATGGAAACTGCTACCCACCCGGCATAGTTCGAGAAGAAGTTCGAGCAGAAGATCCCGCCCAAAAATTGCAGGTGGACCTCGATGTCGCTACTTCAAGTGATCCGTCGCACGGCAGAACAAACGATTGATGCCGTGCCGCGGGCATGGGCAGGAACTGACGCCCAGTCCTCGCCCCGCCCACAATCTATTGCCCCAGGTACCTGGCTAGTACAAAGCCGGTGCTCCCACCTTGGGGGCTTATTGATCTGAAAGCTCCCGACAGTCACGATGTCGCTGTTTGATTGAATCGCGAGGCCGCTGGCATTGAGTGAAGTCGTTCCAAAAGAGGTAGTGACAGTGCCGTTGGTTCCGAAGGTACTGTCAAGTTGACCCGTGGGCGTGTACCGAGCCAACCCAAACGCGAAGTTGGGATATGCCGATGCCGTGCCCAGCACCACAATATCCCCACTCGACTGAACCCCTAAGCCCGCAGTTACTAC
>Ga0074046_10000883_pt1 | contig 27803 bp, 24 predicted proteins | sample BogForMeECP23OM3_FD_94441 | JGI IMG/M metagenome (GOLD analysis project Ga0074046, IMG submission 94441) | Bog forest soil microbial communities from Calvert Island, British Columbia, Canada - Bog Forest MetaG ECP23OM3 | ecosystem: Environmental > Terrestrial > Soil > Wetlands ...
AAGCGATAGGCCTCCGTGCCCAGGCAGTGCGTCTCGAGGATCTCACGTCTGAGGACGGAACCTACGATGCGGTCGTCATGATGCACCTGATCGAGCATATCGACGACCCGCGCCGCAGCTGCGATCGCGTGCGTGCGCTCCTTCGGCCGGGTGGCGTCTTCATCATCGAGACACCGAACGTGGCAGGGCTCGACTATCGCCTCTTCCGCGGTCGCTGGTGGGCGCACTACCACTTCCCACGCCACTGGAACCTCTTCTCGACTGGCGCGCTGCAGCGGCTGCTCCTCGAGACCGGCTTCGCGATTGAGCGTACGGACTCTCTTATCAATACTTCGTCGTGGATCATCTCACTCCACAACCTCTTCCTGGACCGCGGCTGTCCGGACTGGCTCGTCCGCTTTTGCCAATTCCAAAATCCCGCGCTGCTCCCGCCGTTTGTGCTGATCGACTTCGTGCGCTTGCGGCTCGGGCTCCAGACGTCGGATCAGCGCGTGATTGCGCGGCGAAGGCCATGACTGCATCGACGCCGCTCAGGACATCGGACGAGCGCCTGGACTACGGCGGCAACTCTCTCTCTGCGTGTCCACGGTAACGGGGAACGCGATGCGCCCCCTTGCGGACGGGTTCACACTTGCGGCACGGGCGCTCGGGGACGCTTCCGTCTTGAGCTTCGGCGTCGTTTTCACTGGCACCGAGCCTCCTCGATTCCAGTGGATTCGACAAGCGCCGCGTCCATGAACGCCAGGCCCTTCATACGCCGTGCGCTCCCTATCGCGGTCAGTGCCGGCACCCTCGTAGCCCTCGCTGCCTGGATCCATCCGCGTGAAATCCTGGCCGCTACCAGGCTGGAAGCACTTGGCGCGCTGACGCCGCCACTCCTGGTCTATGCGGCGGTCACCCTCGCGATCGAGGCGCGCTGCATCGTCCGGCTCTGCCCGCCCGAGGCTTCCCACGTCGGTCTGTGGACGGCCGCTCGCATGAAGGCCGCGAGCTATCTCGTGCAGGTCGTCCATTACGCACTGGGCATCGGAGCGCTCACCTACCTGCTCCAACGGCAGACCGGCGTTCCGGCCATCCGCGCGGCAGGAATCACACTCCTGATCTCGTTTCTCGATCTCGCGGTGCTGCTGTCTCTGGCTGCCGCAGGCGTCACGCTGGTGCGGACTCCAGCGCTTGAGGTGCGCGTCGGCATCCTCGCGGCGCTCGCGGTCGCGATCCTCGGTGGGATCGCGTTGCTGCGTGTGCCGGGCTTACTGGGTCCGCTCGACCGGCTGCGCGAGAGCAGCGCGTTCGAGGCCGCACGCGCGACTCCGGTTCCGGTGTTGGCGGAAATCGGGATTCTCCGCGCGATCTTGGTGTCGGCGTTTATCGCGATCACCGCGGCAGCACTCCGTGCGTTCGATATCGTCGTGCCGCTCGGGACGTTGGTGATCTCGGTCGTTCTGCTTGCTCTCGTCTCCGCCCTTCCGATCGCCGTGGCTGGACTCGGCACCGGACAGGCTGCTTTTCTTTACCTCTTCCGTGGACGTGCGACGCCGGAAACGCTCCTGGCGTGCAGCCTGACTCTCTCCGCGGGTCTTCTCACGGTGCGCACGTTAATGGGCCTCGTCTTCGCCCGCGAGTACGGTCGGGAAGCCCTGGCGCAGTCCGGACGAAGCGCGGCCGCCGGGAGCGAGGGAGACTCCGGGACTTAGGATCGGTGCCAGCAGCACGTGTCGCCTCGGGGCGTCGTCTTGCACGGTCATCCTTCGGGACAGAGTTGCACCCCAGGCGGTAGCGCGCTAGGGCATGGACCCTGCTGGAGATGCTCGCGCATGCAGAGACGTTCGCGTTGGATTTGCGGCGCGACCTCGCCACCATCGAGGACGATGTGCAGTGAAGGCGATTGCCTACCATGGACCCAAGGACTTCCGGGTCGAGCGTGTACCCGATGCGCGCCGCGAAACGGACACTGACGCCGTGGTGCGGGTCTCGCGGGCGGCGATCTGCGGATCGGACCTGCACCTCTGGCATGGCGCGATGCCGATCGCCGAAACAGGATTCGTGGTGGGCCACGAGTTCGTGGGGGTGGTGGAGGATGCGGGCCCTGGTGTGCGGACCGTACGCCGGGGAGACCGCGTTCTCACCTCGGCTTTGATCGGCTGCGGAAGCTGCTCGCCCTGCTGCGGCGGGCTCTGGAGTGGCTGCAGCGTGGTCGGCGCGAGCGGCGGCCAGAATGTCTTCGGCTTCTCGACAGCCCTGCCCGGGGGCCAGGCCGAAGCCGTGCGCGTTCCCTTCGCGGACACCAATCTCTTCCGAATCCCAGACGATCTCTCCGACGAGCAGGCGCTCTTTCTGACCGACATCCTGCCGACAGGGTATATGGGAGCCGAGCTCGCCGAGGTCGGGCCTGGCGATGTGGTCGTGGTCTTGGGCTGTGGTCCGGTGGGCGCGTTTGCCCAGCGCAGCGCGCAGCTGCGGGGCGCGGCGCGGGTGATCGCCGTCGACCTCGATGAGGGACGGCTCTCCCGCGCTCGAGACCGCGGCTGCGAGGCAGTGAACCCGAAAACCGATGATCTCTCCGCATACGTTACGCAAGCCACCGGGGGCCGCGGGGCGGACGCCGTGATCGAGGCCGTGGGGCGGGGCGACTTGCTCCTCAAGGGGATCGAGATCGCACGTGCAGGGGGTCGCATCGCGGCGATCGGGGTGATCAGCGAGCCCACGGAGCTCCCCTTCCTGGCTCTTTTCCTAAAGAACTTGACTCTGCGCAGCGGGCTTGTGAACCCGCAGCGCTACATTCCTCTTCTCGTGCCGCTCATCAAGGCCGGGCGGATCGACCCGACGGAGATCATCAGCCACCGCTTGCCCCTCGCCGAGGGCGTGCACGGCTACGAGATCTTCGCTTCCCACGCGGAAAACGCGCTCAAGGTCGTGCTCGAGCCGTAGCCCCCGAGGAGACAAGAAATGGAGCGACTCGCCGGCAAGATCGCGCTCGTGACGGGCGGCGGCGCGGGGATCGGCGAGGCGATCGCGCGGCGTTTTGCGGCCGAGGGCGCGCAGGTCCTGGTGAACGATCTCTCAAAACCTGCCGCCGAGCGGGTGGCAAACGCCGTCGGAGGCGTGCCCTTCATCGCGGACGTCTCCGATTCCATCGCCGTAGGCCGCATGTTCGAAGAGGTGGCGGAGCGCTTCGGGCGCCTGGATGTGCTTGTCAACAACGCAGGCATCGCAGGCCATGAAAACGACCCCGATGCGGCAACGCTCTTTACGAGCCTGGCCCTTCAGCAGGCGCAGGAGCTGGCCACCGAGGGGAAGGTGCGCACCCATACCGACCGCACGGTGAATGCGACGGACGAGGATTGGATGCGCATGATTGCCGTTCACTTGAACGGCACGTTTTTCTGCACGCGAGAGGCGCTCAAGATCATGGGACCGCAGCTCTCGGGCTCGATCATCAATATGGGCTCGATTATGGGCACGACCGGCGGAAGCGGAACTGCCGCCTACTGTGCAGCCAAAGGCGGAGTCCTCGCCCTCACCCGGTCGCTTGCGCGGGAGCTCGCGTCCCGGAGCATTCGGGTAAATGCAATCGCGCCGGGTTGGATCGAAACCGCGATGACAGCGCCTCTCGCCCCGTTGCGCAGGCTGCTCGAAATGCAAACCCCCCTCGGCCGCATGGGAGGTCCGGACGACATCGCTTGGGCCGCCGTCTACCTGGCGAGCGACGAGGCTGGCTTTGTGACGGGCCAAGTGCTCTCGCCGAACGGCGGTTGGTACATGAGCCAGTAGGACCCACCGCCTAGACGATCGACCATCCTCCATCCACAGCCAGAGTCTGGCCGGTCACGAAGCTCGAGGCGTCGGAGGCCAGGAACAGGATCGGACCTGCGAGTTCCTCGTTGCGTCCGGTGCGGCCCATGGGCGTTCGCCCGCGGGCCCATTTCATCGAACGCTCGTCGCTGAAGAGCTCCGCGGTCATCTCACTCGGGAACCAGCCCGGAGCGAGGGCATTCACCCGAAGCCCGCGCCTTGCCCACTGGGCCGCGAGCTCGCGCGTCAGGTTGATCACGCCTCCCTTCGCCGCGGCATAGGCGGCTTGGGGAACCTGGCCCACCCCGACCATGCCGAGTACCGAGGCGACATTGACGATGCTCCCCCCGCCTCCCGCCAGCATCACCCGCGCGAAGCGCTGCGCACACAGGAAAGTGCCGACAAGGTCGACCTCGATCGTGCGCCGGAACTCGGCAAGAGGCTGCAGCTCGGCGGGGATGATGGTCGTGATCCCCGCGTTGTTGATGAGGACGTCCGCCCGCCCAAAACGTTCAAGCGTCGCAGCGACGAGCGCGTCGACCTCCTCCTCCTGGGCGACGTCGCAGGCTACGGCGAGCGCGGAGGCGCCCTCCGCGACAAGCTCGCCCGCGAGCGTCTCAAGCTGCGCCTTGCGACGCGCGGCGAGCACCACCCGGGCGCCTGCGCCGGCGAGGGCGCGGGCAAATGCGACGCCTAGTCCCGACGAAGCACCGGTCACGACGGCCACACGACCGTCGAGCCGAAAGCGCGCGCAAGGGTCTTCCATCCTCTTCCTCCCCTCTTCGATGTCTCGCTCGCTCCACGAACCGGAGCTCTCTAGGGGTCGGTCATCCGACGGATCCAGCGTCGGTAGACCTCGAGGGGCTGCGCTCCCAAGACGAGGGCCCCGTTCCCCTGAAGCACGACCGTGGGAACGCCCGTCACGCCAAGCTCGATCGCCTCCTCATGCTGCCTCAGGACACTGCGCAAGATCTCGGGGTTTTCGACCCGCGTGAACTCCTCGGGCGGAAGTCCCGCTTCCTCCCAGAGTGCGCGCAAGGTGCTCTCCTGGGTGATGTCCCGGCTTTCGCCGAAGTACGCGCGGAGCAGCCCCTCGTGGATGCGTTCGAAGTGCTCCTCACCAAGGAGCGCCGCCGCCTTGGCGACGAGGTGCGGAGGCACACTGTGCGTGGGAGGACCCGCAGGGCCCCGCCAGACTTGGAAGGTCCCGGCGTCGGCTTCTGCAGCCGGCCGCAGCCACGATTCCGTGTAAGATCGAAATTTGTCGAGGTCGCGGCCAGGCGCTGGACGCGGTCGCAGCAGAAAACTGCGCCATTCGAGTCGCACGAGAGGAGCGAACTCCTCGCGGATCCGCCGGAGGCGCAGCGCCGCGTTGTAGCACCAGGGGCAAAGGTAGTCGGAGTAGACGACGAGGTGCGCGATCGGCACGTCTAGCCGAGCGGCCGGTAGCTGCCGGCATGGTAGACGAGGGGCTCCGCCGGCTGGGTCTCGATCGCTTCCACAAGACCCACGTAGATCACGTGGTCGCCCGCGTCGTGCGCACTCACCACGCGGCAATCCAGTGCTGCGACGACGCCACGCAAGATGGGGGCGCCGGTCACCCCTTCGTACCATTCCACGCCCTCGAAGCGTCGGTCCTCGTCCTTCTTGGACGCGAAGCGATTGGACAGCGCCTCCTGTCCCGCGGCGAGAATATTCGCGGCGAAGACTCCTCCTTCGGCGATCAGGGGATGCGTGTTGGACGTCTTGTCCGCGCATACGAGGACAAGGGGTGGAGTGAGAGAAACGCTCGTGAAGGCGGAGACCGTCATGCCGTGGATCCGCCCGCCGGAGCGCGCTGTCACAATGGTGACTCCGCTCGGCCAGTGGCGGAGGCCTTCGCGGAACTCGTCTTCGGTCACCGGCAACCTAGTCCCCTCAGCTCGCGTTCTGTGGCGAAATGTACCGGGCGGCTGGCTTGGTGGCACAAACGGCCGATGGGCCCGCTCCCCGGGTGCGGGGAGGCGTTGTCGGCCCCGTCGATCGACCGTATTCTGCGCGAGTCACACACACCCCTTATCTCCAGTCTCTCGCCAGCCAAGGAGACGTGAGCCATGAGTATTGGATACAACCGGCCCCTTTATGTCCTGCCCTTCGATCACCGCGGCTCGTTTCAAACCAAGATGTTTGGCTGGAAGGGTACGCTCACAACGCAGCAGACGGCGGAGGCCGCTGCGACCAAGCGCGTGATCTTCGACGGTTTCCTGAAGGCCCTCGGCGAAGGCGTCCCGCAGGCGCGGGCCGGGATCCTGGTGGATGAGCAGTTCGGCGCTGAGATCGCACGCGACGCCGTCAAGCGCAAGATCGCGCTCGCGATGTGCGTCGAGAAAAGCGGCCAGGACGAGTTCGATTTCGAGTACGGCGAAGACTTCGCGAAGCACATCGAGGCTTTCAATCCCACCTTCTCCAAGGTGCTCGTGCGCTTCAATCCTGAAGGCGATGCTGCGATGAACACGCGCCAAACCGCGCGTCTCAAGCGTCTGTCCGAGTACCTCCACAAGTCCGGGCGCAAGTTCATGTTTGAGCTCCTCGTGCCAGCGGAGAAGAGCCAGCTCGAGCGCCTGGGGGGCGACAAGAAGGCGTACGACCGCGAACTGCGGCCTGCCCTCATGATTCGTGCCATCGAGGCGCTCCAGAACGCCGGAGTGGAGCCGGACGTGTGGAAGATCGAAGGGCTCGATAAGCGCGAGGACTGCGTGCGCGTCGTCCAAGCCGCGCGGCGCGGCGGCCGGAGCGAGGTCGGTTGCATTGTCCTTGGGCGTGGCGAGGATGACAAGAAGGTGCTGGAGTGGCTGCGTGCTGCCGCCGGCGTGCCGGGGTTCATCGGCTTCGCGGTGGGGCGGACCACGTTCTGGGATCCGCTCGTCGCCTGGAGGGAGAAGAAGCTCACGCGCGACGAGGCAGCGGCGAAGATCGCCTCAAACTACAAGGGCTGGGTCGAGCTGTTCGAGAGGGCGGCCTAGCACTGCCCAGGATCCGCGCTCGGAGCGAGGGCAGGCCCCAAGGGAGCTCGCCCCCGCGTCGAGCCTAGTACTCGCCTTCTTCAGCCTGGGTCCCTTCGGGCAGGCTCACCGCATCAATCTTGCGCGCGTCCTTCTTGTTCGGGTCCGAGGCCGCGGGCTTCCAGTAGACGACGACGATCTGACCTTCTTTGAGATCATCGAGCTTGGCCGGCTTGGCCTTCACCGTGACGGTCGTTCGCGTCAGAACCGAACCCTCCGCGATCACGCTGAAGAGCACATCCTTGCCCTTCTCTTTTACGACCACCGTTCCCGCATCCTTGTCCCACTTTACAAACTTGCCGGCAGTCCTCTCCGTCTTGATCGCTTCGTCCGCCGAAGCGTTGGACACGGCGCCACCGACGATCCACGCCGCGGCGAGGGCGATCGCCGCGATCCTTGTGAGGGTACGAACAGTCCGGAGCTGCATGACGCTTGCCTTCCTCCAGGTCTCTGGTTTCTCGAGCGCACCGCCGGGGCAAGAAACTACACGGTTTGGGAGGGTTGCGGGAAGGGGTATTCGCGCCTCACCCCACACCCTCGAGGGGCGCCTCCGGCCGGCTCTACCCGCGGTCGTAGCGCTGGACGATCGGCAGCCGGCGGCCGGCCCCGAACGCCTTGGTCGAGCAGCGAAGCACGAGAGGCGCCTGTCGCCGCTTGTACTCGTTGCGGTCGAGCCGGTCAACAATGCGCCGCACCAGGCTCGCGGAGGCGCCGGGCGGCGGCAGAATCCTCGAGGCTCCGAGCCCACCCTCGATGGCTTGTTCAAGCACAGCGTCGAGCACTTCGTAGGGCGGGAGGTCGTCCTGGTCGAGCTGGCCGGGGGCGAGCTCCGCTGAGGGTGGCTTCGCGATCGAGCCCGCAGGGATCCGCTCGGCGCTGCGGTTCGCGTGGCGTGCAAGCGCGTAGACGTCGCGCTTGTAGACGTCGCCGAGGACGGCGAGGCCGCCCACCGTATCGCCGTAGAGTGTGCAGTAGCCGATCGACAGTTCGCTCTTGTTCCCCGTCGCGAGCACCAGTCGGTGCTCCCAGTTGGAGATCGCCATGAGGAGCGCTCCCCGAATCCGCGACTGAATATTCTGCTGAGCCACCCCGTAGTCGTCCCGTGGGCCGAGAACCTCCCGAAAGACGCGCAGATACGCCTCGTAGATCGGCCCAATCTCGATCCGGCGCAGCTCAATCCCGAGGTTGTGCGCGAGGGCCTCCGCGTCCGCCAGGCTGTGCGCCGAGGAGAACGGGCCGGGCATCGCGACACCGAGCACACGCTCGGCGCCGAGGGCCCGGACGGCAAGATGTGCGGTCACCGCGGAATCGATACCCCCCGAGAGGCCAATCACCGCGCCGATGGGAAGGCCCTGCTTTAGAAAATAATCGCGGATCCCGACCACGAGGCCGCGCTCGAGCTGGTCCACTCCTTCCGGCTCGACGACTGCGTCGGGCGCGACGCCAGGTTCCGAGAGGGCGAGGTCGACGACCTCGAGGGCCGACTCGAAGAGTGGGAGCGAGGCGCGAACCCTCCCCGCCGCATCGACCACGAAGGACCCGCCGTCGAAGATCAGCTCGTCGTTGCCCCCCACCTGGTTCACAAACACGGTCGGGACAGCGTGGCGTCGTGCGGTGTCGGCGAAGATCTCGCGGCGCAGGCGCGCTTTGCCGACGTGCCAGGGCGAAGCCGAGAGGTTCACGAAGAGGTCCACGCCCGCGCGGGCGAGCTCGCTCGCGGGGTCGACGGCGTAGGGGACTTCGCTCGCCCAGAGGTCCTCGCAGACCGTGAGCCCGAGCCGCTCCCCTCGCAGGTGGCCGAGCACCGCCGGCTCGCGCGCCAACGCGGGCTGGAAGTAGCGATCCTCGTCAAAGACGTCGTAGGTGGGGAGCAGCGACTTCCCGCGCACCGCCGCCCGTTCGCCGTTCGCAAGCAGGATCGCGGCGTTCATGAGCGCCTTCGGGCGGCCGCTTTCCAGGGGCAAGACGGCGCCCACGGCAATCGCGATGCGGCGCGCTGCCGCCGCGAGGTTCTCGAGCTCACGGACCTGGTCCTCGACGAAACCCTCGCGCTCCAGCAAATCGAGGGGCGGGTAGCCCGTCAGCGCAAGTTCAGGCAACACCACGAGCTCGGCGCCCGCAGCCTCCGCCTTCGCGGCGGCCTCCTCGACGAGCCGGCGATTGCCTGCGAGATCACCCACGGTGGGATTGACCTGAGCGAGGGCCACGCGCACGGCGGCGAGGATCGGACGTGGCTCGTAGAGCGTCAAGCCGAACGGGCGGCGGGCTCTCCTTGCAGGAACTCCAGCACATAGGGTCCGATCACGTCGAGCGGGCGCAGGCCCGGCGCGAGCTCTGTGGCGAGTGCGTAAAGCAAGGAGAAGGCGCGCGACCACATGACGAGGCCATCGGGCAGCTGGAAGCTCTGGATCCGCTTCATCTGCGTACGCATGCGACCGAAGTACTCGCCGAAGTCGAGGTTCGCAAGTTCTTTGGGGGTCAGATTGAAATACGCGGGATCGAAGGAGATTTTTGCAATTTCCTTCACCGCAGGGAGATCGCGCTCGCGCACGATCCCGGCTTCGAGGAGGGAGGCAGCATAGAGCTCGGGGTCGCGCTGCACGGACGCGATCACGTTCTTGCGGATCGCGGCACGCAGTTGGGCTGCCACGCGCTTATTCATGCCGAAATCGACGATCACGATGCGGCCTTTGGAATCGACCAGGAGATTTCCGGGATGTGGGTCGCAGTGAAAGAAGCCGTCGCGGAACATCATGTGAAGAAAGGCCCGGGAGGTCCAGAGGACGAGATCCTGCAGGTCCCTGCCCTGCACGGCGAGTGCCGCGCGGTCGTTGATGCGCACACCCTCGAGGAACTCCATGGTGAGCACGCGGCGCGTCGTCGTGTCCCAACGGATCGCCGGAATGAGCACACGCGCTGCGACTTCCGGGTCGCGGGCCAGGTTCGACGCGACCTCCTCGGCCGCCTTCCCCTCGCGCACGTAGTCCATCTCGCCCAGCAGAGCTTCCCGGAGCTCTCGGTAGACCTGCATCAAGTCTGCGACGGTGAGGAAGTTAAAGAGCCAAAGACCGAGCTTCGTCATCGCGAGGTCGACGGCGACGGAGCGCTCGACGCCGGGATAGAGAACCTTTACCGCCACCTCCTGACCGTCGCGTGTGCGGGCCCGATGCACCTGCCCAAGGCTCGCGGAGGCGAGGGGAGTCGCTGAGAAACGCTCGAAGACCTCCTCTACGGGCGCACCGAGCTCCGCCTCGACTTGCGCCGCGATTTCCCCATAGGGGTGCGGGTCGACGCGGTCTTGCAGCTTCGCAAGCTCCTCGGTCACCTCGGGAGGCATGACATCGATGCGCAGACTCGCCACCTGACCGAGCTTGATCAAGCCACCCTTGAACCGGGTCGCGACTCCGACGAAACGCTGGGCGAAGCGATGCTGCATCTCCACGAGGTGCACGGGGTCCGCCCGCCAGATCCCGCGGTTGTGCAGCACGACGCGCAGGTAGACGAGCGCTGCACGGACGATGAGATCGAGGGACACAAGAGAGCGGTGAACGAGCGCGGCCAGCGGAGGGCCCTTCTGCGGGAGCATGGCAGGAAGATTAGCTCGGGAGCGGGGTCGCTCGCGTCTCCGCTCCGGCGGGATGCCTGGCGTTGAAGCCCATCTCTCGAGACGCGATTGCCCTCGACAGAGTCGCCCCGGGATGTCTAGTCTGCGTCATGGAGACTTGGACAACCGGCAGGCTGGGTGCACCGGTGGAGACCCGCAACCGACTTCTATCCCTTCGGGAGACCTCTTCAATGCGTAGCCCGGCCTCAACCTTACGCGCGCTTCTCTTTGCGACTGTTGGGATGGCTGCTCTTTTCCTCACCAGCGCACGGCCCACACGGGCGGATGATAAGCCCGCTGCGACGGGAGCTTTCTTCGGGACCTTCGAAGGGCACTACCTTGACAACTTCGGCGAGACGACTCGCTGGGGTACGGCCCTCTCCGTACCGACCGTCAACTTCGATGTGATGCCAAAATGGGGCGGAGGCGGCCGGGTAGGCCTTGGCTATCGCGCGGATGCGGGCTGGGACGTGGTGGCGCTCGGCGCGGCAGACTGGCTCTACAGCGGCCAGCAACAAGCGCTCGTACCCTCTTCGGTGCCCTTCATCAGCACACTCGCACCTGGCGGCGGGATCCTGGGCACCACCCCGGCGACTGCCGACGCGCAGCTTGCCTATAGCTACGTCGATCTCGAGGGTGGGTACAATGTGAAGCTCGGGACGGTCTTTGGCGCCCGCCTTTTCGGCGGTGTGCGCTACGCGAACTTTGACCAGGCCATCCAGACAACCCAGACGACTTTATTTTCTTTCTCTCTGGCCCAGTTCGATGCCCGGCGCGAGGTGAGCTACTGGGGGGTCGGTCCGCGCGTGGGCGCAAGCGGCCGCCTGCGGATCTGCGAGTCCCCCTTCTACCTCGTGAGTTCGGTTTCGGGCTCGGCGCTCTTCGGCGACATGCGAGTAAGAGAAAGCGGGAGCCTTTCTGCCGGAGCGGCTCTCAACGCCTTCAGTCCGCAAAATACACAGTATACGGCTCGGACGGCCTACAACGGGGAAGGTGAAATGGGCGTCCTCTACGACATTTCACCGATTCTCCAAGGACTCGACGTCACCGTGGGGTACCGGGTCAGTGGCTGGTTTGGTGTGAACGACACGCGCCCGACGAACCTCGCGTTCTCGAGTGGTGAGAGCCACGCCAATGTCGTGACGCAGGGGACATTCCTTCGGCTGAACGTTCGCTACTAGGCCAGGGAGAAGCGCTTAGCGCCCAAGCTCTCCTCCCCAACCGGCGCTTCGAATGGCTATCCCTCCCGCACCAGGAAGACCAAATCCATGACGTTGGTCCGGGTGGGTCCCGTGCGAAACGTCCCGCCCTCCGCAGCAAAGAAGCCATAGGAATCGTTCTCGAGAAGCGCTTGCTCCGCGCTAAGGCCAAGGGCTCGCCCACGCGCGACGGTGCTTCCGTCCGCGAAGGCGCCTGCAGCGTCCGTCGGGCCATCGCTGCCGTCGGTCCCCGCCGCAAGGAGTGCGATTCCCGGGACATCCTGAAGTGCCAGCGCCGCCGCAAGCGCGAGCTCCTGGTTCCGTCCGCCCCGGCCAGGACCGCGTACGGTGACCGTGGTTTCTCCGCCGGCCAAGACGATGAGCGGAGGATCCGCGCGCAGGGCCCGCGTCAGCGCAACGAGCCTTTCTCCTGCGATTCGGGCTTCGCCCGCAAGCCTGCGACTGGCGATGATGGCCGGAAGGCCCCTTCGTTCCGCTTCGCGGCGGGCAGCCGCGAGGGCATCGCTATTCGCCGCGATCACACGCGCCACCACGCGACGCAGCGCCGGGTCCCCGGGCTTCGGGGTTTCGGGCCGCTTGCCTTGTGCGCCGGCCTCGAGGTACGAGAGAACCGTCTGCGGCACCCGTTTGCGCAAGCTGTGGCGGGCGAGGACCGTGAGGGCGTCGGCATAGGTCGTGGGGTCGGCGGTGCAGGGCCCGGAGCCGATCACCTCAAGCCGGTCCCCGATCACGTCGGAGACGACGAGCTCGACGATCGGGGCGCCGCGCGCCTCGCTCGCAAGGCGACCTCCGCTCACGGTCCCGAGGTGCTTGCGAACACAGTTCAGCTCCTGGATGTCCGCGCCTTGCGCCAGGAGAGCCGCGGTCGTGCGCGCGAGATCCTCTTGGCAAAGCCCCAAAGGCGGCGCCGTGAGGAGCGCCGAAGCGCCGCCTGAGAGGAGCACGAGGAGTGCCTCTTCCGGCCCGACGCTGCGCGCGAGAGCGAGCGCTTCGCCAGCCGCGCGCTCACAGCGCTGGTCCGGAACGGGATGGGCAGCTTCGATCGTGGTGAAGCGGCGCAGCGGGAGTGCGTGACCGTCCTTTGTCACTGCAAGCCCGCGCACGATCCGGTCGCCCAAGCGCTCTTCGAGCGCTGCCGCCATCGTGCAGGCGGCCTTCCCGGCTGCGAAAACCACGAAGCGGCACTCCGGGGCGAAGAGAACGCCCGCGATGGCAAGAGCCCCGCGATCGCCCGGTGCGCGCTCGATCGTGCGCATGACCGCTGCAGCGGGGTCGACGGCCGAGAGCGCTGCGGCAAAGAGCGCCTCGAGGATCGACCGAGGAGGCAGAGCGGGCGTCAATGCCCTCGCACCAGCTTCGCAGACGCGCTCACTGACCCTGGGTGCTTGCAGCGCTCGGATGCTTCGCCGCCGGCCGTTTTTTCGGCGCCGCCTTGCAGGCTTCGCGCGCTCGGTCGATCTCGATCGTCTGCGCGGCGACCTGGCCCTCGAGGTCCTGCACGAGACCCTCGTAGGTGGCCTTCAGCTTCTCGTTCTCGGCGCTGCACTCGTCGAGACCCGCGGCGCGCGCCTCTAGGTCAGTCGACTTACGGGTCAGCTGATCGACCTTTTTCTTCAGTGCATCGCGTTCGTTGCGAATGTCCTCGAGCTGGTCCAAGAGCTTGTTGCGCTCGGAGTCGAGGTTCGCCTGGCCTGCGGCGAGGCGATCTCGTTCCTGGCGTAGGAGATCGCGTTCCTGGCTCACCGTGTCGTACTCGGTCTGGGAGACACAGCCAAGGGAAGCACCGAGCAGGCCCACCGCGAGCGCCACACGCAAGGCGGCGGAGAGGTCGCTAGCCCGACCTCGCGAGCGTGTGCGCCAGCGCCTCATGGATGGTCCCCACGTACTCAAGCTCGAGCCCTTTTAGCAGGTCCGTGGGGATCTCGGCCACGTCAGAGCGATTCTGCTCAGGGAGGATGACGCGCCGGATGCCTGCTCGCTTGGCCGCGAGCACCTTCTCCTTGATGCCGCCGACGGGCAATACCTTCCCGCGCAGCGTGATCTCGCCCGTCATCGCGATGTCTGGATGCGCAGGACGTCCGGTGACGAGCGACGCCAGCGACGTCACCATGGCGACGCCGGCGGACGGCCCATCCTTCGGCACAGCACCAGCCGGTACGTGAAGGTGGAGGTCCGATTGCTGGAACAGATCCTCGGAGACACCGAGCTCCTTGGCGTGCGTACGCAGCCACGAGCGGGCCGCTTCCGCCGACTCCCGCATCACGTCTCCGAGGGAGCCCGTGAGCTTGAGACCGCCCTTGCCGCGCATGCGCGTCGATTCGATGAAGAGGATATCCCCGCCCGCGGGCGTCCAGGCGAGTCCCACCGCGACCCCCGGCCGGCCGGCCCGTTCCGCGAGTTCCGGCTCGAAGCGAATCGGGCCCAAGAGCTCCTGGACCTCCGAGCCGCGCACGGTCACGGGCCCCTTTAGGCCCTCCTCGGCGACCCGCCGTGCCGTTTTCCGTGCGACCCGTCCAATCTCGCGCTCCAGGTTCCGGACCCCCGCCTCGCGGGTATAACTCCGGATGATGGTTCTTAGGGCATCTTCGTCGAGCGTAAAGCCGACGTTTTCCACGCCGTTCGCCACGCGCTGCCGAGGCAAAAGGTAGCGCTTCGCGATCTCGAGCTTGTCCTCCTCTGTGTAACCAGGGAGCTCGATCACCTCCATCCGGTCGCGCAGTGCAGGCGGTACGGGGTCCATCAAATTGGCCGTCGCGATGAACAAGACCTGCGACAGATCGAAGGGCACTTCGATGTAGTGGTCACTGAACGTCGAGTTCTGCTCGGGATCGAGCACCTCGAGGAGTGCCGAGGACGGGTCGCCGCGGAAATCGGTGCCGACCTTGTCGACCTCGTCGAGCAAAAACACGGGGTTGCGGCTCTTGGCGCGCCGGAGCCCCTGCAGGATGCGGCCGGGCAGCGCTCCCACGTACGTCCGGCGGTGACCTCGAATCTCCGCCTCGTCGCGCACGCCGCCCAAGGAGACCCGCACAAACTCGCGTCCAAGCGCGCGCGCGATCGAGCGGCCAAGGGAGGTTTTGCCCGTTCCCGGTGGACCGGCAAAGCAGAGAATCGGCCCCTTCAAGTCACGCTTTAGCGAGAGCACCGCGATGTATTCGACGATGCGGTCCTTCACCTTCTCGAGGTCGTAGTGATCCTCATCGAGGATCCGCCGCGCTTCCAGGACGTCGAGGCGATCCTCCGTCTGTCTGGACCAGGGCAGCTCGACCATCCACTCGAGGTAGGTCCGGATGACGCCGTGCTCGGCTGCAGCCGCCGGCATCTGCGCGAGGCGCTCAAGTTCACGAAGCGCCTGTTTCTGCGCCTCCTCCGGCATCCCGGCCGCCTCGATCCGCTCGCGCAAGCGGCTGAGCTCCGCGTCGGACTCTTCGCTCTCTCCGAGCTCCCGGCGGATCGCATCGAGCTGCTGCCGCAGCATGTAGTCCCGCTGCGTGCGACCCATCTCGCTCTGGACTTTCTCGCGAATCTCGCTCTCGATCTTGAGGGCCTCGCGCGCCCGCGCGATCTCGGCCAGCACACGGCGCAGACGTGTGGGGACGTCGCGTTCCTCGAGCACTTCCTGCTTCGCCGTCACCGAGATCTCGAGATTCGAGGCCACGAGGTCCGCGAGCTTCGAGGGGTCATCGATGTTCGCAGCCAGCGCTTGGAGCTCATCCGCAAGCTTCGGGCTCTCCGTCACCAAAGCGCCGAATTGCTGCGCCACGCTGCGCGAGAGCGCAGTCACCTCGACCGAGCGGACGTCGCCTGTCTCCTCGACCCGACGCACGCGCGCCCGCAGGAAGGGCTTGTCCTCGAGGAAGCTCTCGATCTGCGCTCGCGTCACGCCTTGTACAAGCAGGCGATAGGAGTCGTCTGGGAATTTCAGCATCTTCACGACGCGCAGCACGCAGCCCGTCCGGTGCACGTCGTCCGGGCCGGGGCTGCCCTCGAGCTCGCGGCTCACGGCGACGGCGAGCATGAGGCGCTCGGGGGTGAGCAGCACGTGCTCGATGAGACGCTTGGACCGAGCCGAATTCACGAGCAGCGGCGAAAGGAGAAACGGAAAGAGGACGGTGTTCTTCAGGGGGAGGACCGGCAACGCCTCGGGCAAATCAATGCGCTCGGGCTCCTGATCGCCACCGTCGGTGCGGACAACGACCTCGGTGCCCCCTTCCCCGCTGCTGCGCGAAGTCGGGACGGGGGTCGTCCGCTCGCGATCGGGGGCGTCCGGTTCCGTCACCGCTCGACCTCGATTCGCAGTCGCTGGGGAAGACGCTTGGGAAGGCTTACCGTGAGAAAGCCCTCTTCGAGATGGGCGGAAACCGCGTCGCGATCGAACGGAACGGACAAGCGCACGACGCGCTCGAAGGGGCCGAACGCAATCTCCATCTGCTGAAGGCGCAAGACGTCGCTGTCCGGAGGCGGATTTCTCACCCCCGCGACGCGCAGGACATCCCCATCGACGGTGACGCGTACCTCCGAGCTTCGCACACCCGCGAGCTCGAATCGCACGCAGATCGACTTCTCCGATTCGAATACATCGATCGCTGGCTGCCAGCGGTCTCCACGCAGCCGCTCCGCAAACTCGCCGAGCAGCTCCGCGAAGGGGTCGGTCCGGGACTTGGGATCCACGTGCTCCTCTGGGGGCTACTCCCCGCGCTTGTCTTCGGTGTACTCGGCATCGATCACATCACCTTCTTGCTTGCCACCCTGGGAGGCACCGGGAGCAGTGCCCCCGCCGCTCGAGGCTCCTGTACCGTCGCCGCCGGCCTGTGTCTTGTAGAGCAGTTCCGCGACTTTGTGCAGGCCCTGCTCCACCCGCTGCCGCGCCGCCTCAAGCTTTGCGGCGTCGTCGCTTTCGAGGTCCTTCTTGGCGTCGGCGAGCACGCCCTCGAGCTGAGCTTTCTCGTCGCCCCCGATCTTCTCCGCGTTGTCGCGGAGCGTCTTCTCCGCCTGGTAGATCAGCGAGTCGAGGGTGTTTTTCTTTTCGATCCGCTCCCGCCGAGCGTGGTCTTCGCTCGCGTGGGCTTCGGCGTCCTTGACCATGCGCTCGATCTCATCCTTCTTGAGACCACCCGACCCCTCGATGCGAATCGACTGTTCCTTCCCTGTGGCGCGGTCTTTGGCCGATACCGCGAGGATCCCATTCGCGTCGATGTCGAAGGTGACTTCGATCTGCGGGAGCCCGCGCGGGGCGGGCGGGATGCCGTCGAGGATGAAGCGCCCGAGCTCGCGGTTGTCGCGCGCCATCTCGCGCTCGCCCTGGAGCACCCGGATCTCCACCTGGGGCTGGCTATCCGCCGCTGTCGAGAAGGTCTGGCTCCGGCGGGTCGGGATTGTGGTGTTGCGTTCGATGAGCTTGGTCATGACGCTGCCCAGCGTCTCGATGCCAAGCGACAGCGGGGTGACATCGAGCAGAAGGACGTCCTTCACCTCGCCCGAGAGCACACCGGCCTGGACCGCCGCTCCGACCGCGACCACCTCGTCCGGGTTCACGGTTTGATTCGGGTCTTTTCCAAAGAGCTGCTTCACCTTCTGCTGGACGAGGGGAATGCGGGTCGAGCCGCCCACCAGCACCACCTCATCGATCTGCGAGGGATTGAGCCCGGAGTCCGCGAGGGCCTGCTTACACGGCCCGAGGGAGCGGTCGATCAGCTCTTCTACGAGCTGCTCGAACTTGGAACGCGTGAGCTTGATGTTGAGGTGCTTCGGGCCGCTCTGGTCGGCCGTGATGAACGGCAGGTTGATGTCCGTGGTCTGGGCGCTCGAGAGTTCGATTTTCGCCTTTTCCGCGGCCTCCCGCAGACGCTGCATCGCCATCGCGTCTTTGGACAAGTCGATCCCCTGGTCCTTTTTGAACTCGGCGACCAGGTAGTCGATGATCCGCTGATCGAGGTTGTCGCCGCCAAGGTGCGTATCCCCGTTGGTCGCCTTCACCTCGACCACGTTCTCGCCAACTTCAAGGATCGAAATGTCGAAGGTGCCGCCGCCGAAGTCGTAGACGGCGATCTTCTCATCCTTTTTCTTGTCGAGGCCGTAGGCCAAGGCAGCGGCCGTCGGCTCGTTGATGATCCGCTTCACGTCAAGACCGGCAATCGCACCGGCGTCCTTGGTCGCTTGGCGCTGGGCGTCGTTAAAGTACGCGGGAACCGTGATCACAGCTCCGCTCACCTTGGTGCCGAGGTACGCCTCGGCGGCTCGCTTGAGCTTCTGCAAGATGAGGGCAGAGATCTCCGGGGGCGTGTAGGTCTTGTTGTCGATTTTGACCGCCGCCGCGCCCTCCTTGCCCTCCACCACCTCGTAGGGCACCAGGCGGATCTCCTCGGGCACCTCGCTCCGCCGACGCCCCATGAAGCGCTTGATGGAGTAGACCGTCCGCTTCGGGTTGGTGACGGCTTGGCGCTTCGCGATCGCGCCGACCAAGCGTTCCCCGTCATCCGTAAACGCGACCACCGAGGGGGTGGTGCGCCCGCCCTCCTCGTTGGCGATCACGACGGGCTGCCCGCCTTCCATCACCGCCACGACCGAGTTCGTCGTGCCGAGGTCGATGCCGATCACCTTTCCCGAGTCCGCCATGGGTCTCTCTCTCCCTTAGGGTGAAGCGCCGCACCCACGTCACGTGGGCGCAGCCCTGGGAACGTTGGTCTCACGAGGGGGGGTGTCAACCGCGGTCGAGGTCGAGAGGGCGGCGCGCACGGAAGCGCATCTCCTGCGCACGTCCCGCAAAGCCCTGACGGAGGCACCGCCAGCGTCCAACCCCTTCCACCTCCAGCACATTCTCGCCGTCCTGCAGGTCGGGGAGGCGTGCAGAGGCCCGGTTCGAGGCAGCCGTGAAGGCGCCCCCCGTCAGGTCCACGCCGCTCAGTAGGACCGGGAGGGTCGCCGCCACACCTGGACCGTCCCTCGAAGCGGAAGAGGATCTGGGCGCCATCGAGCCCGACAAGGGCTCCAGGGCCGGGGCTCTACGAAGGCGAAGGGGCGCAGGTCCACGGGGAGGGCAAACGCGCCCGCCGCTGCCAAGCCAGCGCGGGTGGGCAAGAACCGGCCCCGGGCCTCGCGGCCAAGACAACTACATCGGCGCCTCTCGCGTCCTCTGCTCTGGGGAACGCGGGTTGGCCGAGCGGTGTCCGGAGGATAGGGCAAACGAGGCTGTGGTGGGCGATTAACCCCTCGAAATTCCGAGGGAAGACGTGGAGCCAACGCCACCGCGGGCTATACTTTTGCGTCTTTTCTCCGATCCGAAAGCTCAGTCGTCGGCGGGGAGGGCGGGGGGTGAGCGAGGGGATGGGGCGCATTGCCATCTGGATCGCAAACACCGCGCTCGGCGTGCTGTGTTGCTTCCTCCTCTCACGTCCAATTCTCTTCACCCTCGAGTCCCTCCTGTTACCGTCACCGACGGTCGAGCTCGCCCCGAAGCTGGGTGCCGTCCCGATCGCCAGGCTTCGCAGTGACCGGCAGGCCATCCTGCGCCGGAATCTCTTCAACGTCTCAACCCTCGCGGTGAGTGGACCCCTCTCCGAGGAGGAGGCCCTCGAGGCCACCAAACTCCCCCTCCGACTCCTTGGAACCGCGGCCTCGATGGACGCACGCCTTTCTTGGGCAGCGGTCGAGGATCTCGAGAACCACCAGCACAGCGTCGTGCGCATCGACGACGTGCTGCGGCAGCAGGCCAAGGTCGTGCGCATCGAGAGGCGCCGGATCGTGCTGGAAAATGGCGCTCGGCGAGAGGAGCTGGCCCTCGAGCGAAGCCCGGGCGAAGGGATCACGGCTACTGCTGCGGGGGGTTCTGACCCCAACGCGAAGATCAAGCGCCTCGCGGACAATCGGTTCGCGGTGGCGCGCGGCGAGGTGGAAAATGCCGCTCGAAACCCCGCCGCGCTCTTCTCGCAAGCCCACATTCTGCCGAAGTATGAGAACGGCCAGATGGTCGGGGTGCAGCTCAACGCCGTGCAGCCCGGCAGTCTCTTCGAACAGATCGGGATCCAGAGCGGAGATACGGTGACCACGTTCAACGGCATGCGCATCGATCGGCCCGAGCAGAGCGCCAATCTTCTCCGGGAGCTCACCGAAGCAAAAAGCTTCAACGTCACCGTGCAGGGCTCGGACGGGCGCGAGCGTACTCTCACCTATGAGCTTTCGGAATAACGTGCGGCGCCGCGTGTCGCCGCGGAGGAAGAGGGTGTTCGAGCGTCGCGTACTCGCTGTCCTCGCGAGCCTTGCCGCCGGGCTCATGGTTGCGCGCGCCGGAGCCCAGACCGCACCGCAACCCGTCACCGCTCCGCCTCCTCCCCGGGCGGGCACCGCCCCGGCGCTACCGCCCTCCCCGGGCGCAGCGGCGAAGGCCGACGATCTCGTACAGCTCGACTTTAACGACGTCGAGCTCGCCGTGGTGATTGACACCATCGCCCGGCTCACGGGCACGAACTTCATCTACGACGATCGTGTGCGAGGTCGGGTCACCATCGTCTCCCCGACCAAGATCCCCGTCGCGCAGGCCTATGCGGTTTTTGAGTCGGTCCTCCAGGTAAAGGGCTTCACGACGGTCGAGGGGCCGGGCGGCTCGGTGAAGATCATCCCCATCCGGGACGCCAAGGAGTCGAGCATCGACACCGTGGCCGCACCGTCCCCCACGCCGAACCGCGACACTTTTGTCACGCGGCTCATCCCCCTTCGCTACATCGAAGCCGAAGCCATCACGAACTCGCTAAAGCCCCTGGTCTCCAAGGACGCGGCCATGGTGGCCTATGCGCCGACCAATACCGTGATCCTGACGGACTCGGCATCGAACATCCGCCGCGTGCTCTCGATCATCGAAGCGATCGACGTGGAGACGTACAAAGAGGAGCTCGCGGTCATCAAGTTAAAGCACGCCGATGCGACCACGCTGGGCCAGCAGCTCGCCGACGTCTATGGCGCGGAAATCGCGCCCTCGGCAGGCGGAATCGCCGCGGGTCGTGCGCGTCCGCCTCAGGCGCCCGGCCAGCCGCAGGGCCAAGGCGGCGAGGCGCCGCGTGAGCACATTCGCATCATCACGGACAGCCGCTCCAACTCGATGATCATCTTGGCTTCGCACGACCGTCTCGAGGAAATCCGCCGACTCGTGGAAAGGCTCGACGTCCCGGTGACGGGCGGGGGACGCATCCACGTCTACTACTTGAAGTTCGCCGACTCGGATGACCTGGCGGATACGCTGAACTCCATGCTTTCGGGCGCACCGAAGGCCGGTGGCGGAGGCGGAGGCGGCATCCCCGGCGCAGCCCAAGCAGCACAGGCGCAGGCGCTGCGTGCGGCGGTGACCGAGCTCGCAGAGGGCGTGACAGTGACTTCCGATGAGCCCACCAACTCGCTTGTGATCCAGGCGAGCCAGGAAGGCTACGACACGCTCCGGCAGGTGATCGAAAAGCTCGATATCCGCAGGCCGCAAGTGCTGGTCGAGGCGCTGATCATCGAAGTTGATGTGACGGACGCCAACGAGCTCGGCCTAAACGGAATCCTGCAGTTCTTCAACGGAGCGACCAATCTCACGATCGCGAGCCTCTCGGATTCGACCACCCAGTCTCAGGTTGGCAGTACCGGTCTGACAAGCACCGCTGCCGCAGTCGGTGCAGCCGCGGCGGCCGGTGCGACCGGCGGCGCCTCGCTCCTCGCCGCCCCCTTGGTGAGCAACTTCGTCCAAAACACCCGCACCGTCGCCGGATTCGACGCCAATGGGAACCCGATCTACTCGGGCAATGGCTCGGTCATCCAGAGCTTGATCCGGGCGTCGGCCAGCACCAACGGCACGAACATCCTCTCGGCCCCGCACATCCTCACTTCCGACAACGAGCAGGCGGAGATCAAGGTCGGCAACAACATTCCCATCATCTCGAGCCGCGTACAGTCCGCAGCTGGCATTACGACGACGACGCCGGCCAGCACCCTTGCGACCTCCGTCAACGTCGAACGTCAGGACATCGGCATTGACCTCAAGGTCACACCGTCGATCAGCGAAGGCGAAAGCCTGCGGCTCGATATCTACCAGGAGATCACCGCGATCAACACCTCCCTCATCGGGACCGCCGGGGTCGGCGACCCGAACCAGGTGGGCGTGCCGCTCTCGAGCCGCAAGGTGAGCAACACCGTCCTGGTGGGCGACGGCCAAACTGTGGTGATTGGAGGCCTCATCTCCGACATGTACAGCGACACGGTGACCAAGGTGCCGTGGCTCGGGGATATCCCTTTCATCGGTTGGTTCTTCAAGACCACGAGCCGGAACCTCGCGAAGGAAAACCTCTTGGTCTTCCTCACCCCACACATCGTGCGCGACCCGATCGACCTCGAAAAGGAGACGATCCGCAAGCGCGAAGAGTTCCGGGCCCGCTCGACGCAGGGCGTCCCGCTTTCGGACCAGATGATGGAGGAGGAGAAGGAGCACCGAGAACGGGCCGAAGCGGCGGGCGTCCCCTATCCCGAAGACACCTATCGCAATCCTACGCGTAACGTGCTGCTCGAGAACGAGAAGAAGTATCCCCTCGAGCGCATGCGCGAGATCGAGCAGATCCAGGGGGAGGAGAAGGAGAAGCAAAAGGAGGCAGAGGCGGCTGAGAACAAGGGTCCCCGCTATCTCTTGCTCGCTGCGGTCTACCGTGACGAAGCCGCCGCGCGAAAGAAGCTAAGAGAGCTCCTCGATGCCGGCTTCGACGCCACCATCATGACCCGAGACCAGGCGGGCACCCTCGTCTTTGAGATTCGGGTCGGCCCCTACCCGGACCTCGCCGCGGCGAACCATGCGGCGGCCGCGCTGCGCGAGTCCTTCGGATTGTCGCCGTCCATCAGCGTGCTCACCGAGACCAAGCCGTGAGCCAAGACGCGACCGCGGGGCGCAACGGCGGGGGGCTCGATCTCGGCGCCCTCTTGCTCGGCGCGACACGCTTGACCCCCGAGCAGCTCGAAGCCGCCCGGCAGCGTCAGGGAGAGACGGGCGGGCGGCTCCTCGACGTCCTGCTCGAGCAGGATGCCATCCCCGAGGAGGAGCTTCTGGCCGCCCTCGGCGCGCGCCTCGGTTTGCCCGTCTTGCATGAGATCCCGGCCGAGAGCGTCGACGATGCGCTTGTCGCACGCGTGCCGATCGCTTTCGCCAAGACCCACGGACTGCTCCCGCTTCGCTACGACGAGTCTGGGGCAGTTCGGATCGCGGTATCCGACCCCTTCGAGACCGGCCCCCTCGACGATTTGCGGCTGCTCTTCGACGGCGCCGAGATTGCAGCGGAGCTGGCCGGGGTGCGAGTAATCGAGACCGCGATCAACCAAGTCTACGACCGTGGCCCGGGGTCGGCAGCGGAACTCGCCGAAGAGGCGGCCACCGACCTCGACACGCTCGCGGATGAGATCAGCCATCAGGTGCCGCAGGACCTCATCGAGTCGGCGGACGAGGCACCGATCATCAAGCTCGTGAACTCCTTGCTACAGCAGGCGGTCAAGGAGCGCGCGAGCGACATCCACATCGAACCCTTCGAGCAACAGATCCGCGTGCGTTTTCGGATCGACGACCTGCTCTACGAGCCGATCCGCCCCCTGCCGCGTTCTCTGCAGTCGAGCATCACCTCGCGCATCAAGATCATGGGGGGGCTCAATATCGCAGAGAAGCGCCTGCCCCAGGACGGCCGCATCCGGCTCAAGATCGCGGGGCGCGACTACGATGTGCGCCTCTCCACGGTGCCCATCGGCCACGGCGAACGCGTGGTGATGCGCTTGCTTCCGCGCACGACGGAGATGCTCAATTTGGAGCGCCTCGGCTTCAACATGCGCCAGCTTGCGGTGTGGGAAAAGCTGATCGCGCGCCCCAACGGAATTGTGCTTGTGACGGGCCCGACGGGGAGCGGCAAAACCACGACGCTCTACGGCGCGCTCTCTCGGATCAACGCGGTCGACCGGAACATCATCACGATCGAAGACCCCGTCGAAATCCAGCTGCCGGGGATTGGTCAGATCGAGGTCAATCCTCGCATCGGTCTCACCTTTGCGAGCGGCCTGCGCTCCGTTTTGCGTCAAGACCCGAACGTCGTCCTAGTGGGCGAGATTCGCGATATCGAGACCGCCGAGATCGCGATCCAGGCCTCGCTGACCGGCCACCTCGTGTTCTCGACCCTCCACACCAACGACGCCCCGAGCGCCATCACCCGGCTCGTGGACATGGGGGTCGAACCCTACCTCGTGGCCTCGTCGCTTGTGGCCGTGCTCGCCCAGCGCCTGGTGCGGGTCTTGTGCCAGGAGTGCAAGGAGCCGTTTACGCCGACCCAGGAGCAGCTGGCCGAGATCGGGATCCGCGGCGAGCACAGCGTCTTCCGGCCCGTAGGCTGCTCGCGCTGCAACCACACCGGCTACCACGGGCGACTCGGGATCTTCGAACTCATGCTCGTGGACGACGATCTACGTGCCCTCGTGACACAGAATACGGACTCCAAGACGATCAAGCGACGGGCAATGGAGAAGGGGATGCAATCGCTGCGCTCCGATGGAGCGCGAAAGGTACTGGAGAGCGTAACCTCGATCGCGGAGGTGCTGCGCGCGACCGAGGAAGAGGGCGTCGTCGCCCAGATCTAGCGCTGCCGCAAGTCGCCTGATCCGGAAAGAACCATGCCGGTCTATGCATACAAGGGAATGACGAACGCGGGCCGCGCAACGCGCGGCTTCGTGGACGCGGACAGCGCGCGGGCCGCACGGGCCAAGCTGCGTCGCGACGGTGTGTATCCCACAGAAATCAACGAGAGCGGCCACGCAGCTGCGGTCACTACAACAGCCCCGACCGCCGAGCGGCGACGCTTTTCTATTTCGCTCCTGTCGCTCCGGCGCATTTCCGGGATGGACCTCGCGTTGGCTACCCGCCAGCTCTCGACCCTGGTCGGAGCGGGGATCCCCCTCGTCGAATCTCTAAGCGCCCTCTCCCAGCAGGTCGAGAACGCGCGGCTCAAGTCCGTTCTCGGTCGGGTGCGAGACCGCGTGAACGAAGGCTCGTCCCTCGCCGAGGCATTGAGCCAGAGCGGCCTGTTCAACGAGCTGTTTGTGAGCATGGTGCGGGCGGGAGAGACCGGCGGCGCTCTCGAGCAGGTGCTGGCGCGCCTTTCCGAGTACCTCGAGAGCCAGGTGCGTCTGCGGAACAAGGTGGGCTCCATTCTCATCTATCCCGCCGTGATGTTTGGATTCGCAATGCTCGTGGTGGTTGCGCTCGTGACCGTCGTGCTGCCCCAGATCACCCAGCTGCTCACGAGCCTGAACCAGCAGCTGCCGTTCTATACCCGGCTCATCATCGGGCTCTCGAACTTCTTCCGGGGCTGGTGGTGGGCGATCGCCGTCGTCGGCGTGGCCACGGCGGCTTCGGTGCGCGCCCTGCTTCAAACCGCCACGGGCCGGGAGCGTTGGGACCGCACCAAGCTCCGGCTCCCGGTCTTCGGTCGGGTGGTGCGGATGCTCGCCATCGCGCGCTTCACCCGCACGCTGTCCACTCTCCTTGCCGGCGGGATCCCGATCGTGAAGTCGCTTGACATCTCCAAACACGTGACCAGCAACGTGATCATCAGCCAGGCCATCGACAGCGCCGTGGAGAGCATCACGGGGGGCGCCTCGCTGGCGAAGCCTCTCCGGGCGAGCGGTCAGTTCCCACCCCTCGTGACTCACATGGTCGAAGTGGGTGAGCAAAGCGGCGAGCTCGAGGCGATGCTCGGCAAAGTCGCCGACACCTACGACGAGCAGGTCGAAACCAGCATGACCCGGTTAACTGCGCTGCTCGAGCCGATGCTCATCCTGATCATGGTCGGCATGGTGCTCGTGATTATCTTCGCCACGCTCGTGCCGCTCCTGCAGGTCACGAGCTCACTGAAGTAAATGAGAGGACGCGTCGTCATGCGACAAAGAGACACGGGATTCACACTCATCGAGATCATGGCCGTTGTGTTGATCATCGGGCTCCTCGGCGGGATCGTGGGGACGGTCGTGTTCCGTCAGATCGACAAGGCCAAGGTCACCACGGCAAAGATTCAGCTCAAGTCCTTCGAGCAGGCGCTTGACGCCTATCGGATGGACAATGGCCGCTACCCCTCGACCGAGCAGGGTCTCGATGCACTCGTGCACAAACCCTCGGGGGATCCGGTCCCGAAGCGCTGGGCTCCCGAGGGCTATCTGTCCGGTGGGAAGGTCCCGCTCGATCCTTGGGACAATCCCTACCAATACGCCTCGCCCGGCACGCACAACCCCTACAGCTTTGACATCTGGTCGTATGGCGCGGACGGCGCACCCGGCGGCGCCGATAACGACGCCGACGTCGGCAACTGGACGGAAGACACGGAGGCGACGCGCGGGTGAGGGACCGCCGCTCGGACGGCTTCACGCTGGTCGAGCTGCTGGCGGTGATGCTGATCCTCGGGATGCTTGCGGCAATCGCGATTCCCGGCCTCTCGATCTTGGGAGCGCGGCCGCTGCGCTCGCAGGCCCAGCTCCTCGCAGCCGATCTTGAGTTTGCTCGCGTGCGAAGTGTGCTCCTCGGTGTACCGCACCGCGTGGTGATCGATCTCGACCACGGTGCCTGGCATGTCGAGTGGCTCGTCACGGAAGCCGAGGCTCTCGGCAAGGAGGTGCAGACCGAGAGCGCGGCGAGCGGCGGATCGGATCCAAAGCACCGCCTCGATCTCTCGGCTCCGCGCGGTGAGACGCCCGAGTACCGCCCGGTACCCGCGAAGATGGGCGCGACCAGCGCCCTCGAGGACGAGCTTGTGTTTTCGCGGATCGACACGACCCAGGGTCCCGTAAATCGCGGCACGGTGGCCGTGGGATTCGAGCGAGACGGCACCGCAGACCCGGTCCGGGTCGTGCTCGCCGACGCCCGGGGCCACGTGGTGGCGGTAGAGGTCGAGCCCCTCGAAGAAGAGGTGTGGGTGCACGATGCGGAGCGCTAGACCCCGCCTTCTCGCCTTCACGCTGCTCGAAGTGCTGGCCGCGGTCGCTATCTTGGCCCTCGTCTATACCGTGCTCGCCCGCGTCGGCATCCAGGGGTTTCGCGCGGAGGGAGGATCGGACCGACGTCTTCGCGCGTCGCTCATCGCCGATCAGGTGCTGGCAGAGATCGAGGAGCAGCTCCGGGCGGGCAGCGCCCCTCCCCTCGGCGAGAAAGACGCAACGCGCGAGGAGTACCAGATTCACCTGCGTGTCACGCCTTCGGAGATCGAGATCCCGGCGCGGTCTGAGGCTGCCACGCAGCGCATGCAGGCAGCGGCCGCGAAGCAGCCGAGCGGGGGGTCGACCGCGGCTGCCAAGCCCGGGGCGACCGGGCCCACGCCATCCTTCTTCCTACCGGCGGCGCCGGGTGAGCCCCCACCGGGCCGCCGCATCGAGCTGCGGGTTTCTTGGGTAGAGGGTGTGACAGAGTCTGCGGTGGTCCGCGAGACCTATGGGCTCGACCAAAAGGCCGCCGAGTCCCTCTTGAAGGCCCTCGACAGCGCAGCCAAGGCGGAGCAGGAAGCCGCCGCAGGCGTTGCGGCGCCCGGCGCAGCGCCAGCTCAGGGCGGGCAGCCGGTTGGGCAACCGGGCGCTCAGCCCGCGGCGCCCGGCGCAGGCAATCCCAACACGGGACCCGCGATGTGAGCGCGCACCACCGTCCGTCCTTTGCCTCCGGCTTCACCTTGCTTGAAGTGCTGGGGGTGGTGCTCCTCACCGCGCTCGTGTTCGCAGCCGCCGTGAACTTCTATCGCGACTTGTCCCGCAAGAGCACACATGCCGTGGAGCTCACCCGCGACGTCCGCTTTGCCAGCGCAATCCTCGACCGCGTGGCGCGAGATCTCGAGGGGACCGTCTTGATCACGAAGCCCGAGGAGAAGGACCCTCTCACCCATCCCTGGCTCTTCCTGGCTGAGGCGCAGGACGAATCTTTGGGTGCAGACCACATCAAGTTCATGACCCGGAGCCATGTCCCCCGCACCGGCTCTCAATACGAGAGCGACTTCGAGGTGGTGGCCTACATGCTGCACCGCGACAAGGAAGGCGGGCTTGAGCTTCTGCGCTGGGCGTCGCCTCAGCTTCCGGACGGACTCGACCGCTCTTTTCCCAGTGATCCGGGGGACGGGGCCCTGGTGCTCGCGC
>Ga0074046_10000884_pt1 | contig 27794 bp, 19 predicted proteins | sample BogForMeECP23OM3_FD_94441 | JGI IMG/M metagenome (GOLD analysis project Ga0074046, IMG submission 94441) | Bog forest soil microbial communities from Calvert Island, British Columbia, Canada - Bog Forest MetaG ECP23OM3 | ecosystem: Environmental > Terrestrial > Soil > Wetlands ...
CCCCATCGCGCCGGTCCGGCGGTGACCCGGGCTGCCCTGGGCGAGCAGGGACTCCCGCCCGCCCGGGCCGCGGCGCCCGAACCGGCGGCGCGGGACACCGAACGCCCACCCGGGCGCGCCGCCAGACCCGCCGGTCCACCACCGCCAAGCCCCCCGGCCACCGCGATCGATTTCGACTGGGACGCGCCAGACCCGCGTCTGGCCGGTCCCGCACAGAGTGCTGGCGGCGAGCACGCACGGGCACCGTCGAGCAGTGCGCAGCGCCCGGCGTCGTCGAGCACCGCACAGCGCCCCGCGCCGTCGAGCGCCGCACAGCGCCCCGCGCCCTGGCCACGGTACGCGCCGCCCGAGCAGGCCCCCGGGCTCGGCGACCGCGTCGGCCGCGGGCAGGGCGCCGAGCCGATGTCGCCGGAACCGGTGCCATCGGAGCGCCCCCCACCGGCACCGCACCGCCGCCTGGACCGGGCTAGCCATCCGGCGGACGCCCCCGCCGATCGGGTGTGGGCGATGGCGAGATGGCTTCGCGGTATGGGCGCCGGCACGGCGACGAATCCGTCGAGCGGCCCGGGGTCCGCTGCGATGGATCCGGAGGTGACCGTGACCATCGGGCGGATCGAGGTCAAGGCGCCGACCGCGAACCCCGCGCCGGCCCGGCCGCAGCCGAGCAGGCCGCAACGGCGAGTGCCCAGCCTGGGCGACTACCTGGAGTCCCGAACGAGGGCGAGGGGCCGCCGGGGATGAGCAACAACGCCGCGATCGCGGCCGTGACCGCGACCCTGACCAATATGATCCAGGAGGCCGTCTCGGCGGACGCGACCGTAGGCGGCGGCACGGTGACCGCGCGTTCCCCCGACCGGGCGCGCCAGGGAGCGCCGGTCAACCAGGTCAACTTGTTCCTGTACCGGACCTCGATCGACGCCGCCTGGCGCAACCAGGATCCGCCGGTCATCCGGCCCGGCGAGTCCGGGCAGCCGCCGCTGCCGCTCGTACTGTCGTACCTGATCACGGCGTACGGCGAGGACGACGACGAGATCCTGGCGCACCGGCTGCTCGGGATCGCCATGGAGGTGCTGAACGACAGGCCGGTGCTGCCCCGGGGGCAGATCGCCCGCGCGCTGCCGGGGTCGGACCTCGAGAACCAGGTCGAGCGTGTGCGGATCAGTTGGGATCCGCGACCGCAGGACGAGATCTCCCGGATGTGGACGACATTCAACACCGGCTATCGAGCCTCATTTGTCTGCGACGTGGCCGTCGTCCTGATCGACAGCAGGCGTCCCGCCGCCGCGGCCCCGCCGGTGCTGACGCGGGGCCGGATGGACACCGGCCCCGTCGTCGCGGGCTCGCCGTACCCCCAGCTCCAGCTCGCGGTGCCGCCCAACCGCCAGCCCGCGGCTCAGCCAGGCGACGAGCTGACGCTGACGGGGAGTTACCTGAGCGTGATCACCGCCGTCCAGGTGAGCCACCCGCTGGCGGGGCAGCCGGTGACGCTCGCACCGAAAAGCGTCACCGCGTCCGAGGTGACGGTGCAGCTCCCCGATCCGCCCCAGTTGCCCGCGGGCATCGCGACCGTGGCGGTGACGTTCGACGCGCTGATGAATCAGGCCACGGCCGGACCGGTGACGGTCACCAGCAACGCCGTTCCGGTGGCGCTGGCCCCGAGGCTCGTCAGCAACGCCTCGCTTACGGTCAAGCTGGTCCAGAACGGCCCGACCCCGGTGACCCCGGTGACCGTGACCTGCTCCCCCGCGGTGCAGCCACAGCAGACGATCGCGCTGATTGTCGGCTCGTACCTGGTGTCCTCGGCGCCGGTGGCCGCGGCGACCAGCCAGCTGAGCTTCGGCCTGCAGGGTTTCACCGCGGGCACGTACCTGCTCCGGCTGCGGATCGACTCGGTGGACAGCATCCCGGTCGTCGGCCCGGCCGCGCAGGTTAACGCGAACCAGCCGGTGCCGATGCAGTTCGACCCCAACCAGCAGCTGGTGCTGTCGTGAGGGCGCGGCGGGCCGACGGCACCACCGACGTGGACGACTGGGAGGCGATGAACGGCGCCTACCTTGCCGCCGGGCTGGCCTGGACGCGCGAGCGGCTCGGCGCCGGCGGCGACCGGGATGGCGCGCGGTGGTGGGAAGCCGGGGAGCAGGCAACGCCGGCGGCGGCCCTCGAGCTGCTGGGGGACCGGCTCGGCCTGTCCCGGTTCGAGCGTCTCGTCCTGATGCTCGCCGCGGCGACGGAGCTGGACCCCGGCATCGCCGCCCGCTGCGCGGAGGCGAACGGCAATCCGCTGGCGGCGTATCCGACGCTGGCGCTCGCGCTCGCGCTGCTCCCCGGGGCCACCTGGGACGTGGTGTCCCCGCAGCGGCCGCTCAGGTACTGGCGGCTGATCGAACTCGACGAGCCCCGCGCCGGGGCGCTCACCGCCACCCAGATCCGTATCGACGAGCGCATCGCCAGCTTCCTGAAGGGGCTGAACGTGATGGACGAGCGGCTCGCCCCGCTGGTCCGGCCGGTGACCGCGGGCCTTCCGCTGAGCCTGCCGGCGACCCACGAACGGGCCGTGGCCGAGATCGTCGTGGCGCTGACCGAGGAAGGAAGCGGCGGGCAGCCGCCGGTGGTCGAGCTCGTCGGAACCGATCCCGCCGTGCGGCGCGGGCTGGCGGCCAGCGCGGCGCAGCGTGTCGGCCGAGAACTCTACGAGGTCACGCCCGAGCGGGTGCCGTCGAGCTCCCGGGAGCTGTCCGACCTGATCCGGCTGTGGGAGCGCGAGACGCTGCTGCTGCCGGTGCTGCTCTACGCCGACACGGCCGAAGTCCCGCGCGAGGAAGCGGCCCGGATCGACACGCTGTCCGATCAGGTGCGCGGCCACGTGCTGCTGGGCTGCCGCGAGCCGCGGCCGCTGCGATCCCGCCGCCTGCGCGTCGTCGACACCCCGCGTCCCACCGGCGAGGAGCAGGAGGCGCTGTGGCGGGAGCTGCTGGACGATGACACTGCGACCGCGGCGCGGCTCGCCGCCCAGTTCGACCTCAGCCAGCTGGTGCTCGCGGACGTGGCGGGCCAGGTGGCGCATTCCGGCACGGGCGCCCGCGGCCTGTGGGCGGCGTGCCGCGCCCAGACCCGGCCGCGCCTGGACACCCTCGCGCGCCGCGTCGAGCCCGTGGCACGCTGGGACGACCTGGTGCTGCCCGAGGCCGAGCTGACGCTGCTTCGCCACCTCGTCGACCAGGTCCGCGGCCGCGCCACGGTGCTGCGGTCGTGGGGCCTGGCCGACCGAGTCACCCGCGGCAGCGCGGTGACGGCGCTGTTCGCCGGCGGGTCAGGCACGGGCAAGACCCTCGCCGCGGAGGTGATCGCCCGCGAGCTGGAACTCGACATGTACCGGATCGACCTGGCGGGCGTGGTCAGCAAGTACATCGGCGAGACCGAGCAGAACCTCCGCCGCGTGTTCGACGCGGCCGAGGAAGGCGGGGCGCTACTGGTGTTCGACGAAGCCGACGCGCTGTTCGGCAAGCGCAGCGAGGTCAAGGACAGCCATGACCGCTACGCCAACATCGAGGTCAGCTACCTGCTGGCGCGGATGGAGGACTACCGGGGGGTGGCGATCCTGGCCACCAACCTGCGCCACGCCCTGGACGACGCGTTCCTGCGACGGCTGCGCTTCGTCGTCACCTTCCCGTTTCCCGGACCCGCCGAGCGGGCCAGGCTGTGGGCGCGCGCGTTCCCCGCTCAGGCGCCGGTCGGCGAGCTGGATATCGAGCGCCTCTCCCGGCTGGCCGCCAGCGGCGGGATGATCCGCAACATCGCGCTGAACGCGGCGTTCTGCGCGGCCGGGCGGGGGACGGAGGTCACCATGGAGCTGGTGCTGGAGATGGCCCGTATCGAGTTCCGCAAGCTCGAGCGCCACGTCAATGAGGCCGACTTCACCAGCGAGGCGGCGACGGCATGAGGACCAGCGTTCGGATCGAGCGGGTCGTCCTGGACGGCCTCGAGCTGTCCAGCCGGGAACGCGACGCGCTCGGCCCGGCGATCGCCCGCGAACTGCGCCGGCTAGCGGCCGCCGGGTCGGCGCACGGACCGGCCGGACGCCGCGCCGAGCCCCGGCGCGAAGGACCGGGCTCGGCCGTGGACGGGATCGTGCGCGACGTCGCCGCCGCGGTGCACCGGGCCGCCGCCGCGGCGCGGCCGACACCGGGCCCGGCGGCCCGAAGGGGGTACCGATGACCATAACCGGCTTCCCGGGAGCGCCCAAGATGCTGCGCGGCGGGCTGGTCCGGATCGACCCGAACGCGCGCAGCCTGCTCGACGTGGTCGTCTTCCAGTACAACCCGGACACGGTCACCCGGACGCTCCAGCCGCGGGCGATCGGCGGTGAGCCGGGAGACCGGCTCGAGGTACTCCGGCTCACCGGACCACCGGACGAGACGATCAAGTTCGACGCCGAGATCGACGCCGCCGACCAGCTCGAGAACCCGGCCGACAGCGCCAACCAGCCGGTGGCCACGCAGGGCCTGCTGCCCGCGCTGGCGGTCCTCGAGCGGCTGGTCACGCCCACCGTCGCGCAGCTGATGGCCACCGACGCGCTGTTCGACAGCGGGATGCTCGAGGTCGCGCCGATGGAGGCGCCGCTCGTGGTGCTCGTCTGGGGGGTCAAGCGAGTCGTGCCCGTCCTGGTGAGCAGCCTGATGTTCACCGAGGAGGCCTTCGACCCCAGGCTGCAGCCGATCAGGGTCAAGGCAAGCATCGAGTGCAAGGTCCTGACCAGCCGCGACCTCCCCCTCCAGCACGTCGGCGGGACGCTGTACCTCGCCTACCGGCAGGCCGTCGAGCAGCTCGCCGCGATGGTCACCAGCTCTGACGTGCGACCGCTAGGACTGGAGCACCTGCCGTGAGCGTCAGCCGTTACGCGAACGTCGGTCAGGCCATCTGGACGGCACCCGACGGCAGCCAGGTGCCGTACCTGCTGCGGCGGCTCCTGCCGGCGCCGGGCGCGCTGGCCACGGCCAGCCTGCACCAGGTCCAGCCGGGCGAGCGCGATCGGATCGACCTGATCGCCAACGCGACACTGGGCGACCCGACGCTGTACTGGCTGCTGGGAGACGCCAACCTGGCCATGCGCCCGACCCGGCTGGCCCAGCCGGGGCACGTGCTGGTGATCCCGCTGCCCGCGGGCGTACCAGGAGCGGCAAGTGGCTAGCCAGCTGACCCTCAGCCTGATGACGGGAATCGGCCTGGATCCCGCCCCCCGCGCGGTGATGGAGGCGCTGACCGAAGTCAGCGTCCAGATCGGGGCCGGCGGCCCCACCCCGAGCGGTTTCGAGCTCACGTTCGCCACCAGCAAGGTCTCCCAGATCACGACCCAGCTGCTGCCGTCGGGGTACTTCGACCCGCCCACCCGCGTGGTGATCGCGGTGACGCGGCTGGGGTCGATGACCGTCCTGATGGACGGCGTGATCACGCAGCAGGACGTCGCGCCGGCCGACGAGTCGGGCAAGTCGGTGCTGTCGATCAAGGGCGAGGACCTGACCCGGATGATGGATGTGATCGATTTCGGCGCGCTGATCGCCTATCCGGCGATGCCGGCCGAGGCGCGGGTCGCGCTCATGGTGGCCAAGTACGCACCGCTCTACGGGATCATCCCGCTGGTGATTCCGAGCGTCCTGATCGACGTCCCGCTGCCCAGCGAGACGATCCCGCAGCAAAGCGGGACCGACCTGGCGTACATCAACACGCTGGCGGAGCGGGTCGGCTACACGTTCTATCTGCAGCCCGGGCCGGTCCCCGGGATCAGCATGGCCTACTGGGGCCCGAAGCTGCAGATGGCGATCCCATTCCTGACCACCCCGCCGCCCCTGGCGATCGACTGGGATGGCCGCAGCAACGTCGAGTCCCTGTCGTTCTCGTTCGACGGCTTCGCAAAGACGCAGTTCGTGGTCCTGGTCAAGATCGATGACGTGCCCGTCCCGCTGCCGATCCCGGTCCCCGATGTGACGCCGCTGAGCCCTCCGCTCGGCTTGAAGGACCCGTTCCCGCTGACGGTCACGCCGCTGACCGGGCTGTCCGGCTACACGCCGACCGAGGCGGCGGTGATCGCGCTGGCCAAGGCGGCCGATTCCGCCAACATCATCAGCGGCCAGGGCACGCTCGACGTGCTGCGCTACGGCTCGATCCTGCCTGCGCGTACGGTCGTCCAGGTGCAGGGCGCCGGGATCACCTACGACGGCGAGTACTTCGTGTCCAGCGTCACGCACACGATCAAGTGGGGTTCTTACAAGCAGAGCTTCACGCTACGGCGCAACCGGCTGATCGGCAGCAGCGCGCTGGACCCGGCCAGCTACGGTCTCGGCCAGCAGCTGCCGGCCTTCTCCAGCGCCGCGGGACAGGCCGCGAGCCCGCCGCCCGGGGCGCCGGTCCCCGCCCCCCCGCCTACGGCGCCGCCGCTGCCAGGCCCGGGTCCGGCGCTCCCGGTCCCCGCCCCCCTCGGCCCCGCCGTTCCTATCACCTCCGGCGCGAGCATCACGTCCTCGCTGCCGGCCTCGCCGGCGAGCTGACCGAACCGAACGGAGGAACCATGACCGACACCAGCAACGACGGGCGACCGACGATGGCATCGCTCGGCTACACCGAGCAGTTCACCTGGGGCTCGGAGCAGGATCCCGACCCGCCGGTGGCCAAGCGCCACTGGGGCAAGTACCGCGGGACCGTCGTCGACAACCAGGACGTCACATCGAGCGGGCGCCTGCTGGTCAGCGTCCCCGGAATCGTGATCGCCAACTGGGCGGTGCCCTGCGTGCCGCTCGCCGACATCCTGGCGGGGACGTTCGTGCGGCCAAGAGTCGGCGCCAACGTCTGGATCGAGTTCGAGCGCGGCGACCCCGACAAGCCCATCTGGGTCGGCAGCTGGTGGGGCGAGGGCGACATCCCGATCATGGCTCATAAGGTCAACACCCCGGTCCTCATGGAGACCCCCGCGGTGACGATCGAGAGCGCTACCGCGGGCATCTCGATCTGCGACGTGCCGATCGAGGCCGGCGGCGACACGCCGGGCAACGTCAACATCATCGCCGGCGCGGGCGCGGTGACGATCGCCCTCACGCCGGGCAGCGTCAACATCACCGCGCCCGCGGTGACGATCACCACCGGGACCTTCAACGTCATCACTCCGGCGGGAGGGTTCACGGTCGGATGAGCACGATCGAGATCGCGTTCCCCTACGCGCTGGACGATCGCGGCCGCACGGCCACCGCGACGTACGACGATCATGTCGGGCAGATGCTCGAGCTGCTGCTGTTCACCCGGCCCGGAGAGCGCGTCAACCAGCCGACGTTCGGCTGCGGACTGCTGGATCAGGTGTTCGCGCCGAACTCGCCGGAGATCGCCGCCGCGCTGAGCGTGACGATCGCGGCCGCGATCAGCCTCTGGCTCGGGGACGTGCTCTCGGTCACGTCGCTCGACGTCACCGCCCAGGGCGGCAAGCTGATCGTCGACATCGGCTACACCGTGCTCGCCACCGGCTCGGCGACCAACCTGCCCCTGTCGGTCCCGGAGGGGTTATGAGCAGCCAGCTGCGGTGGGGCGATCTGGTGGTCGCGGGCGACGCGCGGCGCCGCAAGCTCCGCGAGCGTCGCGGCAACGGCCTGGACGGGGTGGAGGTGCGCGAGGGTGGCCGACGGCTGCTCCTTTACTTCTTCGAACACGCCCCGCGGGGGCTGCACCCCGGCAACATCAGGATCGAGGCGGCCCGCGGCGCCCGCCCCGTCCGGGCGGTCGCGCTGCACCGCGCGGAGGAACCGGACCCGGAACTCGAAGACCGCCTGGTGGTGGAGCTCGACCACCCCGGCTCGGCCGGTTCCTACCTGCTCCGGATCGTCGAGCGCAGGCCGGACGGCACGCCCGGGTGGCGGCCGCATCGCGGCATCGACCCGCAGTACGCCCAGGTGCGCTTCGTGTTCGACGTCGACGCGCCGCGACCGCCGATCATGCAGGCGCCGGCCGGCGCGCCCGCCGCCGATGACTCGGTGTCCTACCTCTACCGGGACTACGCCGGGCTGCGGCAGCTGATGCTGGACCGGCTCGCGGTGACGATGCCGGACTGGACCGAGCGGCACGAGCCCGACATCTGGATCACGCTGGTGGAGCTGCTGGCCTATATCGGCGACGACCTGAGCTACTACGAGGACGCCGTCGCGACCGAGGCCTACCTGATGACCGCGCGCAACAGGATCTCGGTCCGCCGCCACGCCCGCCTGGTCGGTTACCGGCTGCACGAAGGCTGCAACGCCCGGGCCTGGGTGTGCCTGAACGTGACCTCGCCGGTGTCCTTGCCGCTCGGCGATGTCCGGTTCGCGGCGGCGGGCGACTGGGTGGGCGACGGGTCGGTGGTGCTCGACGCGAGCACGCTGCTGGCCGACACGCTGGCCTCCTTCCCGCAGTACACCCCGCTGTCGGTCCAGCCCGGCACGCGGGGCCTGGAGCCGGTCGTGAAGCTGCGGCCAGCCCACAACGCGATCGGGCTATGGAGCTGGGGCGAGCGCGACAGCCACCTCGCCGCGGGCGCCACCAGCGCCGTGCTGATCGACGGCGCGCCGCCGGACCGCCGGGACGACACGCCGCAGCGGACGCTCGAGCTGCGCGCCGGGGACGTGATCATCTTCGAGCAGACCGCAGACCCGCCGACGCTCGGCGAGGGACCGGCGGACCCGGCGCTGCGCCAGGCCGTGCGCCTCACCGGCACGCGCCGCCTGATGGACGACCTGTACGAGCAGCCGCTGCTGCAGGTGCGGTGGGCGCCCGAGGACGCGCTCGGCTTCGACCTGGCCGTGACGGCGGGCGGTAACCCGCGCAGCCGGGCGTCGGGGAACGTGGTGCTGGTGGCCAACGGGGTCGCCCAGACGGACACGATCGAGGTGTCCGCACCGGCGCTCACGCGCGCCGGGCTCGGATACGCCACGCCGTTTCCGGACCCGCGGGCCGTCGCCCGCCATCAGGCGCACGCGCTGCGCTCGCTGTACCACGAGTGGCAGGAGCAGGTCAGCCGGTGGCACTGGCAGGCCAGCCACGGCACCCCGCTGTCCCAGGCCCAGCTCGAGACCCTCCGCCTCCAGGTCGGCAGCCGGGAACTCGAGCGCCTGGGCCTGACCGGCCAGCGCCGCGGGCCCGGCGAGGCCGTGCGGGCCGAGCTCGAGGCCGAAGCGCTGGCCGAGCTGCTCGCCCGCGCCGACCGCCTGTTCGCGGCCCGGCGCCGGCGGCTTGAGTTTCTGGCGCGGCTCGTGGAAGGTACCGGCCCGCTCGACGACGTGCTGATCGGGGAGCTGACCGAGGACTGGGGTCAGGAGCTGACGGCGGCGCTGCCGGCCGGGCAGCCCGGCTCGTGGGGGCCGGCCGCGAGCGCGACCAGGCAGGATCCGCGGGCCGCGCTGCCGGTGCTCCTGCTCGCCGACGATGCCGGCGACACCTGGACCCCGGCGCTGGACCTGATCGGCGCGGGGCCCGCCGACCGGGTCTTCGTCGCGGAGGTGAACGACCAGGGGATCGCCGGGCTGCGGATCAACGACCCGCCCGCCGCGGGGACGCTGTCCGCGTCCTACTGGGCCGGCAACGGCACGGCCGGCAACGCCGAGACCGAAGCGATCAACGCGCTCGTGTGGGCACCCGGCGCGGGTACCGCCGCCTCGGGCAGGCGCGCCAGGCGCTCCCCGCCGGGCGGTATCTCCCTGATCCGCAATCCCCTGCCGGCCAGCGGCGGAATCGACGCCGAGACCATCGCCGCGGCCAAGCACGCGATCCCCGGCGCGTTCACGGCCGGCCAGCAGCGGGCGCTTACCACAAAGGACTACGCGACGCTCGCCGCGGCCGTGGCCGGGGTTCACCGCGCCGCCGCCGAACTGCGATTCACCGGTTCGCTGACCGTCGTGGACGTGGCGATCCAGCCCGAGCTCGGCGAGGATCCCACCGCCGAGCTGCTGGCAGAGGTGCGGCGGTCACTGGCGGAGGTGCGCAAGATCGGCCAGCTGGTGCGCGTGCTGCCGCCGCGTTACCGGCCGCTCGTGGTGGTGCTCGACGTCACGCTCAGCCCTGCCACGATCCGCCGCGAGGTCGCGCGTCACCTCGCCCGGCTGCTCTCGAACGGCTGGCTGCCCGACGGGACGCCGGCGCTGTTCAACCCGGCCAACGTCGCCTTCGCCACGCCGGTGTACTCCAGCCCGATCATCGCCGCCGTTCACGCCGTTCCCGGCGTCGCCTCGGTGACGCTCACCCGGTTCGGCTTCCTCGATCAGCCCGCCGGGACCGGCGCGGTAGCGGCCGGTTCGGAGCTGCGCTTCACGGCGCTCGAGATGGCGCGCCTCGACAACGACCCCACCCAACCCGAGCACGGCTACGCGCTCGTGTCCCTGGAGGGCGGACGGTGAGCAGCATGCTTGTTCCCCCGCACAGCTCGTCTCGACAGGCGGCACTGCTCGAGCAGCTGATTGTCGCGCTGACCTCCACCGACCCGGATGTGCTGCACATCCAGACCCGCGCCCCGGACGACCCCACGATCGCCCTGCTCGACGCGTGGGCGACGGTCGGCGACGTGCTCGGCTTCTACCTCGACCGGATCGCCGACGAGGGGTACCTGACGACCGCCACCCAGCCCGGTTCGATCCTGGCGCTGGCCAACCTCGTCGGCTTCCAGCCCGCGCCCAGCCTGGCCGCACAGGTCTACCTGGCCTACTCGCTGGCCCCGGATGCGGCCGACGGCGCGGTGCAGTTCAGCCCGGGGCTGCTGTTCCAGTCGGTGCCCGGTCCCGGCCAGCAGCCGCAGACCTTCGAGTCGGCCGGGACGGTCGTCGCCCGGCCGAGCTGGAACCTGCTGGCGCCGAAGTCCACGCAGCCGCTGCCGGCCAGCACCACCTCACTCGTGGTGGACAGCACGACCGCGGGCCTGTCGCCGAACGACATGATCCTGCTGGAGCTGGCCGGCACCCCGGGCAGCGGCGCGAGCAGTCCGTCCCCCGTCCTCGTCGCCTCCGCCTCCGTTGACTACGCCGCCAAGGTGACCAACGTGACGCTGCAGGCGCCGGCGGTGGCCCAGTCGCAGCCGCCGGCCCTGCCGCCGCCCAGCCCGCCGCCGCAAAGCGCGACAGCCGCGGTCGACGAGCTGATCACCGGCGGTCTCGGCAAGCCGACCACACCCGTGCCCGCGTCGGCCAACCAGCTGCCGCAGACCGCGCAGTCGGTGTTCAGCGCGGGCTCGGACGCCGTGCTACGGCTGATCTCGACGCTGCAGCCCGCCGTCGCCCCGGCGCTGTACGCGGCGCTGGACGCGACGGCGATCGGCTCGAAGCCGGTGACCGGCGCTTCGGTCATGCAGGTCAAGGCGGCTCCGTTCGGCGCCGCGGCTCCGGGACAGCCGGTGTTCAACGCCAGCGGCCAGCCGGCCGGGACCCGGGACTGGCCGATCGGGGACACGTTCACCCTGCAGCTGAGCCTCACCAGCGAAGACTTCCTGACCGTGCTGGACCGGGCAGGCCAGGCGGTGCGGCTGGAGGCCGTCCCCGGCTGGCTGGGCCGCGCGGTCGCCGAGGCTCACGATCCGGCCGCGGATCCGGTACTCGACGTCCAGTGGAGCGCCGCGACGTTCACCAGCCAGGCGACGGTCGACGTCGGCAGCCTGCCGGCCGGCGCGCCCGCACCCCCGGGCTTCGGCGCGGTCCAACTGCGGGCCGGGGACGGCACCGTTATCCTGTCCTACGCCGGGGCCGCGCCGTCGGCGCCAGGCCCGCCGCCGACTCCCGCGCTGCAGGTGACCGCCTGCTTCACCGCCGTGGCGGACGCGGTCAAGTTCGAGCTCACCGATCCGGACACCCAGACCAGCGGCACACTGACCTGGGATCCCAAGCTGCGCACGCCGTTCAGCGGCCAGGTCGGCGTCACGCAGCTCACGATCGCGTGGGACACGTCTCCCTCCGGCGTGGCCACGCTCACCTTGTCGATCGCGGTGCCGCTGCCGCTGCCGGAGGCGGCGCAGCAGGTGCTGCTCCTCGACGGCAACCATCCCGGGATCACGTCCGGCAGCTACGTCGTGATCGACAGCGCCATACCGGCCGCCGCCGGGGCCGGCGTCCAGTATCCGGTCATCACCCAGGTCGCCTCGGCCGACACGGTCGCGGCGAGTGGCTACGGGATCACGGCAAAGGTCACCCGGCTGGCCCTGAAGGACAAGTGGATCGATGGCACCGCCAAGCTGCAGACCGCGCTGCGTCCGCTGACCGTGCACGCCCGGCCCGCCGCTCTCCCGCTGCAGCCCGCGCCTCTCGACGCCGACGTATCCGGTTCCTCGATCGACCTCGACGGGCTGGTGGCCGGCGTGGAGCCGGGCCGCCTGATCGCGGTGACGGGCACGCGCACCGACCTGCCGGCCGGGTCGACCGTCCGGTCCGGCGAGATCGCGATGGTCGCCTCGGTCGCCACCGGCGGGGGCGGCGGCGACACGACGTTCAGCACGCTGAACCTGGCGGTGCCGCTGTCCTATAGCTATCAGCGAGCCACGGTGCGGATCTACGGCAACGTCGTCCCCGCCCACCAGGGCGCGACGATCAGCCAGGTGCTCGGCAGCGGCCAGCCGGCGCAGGCACCGCAGAGCTTCACGCTGTCCAGCGGGCCGCTGCTGGCCGACCCGGCCCCGTCCGGACCGGGCTTTGCGTCCACCCTGACTGTGACCGTCGACGGGGTCGGCTACGCGCAGGCCGACCGCTTCGACAGCACCGCTTCCCCACGGTCGTTCCTGGTCGGCACCAACGCGTCAGGCCAGACCACGATCATGTTCCCGGCGCCGCTTCCCCCGGGAACCGGCAACGTCCGCGCCTCCTACCGCGCCGGGGACGGCGGCCAGGGGAACGTGCAGGCGGGCCAGATCACGCAGCTCCTCGGCCGTCCGGCGAGCCTCAGCTCCGTCACCAACCCGCTGCCGGCGACCGGCGGCAGCGGCGGCGACGACACGGAATCGGTCCGCGCCGCGATTCCGCGCAGCCTGAGCGGGCTCGGGAGGGCCGTCACCGTGGGCGATTACGTCAGCCTGGCGAGCTCGATCGCCGGAGTGGGCAAGGCGAGCGTCGCGCTGACCCCGGGCGCAGGGGCGGTCGTCACCATCGCCGGGACAGACCCGGTGCAGCTGAACCCCGCCGACAGCCTGTGCAAGGGCGTCGCCGCCGCCATCGCCGCGGCGGCCGACCCGGCGCTGCCGGCGCAGGTCCTGCCGGCCAGCCTGTACCTGATCGCGCTGACCGCGGAGGTGACCCACGATCGGCTCGTCAGCTGGGATGCGACCGTCGCCGCGGTGCAGGCGGCGCTGTTCGCGAGCTTCGGTTACGCGCAGCGAGATCTCGGTCAGGACGTCGCGGTCAGCGACCTGCTCGCCGCGGCCCACTCCGCGGCCGGGGTACTGTCCGTCAAGGTCACCGGCCTGGCCCTGATGCCGGTGGCGGCATCGGCCGCCACGCTCTCCACGACGCTGCCGACCCTGCTCACCCGCCGCCCGGTGCCGACGGTGGCGACGCTCGCGGCGGTCCCGTCGCAGTGGAATCTTCCGCCCGCGACCCCGGCGCCGGCGGCCGTCGCCTACCTGTCGGATACGGCCCCCGGTACCGTGATCCTGAGCGAGGCGTCAGCGTGAGCACCGGCGGTCAGCAGAGCCAGGACGATACGCTCTACAACCTTTTGCCCGCGGTCTACCGGATGCGCGACGCCCTCCAGCCGGGCTACCCGCTGCGCACCTTGCTGCGGGCCATCGCCGGCCAGGTCGACAAGTTCGCCGCCGACATCGCCCACCAGTACGACAACTGGTTCATCGAGACCTGCGACGACGACCTCGTGCCGTACTTCGCCGAGCTGGTCGGGCTCTCGCTCGGGCCGTCGCTGCCCGCGAGCGCCGATGCCTCGAACTCCGGCGTCGACGCCATCTGGCGCCGCGCCCAGGTCGCCGACGCGATCGCGGACAGCAGCCGCAAGGGCTCCTTCTCGGTGCTCGAGCAGCTGGCGACCCAGGCCACGGGCTGGCCGGCCCGCGCGATCGAGCTCCGCCGGATGGCAGTGGCGACCCAGTCGGTTCGGATGCCCGACGTCGGACGGCGGCGCCTAACCGACCTGGCCGACATGGAGGCGCTCGAGCTGCTCGGCACCCCGCTGTCGGATGCGGCGCCGCTGGCCGACGTGCGCCGCCTGGCCTCGCACCGGACCCCCGGAACAATCGATCCGTCCGCGGTGGCCGTGTGGCTGTGGCGCCTGGTTACCGACCGGGTGAACCGCGCTCCGGCGGCGACCGCCGGGGAAGAGAACCGCTACAGGTTCGACCAGCTCGGCCGCGACCTCCCGCTGGCCGTGGTCCCGGTCGGTGATCACCCTTCTCCGCCGTCGACGGAGCTCGACGTCGCGGGGACGATCACCCGCCACGCGCTGCGGCTGCGGCTAGAGGACTACTACGGTCCCGGGCAGAGCATCTGCGTGTACCGTGGCGGCCAGCCGGTGCCCCGGTCGCAGATCGTGGTCGCCGACCTCAGAAGGTGGCACGAGCGCACGCCGCGCGGACGGGTCAGCATCGATCCGGAGCTCGGTCGGATCGCCTTCCCCGAGCGGCATCCCCCCGAACAGGAAATCTCGGTGACGTGCGCGCACCTGGGGATCGGGACGATCGGCGGCGGCAGCTACCAGCGTCCGCTGCCGCCCGCGACTGTGCCCGTTTACCCGGTCGGCCCGGGCGGGCACGCGAGCATCCGCCTCGCCCTGGAAGCCTGGCGATCGGCCAACGAGCACGGCCAGGCACCGGCCGCGGTGATCGAGATCACCGACGACGGCCTCTACCGCGAGCACCTGGACATCAGGCTCGCGGTCGGCCAGCAGCTGCAGATCCGGGCCGCGCAGGGCTGCCGGCCCGTGATCATCCCGGTCGAGATCCGCGGCGGCCGTCCCGACCGGCTCCGCGTCCGCGGGGTCGGCTACCCTGGCGCCGCGGATCCGCCGAGCTTCGCGCTCGACGGCGTCTGGGTCGCCCGCCACTCGCTCGACCTGTACGGCAGCTTCGCCTGCGTCGGGCTGCGGCACTGCACGCTCGTCCCGGCGGGGGCCCTGGCCCGGACCGAGCCGCGCGAGGAGCGCCGTCGCCCGAGCCTCGTGGTGCACGGCATGTCCGGCCCGATCGAGATCTCCTCCTCGGTCATCGGGAAGATCCGGGTCGACAGCCCGGAGACCGGCTTCGAGCCGCTGCCGCTGCGGGTCCGCGACTCCGTGCTCGACGCATCGGACCCGCGCGAGCGCGCCGTGCTCGGCACCGACGGCCGGCCCGCCTGGGTGCGCCTGTCGCTGTCCCGCGTCACCGTCCTGGGCGGAGCCGAGGTCCACAGCGCCGGGCTGGCCGAGGACTCGATCCTGACCGGGCCGCTCGACTGCGAGCGCCGTCAGACGGGGCACGTCCGCTTCAGCTACCTGGGGCCCGGATCGCGCACGCCCAAGCGCACGAGCTGCCAGCCGGACACCGCGGTCGCCCCCGCGAAGGCCCAGATCGCGGGCGGCACGCCCGCGATGCCGGACCACGGCCGGCTCGAGGCGCCGACCGCCGCGCAGCTGGTTCCCCGCTTCGACAGCGTCCAGCTCGGCCAGCCCGGCTACGCGCGGCTCGCCGGTGACGCCGCGCCCGAGCTCACGCACGGCGCGCACGACGAAGGCGAGCTCGGCGCCTACCACGACCTGTGGCAGCCGCTCCGGGTCGCCGACCTGAAACGCCAGCTGCAGCAGTACGTTCCGGCGGGTATAGACATCGACATCCGCTTCGCCACCTAGGAGGCCAGTCGTGTACGGCGATTTCTCTCGTTTGCTTGGCTGCCTCTCCGGTCAGTACTCCGGTGTCCTGGCGCAGCAAGGCCGCCTCCTGCTCGACGCGGAACTGAACGAGCAGCACGCGATCCTGCTCGACTACCTGCGCCGCCTCACCACCGACCTGATCGGGCCGTTCGCCGGGCCGCTGCACCACGCGGGCTTCACGGTCGAGCCGGTGATCCAGGACGGCAAGTTCCGCGCGGTGCGACTAGGCCGAGGGCACTATTACGTCTACGGCCTGCGCTGCGAGGCCCCGGCTCCGCACCACCCCGCAGACGAGGAGTGGCCGGTGGGCGAGCACGAAGCGCCGTTCCTGGTCTGGCTGGCGGTCTGGGAACAGGCGGTCAGCGCGATCCAGGCGCCCGAGCTCATCGACCCGGCCCTCGGCGCCGGGGTGCCGGACACGACCCGCCGGACCCGGGTGAGGTGGCTCCCGATGGCCGGCCGGACGCTGCCGTGGCGCGACGACGACCTGACCCACCTGGACCCGGAGGCGATCATCCGCGCGTTCGACGAGTACAACGCCGATCCCCGGCACCGGCCCACGCTCGCCGCCGGGGCGCACTCCGGCGGGGGACCCGAGCCGGGCCCGGAGACCGCGCCGGCGCCCTGGGGTTACCGCGGCGTCGAGAATCAGCTGTACCGAGTCGAGATACACCGTGGCGGTGACCCCGGGGAAGCCACGTTCAAGTGGTCGCGTGACAACGGCAGCGTCGAGTTCGGGCTCGACGGCCTGACCGAGCCCGACGGCCAGGGCGTGCGCACGGCGACCTTCCAGCGAGTGTGGTATGACGCCAGGCAGGGGCTCGAGGTCGGCGACTGGGTCGAGTTCGTCGACGACCACTGGGCGCCGCTGGGCAGGCCGGCGGCACTGATGCAGGTCATAGGCGTCTCGCTGACAAAGCGGCAGGTGACGCTGCAGGACACCGAAGGCGACCGCGACTTCGAGCCGGCGCTCCATCCGCTGCTGCGGCGCTGGGATCAGCGGCCCGGCGCCCACGCGCCGCAGCAAGGGATCCCGCTAAACCGGGCCGACCGGAAGTGGTTCGAGCTCGAAGATGGCGTGCAGATCCGGTTCGAGGCGCCCCAGGCGCACTGCGAGCACGGCGACTACTGGCTGATTCCGGCGCGGACCGCGACGAACGGCGTGCTCTGGCCGCACTCGCGGGACGGCCAGCCGGGGCCGCTCGCGATTCCCCCCGACGGGCCCGCGCGCTATCTGGCCCCGCTGGCGCTGCTGCGGGACCTACAGGGGGGGCCGGTGGACCTCCGGATGCTGTTCGGATACCGGGCGGGCGAACAGGGCGCCGGGCCGGAGTCCGGTCAGCCAGCGGGACACGACGAGATCCGGGCCGCCGGAACGGGGACCGTGATCAGCCCGCCGGGCGTGAGCTACCTGGTCCGTTCGGTATCCACGCTGGCGCCGGGGGCGGTGTTCGCGGTACGAGACGGGACGACGATCGGACGCGCGGCCGACGCGGGCGTCTTCCTCGACCACCCGGACGTCTCGGCCCACCATGCCGTCTTCCGGCTCGAGGCAGACGCGCTCACGATCAGGGACCTCGGGTCCGCGAGCGGCACCGAGGTCAACGGGCAGCGGCTCCAAGAGCAAGTGCCCGTGACGCTGTCGCCCGGCGACACCATCCAGGTCGGTTCCGCCGAGATCCAGCTTCGGGTAGAGCAGGCATGACTCGCCGTCGGTGATCACCCGGAGGTCACTCCGGCCTTCCGCCCGGCTCGACGCGGTCACCCAGGAGCCGGTTGATATCCGCCAGTATCTGGCCCGCTTCCTTCAAGGCAGGCTGTAGGGCCCTGCGCTGCGCTATCCCGCTCCCTTTCGGCGGGGAGCCGCGGGCTTGAATTCGTCCTTGTAGCTTCGAGATTCTTTAAGCATGCCAAGGGCGAGCCGTATGAACGAGCTGCCTTGTGACATGAGGGGGACGCTCTGCTTCCGACGCAGCTCCTCCACGAGGCGCCGCGGGCTGACGCCCAATTTGCCAGCCTTTGGAAGATCTGGGTTAATGGTCAGCTTACCGGCACCGCTCACATAGGCGTCAATCCCCTTCCTGAGGAAGAACGTAGCGGCCGATACACGGCCATCGCGAGCGGAACCGTTGTACGCGACAAGCATCTCAATGAGTCGGCCGATCTCATCCTTCTGGAGTTTAGCCTCTTTTTGAATTGCAGGGATCTCGACCCTGTGCTGGATGGTCTTGGTGGGGTCAGGATGGCTTAGAATCCCGTGGCTGGCTATCGGCGTGAAGGAGCGAACGGCGTCCACAACGAGCTGATGAGACACTAGCTCCCAGACGCTACTAAAGGTCGCGCCATGAAAGCCGACGAGTTCCACCTGGCCCGCCGCTGAAGGCTGATTGCTGACCTCCGAAGTGCCCGTCGTCGGTGCGTCGAACTCCCCTACAGGTTTGCCTGTGCCTGCAGCCACCTCGGAAGCAGGCGCCCGCCCAGCTTCCTGGCCTGCGAGGCGGCTAAGCGCTACTAGCTTCTTGCCTACATAATCCTCTCCGTCCGGGTAGCGCAGGAGCCAATACCGGCTTTTCAGGCTTCCGAACTCGGTGAGCTCGCCTCTGTAGTCGGCAAGGGTCATCGCCGACGGTTTGGTGGTTGTGAGGTCTTGGTCGGTAATTCGCTCGTCGAGCCAACGGGTGACCTCGACGGCGTAGGAGGGGTCCCTTTCATATGCAAGATTCGGTGCTATGCGTTTGTAAGCGGCTTCCATCATTGCCGCTGCCGCGTGGTGGCCCTCGGTGAGCCCCAGAGTGTGCCCAGAGCTAGCCGTGGCCCGCTCCTCTCCTCCTCCCGACCAGATGTTGAGTCGCCCCCCCTTCACCGCCGCCTCGGGATGCGGCTTTGTCGGGATTTCAACGGCGGTCTCGCTGGGCCGAGTATTCGCTCTTCGGACGTGGGGGAGGGTTGTGTCCTCAACGACGATTCTGGGGGTGCTTCCATGGATCTGATGTTCGAGGGCATCTATGCGGCCCTTAATGCTGAGAGCCTCCGCTAGCGCCGCCGGATCGTCACGCGTGAAGGCGACATCGACCGGTTTCGAGGCCCTGTGGAGGTGCTCCGAATACTCCTCCGCTTGCCTAGTGCTCAAGGAGGCGATGTCGACTTCCCTGCCGCTGACCGTCAACCGCTGGATGGGCAGCGGGGCGTCTACGGCGGCATGTGCCGGCCCGCCCCGAAGTGACTGCCCGCCCCGCAGAGCCGCCTTGCCCGGTGCGGGCGTGCTGGTCCTCACGGCCGAGACCGGCGGCGGTCCGATCGACGCTCCGGGCGGCGCCAGGCGGTTAGCCTGGAGCAGGCGGCCGTCTGCCGCGTCGTGTCCCGGCCGCGGCAGGGTCCCGCGAACGGCGTGCCTGGCGGTGGCCTCGGCGGCCCGCTCGAACCGGTCGGACGGGTCACTGACCACTAGTCCAGACCCGTCATCTACCCCGCTGACCGGCCCCTCCCGTTGCTGGATGACGTGGTCCAGCTCGTGCACGAGGGTGGGCCCATCCGCCGTAGAGGAACCGAGCACCACATGGTCTCCGGAGGTGTAGGCGCGGGCACCGACCACAGCGGCGGAGGCGCGGGCGGCGGTGTCGGCGTGGAGACGGACACCGGAGAAGTCGGCGCCGAAGCGGGCCTCCATCTCCTGCCTCACCGGGGCAGAAAGCGGCTGGCCGGGGGTGCGCAGCACGTCCTGGACCGGCTGCAGCAACCCGCCGCCCGGGCGGTGCCTGCTCACGTGCCAGCCAGGTGCGGGCCTGTTCGCGCGCGACCCCGCCTCGACATCCTCGCTGATTCTCGCACCTGATTTAACAGGCTTGAAGGCGGCGCTATCTCCCATCAACTTACCTCCAGCCTCCCAGCTCGCGTTTGCCGCTAGGGAACGGTAGCGGCGAGAACCTGTCCAGGGTTCACCACCGTGATGGTGCCTTGCCACGCGCACTGGCAGGTGGCCTTCTGATCGAACGCCGGAACGCCGGAAAGGGCCACCGACGCTGGCGGGGCCCAGGGATCCATGGTCGCCGGAATGCACGGCGCGGTGACCCCCGAGGCGGTCGCGGCCACCACCGCCGGATTGGACGGTGACTTGCACTCCCCGAACGTCCGGATGTTCGTCAGCGGGACGAAATCGCTGATCGTCGCCAAGAGCACGGCCGGCGCAGGCGCCGTGGCGACGTGCGGCGGCCCGGGGAGCACGTTAAGCAGCGAGGGCGTGGTGCCCATGTCGCACGCTATCTGAGCACCATCGGCCACCAGGATCGCCATAAAGCCACTGTCGCAGATCGCTCCGCTGGGTTCAACGGTTGGCCATAAGGTCGTGCGCGGTCATTTTCAGTACGGATCATGCGGGCCTACGGCTGCGGACAAAGGGCTGCGGAGCACGATGATCGAGCGGGCTTCGACGGTTAGCTGATCGCCCTTCCGAACAGGGGCCGCCGCGGTGGCCCTGGCCGGGTCGTAGGTGTCTATCGCGGTATGCCAGACCCGGCCTGCGCCGCGATCGGGGACGGTAAACGACTGCGGCGTCCAGTCGGCGTTGACCAGCACCAGGAAGTCGTCGTCAGCGAGCAGCGTGCCGTCGGCCGCCCCATCGGGATCGCCGGACCCGTCGAGGTAGAGGGCCACGGCGAGCGCACCGGAGTCGGCCCGGTTCGGTGCGGTCATGGCGGTGCCGGACGGGGTGAACCAGCCCAGCTCCGCGGCTTCGGCTCCGGCCGGGAAGCGCTGCCGGCGGAACACGGGATGGGCGCGCCGGAAGGCGACCAGTTCACGGGTGAACGCGAGCAGGTCGTGGTCGGCGGCGGACCAGTTGAACCAGGAAATCTCGTTGTCCTGGCAGTAGGCGTTGTTATTGCCCTGCTGGCTCCGGCCGATCTCGTCGCCGCCGAGCAGCATCGGGACGCCGCATGACAGCAGCAGCGTGGTGAGCATCACCCGGGATTGCCGCCCCCGCAACGCAAGCACAGCGGGATCGTCGGTCGGGCCCTCCGCGCCGCAGTTCCACGAGCGGTTGTCATCGGGCCCGTCGCGGTTGGATTGTGCGTTGGCCTCATTTCGCTTTTGATCGTAAGAGACCAGGTCGCGCATGGTGAAACCGTTGTGGGCGGTGATCAGGTTCACCGACGCCGTCGATGGGCGGCCCGCGTGGCCGTACATGTCCGCTGACCCGCAGAACCGCATGGCGAACTCCCCGATGCCCACCGGCTGGCTGCGCCAGAAGTCCCGCATTGTGTCGCGGTATCTGCCGTTCCATTCGCGCCACCCCGGCCAATACCGCCCGAGATCCTCGTTGTCCGTCTCGCCGAGATCCCACGGCTCGGTGATCAGCTTCGCGCGCGACACGACCGGATCCTGGCCGATCAGGCCGAGGAACGCCGACCTCATCTCGAACGCGCCATCCCGTATAAAGAGGGTGGGGGCCATGTTGATCCGGAATCCGTCAACGTGCATATCCGTGAGCCAGTAGCGCATCGAATCCATGATTAGCTGGAGCGTCAAGGGGTTGCCGACGTCGAGTGAATTGCCGTAACCGAGGGCATCGGCGTAATAACGCGGGTCATCCGGGTTCAGGCGATAAAAGGCGCTGTTGTCCAGCCCCCGATGGCACAGCGTCGGGCCGAGATGGTCGCCTTCGGCCGTATGGCCGAACTCCACGTCCAGCAAGACCTCGATCCCCGCGCCGTGCAGTGCGTCCACCATGGCCTTGAACTCGGTGACCTGGCCGCCGAGCCGTCCGGCGCTGACCGTCGCCGAGTAGCCCTGGCGCGGCGCGAAGTACCCGATCGGGTTGTACCCCCAGTAGTTCGTCAGCCCGCGCTGGACTAGGGACGACTCGGGAACGCTCTCGTGCACCGGCAGCAACTCGACGGCGGTTACGCCCAAGTCGAGCAGATGGCCGACCGCCGCCTCGTGCCCCAGCCCGGCGTAGGTTCCGCGCAGCTCCGGCGGTATGCCGGGGTGGCGCATGGTGAAGCCCTTGACGTGCACCTCGTAGATAATGGTGTCGGCGTAACTGCGCCTAGGCGGCGTATTAATCCAGCTGAATGTCTCGTCCACGACGAGGCTGCGCGGCACGCTAGCAGCGGAATCAATGGTGCTCGGCGCGTTTTGGTCGTCGGCGGAATAGCCGAGTACCGCCGGCCCGAACGTGACGGTCCCGTGCAGGGCGCGTGCATAGGGGTCAAGCAGCAGCTTCGCCGGGTTGCAGCGCACCCCACGGTCCGGCTCGTAGGGGCCCGTCGCCCGGTATCCATACCCCTGCCCCGGCCCGACACCTGGGACGAAGGCGTGCCAGACGTAGGCATCGCAGTTGCGCATGAGAATCTGTGTCTCGGCGCCTGCCTCGTCGAACAGGCACAGCAGCATCCCGTCGGCGGCCGCAGAGGCGACCGCGAAATTCGTCCCGCCGCTGCGCACGGTCGCTCCGAGCGGATACGGGTCGCCTGGTGGCACCACCGCCGAGGCGCCTGGCATTGCCGGTCGTATCGCGGCACACGGTGTCATGGCAGCCACAGATATTTCTGCTTACTGATGAGGACGATCACGTCGTGTTGCCGGACAAGGCTATCGGCACTTTGCACAATCTCGCCATGGGAATCGACCCAGGACGTAAACTTAAGAAACGTGACATGCAGTTTTTGCCCGTCGTCTGTGAGGCTGTCCATGCGCCCGTAGCGAGTCTGCGACGGGCCGCCCGTTTGGGAGTAACGCCCCTACCGAGCCGTCGGTGACATTATCCTTCTCGGCATGCCAAATCAGGACGTGCTGGCCACGGTGATGACTTGACATCGATCTTTGCTGCCGCTGTGGCGCTAGGCTCCGTCCCCTTGGAGGTGGCTGGGGGTCAGGCGCGGCGTGGCCGTCCGGTGCGGCTGGGAATGCCGCCACGACACCGACATGAGCGCCCCGCCCAGCGGCGAGTCGGCGACGTGCCAGCGGCCGCCGGTCGAGCGGACGATCGAATCGCCGATGGCCAGCCCGAGGCCGGCGCCCGAGCCGTGCTCGGTGGCCCGGTGGAACCGGTCGAACAGGCGCGGCCGGTCGGCCTCCGGGATGCCGGGCCCGCTGTCCTCCACGGTCAGGCTGACCCGGCTGCCCTGGGCGCGGACCTGGATCCGGACCTGCCCGTCCGGGCCGGCGTGACGGCAGGCGTTGTCGACCAGGACGCCGGCCAGCCGGTCGATCCACTCCGGCGGCGCGCTGATCAGCACGGCGTCGTCCGGGGTCTCCGCGCTGACCGCGGGACCGACGGCCCGGAACCGGTCCGCGCAGGCCTGCGCCAGCGTCGATAGGTCGACGGGCTCGTCGTTGGGCGGTGGCGGCCGGGAGTCGAACCTGGCCAGCCACAGCATGTCATCCACGAGTTGCCGCAGCCGCCCGCTCTCGCCCTGGATCCTCGTCAGCGCGTCGCGGTACTCCGCAGCCTCCCGGGGCGCGCTGAGGGCCACGTCGGCTTCCGCCCTGATCACGCTGAGCGGGGTGCGTAGCTCGTGCGAGGCGTCGGCGGTGAACTCGAGCTGACGGCGGCGGGACTGCTCGACCGGGGCCAGCGCCCGCTGGCCCACCACCAGCAAGCCGAAGAACATCCCCAGCAACAGGAACGGCCCGGCGAGGATCTCGCCGTACAGCAGCAGACGCTGGGCGTGAGCGTCGGCGGCCTCGCTCTGGCCGGCGATCAGCCAGCCGCCGCCGACCCGCGCCATCTTCAGCCGGAACGGGCCCACCGAGGCGAGGCTGGCCGTGACCGCGAGCCCGTCGCGGGGCGGGTGCGCGGTCAGCAGCGCCGAGGGCAGCGCGGCCGAGGAGAGGGCGGGAGCCCCCGGGCTGTGTCCGGTGATCCGCCCCTGGGCGTCGGCCGACCAGAGGAACACCGGTGTCGAGTCGGCGTCGACGTCCCCGACCCCCGGCCCCGGGACCGAGCCGTTCCGGGCCACTCGCTGGCTGAGTGCGGCGCGATCGTGCTGAGCGATGGCGATGCGCTCGGCCAGCCGGGCATCGTTCTGGCCGGTCATGTGCCTGGCGACCACCAGGTTGAGCACGATCACGCCGATGACGTAGACGCCCGCGATGACCGCCGTCGCGACGGCGGCGACCTTGGCGGCGGGGCTGGCTCTCACGCTGGGCCGGCTCTCATACCGGGGTGATCCGATAGCCGACGCCGCGGACGGTCTCGATCCGCACGCCGGCGCCGGCGAGCTTGGAGCGCAGCCGGGCCAGGTGGACGTCGATGGTGTTGGAGCCGAACGCGTCGGCCTCGTTGTCCCAGACATGCTGGGCGATCGAGCGGCGGTCGGCGACACCCGGAGAGCGTCGCATGAGGATCTCCAGGATGCCGAGTTCGGTGCTGGTGAACGCGGGACGTTCCCCGCGGATCAGCGCCTCCCGCGCGGCCGGGTCGAACTCGAGCTCCCCGATCTTCATCCGGGGCGACTTGCTGACTGGTGGCCGGCGCTGCAGCGCCCTGAGCCTGGCCAGCAGTTCGCCGAAGTCGAACGGCTTGACCAGGTAGTCATCCGCGCCCGCGTCCAGGCCGGCGATCCGGTCGGCCGGGGTGTCCCGGGCGGTCAGCATCAGCACCGGCGTGGCCGTGCCGCCGCGGCGGAGCCGTTGCACCAGGTCCAGGCCGGACAGCTTGGGCATGCGCCAGTCCAGCACGGCCACCTCGTACTGGTAGAAGCGCAGGTAGGAGGCCGCGGTCTCCCCGTCGGGCACCAGGTCCACCACGTAACCCTGTTCCCGCAGCCCGCGCGCCAGGACCTCGCCCAGGCCTTCGTCGTCTTCGGCAATCAGCACCCTCACAGTTTCCGAATCTACCCGCGGCCCGGGGGTACGCGGGGAAATCCCCCGGAGGGGGCCAGGGGGTACGGGGGCCAGGGGGTCTGGGGGGATGGCATCCCCCCAGTCTCGGGGGGTTCCCGGGGGGTCGCCCCCCCGGGGTAACACAGAAACACGACGCCAGGCCTGCCGCGGGATGAGGCGGAGGGCTACGGCCAGCCCGGCGAGCGGCGCGGGAATCCAGACGGCCGACTTCCGGCCGCGCAGCGCGGCCACGGTGGCCGCGCCCACCTGCTCCGGGGTGGTGGCCATCGGCGCCGGCGCCATGCCCGCCGTCATCCGCCCGGTGACGAACCCGGGCCGGACCAGGAGCACGCGGACCCCGGTGCCGTGCAGGGAGTCCGTCAGCCCGCGGGCGAAGGCGTCCAGGCCGGCCTTGGCCGCCCCGTACACGAAGTTGGCCTTGCGCGGGCGGACCGCGGCGACCGAGGACAGCACCACGATGGTGCCCCGGCCCTGGGTACGCATCCGCGCGGCGATGGCCAGCAGGCTCGTGACGTGGCCGGTGAAGTTGGTTTCGATCATCTCGGCGGCACGCTGGACGTCACGCTCGACGTCCTCCTGCGGGACCAGGATGCCGGCCGCCGAGATGACCATGTCCAGGGGGCCCTCGGCGAAGATGGCGTCCGCGAACGCCTGGTGATGCTCGGTCGCGATCGCGTCGTAGGCCACGGTCCGCACCTGGCAGGGCAGTTCCTTGCCGGCGGCGGCCAGTCGCTGCTCATCACGTCCGGCCAGGATGACCTCGGCGTCGGCGGGTGCGCCGAGCGCGGCGAGGATGGCCAGGCCGATCTCGCTGGTACCGCCAAGCAGCATGATCCGGGGCGGGTGCCCCGACCCGTTCGGGAAAATATTCATTCATCCACCTGTACTTGACGGCGGCCCTCTACAGGCCCGCTACGAACAGGGCCAGCCAGCTTATTTCGCAGACCAGCATCGGAGCGTCCCGCATCAGCAGGTCTTCCACCGGCGCGGACGTGCGGCGGCCGGTGAGGTAGCCAAACCGGACCAGGGCCGCGGCGAGCGGCACGGCGCTGGCCAGGTGCCAGGGCCTGGCGCTCGGGTGTTCCCCGGCCGCCCAGGCCAGGTACGCCGCGATCATCAGGGCCCCCACGATGATCTGGCTGAACCGCAGGGCCTCCGGCCGGTAAAAGCGCATGACCGGCCGGTGCTTGATGGCCTCGGCGCCGAGATTCGTCAGCTCGGTATAACGCTTGGCGATGGCCACGCCGAACGCGCCCAGGCTGCAGACCAGCAGGAACCAGCCCGACGGGGGCACGTGCGTGGCCGCGGCCCCGCCGAGCACGCGCAGCAGGAAACCGGACGCCACGAAGAGCACCTCGACCACCGGGATGTGCTTGAGCACCCAGGAGTAGAGGAACGACAGGAACAGGTAGGCGCCCACGCACGCGGTGAGCAGCGGCGCGGAGATCAGCACGCCGACCAGGAGGCCGGCCGCGGCCGACACCGCACCGAGCACGACCGCATGCCACTTGGGCAGGTCGCCGGCCGCTACCGGCCGGTACCGCTTACGCGGGTGGCTGCGGTCGCGCTCAGCGTCGGCCACGTCGTTGATGAAGTACACCGCGACCGAGGCGCAGAGGAAGGCGCCCGCGGCCGCGAAGGCGTAGAGCGGCCAGTCGTGTCGGCCGAGCGACGGGGCGGCCAGCGGCGCCGCGAAAACCAGCAGGTTCTTCGGCCACTGGCGCGGCCGGGCGGTGCGCAGCACCGCCACCGGCCAGCGCGGTCGGCGGGCATGCCTGGGCCGCGCGGCCACCTTGGTGCTGGTGGCGCTCGTCTCGGCGGTCACCGTGCGTAGACTACCGTGAAATCGCGGCTGTAGACGGAGTAGTACCGGTACGGGGTCTGCTGCTGGGTGGGCAGCAGGTTCACCGGGGTCGGATCCGAGGGATGGCGGCCGGCCTGGTAGTACTCATACGACATCCAGTACGGGTTGATGTCCAGCTGCAGGGCCTCCACCGCGCCCGCCCGGCGGAGCAGCGACGCGAGCTCCTGGACGTTCAGCGCCGGGCCGTACACGAAGATGATCCGGCCGCCTTCGGTGATGCCGATCCCGGAACGCCACACGTAGTACCCGCCGCCGAGGGTGGCGCCCCAGGCGCCGATCACGTTCTGGTTCACCGTGGCCGGGATCTTCCCGTGGTCGATGAGCAGCTTGAGGTTCTGCCGGACGCCGACCACGTCGGGGGTCATCCGCACTTCGCTGCCCCAGGCGCCGATCTTGATGGTGCCGTTGCGGTAGTAGACCACCGACGCCGCCCCGTTCACCAGGGCTCCCTTGCTCGCGCCGTTCAGGTAGAAACCGCCCCCGGCCGTATCCAGCTTGAACCCGCCGTTGAACGTCGCCAGCAGGCCCTTGCGCGTGCCCGGCGGGACATACGGCTGGGCGTTCCAGTTACCCGGGCCCGGGTCTTCGGCGCCGGGCCGCAGCTGGAAGCTGACCAGCCGCTGATCCATCGAGACGATCCCGGCCACGTAGGAGGTGTGCACGGGGTCCGGCCGCAGGAACGTGCCGAAGATGGCGGGCTCGCCCTTGACCGTCTCGAGCACGCGCCAGACGCCCTCACCGGGCAGCGGAGAGCCGGCCGGCGAGCTCAGCTTCTCCGGGATGTTCGGCTGGAACCCGCTCACGGCCTTGTATTTCTTACTGGGCAGATCACTGGACGGCGCGGCGAGGGAGAAACCGGGCTTGCCGCCCACCTTGGGCGGAGAGTAGGTGAGCCACTCGCCGAAGGTCACCACCGGGCCCAGATAGTGATCCCTGGCCCATTCGGCCAGCTTCGACGAGGTTGACCCGCCGTTGGGCGCGGCCAGCGCCTGCCCGATGGAAAAGCCGACCCAGCAGAAGAACACGGCGATGAGTACCAGGATGACCCGGACCGTACGCAGCCGCAGCAGCCTGCGGATTCGCTTGCGGCCGCGCCTGCGCCGCCCTCCGCTCTGCCTCCCGGTCCCGGACGGGTCGCCGTCGGAGGGTCCAGGATCCTCGCCCGGATCATAGTGCGCGGGCCCGTAGGGCGGCTCGGACCCGTAGGGCGGCTCGGACCCGTAGGGCGGCTCGGACCCGTAGGGCGGCTCGGACCCGTAGG
>Ga0074046_10000887_pt1 | contig 27753 bp, 23 predicted proteins | sample BogForMeECP23OM3_FD_94441 | JGI IMG/M metagenome (GOLD analysis project Ga0074046, IMG submission 94441) | Bog forest soil microbial communities from Calvert Island, British Columbia, Canada - Bog Forest MetaG ECP23OM3 | ecosystem: Environmental > Terrestrial > Soil > Wetlands ...
ATCCTCGCCATGATTTCGCGGGTGTAGCCGGTCGACGACCCGATCTTCACGCCCTCGGCGCGCAGCGCGCTCACAACCTCTGCGGTTCCGGGAATGACATCGGCGTAGTGGGCGGCCACTGAAACGTTCTTCGGCACGAAGACGTCGTAGAGCGCGTCGACGTCGGCGTCGGTGGGCGCGCGGCCGTGCTTCCGCTTCCAGGCCTCGGCGATCCGCGGCAATGCGGCCAGCGCCGCAATATGCGGCCGTTTGGCCATGCCCATTGGGCCCCGCGCTTCGTCGATGCTGATCTCGACGCCGAACTCGGCGAACGTCTCGACGAACGCGCCCATCGGGGCGAGCGATCCGTAGTCGACGACCGTCCCGGCCCAATCGAAAATAACCGCCTTGACGTGCTTCATGCCTGGGTGCTTCCTGGTCAGTCGAAAAGATCCGCGACGACTTCCTCTGCGAGCGCAAACGAAATGCTGGCGCCGGTTCCGCTGGTGACGAGCACAATACGAAGCGCTTCCGATGGCTTGTCGACGACGGTCAGCCGATCCTTCGCCGAGGCGTAGGTTCCAGTCCAGCGCTCCGTCACCGGCGGCGCATCGCTCTGGAAAATTTGGGCGTATTCATCCAGGATCAGGTCGTCGACCGCAGTCGGCGCGAAGGGATTCGGCGTCGCCGCGTAATGATGGGAATCGCCGACAACCAGAGAATGATCCGCGCTGCGTGCGACGATCAGATGAACGCCATTCGCGACATGCTCGCCCTGTTCAGCCGCGAGCCGGCGCGCGAGCGCCGGGGCCGCCGGCAATTCGGAATAGCCCAGATAGCGAATCAGTCCGAGGTCGGACATGATCACGGGGAGGCGCTCGTCGAAACGAGGAGGCGCGAGCCGCATCATATGCAATTTGCATCGGGTCAGGCCGTACGCGGCGATCCGGTCCGCGTGCAGCGTGTGAAAATCGTCGCCCGGGCAAACGATGACGAGATCCGCCTCGATGATCCCCCGACTGGTCTCCAGTCGCGGCGCCGCCGCGGCGTGCACGACCGTCTCCCGCCAGAAAGCGACGCCGTAGCGCTCGGAGAGATGGTCCGCGAGACGGGGGATCGCGTCGCGCGACTCAACGCGAATCTCGTGCGGGCTGTAGAGCGCCCCGGCAAACAACTCCGACCGCAGGCCCGCCCCGTAAGTCCCCACGTGTCCGGGCTCGACGAGGCGGCATTGAGCGCCCATGTCGGTGGCGAGGAACTGCTCGAGCACCGCACGGGCTTCCGGCCGCCTGGCGATCACGAGAAGACCGCGTTGCAGCACGGGAATCTTTGCCGCCTCGGCGACCTCCGCCCAAACGTCCCGTGACCGTCTCGCACGGCGCCAGCATTCGCCAGCCTGCTGTCCGGTGACGGTGACGAAGCCGAAATTTCTGATGGACGCGCCGTTGGCCTGCTGGTCGCGATCCACGACGACGACACGCTTTCCTCGCCGGGCCGCTGCCAGCGCATGAGCCAGGCCGCAAATGCCGGCGCCGACAATGGCGACATCAAACGATCGAGGCGATGAGGGCATGCGGAATCCGAAAGACAGGGAAGGCGGAAGGACTTGGTCTGAGGTGACGACTCGCGTCGGGCTCTTGTGAGAAAGGTGAAAGGAGCCCCCGAAGAGCCGTCTCGATCCGCCATGGAGGATCCAAGGCCGTCTGAATCCGTAGCCCCAACAGCCGGATCTGTCGACTGGATCCGTTCCCTGCGCGAAAAGGGGATCGACCGCTCCGGTCCGCAGGCGAATGTCCGAATCCGGCGCGTCCCGCCCTGGCGCCTTCGTCCGCTTTGTATCGGGGCGGCCGCCCGCCTGACGCCGCCGGCGTTCCCGCCCCGCCGTTGACAGCCCATGGCGACCGGGCAACAAATGGAAAGTCTCTGTGACGATTACGGCACGGAGCTTCAAGAGATAACTCCGGGAGGACGATCATGCTGAGAGCCTTGTCTGCGGCCGCTGTCGCTTTGGCTTTGTCGTTTGCATCCGCTCACGCGTCCGGCCCGCTCGACACGTCTAAAGTCCGTTCCGACCTGACCGCCAAGGCGTCTGGAAAGACGTATTCGATCGCCACGGTCGTGAAGGTTGACGGGATCGCGTGGTTCGACCGGATGCGGGAAGGCGTGAAACAGTTCAAGACCGACACGGGCCACGACACCTGGGAGGTCGGTCCGAGCCAGGCCGACGCGGCCGCGCAGGTTCAGCTTGTCGAGAACCTCATCGCCCAGGGTGTTGACGCGATTTGCATCGTGCCCTTCTCTGTCGAGGCGGTGGAGCCGGTGCTCAAGAAGGCTCGCGACCACGGCATTGTCGTGATCTCGCACGAGGCCTCGAACATTGAGAACGTCGATTACGACATCGAGGCCTTCGACAACAAGGCCTACGGCGCCAAGCTGATGGAAGTGCTGGGCAAGCAGATGGGCGGCAAGGGTAAGTACGTCGCCACTGTCGGCAGCTTGACCTCGAAGTCCCAGAACGAGTGGATCGACGGAGGCATCGCCTACCAGAAGGAGCATTTCCCGGAGATGTCGCTGGCCACCAATCGGTTCGAGACCTACGACGACGCGAACCAGGACTATAACAAGCTGAAGGAAGCGCTCACCACGTATCCGGACGTGACGGGCATCCTGGGCGGACCTATGCCGACTTCGGCCGGCGCCGGCCGCCTGATCGCCGAGCGCGGCCTTAAGGGCAAGGTGTTCTTTTCCGGCACCGGTCTGGTTTCCGTCGCCGGCCAATATCTGAAAGACGGCAACATCGCCTATATCCAGTTCTGGGATCCGGCGGCCGCCGGCTACGCGATGAACGAACTCGCCGTCATGACCCTCGACAAGAAGAACGCCGATATCAAAGCGGGTCTGGACCTTGGCTTGCCGGGCTATGACAAACTGCAGACGCCGGACGCCTCCAAACCCAACTTGCTCTATGGCGCCGGCTGGGTCGGCGTGACCAAGGGTAATATGGGCGATTATAATTTCTGATCCGCGACTCCTTGTTCTGCTCGCCCCCGGCGCCCGCCGCGGGCGAGCGCAGGCCCTCGGCAAAGCTCCCCGGACCCGCTTTCGATGGACGCCAGCCTTATCGAACTCGACGGCGTCGGAAAGAATTTCGCCGGGATTCGCGCACTCGACAACGTGACGCTGGCAGTCCGTCGGGGCGAGATTCATTGCCTGGCGGGGGAGAACGGCTCCGGCAAGTCGACGATCATCAAGATCATGTCGGGCGTCTATCAGCCCGATGAAGGCGAGATTCTGATCGATGGGACGTCGGCCAGGCGCCTGACTCCGGTCGAGTCGGTTCATCACGGAATCCAGGTCATCTATCAGGACTTTTCGCTGTTCGGGAACCTCACCGTCGCGGAAAACCTCGCGCTGAATTCCTTTTTGCGCGAGAGCCGGCGGCTGGTGAGCTGGCGCGAGGTTCGCCGGATAGGCCGGCGGGCGCTCGACCGACTCGGGGTCGACATCGATCTCGACGCCGAGGTCGGCGCGCTGCCGACTTCATCCAAGCAGCTCGTCGCGATCGCTCGGGCGCTGATGTCGGACGCCCGGTTGATCATCATGGACGAGCCGACGACCGCGCTGACCCGTAACGAGGTGGAGCGGCTCATGACGATCATTCGCGCCATCCAGCGCGACGGCATCGCCGTTCTCTTTGTCAGCCACAAGATCGGCGAGATGCTGGAGATTGGTGAAAATCTGACCGTTATGCGCAACGGGCGCGTCGTGATCGAAGGACCGATAGTCGAATTTGACGAGGTCTCGATCACCCGCCACATGACGGGTCACGACATTTCCACCGCGATATACGAAGGGGCTGGCGATCCCGAGGCGCCGCCGCGGCTCGAGCTGAAGGGCTTGACCGTGCCGGGCGCGGTGGAAGGAGTCGACCTCAGTCTGCGGTCAGGCGACATTATCGGACTTTCCGGCCTCATTGGCGCTGGACGCACCGATCTCGCGCTGGCGCTCTTCGGCATGCGGCCGCACCATACCGGCGAAATCCGCATCGACGGCAAACCGGTCTCGCTCCGCGGCGTCTCGGACGCCATCCATCATCGCATCGCCTATGTGCCTGAAGACCGGTTGACCGAAGGTCTCTTTCTGACCCAGTCCGTTCAGCGAAACATACTCGCCAGTTCGTTCGACAGGATCACACGCGGCCTCGTGATCGACCGCGCTCGCGCTGAGGCTTGGACCGCGGAAATGATCCGCGCCATGCAGATCGCAGCTCCCAGCGGTTCGACGTCCGTCGGCGATCTCTCAGGCGGCAATCAGCAGCGGGTGGTGCTGGCGCGATGGCTGCTGACCGAGGCGCGGATCCTCATCCTGAACGGCCCGACAGTCGGCGTCGACGTCGGCTCCAAGGCCGAGATCCACCGAATCATCCGCGATCTCACGGTGAAGCGCGGACTCGCGGTGCTGATGATATCCGACGACGTTCCGGAATTGCTGGGCAATTGCAACGAGGTCATCCTCATGCATCGGGGCCGGTTCGTCGAGCGCTACAGGGCCGGGAGCGCGACCGAGGAGGCGCTGACCGATCGCTTGAGGAGTCTGAGGTGACGCTTTCGCTCCTGCGTCGCCCGGAGGCGATCGTCGCGGTCGCGCTCCTGTTGGCCATGGTCATCATCGGCCTCGTCAATCCGGCTTTCTGGAGCCTCGACAACCAGTTCGGCTTGCTGCGAAGCAATGTCGTCATCGGGATCATGGCGCTCGGCGTGCTGCTGGTGATGATCTCGGGAGGGATCGATGTGTCCTTTCCGGCCTTTGCCGTGGCGGCCATGTATCTGACCGTGAAGGGCATGGTGCAGTTCAACTACACGGGCGTCGCCCTGCCATTCGTCGCCGCGACCTTGATCGGCCTCATTCTGGGCGCCTTCAACGCTTTCTGCATCCGGGCCTTCCGCATGATCCCGCTCATCGTGACGCTCGGCACTGCGAGCGTCGTCCGCGGTTTGTTGTTGGGCCTCGTCGGCACCAGCACGATCAATGTCGACAAGATGCCGCCTCAACTCATCGATTTCGGCAAGACAGACATTGTGAACCTGACGCTCGCAGACGGCAGCCGCTACGGCCTGACCGCCATGATTCTGATCTATGCGGCCCTGGCCTTGGCGGTCCATCTCGCGCTGCGCTACACGATGATCGGGCGCAGCCTTTATGCGTTCGGAGGCGCGCCGGAGGCGGCGGCCCGGGTCGGCTTCGACACGCGCAAGACGCTGCTGTTTGCCTATTGTGCGGCCGGGGCGCTCGCCGGCTTCGCCGGGCTCTTGCACAGTTCGATGATCTGGCTCGCCAATCCTCGCGACTTCGTCGGTTTCGAACTCGATGTCATCGCGGCCGTCGTGCTCGGCGGCGCCAGTATTTTCGGGGGCAAGGGCAGCGTGCTCGGCACGCTTCTCGGCGTCTTCCTGCTCGTCATGATCAAGAACAGCCTCATCATCATGCACATCGACACGACGTGGCAGCAGGTGGTGGTCGGGCTGGTGATCATCGCGGCGACGACGCTGACGGCCTGGCGCGACCGCATGAGGGTCGCATGAAGACGAAGGGCGCCGAGAGGGGGGCTTTCGATTTTCGTCGTCTGATCAACCGTGAGGACAATATCGGACAATTGCTGCTTATCACCGCCGCCGTATTCGTCGTGATGGCGGCGCTCAGCCCGGAAAAGTTCCTTCGCTTCTACAATTTCGAGTCGATCAGCTTCGTCTTTCCCGAGCTCGGACTGCTGTCGATCGCGATCATGGTGGCGATGCTGACCGGGGGCATCGACCTTTCGATCATTGGGATCGCCAATCTGGCCGGAGTGCTGGCCGGCGTTCTGTTTCATCGTCTCGCGCCAGGCGCCTCGGCTTCGCTCGGGTTGAACGCCGTGGCCGGCGGGATCGCGCTCGCCCTGGCGGTCGGAGTCGTGGCGGGGGCGCTCAACGGGTTTCTCATCGCCAAGCTGAGGATCACGCCGATCCTGGCGACGCTCGGCACGAGCCAGGTCTACTCGGGCCTTGCCCTGGTGATGACCGGCGGTCCCGCCATCGTCGGCTTTCCGGCGGGTTGGAATTTCATCGGCAACGGCAAGGTCGCCGGTGTCGCGGCGCCCTTTTTGATTTTCTTGGTCCTGGCGGCGGGCGTCAGCTTCATCTTGTCGCGAACGGCCTTCGGCGCGAAGCTGATGCTGATCGGCGCCAACCCCAAGGCGGCGGTCTTCGCGGGGCTCGACACCGAACGCGTCGTCTTTCAATCCTATGTTCTGACGGGCGTGCTGGCGAGCGTCGCCGGCCTGATCCTGTCGGGGCGAACGAATGCGGCGAAATCGGATTACGGCGCCTCCTATCTGCTCGAAGCGGTGCTGATCGCGGTGCTGGGTGGAACAAACCCCGCGGGCGGGCGAGGCACGGTGCTCGGGGTCAGCATCGCCGTGCTGGCGCTGATGCTTCTGTCCTCCGGCTTCCAGATCCTGCGCTTCAGCAATTTCCTCATCGACTTTATCTGGGGTGGGTTCCTGCTCCTGGTGATCGCGATCAACGTCATGCGCAACCGTCGGTGACGGAATGGCGGCGTCCCCTTCGATCGGGCGGCGCAAGAAGGGGGGCGCGAAGTCGGTTCGACTGCCGCGGTTCCCGTTCGGAAGGAAGTGACGAAATGACGACCGATAACGAGTTGCATCGATCCACCCGACAGTCTGCGAAGGGGGCATGACATGACAGGGCGAATCGCGGTGGTCGGCAGCAATATGGTTGATCTCATTACCTATGTGACGCGCATGCCGGCGAAGGGGGAGACGATCGAGGCGCCGTCATTCGAGATGGGTTGCGGCGGCAAGGGCGCGAACCAAGCCGTGGCGGCGGCGAAGCTCGGCGCTGATGTCCTGATGGTCAGCAAGGTCGGCGACGACATGTTCGGCGACAACACGACCAGGAACTTCGCCAGCTTCGGAATCGACACCCGACACGTTTCCAAAGCGGCGGGAAAATCGAGCGGCGTCGCACCGATCATGGTCGAGCCGTCGGGCGAGAACTCGATCCTCATCGTCAAGGGCGCGAACGCCGACCTCCTGCCTGTCGACATCGAGCGAGCGGCGGAGGATCTCAAGACTTGCGACCTGATCCTGCTTCAGCTCGAGATTCCCCTCGAGACGGTCTACGCGGCGATCGAATTCGGCAAGCGGCACGGGATCAAGACGCTGCTCAATCCGGCGCCTGCGACGAGCGCCCTCGATCTCCGGCGAATCCTGCACGTCAGCTTCTTTGTGCCCAACGAGACGGAACTCGCTCTCCTGACTGGGCTTCCCGTCGGCACGGTGGCGGAGATCGAAGCGGCGGCGCGGAGCCTGACCGCAAAGGGGATCGGAACGGTGATCGTCACGATGGGCGAGCGCGGCGCCCTCCTCGTGACACAGACGGAGACGACCGCGATCGAACCGGTGCGCGTAACGCCGGTCGACACTACGGGAGCGGGGGACGCCTTCATCGGCAGCTTCGCTTGCTATTACGTCGAAACAGGCGACGTGAAGGCGTCCCTGGATAGAGCGGCGCGCTACGCCGCCGATTCCGTCACGCGGCGCGGCACTCAGAAAGCCTACGCGACTCGAGAGCAGTTCGAGGCCCGCCAGAGCGATGGATCTGGCGCAGGAGGATTCTCACGCTAGGCTCAAACGGATCATCTGGTAAGAGTAGGGCGGCAGCCTTGCGGTCAGAAGGCCGTCCGCGACGGCGGCGCTCGAGCCCTTTTTTGGCGTGACGGTCAGCGGCGCGGAAAGCGTATTGGCGGCCTCGAGGGTCACGCCCGCGAGGACCTGATGATCGCCGACTGTCGCGGCGCCGAAGCCCTGAAGGATCACCTCGAGGTCGATCGTTTCGCTCGGGTGCCGGTTGACAATGAAGAATGTCAGCCTCGCGCCTTCCGCGTCGTGAACGCCCGAAATGTCGACATAGGGCACATTGTCCGCGACCTGTGAATCGTAGCCCGGCGACTCGACCGCCAGCCGAAGGGCTTCGCCGCGCCCGAAGGCAGAGGCAAAATAATAGGGATAGTAGGTCGTCTGCCGCCAGGCCGCGCCCTTCGGCTCCGTCATGATCGGCGCGATAACGTTCACGAGTTGCGCGATGCACGCGATCCGGACGATGTCGGACCGGCGGATGAAGGTGTTGAGGATGCAGCCGACCTGCAGCGCGTCCTCGAAATTGTAGATGTCTTCGAGCAGGCGCGGCGCATGCGGCCAGCCCTTGGCGCCAGCGAGGACATCTCGGTCCTGCGCGTTCGAGTGATACCAGACGTTCCACTCATCGAACGAGATCGTTACGCGCTTCCGGCTGCGCTTCACGGCGCGGACGAACTCGATGGTCGAGGCGATGGTCCCGATGTAGGCGTCGAGCTTCTCGCTGAGCGCGAGATATTCCGCCGTGTTCTTCGTCCGGTTAGCGAAATACATGTGTAGCGAAATGTGATCGACCGCCTCGTAGCAATGTTCGAGCACGACCCGCTCCCATTCGGGATAGGTGGTCATGTCGGAGTTCGACGAGCCGCAGACGATGAGCTGGAGCGAATTGTCGAAGGCGCGCAGCGTCTTCGCCACTTCGTTGGCGAGTCGGCCGTATTCGTGCGCCGTCTTGTGGCCGACCTGCCAGGGCCCGTCCATCTCGTTGCCGAGGCACCAGTGTTTGACCCCGAAGGGCTCGGCGCGGCCGTTCGCCTTGCGCTGGTCGCCCCAATAGCTGCCGGTCGGGCCGTTGACGTATTCGACGAGGTTGCGCGCCTCGTCGAGCCCCCGCGACCCGAGGTTGATGGCGAGCATCATCTCGGTTCCGACCGCGTCGCACCAGTCAGCGAACTCGTGAACGCCGACCGCGTTCGATTCCGACGTATGCCAGGCGAGGTCGAGCCGTGTCGGGCGTTTTTCGCGCGGGCCCACGCCATCCTCCCAGTTGTAGGCGGATACGAAATTGCCGCCGGGATAGCGCACGATCGGAACGTTGAGTTCGCGGACGAGGTCGATCACGTCGCGCCGCATCCCATTGGCGTCGGCGGTCGGATGCGAAGGCTCGTAGACGCCGGAATAGATCGCGCGGCCGAGATGTTCGAGGAAGGCGCCGTACAATCGACCGTCGATGGCGCCGATCCGGTAGTCGCGATGGGCGGTGATCGTGGCCTTCAAGTTTCCCTCCCTCACTGTGTATCAGAAAGTCGGATATATTGAACGCCTTTTCCGGCCCTCGTCAAGGCAGGGAGATTTCGGATTTTTTGAGGCATTGGCCTACCTTTTTGAGGCGTCTGACGGCCAAGATCTTCCAATCCGAACTCGGAAAGCGCCTGTCGCCGATTGCACTCAGTATCAAACTTATGGATGAATATCGCTTGGCGCCGGCTCGTTTCCTCGCTACCATCCCGGCCGTTCAGCTTTCCGCCCCAGTCGGCGAAGCTTGCCCGATGCCGGGGACAACCCGTCGGGACGGACAGTTTTGGGAGGAACCGGATGATCCGCAAAATCTTTTACGCCGGCATCGCGACGGCCGCGCTGATGGTCGGAGCCGCGCACGCGACCGAGACCATCGTGTGGTGGGACTTCCTCAGTGGCGGCGATGGCATCCGCATGAAGGCCATGCTCGACGAGTTCAACAAGGAACACGAGGGCAAGGTCAAGATCGACGCGACGACCTTCGAATGGGGCGTGCCGTTCTACAGCAAGGTGCAGACGTCCGCCGCGGTCGGCCAGGGCCCAGACGTCATGACCTATCACGAATCGCGCATGCCGCTCGGCGTCTCAACCGGCACGCTGAGTCCGCTCTCAACCGACGAACTCGCCGCCTCCGGCATCAAAAGCGGCGACTTCGGCCCGGCCAACTGGAAAGCCGCCCAGGGGCCCGACGGCAAGCAGTACGGCGTACCGCTCGATATCCACTCGATCATCCTCTACTACAACAAGGATCTCCTGAAAAAGGCGGGCCTCCTCGGCGACGACGGCAAGCCGAAAGGTCTCGACGGCGTCGCGAACTGGGACGCGGCGCTCGCCAAGCTCACCGCCAATGGCGTCTCCGGCATCTCCATCCCCGGCGACAACGCTTCGGGATGGCGCATCTTCTACACGCTGCTCAACCAGCAGGGTGGTGAGTTCCTGAAGGAAGGAAAGTTCCTCGACGGCGCCAACCTCGACAAAGCGACGGCGACGCTCGCCGAAATGAACAAATGGGTGAAAAACGGCTGGGCGCCCGCCAAGACCGAATACCCGGCCTCGATCGCCCTCTTCACTTCGGGCAAAGCGGCCATGCACATCAACGGTGTCTGGGAAGTGCCGACGATGGTTGACCTCGACAAGAAGGGCAAGCTGTTCGACTGGGGCGCGATCCAGATCCCGGTCCTGTTCGATCATCCCGCGACTTGGGCGGATTCCCACTCCTTCGCCATCCCAAATCGCGCCGGCAACCCGGTCGATCCGGCCAAGCGCAAACTCGTGCTCGACGCGATCCATTGGTTCAACGTCCACTCGCTCGAATGGGCTGGCGGCGGCCATGTCCCGGCCTACCTGCCGGTGCAGGAGAGCGCGGAGTTCAAGGCGCTCAAGCCCAACTCGGACTATGTGTCGCTCGCCAAGACCGCGGTCTTCGATCCGGTCTCGACGCTCGCCGGCGTCGCTTCGCCCGTCTACGACGCGGCTGGCAACTTTGTCGTGCCTGCGATGAGCGGCGAGATCCCCCCGGCGGACGCCGCGAAGCAGATGCGCGACGACCTGCAAGGCCAGACCAAGTAAGATTCATTTCGGAAGACCGGCCGTTTCGCCTCAGGAGGCGAAACGGCCGGGGTCCGTCGTTCGAGCCGGGAGGCGAATGGCCGGTGATCAGAAGCAGACGCAACGAGATTCTCGTCGCTTATGCGCTGATGGCGCCGTTCATCGCGATCTATGCGGTACTGTTCGTCTACCCGTCGCTGAAGATGTTCGCCCTCGCCTTCACCAACGCGCCGCTCATCGGCCCGGGCGACTGGGTCGGCTTCAAGAATTTTCAGAGGCTATGGTCGGACCGGCTATTTTGGACCTCGGTCTGGAACACCTGTTATTTCGTCATTCTCAGCGTCATTCCCAGTACGGTCCTGGGACTCGTGGTCGCCATCGCCGTCAACCGCCTGACCGGCTGGCTTCAGAGCCTCGTGCTCGCGGCCTTTTTCCTGCCCTATATCCTGCCTGTCTCGGTCGTCTATCGCATCTGGAGCTGGATGTTCGACAAGGACTTCGGGATCGCGCAGACCGTCATCACCCCCTTCACCGGCGGCGAGCATGTCTCGGTGTTCCGTACCCTGCCCCTCTTCATGCCCGCAGTCGCCTTCGTCACCATATGGTGGTTCGTCGGGTTCAACGCGCTCTTGTTCATCGCAGGCCTGCGCAACATTTCGCGCGAGATCTACGAGGCGGCGGAACTCGACGGAGCGGGAGCCTGGACGACGTTCCGCCGCATCACCTGGCCGCTGATCTGGCCGATCACCGCGCTGGTCATGACGATCCAGCTCATCCTGCAGCTCAAGATTTTCGATCAGGTTTATTTGTTCGCCAATAACGTGCGCACCGACGCGACGATGGTGATGGTCCAGTACATCCTCAAGCAGGCGTTTCAGATGAACAAGGGGGGGCTTGCGGCGGCGGCGTCGATGGTGCTGTTCATCCTGATCGTCGGCGTGTCGGTCCTGCAGTTCCAATTGTTGCGCGCGAAGGGCGAACGATGAGCGCCGCCGCCGGCCTCGCTGACGACGCGGTCGCCGCCGTGAGCGCGAGGCGGCTTTCGCGGCTCCGCAATGTCAACCTACTGGGCCTTGTCGCGACGGTCGCGACCGTCCTCGCCGCAATCGTCTGCGCCTTCCCGCTGTATTGGGGCCTCATCACGACCTTCAAGCCTGAGGACGAGATCGTGCGGCCAGGCGTGCAGCTATGGCCGGAGCACTTCACCTTCCAGAACTACTGGCATGTGCTGACGACGACCAAGATCGGCGTCTGGTACGTCAACTCGCTCGTCACCTCCGCTGGCGTAACCGTCATCGTCCTCGCCATGGCCGCCGGCGCGGGCTATGCGATCTCGCAGCTCGACTTTCCCGGCCGGCGCATCTTCTGGGGCCTGATCCTCGCGAGTTTCATGGTGCCGATTCCAGCGCTTATCGTCACCCATTTCGAGCTGATGAGCCAGTTCCACTGGATCAACACCTGGGCGGGCGTGATCGCGCCGCAACTCATCGCGCCAATCACGGTCATCATCTACAAGCAGTTTTTCGATTCGGTGCCGAAGGATTTCCGCGAGGCCGCCGCAATTGACGGCGCCACCGAGTTCCAGCTCCTGTTCCGCATTTATCTGCCGATGAACTGGGGCATCACCACCGCGCTCGCCATCATCACCTTCATCGGCGCCTGGAACCTGTTTCTCTGGCCCTTTGTCGCGGTAACGACCGACGACCAGATGAACATCACCGTCGGCATCACCCAGGTGCATGACGCCTTCGGCGTCTCCTACGGGCGCGACCTCGCCGTCGCCATGCTGGCGGCGCTCCCCGTCGCGATCGTCTATCTGGTCTTCCAGCGCAAGGTCACGCAGGCCATCATGTTGTCGGCTGGCATCAAGGGATGAGCGCGCCGACGGCAAACGGGAACGAAGCCGGCCCGCACGTCGAACTGAGACGCGTGACCAAACACTACGGCGCGGTGACCGCCATCAGCGATCTGAGCCTGAAGGTCGAGAAGGGCTCGTTCACCGCGCTCTTGGGCCCGTCGGGCTGCGGGAAATCGACGCTGCTCAGGATGATCGCGGGACTCGAGGCGATCACCGCAGGGCAGTGTTTCATCGACAGCGTCGACGTCACCGACGTGCCGCCGGCGCAACGGCGTATCGCCATGGTGTTTCAGTCCTACGCCCTCTATCCGCACATGACGGTGCGCCAGAACATCGCCTTCTCGCTGTCGGTCGCTGGCGCGCCGCGCAAGGTCCAGCACGAGCGGGCGCTCGAGGTCGCGCGTATCCTCCAACTCGAGTCCTATCTCGATCGTCTGCCCGCCGAACTCTCCGGCGGTCAGCGCCAGCGGGTCGCTATCGGACGGGCGCTGGTGCGCAAGCCAGAGGTCTTTCTGTTCGACGAGCCGCTGTCCAACCTCGACGCCAAGCTGCGCGTGCAGATGCGCCTCGAGCTGGCGAAGCTCCACGCCGACCTTCGCACGACGATGATCTATGTCACGCACGACCAGACCGAGGCGATGACGCTTGCCGACAAGATCGTCGTCCTCGACAAGGGGACGATCTCGCAGGTCGGCTCACCCCTCGATCTCTACAATCACCCCGCCAACAAGTTCGTGGCCGCCTTCATCGGCTCGCCGAGCATGAATTTTTTCGGCGCCGAGATCGCCGCCGCGCACGACGGCGTCGCGAGCGTCGTCCTTCCGGGCGGCCGCGGCGCGCGCGCGCGAGTACGGAACGACGCGAGGCCGGATGGGCCGGTCGAACTCGGCGTCCGGCCGGAGCATCTCGCGCTCACCTCTGCCGACGATCCGGCCGCGGCCTTCTCTGGCTCGGTCGTGATCGTCGAGCGCCTGGGCAGCGCGACGATCCTCTATATCGACACCCCGGCCGGTCCGCTCATCGCGCAGGGCGAGGGAAACCTCGCAGCAAGGCCCGGCGAGACGATCGGGCTCGCGCTCAGCGAAGCCAACGTCCACCTCTTCGGCCCGACCGGCGAAGCGCTCTGATCCGCCCATGATGCGCCCGGAACAGCCTTGCTCATGGATCGGTGGTCAGCCTGAGCAGGATGTCCTGATCGTAATTGCCGAAGCCGCGTCCGAAGACATTCAAGCCGCCGGGGTGGCGCGCGTCCGGCTTCACCTCGATCCGGAGCCGGATCGAGTGATGTGCGGAAATGTCCAGGTCTGCGAGGGTCAGGGGCGAGACGCGGACGCCATCGATGAAGGCGCCGTCGGGCGTCACGCGCCAGCTCTTGAGCTTGCCGTACTGGCTTCCCTTCAGTTTCCACCAGTCCGGCGTATAGACGCCCCGCTTGTCGCCGAAGTCGCCGGGGCTCGTCCAGACGCCGATCTCCCGCCCGTTGATCGCGACTGTAATGTCGGAGGGCCAGTCAGCCGACGTGCCGGGCACCTCCGACGACAGTTCGAGCGAGAACTCGAGCGCGGTCACGGCCTTGCCGATCAGGCGCGCGTTGTTTGGGAACTGATATTCGACGAAGCCCCGCGTGAACCACATGAGCCCCGCATTCATTCGGTCCGGATTGAGGAAGGTCTCGGGAACGTCGAGAAGGCCGATGATTCCCTCCGGCGAACAGAGCCCGCAGGGGGCGCTGACCTCGCATCGGGTGTAGAGGCCGATCGGCATCGCGACCTCGATCACATTCGCCTGCGCACGCTCGAAATCGTCGCGGAACGTCACGAGGACCTCGTCGAAGACGGCGAAGCACACTTTCTGATGCCCTTTGCGTCCCTTCTGCGTCTCGGTGCGGATCAGGCCCGCCTGCTCCAGAACCTGCAGGTTCGAAGACACCGTCGACTGCGGAAGCCCGAGCGCCTCGGCGATGTCGTTGACATTGACGCCGGCGTTGCGATGCAGGAGCCGGAGGATGCGCACGCGCGCGGGCGACGCCAGTCCGTGCAGCACGTCCGGGCGTTCCTCGGGATCAATGACCAGAAAGTTGCGCGACATTCTCCGCTCGGTCCCCGATTCGCCGCAGCCTGCCTTTGTATCAGGCTTCTTGATATTATGGGAACGGGCGGTGGCGCGACCGGAGGCCTCGCCCGGGCCACTCGCTTCTGGAGCTCCGCATGTCCGAGCCGCGATTGAACAGATCGTCCTCTCTCCGGCCGACGGTCAGCCTCGACGGCGCCTGGGACTTTTCCTTCGAGGGCGCGACCGCGAAGCTCGACGGCGAGAACCACCGCATCCGGTCGCCGGGCCTCTGGCAGACGCAATTTCCAGCCCTTCGCAACGCGCAGGGGCTGGGCCGCTACCGGAAGAGCGTCGAGCTTCCGCCCGAGTGGGAGGCCAAGCGAGCTTTCCTCGTCATGGAGGGCGTCTTCCACGAATCGGCGATCCTGGTGGACGAAAAGCCAGTCGCTGTCCACGCCGACGGCTGGACGACCATCGAGGTCGATCTCACCGGGGCGCTCGAAGGCCGCAGGGCCTTCGTGCTCGGGGTCGACGCGCGAGTTCCCGACGATCGAGGGGCGAACGGCTTCAGCCAGTCGCTCGCGGCCAAGCAGGACTGGTACGGCGTTCAGGGCGGGATCTGGAAGCCCGCATGGATTGAGGCGCGCCATCCATTGCATCTGAGCGAGATCGTGATCGAGACCGCCTACGACCTCGCCGCCGGGACAGTCCGGGCGAAAGGCAGGCTCTCGCGCGCAGAGCGGGCGATGTTAAGGCTCACGGCGTCGCGGGGCGGAATGATCCGCGCGCAGGGGGAATGGGCGCTCGATTCGGCCGCCCTCGACGTCAGCCTCGCTCTATCCGAGCCCGACCCCTGGTCGCCCGACGCGCCCAGCCTCTACGACGTCGCGGTCGAACTCCTCCGCGACGGCGCCGTCGTGGACGCGGCTGAGCGCACGGTGGGCTTTCGAAGGTTCGAAGCGAAGGATGGCGGACTCTTTCTCAACGGCGAGCCTTTCTTCCTGATCGGCGCGCTCGACCAGGACTGGCACCCGCAAGAGGAATGCCGGCCGCCTAATCCGGAGTATCTCGAGCGGCGCTTCCGCAACGCCAAGGCGATGGGGCTCAACGCGCTGCGTTGCCACGTCAAGATTCCGGATCGGCTGTACTTCGATCTCGCGGATCGCCTCGGGCTCACGGTGTGGCTCGACATGCCCTATATGGCGTTCCTTGCGCCGCCCACGCGCGAGACCTTGCTTTCCGTTTTCCGCCAGTCGGTCGCGACGCATGGGTTTCACCCGTCGATCGCAATCTGGACGCTCTTCAACGAGGGCTGGGGAATCGAACTGGACGACAACCCCGACGATCGGCGCTGGCTGATTGAGGCCTTCGATGCCGCGAAGGCGCTGGTCCCTGAAAGCCTGCTCGTCGACAACTCGCCCTGCTTCCCGCGCAACTACCACCTCAAGACCGACGTCGAGGACTTCCACTGGTACAACGGCTTCCCGCACCAGAACGACGCCTTTGCGGCGACGGCCCGCGCCTTTGCGGCCCGCGCGCCCTGGGCCTGGTCGCCGCATGGCGATGCGGTGAAGCGCGGCGACGAGCCGCTCGTCTGTTCCGAGTTCGGCGTCTGGGGCCTTCCGCATCCCCGCGAGATTCTGGAGGCTGACGGACGCGAGCCGTGGTGGTTCGAGAGCGGCCACGACTGGAATCTCGGCGCGGCCTATCCGCACGGGATCGAGACGCGCTTCCGAGACGCGGCGCTTCAGCCGATCTTCGGCGATGTCGATGGGTTCGTGGACGCCGCGCAGGCCTTCCAGTTCCGCGCGCTCAAGCACCAGATCGAGACGCTGCGCTGGGAGCGGCCGATCTCTGGCTATGTCATCACGGAGCTCAACGACACGCAGTGGGAATCAAACGGCCTCATGGACGTCAAGAACCGCCCGCGCGCCTTCGCCGAACGCCTTGCTGGACTGCAGACTCCGTGGCTCGTCGTTGCGCGCGCCGAGCGGACCGCGATCCGTTCCGGCAATAGCGTCGAGGTCGGCGTGCGGCTCGTCGGCCCGGCGCCGGCGCCCGAGGGCGCGAAGCTCGTCTGGCGCTTCGCGGATCAGACTGGAGAGGCGGCGCTGGATGCGCCGCAGGCGACGGTCACGCTTGAAACCCCGAGCGTCGAATCGATCGCGGTTCTGCCCCTCGAGATCGAAGCGCGGGACGCCGAGGGCCGTCTCCTGTCACGCAATTCGCTCGAACTTTGCGTTGTCCCGTCGCTCGCGAGCGCGCCATCCCTCTTGCCCGTTGACGACAGGGCGCAAGCCGCGCTGGCCGCCATCGGCTGGCCAAGCCGGGCCGCAAGCGCGGAGGACGCCGATTGCCTGTTCGCAACCCGGCTTACGACCGCGGTCCGCGAGGCGCTGCTCAAGGGACGTCCTGTTATGCTCGTCGCGAACGAGGACGATGCGCTGATCGATCCGGAGCGCAGGCTGCCGCTCAATGACCGCCACAACTTCCCGCAAATGCTGCTCAGACGGCGCGATGGGACGCCCTGGGACGGGCAGTGGATGGGCGCGTTCGCGTGGCGACGAACCGACGGGCCCTGGGCGGCCCTCCCCAACGGCCCCATACTCGACGAACACTGGGTGGGCCTCCTGCCGAACCACGTCCTCGCCGGCTTTCCCTCGACCGCCTTCAACGGGCTGGTCGACTCGGGAATGGCCGTCGGCTGGCTGCATCTCGCGGCGGCGTTCACGAAACGCAGCTTCCTCGGCAAGGCGTGGATGACCGTCAGCACCTTCGACCTGACCTCGGAAGAGGCGGCAGCCAACCCGCTTGCGCCGCATCTTCTCGCGGCGATCGCGGGAAGCTGAGCGAATGGGCCCCGTTTCCACCGCGAATCGCGACGTCTCAAGGGCTTGCGGCGGGTTATCCACCAGACCGGAAATCCCGGAAGCCGTCGACGCCGCCCTTGACCTGCATGCTGAGAAGCGACGCAAAGCATCTCTTGTCGAGCTACCCTCCAGAAGGCGCTTGTGCAGCCTGGATGGTCCTTCCGCAAGCGCATGACGAGAATGACGCCTCCCGTCCGAGCCCTTGCGGCGCGCCCGCCTTTTGGGTTAGCGTTTTAGGAAAAGCTTTTCCCCTTATTGGACTCGCTTTTAGGGACGGCAAAAAGCCGAATCCGCGAAACTTGGGAGGAACGTCGTGATCCAACGCAAGCCTTGCGCGGCCTTGGCGGCCGCGCTCCTTAGCGCCGTCGCATTCGCAAGTCACGCCTTTGCGGACACCATGACCATGTGGGTACGCGCCAGCGGAACGAACGCGGCCGCTCACCTCGTCGATCTCTGGAATAAGACTCACAAGGACAAGATCGAGCTCACCACCATCCCCGACAATCAGATGGTCACCAAGCTCGCGACCGGCGTGCAGGCGGGCGAGGTTCCGGACCTTGTCTCATTCGACCTCATCTACATGCCCGACTTCATGAAGGCCGGTTTCCTCGTCGATCTTACAGACGACCTCAAGGCCGACCCGAACTACGCCTCGGTCGCCCGGGCCTACAAGGATATCGCGACCTACGAGGGTAACTGTACGGAGCGGGCTTCACGCCCGACGTCTCGGTCCTCGTCTGGAACAAGGACCTGTTCAAGAGAGCGGGGCTCGATCCGGAAAAGCCGCCGCAGACGATCGGCGAAATCGATGAGGACGCCAAGAAAATTCGGGCCCTCGGCCCGGATGTCTACGGCTTCTACTTCTCGGGCGCCTGCCCGGGCTGCAATATTTTCGCGTCCTCGCCGATGATGGTGGCGGCTGGCTCGAAGATGCTGCCCGCCAACGACAATGACGAAGCGTTGACCGGCGACGGCACCGCAAAGGCGCTCGGCATCGGCTACGTGCCGTGGGTCTATCACTTCGCCGACATGGTTAATTCGGATTCGAGCCCCTGGATCAACATGTATCAGCGAACGATCTTCGACGGCGACGTTGACGGCGCCATCAAGGAGGCGAAGGAGAAGATGAAGGAGATCGCCGGCGAGTGACGGTCTCGCAGACGAGCAAGGCTTGATGCGATGCCGCGTTCGGCGCGTCTCCGACAATTGCAGGGCTGGCTCTTCGCATTGCCGGCCCTCCTGTTCGTTGCTGTCTTCGTGCTCGTCCCGCTTGGCCAGCCCATCGCGATGTCTCTGACCGACATCAAGCTGCTCGGCGGCAGCAAGTTCATCGGCTTCGACAATTATTTCAGGATCTGGAGCGACTTGGGCTTTTGGCGGGCGCTCAGGTTTACCGCCGAGTACACGCTCATCCTGACGCCGATCCTGATGGGGCTCGGATTCGCGCTCGCGCTTCTGACCGTCGAGAACACTCCGCTCAAGCGCCTCACCCGGACCATCGTGTTTCTTCCCGTGGTCATTGGCCTCTCGAGCTCGAGCCTGCTCTGGTTCTGGCTGCTCGACGAGCAGGTCGGCCTGTTCAATAAGCTGCTCGTCGATCTGCACGTAATCCGCGAGCCGATCGTCTGGTTCGTCACCCCCAATCTTGCTTTCTCGGCGGTCGTCATTTCGATCACCTGGAAGGTCGTCGGCTTCGGCGTGGTGCTGTTCGTTTCAGGAATCCAGGCGATCAATCCCGACATTCTCGAAGCCGCCGTAATGGACGGCGCTAGCTACTGGAGCCGTGTTCGACTCATCCTTCTGCCGCTGACCCGGCGGAACATTCTGCTGACGACGCCGGTCAGCGCAATCGGCTCGATGCTGGCCTTCGACCAGTTCTACATCATGACCTCCGGTGGTCCGAGGGGCCAGACCTTCACCGCCGTCTACTGGATCTATCAGAACTCCTTCGTTTTGTTCAAACTGGGCTACGGCGCGGCTCTGTCGATCGTGCTGACGCTCATCATTCTCGTCTTTTCGACCTTGCAGATCTCGCTGACTGCGCGGAGCGAGCCGCAATGAGCGCCGTCGCGCTTACCACCGAGACGGTTGCGATTTCCGCGCCGCGAGGTCGGCGCTTTGCCCCGGCTGTCTATCTGACCGCGGCTGCGTGTGTCGCTGTCATTGTGATCATGAGCGGGCCGCTTATCCCTTCCTTCCTCGCGTCGATCAAGGCGCCTGACGACGCTTCGGCATCGCCCCCGGATTACCTTCCGCAGGCGCTGAGCTTCGCGAATTACGAGAAGGTGATCGGCTTCCAGGCGGGGCTTGCGACCTATGTCGAGAACTCCCTGCTCGTGGCGCTGATGACGATCGCAGCCTGCATCGCGCTTGCAGCCCCGGCCGGCTTCGGGCTAGCGCGATTCTCGATGCGCGGGAAGGAAATCGCCTTTCTCGTCCTTCTCGCGCCGATCATGATTCCCTATCAGGCGATCCTGACGCCTCTCTATCTCGATTTCGCCAAAGTCGGCCTCGTCAACACCCACTTCGGGCTCGCGATCGTCCATACCGTCTTGCAACTCCCCTTCTCGATCTACCTCATGCGCAACAGTTTCGAGGCCATCCCGCGCGAGATCGAGGAGGCGGCGATGATCGACGGATGCTCCGCTTGGCGGCGACTGACCTTCGTCTTTCTGCCGCTCGCGGTCCCGGGGTTGGTTACGGTCGCGCTCTTCGCCTTCATCACCTCCTGGAACGAATTCCTCGCAGCGCTCATCTTCATGAGCCGCGAAACCTCCTTCACGGTGCCGATCCTGCTTGTCAGCGTGCGCATCGGCCACCAACGCGCGGTCGACTGGGGGGCGCTGCAGGCGAGCGTGGTCATCTCGATCATCCCGTGTCTTGCGATCTATCTGGCGCTGCAGCGCTATTACATGTCCGGCTTGCTTTCTGGCGCGGTCAAATGAGCGACTTGAGCCACGTCCTGCCCCCGGAAGACGAGACGCTGGCGAAGCCCGCGCGAACGATCCGCGACGTCGCACGCCGCGCCGGCGTCTCGATCGGGACCGCGTCCAAGGCGCTCAACGCGAGCGGGCGCCTCGCCGCCGACACCCGCGCCAGGGTCCTCTTGGCCGCCGAGGAGATCGAATACCGCCCGAACAATCTCGCGCAGAGCCTCCATCGTGCGCGCTCGATGACAGTCGGAATTCTGTCGAACGACAGCTTCGGGCGCTTCACCATTCCGATCGTCGCGGCGCTCGAACGGCGTCTGTTCGACGACGGCATCGCGGTCTTCATGTGCAACGCTACCGACGATCCCCAGCGGGAGCAGCGTCACGTCGACCAGCTTCTGCGCAAGCGCGTCGATGGCCTCGTTGTGACTTCGCGCCGTGCGGACGTGCGCGCAGAAGTCGTGCCCGCCGTGCGCGGGCTGCCGGTCGTCTATGTGTTTGCCCGAATCGAGAATCCAGACGCGCTCTGCCTCCTGCCCGACGACGAAGGCGGCGCGGGCCTTGCGGTGGAGCATCTGGTCAGGCTCGGCCGCAGGCGCATCGCCCACATCACTGGGCCCGAGCGCTTCGAAGCGGTGCGGTTGCGCGAAAAGGGCTGGCGCTCGGCGCTCGCGGCCGCCGGACTTGCAGCGCGCGACGGCGACTACCGATCCGGGCGCTGGTCGGAGGAATGGGGACGCGAGGCGGCGCGCAGTCTGTTCATGCGCCGGGCTCAGCCGCCGGATGCGCTCTTCCGCGGCAACGACCAGATCGCCCGCGGGGCGCTTGACGCCTTACGAGAATTCGGCTTCGCGCCGCCTGACGATGTCGCCGTCGTCGGCTTCGACAATTGGGACGTGATGACGGCCGCGGCGCGGCCGCCGCTGACCAGCGTCGACATGAACCTCGACGCGCTCGGAAGCGAGGCCGGCGCGTCGCTGCTCAAAATGATGGCCGGCCGCAGGCTCTCGGGCGCGAAAAGGCTGCCCTGCTCGCTCGTTGTGCGCGATTCGTGCGGCGCCGGACTTCGCAACGGAATCAAAAAGCGATGACTGAGACGGCACCCTATTCCCCGAAGCCGTTCGCCGAGGTCAAGATCACCGGCCCCTTTTGGCGCGAGCGGCTCGACACGGTCCTGACTCGGACGATCCCGAGTCAGCATGCCAAGCTCGACGAGGTCGGCATCCTCGAATCGATCAAGCTGCCGAAGCCGATTCCGCCGCTTAGGATCCCGCTGAACAGCCACAACTTCACCATGCAGGTGTTCTGGGACTCTGACGTCGGCAAGTGGATCGAGGCGGCGTCTTACGCGCTCGCCCACCGGCGCGATCCCGACATCGAAGTCAAGATCGACGCGATCGTCGACGACCTCGCGAGGGCGCAAGCGCCGGACGGCTATCTCAACTGCTGGTACAACGGACGGGAGCCCGAAAAGCGCTGGACGAATCTGCGCGACTATCACGAGCTCTACAACGCCGGCCATCTGCTCGAGGGCGCGGTCGCTTACTTTCGCGCGACCGGCAAGCGCAAGCTCCTCGACGTGATGGAGCGCTATGTCGATCACATCGCCGCGACCTTCGGGACCGGGCCGAGCCAAAAGCGCGGCTACTGCGGACATCCGGAAATCGAGCTCGCTCTCGTCAAGCTCTATCGCCTGACCGGCGACAGGCGGCGCCTTGCGCTCGCCTCCTATTTCGTCGACGAGCGCGGGCGTCAGCCGCACTACTTCACGGAGGAGGCGCGGGCGCGCGGCGAGGACCCGGCCGACTTCTGGGCCAGGAACTACGCGTACAACCAATCGCACATTCCGGTGCGCGAGCAGACCCGGATGGTTGGGCACGCGGTGCGCGGCATGTATCTGGCCTCGGGCATGGCCGACCTCGCCTTCGAACTCAGGGACGAAAGCCTGAAGCGCGCCTGCGAGGCGTTGTGGCGCGACGTGACGACGGCGCAGATGTACGTGACGGGGGGATTGGGTCCCGAAGCCTCGAACGAGGGCTTCACCGAGCCCTATGACCTGCCGAACGAGACGGCCTACGCCGAGACTTGCGCCTCGGTCGCGCTCGCCTTCTGGGCGCACCGGATGCTGCATCTCGATCTCGACGGCGCTTACGCCGACGTGATGGAGCTCGCGCTCTACAACGGCGCGCTGAGCGGCCTCTCGCGCGAGGGAACGCATTACTTCTACGCCAATCCGCTCGAGAGTCGCGGTCAGCACAGGCGCTGGACCTGGCACCTCTGCCCGTGCTGCACGATGAATGTCTCGCGCCTGGTCGCCTCGATCGCCGGCTATGCGATCTCGGCGAGCGACGACGGCGTCGCCTTCCACCTCTATGGCGGCTTCGAGACGACAGCGGAGATCGGCGGCTTCACGGTCGCGCTGCGCGAGCGAAGCGACTATCCCTGGCATGGCGACGTCGAGATCGCGATCGAGCCGGAGACCCCGATCGCTTTCGATCTGAAGCTGCGCATCCCCGGCTGGGCGCAAGGCGCGATGGCGTCGGTCAACGGCGCGCCGGTCGCGCTTGCCGTCGAGCGCCGCTACGCAACCCTCCACCGTCGCTGGACCCGGGGGGACATTGTGATCCTGCATCTGCCAATGCCGCCCGAGCGCCTCTACGCACATCCCAAAGTCCGTATGGACGTCGGGCGTGTGGCGCTCAGGCGCGGCCCGCTGATCTATTGCGTGGAGGAAACCGACCATCCCGGCGCCGCAGTCCAGAGCCTGACGCTGCCGCGCACGGCGGACCTGGCGGCGGAATGGCGGGCGGACCTCGTCGGCGACGGCGCGATGACGCTGATCGGCGAAGGCCGGCGGCTGCAGCCTGCCGACGCTGAGGACGCCCTCAACACGACCACGCGGCCTCGCCTGCAGGCTCATAAGGTGACGGCCATCCCATACCACCTCTGGGCCAATCGTGAGACGGGCTCGATGCAGGTGTGGATCTGCGAAGCAGTCGAGTGAGGGGGGCTCGCCGGCGCTGCGCGATGAGACTGCGCGCTCACGGAGTCCTTTTCACTCCGCCGCCGTCTTCGGCTCGTAGGGGCAGATGTCCCGGAGCACGCACACCCCGCAGGCGGGCTTGCGCGCCTTGCAGACGTACCGGCCGTGCAAAATCAGCCAATGGTGGGCGTGGCGCATGAAGCGCTCGGGGACGACCTTCATCAGCTCGTCCTCGACTTCGCGCGGCGTCTTGCCCGGCGCGATGCCGAGCCGGTTGGCGACGCGGAAGACGTGCGTGTCCACGGCGAGTGTCGACTCGCCGAAGGCGGTGTTGAGGACCACGTTGGCGGTCTTGCGGCCGACGCCCGGCAGGGCTTCGAGCGCCTCGCGGTCGCGCGGGACCTCGCCGCCGTAACGCTCGATCAGCGCCTTCGACAGCGCGATGACGTGGCGCGCCTTCGACCGGTAGAGCCCGATGGTCTTGATTCGCTCCGCGAGTCTGTCCTCGCCGAGCGCCGCCATTTTCTCGGGCGTATCGGCGACCGCAAACAGCGGCTTCGTCGCCTTGTTCACCCCGGCGTCAGTCGCCTGCGCCGACAGCACGACCGCGACGAGGAGCGTGAACGGGTTCACGGATTCGAGTTCGCCCTTGGGTGCTGGGTTGGCGGCCGCCAGACGCTCGAACACGGCTTCGGCCAGGGCGGAGCGCTTGATCCGGGGGGCTTTTGTCGTCATCGCGCCGCGATCCTCAACTTTTCGCGATCCGCAGACACGGGTTCGCCGCGCCTTGCCTTGCGTCGGCGCCGCAAGCAATATGCACGCATGGTTCGGGGTCTCAAGGCGACCGGCGGGGTAATCCGCAAGTTCACGGGAGGACAAGAATGAGGCAATTCAAACGCATGGCCTGCGCCGTGGGGGCGCTCTGCGCCATCCTCGCCGCCGGAGCAGCGCACGCGGCGTCGGACAAGGTGGTGATCGGCGACATCGACGACATGTCGGGGCCCTACGGCGACGTCATCGGCGCGGGCGGCGTCGAGGCGATCCGGATGGCGATCGCCGATTTCGGCGGCACGGTCCTCGGCAAGCCGATCGACATTCTCACCGCCGATCACCAGAACAAGCCCGACATCGGCCAGCAGAAGTTTCGCGAATGGGCGGACACGGGCGGCATGACGATGACGCTTGGCGGCTCCAACACCGGCGTCAGTCTCGCCATCGCCTCCGCCGTCAACGAGAAGCATATCCCGTTCTTCGCCATCGGGGCGGCGGGCGCGCAACTCACTGGCAAGAATTGCAACCCGTACACGATCCACTACGGCTACGACACGAGGGCGCTCGCCAACGGCACGGCCAAGACCATTGTTGCGGACGGCGGCAAGAGCTGGTTCTTCATCGTCGCCGACTACGCCTTCGGTAAACAATTGGAGGCAGACGCGTCGGACATCGTGAAGGCGGGCGGCGGCGCCGTTGTCGGCGACGTGCGCGTCCCGCTCGGGACGTCCGACTTCTCCTCCTACCTGTTGCAGGCGCAGGGGTCCGGCGCGCAGGTGCTGGGCCTCTCAAACGCCGGTTCGGATTTCTCGAACTCACTCAAGGCCGCCGCGGAGTTCGGCCTGACCAAGAGCATGAAGCCGGCCGCGCTCCTCGTCTTCCTGACCGACATCCATGCGGTCGGGCTCGACATCGCCCAGGGCCTGATCCTCACCGACGGTTGGTACTGGGACCTCGACGACCGCACCCGCGCCTTCGCCAAGCGGTTCTACGACAAGGCCAAGAAAGAGCCGACGATGCCTCAGGCCGCCGTCTATTCGGCGACGCTCACGTACCTCAACGCCGTCAAGGCGGCGGGCACGACCGACGCCGACAAGGTGATGGACGAGCTGCACAAGATGACGATCAACGACGCCTTCACGCCGAGCGGCAAGATCCGCGCCGACGGCCTGCTCGAGCACGACATGTACATCATGCAAGTCAAGACGCCGGCCGAATCGAAGGGCGAGTGGGACTATTACAAGCTCATCAAGACGATGAGCGGCGAAGAAGCCTTCGGCAAGCTCGCCGACTCCGCCTGCCCGCTGGTGAAGAAGTAGGGCGAAAGGCGCGACCGCGGAGTCCCCCTCGCAAGGCTCGCGGGGAGAAGGAACGTTCGGCGCCGCTCGGACCCCATTCGGGGTCGGTTCGGCGTCTCTCGGCGTGCGTTCGACAGGCGTTCGGACGCCGAAAGCGACGCCTTATCCGACCATGTTTTGAGCGTTTTCAAGGGCTTGTATGCGAGTTTGCGAAAAAAGCGAAACTCGACGCTCGCGCCGCGTTTTCGCCATCGTTTCGCCCGCTTTCGGCCGCAGACGAGCGTCCGATGAACGACCGGCGGGCGACGCCGCGGCTGGCGCCAGACCGTGGGAAACCTGCGCCGGCCCACCTTGGCGGCTCCTGCGGAATAGGACTGCATCGTGACCATGGGGACCAGCCTACCCCGTAATTCTCTTTTTTGCAATGAATAGGCAGATATATTGTTCTAACCGGAATTCCCGCCTGGGACGGGGCGGCGCCAGGCAGCGCGCGCGCCCGCAAGCCTTGGGTGGCGGCCGAGGATGAAGCCGCGGAGGGTTGGAAAGGGCGGATTTCGTCATACAGCCGTGCGGGAACAGCCGGAACGGAGCGGACACCGGATCCGGCGTTTCAAGGGAACGCCTCAACACCGCCCAAGCCGAAGTCCAAGCTAATTCCATTCGCGCTCTGCAGGACCAAACTGGATCGCGGCTTCGCATTTTGCGCAAACAGACCCATTCATTCGGCTTCCGGGCGCCGGCCGACCTCGCGGAAAAAATCCACCAGCGCCTTCAGCGCCGGCCTGATCTGCCTTCGACTCGGATAGTAAAGAAACATCCCGTCGAGCGGCGGCGGCGCCCATTCGTCGAGGACGGTGACAAGGCGCCCCACGGCGAGGTCCGCTCTCACGTAGTCGAGTGGCGCCTGAAGCAGCCCCACGCCTTCGATTGCCGCCCGCACAGCGAACCTGCCATCATTGACGGCCAGCCGTCGCTCCGCATGAACCTCCACGTTCCGTCGTTTCATTCGAAGGCGCCACGGAACGAATGCGCCGCTCGGCAGGCGAACGCGGATGCAATCGTGCCCCGCCAAGTCCTGCGGCGCCTTGGGTTCGCCGCGGCGCGCGAGATAAGAGGGGGCGGCAACTAGGACAAGCTGCATCTCCCCGCCGATCCGCATAGCGATCATGTCGTGGGCGAGATGCTCGCCACTGCGGATTCCGGCGTCGAATCGTTCCGCAACGATGTCGATCGGCGAGGCGTCGATTGAGATGTCGACGTCGATCTCGGGATAAAGGGCGAGGAAGCGCGGGACGACCACTTCCAGGACCAAATCCGCTGCGGGAGGCGGCGCGCTGAGGCGCAGCGTTCCGGCCGGATTGTTTCGATATTCGTTGGTCGATTCCAGCGCCGCCTGGTACTCGTCCAGCGCCGGCCGCAGCCGCTCGAGCAGGCGTTCACGCGGCGGTCGGCGCAACCGAGCGCGTGGTGCGCTCGACGAGCCGGACGCCCAGACGCTCCTCGAGGCTGCGCACCATGTCGCTCACGCGCGGCGTAGACAGGCCCAAAAGCTTGCCCGCTTTCGTGAAGCTCTTCTGCTCGAGCACCGCGACCAAGGCGCTGGTCTCGGCAAGGCTGGCTCCGCGCATGGCTCACCCTATTATTCGCTATGATGGAAAAGCCCATTCAGACTATTCCATCTTACTGCACGCTCCGGGCTGGTCCACAGTCTTCGCGCATCGCCTGGCCTCGCACCGGAGGAGCAAGCAAACAAATGAATACCGAGATCGCCGTCCACCCGAAGCTGCTGCATTACGGCCTGACCACAGGCAATCTGAACGCCATGCTCGACTGGTACCGCAAGGTGCTCGGCATGACGGTCAACCATCGTTCGGCGCTGCCGGCGGAAGCCCTGAGCCGGGCGCCTTTTTCTGCGATGGCGTTCATCAGCAACGACGAGACCGACCATCGCATCGTGCTCTTCGAGGTGCCGGGAGTTAGCGTGGACCGCGACAAAGGCCGCCACGCTCGGATGCAGCATGTCGCTTTCGCCTGCCGCACGCTCGACGATCTCCTCGGAACCTTTGTCCGGCTCAAGCGCCTTGGCATCCTGCCGGTGCGGGCCGCCGACCACGGCTTAGGGACGGCGTTCTATTACGCGGACCCCGACCAGAACATCGTCGAGCTCAGCGTCAACAACTACGGCGACGATTGGACGGCGACCGAGCACCTGAGGACCGCGCCTCCGGCAATGGCGCTTTTCGATCCCGATAA
>Ga0074046_10000888_pt1 | contig 27709 bp, 23 predicted proteins | sample BogForMeECP23OM3_FD_94441 | JGI IMG/M metagenome (GOLD analysis project Ga0074046, IMG submission 94441) | Bog forest soil microbial communities from Calvert Island, British Columbia, Canada - Bog Forest MetaG ECP23OM3 | ecosystem: Environmental > Terrestrial > Soil > Wetlands ...
ATCTCGAGCGGATGCCGGTCGTCCGGCTGTGCAGGCACCGCGATCCCTCGCCCGCTCAACGACTCCCGATCCACCCTGTCGATCACGGGCGTCCGGCCCGCCGGTGGAAACGCGAGGCCCACGGAGTTTTCAGCAAGACCGTAGACTGGTGCCATTGCCCCGGGCCGGAAGCCATAAGGGCCGAATCGTTCGATGAACCGGCGCAGTGCCGGGACGCTGACCGGCTCCGCGCCGTTCGCGACCATGCGCAGCGAAGAGAGGTCTAGCCCGTGCAGGCTTTGGTCGCCGATCTTGTTCAGGCAGAGTTCGAACGCGAAGTTCGGCGCACCGGACAGCGTGGCGCGAAACCGGTGCATTGCCCATAGCCAGCTTTCCGGCCGCACGAGAAAGGTCAGCGGTGACATGACATAGAGCGGCGCCGCAAAATAGAGGCACCCGAGCCATGCCCCGATCAACCCCATGTCATGATAGAGCGGCAGCCAGCTGACAAAGATATCGGCGGAGCTTGCCTGCATGGCGTGGCCCATGGCACGAATGTTGGCGAGCAGGTTGGCGTGGCTCAGGACCACACCCTTTGGATCGCCGGTGCTGCCCGACGTGTATTGGATAAGCGCGGCCGATGTCTCGTGCGTGAGCGGTAGCCGGACGGCGGCGGTCGCGCGAGGCGAAAGTCCGGCCACACTCTCGACCGCATTCAGGCTTCCTACCTGCGCCTGCAGCAGGGCCGCGACGCCTCGCCCTTCCGGAACCGTTATCAGGATGGGAGCGCCGGCGTTGCGCAGGATGGCCGCCTGACGGAGCAGGTGCTCCTCCATCTGTGATAACCGCGCTGGCGGATAGATCGGGACCGGCACCGCGCCAGCATAGAGGATGGCGAAAAACGCAACGAAGAAATCGCGGCTCGTGGGCAGCATCAGGGCGATCCGGTCGCCGGGCATGACATCCCGCTCGATCAAGCCCTGCGCGGCCTCGCGCGCGGCCTCAGCGAGCGCACGGTAGGTCATGGCTGCAAGGGGCGTGGAGTCATCGTCGAGCACAGTCAGGTGGACCCGGTCAGGATGGCGGGCTGCGTGCCACTCTAGGACTTCCACCAGGGTCCGCGCTTCGACGGCAGCCGGCACGAGGGGGAGTGGCTCCGCCGCGGCAATCCCCGCCAAGGCTTCACCTCCGGGATGCGCTTGATCCAGTGCACTGAGGAGATCGCCAATCGTCTCCGCTGCCCCGGCGGCCGCACCCGGAAGCCGCACACCGAAGGACCGTTCGATCCTTAGAATGAGTTCCGTGCGCCCTAGGCTGTCGATGCCGAGATCCCGCTCCAGATGGCTCGATGTGGAAATGTTCACGATCTTCGCCCGTTGCGGATGAAGCTCACGCACAAGTTCGCGAACGAGGGCAATAAGCTCACGCTCGTGAATCCCGCCCTGGCGCGCGGGGTGAGACAATTCATCTCGTTTCGTGCCTGGCTCCACATGCACACGATGATGCATCTGCACCAAACGGCTATGATGCAAATCAACCTGTCAACGGGCAGTAGTTTTCGCTCAAGAGGGACGAGGAAAAGGCGGCGATACCTGGTGGCTCGAAAAAATGGACCGACGGCTCAACCCGCGGTTCACTGCGGAGCGCGGCGCGGATCTTTGCTTCGTGCGTCTCCACAAGCCAAGGCAAGCCCCTATTATTCTTGTTATTTCCTCAAGTCCAGTTTAAGCAAGACGGCAAATTGCTCTTAATAGTTTTGATGACGCTCCCTTTTTCGCCGGAGATTGATGATAATCAAAGCTTTGTCCAAAGGGATAAGCTCCTATGAAAATGTGCCTGTTCATAATGCTGACATATCGAAGCTTTTCAGACGGCTTGCCGATCTACTTGAGATCGAGGGCGCAAACCCTTTCCGCATTCGTGCCTATCGTAACGCCGCGCAGACGATTGACGATCTGCCCCGAAGTGCAGCGGGGTCGATAGCGGCAGGCGAGGACCTTACTGAGCTGCCAGGAATTGGCGAGGACCTTGCTAGCAAAATCAAGGAGATTGCCGGAACAGGCCGTCTCGAAGCGCTAGAGGAGGTGGAAGCCAGGACGCCGTCGACGCTTGCAGCGCTCACCTCGATCCCAGGCCTTGGTCCAAAGCGCGTTCACAGCCTCCATGAGGCTTTGGGGATCACGACTGTGGAAGAACTCGCCCGCGCCGCAAAGGAGCACAAGATCCGCGATCTGCCGCGGTTCAGCGCCCAGCTCGAGGCGAAAATCGCTGAGGAGACCGCCAAATACACACAGACGGAGCGGCGTTTCAAGCTGGCTACGGCTGAAGACTTCGCTGAGGCCTTGTGTGCCCACCTAAAAATGGCGCCCGGCGTCCGCGACGTCGTCGTCGCAGGCAGCTACCGGCGCCGCAAAGAGACGGTTGGAGACCTCGATATCCTTGTGACATGCCAGCACGGGCCAGCGGTCATCGAACATTTCTGCAGTTACGAGGAAGCGGCCAAGATCATTGCGCGGGGAGATACAAAATCCACCCTCATCTTAAAAGCCGGCATCCAGGTGGACCTCCGCGTGGTCCCGGAAGAAAGCTACGGTGCCGCGCTGCATTACTTTACTGGGTCCAAAGCCCATAACATCGCGGTCCGCAAGCTCGGCCAAGCTAAAGGCTTAAAAATCAACGAATATGGCGTATTTCGCGGAGACAGCCGAATCGGTGGCCGCAGCGAAAAGGAGGTCTTTGCCGCGGTAGGCCTGCCCTTCATAGACCCCGAGCTTCGCGAAGATCGCGGGGAGATCGAAGCTGCGCTGGAAGGCCGGCTGCCGAAGCTGGTGACGCCGAAGGACATAAAGGGTGACCTTCATGTGCACACAAAGGCGTCCGACGGTAAGAGCAGCCTCAGGGAAATGGCCGAAGCGGCAAAGGAACTCGGCTACGAATATATTGCGATTACCGATCACACCCGCCATGCAACGGTGGCTCATGGCCTCGACGAGAACCGCCTCGCGAAACAGCTTGATGAGGTCGACCGTCTAAATGGCGAAATGCAGGGCATCCTTGTCCTAAAATCCTCTGAGGTTGACATTTTGGCCGATGGCTCGCTCGATCTTCCCGACCATATTCTGAGGCGGCTCGATTTCACCGTCTGTGCCGTTCATTACAAGTTTGACCTCGATGCTAAGGCTCAAACGGAACGTGTGCTTCGCGCTATGGATAACCGCTATTGCAACATCATTGCGCACCCGACCGGACGGTTGCTTACCGAACGGCCGGGCTATCCAATTGACCTGGACCGAGTGATGGAAGGCGCTAAGGCGCGCGGCTGCTTCCTTGAGCTGAACGCGCACCCCGCCCGTCTCGATCTCGACGACATTCATTGCAAGCAGGCGAAGGAGATAGGGCTTAAGGTCGCGATCGCGACGGACGCGCACTCAACGGCCGGCCTTAATGCGATGCGGTTCGGTATCGGGCAAGCCCGGCGCGGCTGGCTTGAAGCAAACGATGTGCTCAATACGCGGCCGTGGCCCGAGCTCAAGAAGCTCTTTTTGCGATGAGGGGCGTACCTACTGCGAATGAGTTGGCGCTACCCGAAAGCTACGAAGCTTAATTTGAAAGAAAGGAGAACCCCAGCATGGCCACATTCATCATGTTGACCCGTTTGAGCCATGAGAGTCTCAAGTCGCCGGGCGCCCTCGCCGACCTTAGCCACGAGGTCATGGAGCATATCAGGAAAAACTGCCCGGAGGTTGTCTGGAAGTCGAGCTATGTCGTGCTCGGGCCCGCAGACTATCTCGATATCTTTACAGCACCAGACATCGAAACCGCCACGAAAGTTGCCACCATCATTCGCACCTTTGGCCACGCAACAACTGAAGTCTGGGCCGCGACCGAATGGCAGAAGTTCACGGGCCTCCTCCGCAGCCTCCCGCCGCGGCTGGTCGCTTCTTAGGGCGGGGAGGTACACGAGTTTGGCGGGTCGTTGGCGCCACGGAAGCGGCGGGGCTTGCTAAGAAGGTCGCGAAAGTGAAGACGCGCCCGAAGAGGAAGAAGAAATTGATCTCGCAACATTCGAGGCGAAGCTCATCCTTCCGGAGCGCGGAACGGCCGAGGTCTTACTCAATGCCGGGGATGCGCACGCAAAGGCAAGAGTTTCCCGGATTCTTGGGCAGATGTTGACCAACAAGCACCGCGCCGCCCGGCGTTGAATTCACAATCCGCAAACAGAATCGTGTAGTTCGGTAAGAAGCCGGAGGTTACCATGTTCATCGGCGTTCCCAAGGAAATAAAGACAGACGAATACCGCGTAGGGCTTATTCCGCCGGTAGTGTCCGAATTGACTTCTAGGGGACATCGGGTAGCGGTTGAAAGCGGTGCTGGGCATGGCGCGGGCATTGGCGACAATGAGTATGTTGCCTCTGGCGCACAAATCTTCGCGGCGCCTGATCGGATATTCGAGGAAGCGAATCTGATCGTAAAGGTAAAAGAGCCGCTCGCGCCGGAGCGTAAGAAGCTGCGGCGCGGCCAGATAATCTTCACCTACCTGCATCTCGCGCCCGACCCGGATCAAACGAATGATCTCTTGGAGTCCGGCGTCACGGCCATCGCTTATGAGACCGTGACCGATCCCCAAGGAAAATTGCCCCTGCTCGCCCCGATGTCCCGTGTTGCGGGGCGCATGGCGCCACAGGTGGCCGCTCATTTGCTTGAGAGCCCCCACGGCGGACGCGGCATCTTGCTCGGCGGTATCGAAGGCGCACCCGTTGCCAAGGTCGCCGTTCTGGGAGGGGGAGTGGTGGGTTCCAGTGCAGCCGAGGTGGCGATTGGCATGGGCGCCGAAGTCGCCGTGGTTGCACGGAGCGGCGAGACGATGCAACGGCTATCGGAGCGCTTCGCTGGACGTGTACGTGTTTTTGCCAGCAGCCAGGAGACGTTGGAATCCCTTTGCACTTCCGCCGACGTGGTAATCGGCGCCGCCCTGGTGCCTGGCGGGGTGGCCCCAAAGCTTGTTTCAGCCCGGACCATCGCGGCAATGAAGCCCGGTGCGGTCATCGTGGATGTCTCGATCGACCAGGGCGGCTGCGCGGAGACATCCCGCCCAACCACCCATTCAGACCCAACCTATATTGTTGATGGCGTTGTACATTACTGCGTCGCGAACATGCCGGGGGCGGTCCCGCGGACATCCACATTTGCACTCAGCAACGCAACGCGCCCCTTCGTCCTCGCGCTTGCAGACAAAGGATTGCCCCGTGCGCTCATGGAAGACGTCCACTTCCGGAACGGTCTAAACATCCACGATGGCATGGTCACCTGCCAGGCTGTTGCCAACGCCCTTGGGCTGCCCTACACCCCAGCAGCCGGTCTGTTCCCCGGTTGATGTGACGGTCCTGAAAGATTGCTTCAACCCTCACGCTTCCAGGTCATGCGGACAAAGTACCCCTCCTTATCGTAGTGGGTATCAAGATCGCCTTTATAGGCATCAAAAATGGCATGTCCGATCCGCCTGGGCAGGTGAATGCCGGTTGTGGTGATGGTAACCTTGCCGCCGGTATCGTCTACGCTCATGATACGCTGAAGGGGATGTTCTTGCCGCTCCGCTTGCTCCGTATGGCGCGCCAGCTCGATAATCTCGTGCTTGTGCTGCTCAAAAAAGCCACCGCTCAAGATCACCTCGCCAGCCGGGAAATTGTCATGAATCCGGTGGCACGCAGGGCAGAGTTCTTTGTGGAGATCTGCATGCTTTTCCTTGGTCCATTGCCAGCGCCCGCCTAGGTTTACTGCCCCGCATTGCGGGCATAGGCACGGCTCACTAGGTTTTTTGCGCGGCTTATACGGATCGTGCACCTCTTCTTGCTGGTGATGTTCCTTCATCAGGTCATGGCGTGGCTCGGCACGATGGATGTCTCTTGTTTTCATTTCCGGACTCTCTTCGATGAATTCCCAAAACTCTATTTGACCGATGCCGGCGCTGGAATGCAAACAGGATGCGAATCGGCGGCTAACAGCCATTTTTTCTGCTATAAGCCGCCGCCTTCTTGATGCTTCTTTAGCCCGCCTGGACGCTGATCTTCTTTTCAGCTTTCCGGGAACCTGGCTTCTTCGGAAGCGAAATCGTCAACACTCCGTTTTTGAACCGGGCTTCGATCTTGCCGGTCTCAATGCCTTCAGGAATCTGGAACGACCGCTCGAAAGCACCGAACTGACGCTCCGGCCATTGGAGACCTCCTCGTCACAAATGTTGACGAAATTACAATAGGATCATAAAGGCGGTTTCACTTTGACCGTCGTCAAACAGCCTAAGGTAATGGCGGCATTGACTAAGTTCGCCGTTCCTAAATCGCCAATTTTTTAACGATAGAGCGTAAGCTAATCGATTATTCTAGGTCCTTACGTTGACGGATATCAATGAAAATTGTACCCAATCGTTGTTCTATTGCAGTTTGGACGCGCGGTGAGGTTTATGATGCAAGTTCCCCTTCAAGTCTCTTTCGAAGGCATTCAGCATTCCGATGCCATCGAGGCACGCATCCGAGAGGAAGCTGACAAGCTTGAGCAGTTCTTTGGCCGGATCATCAGCGGCCGTGTCGTGGTTGCGCGCCCGCAGCACCGTCATCACAAGGGCGACATTTATCACATCCGGGTTCATCTCGTTGTTCCCGATGCCGCAGATATTGCCGTGAGCCGTGAGCCCGCTGCGACGGGGGCTCACGAGGATGTTTATGTGACGATCCGCGACGCGTTCAAGGCCGCGCGCCGGCAGCTTCAGGACATCGTCCGGGAACGGGGAGGTCACCTGAAAGAACACGAGGTTCCGCCTCACGGCACAATCGCAGCGATTCATGCTGGAGCAGGTTACGGCTTCATCGCCAGCAGCGACGGCCGCGAAATCTACTTTCACCGCAACAGCGTCGCCGATGACCGCTTCGACGAGTTGAAAGTGGGCGAAGAGGTCCGATTTTCGGAGTCGCAAGGGGACGAAGGGCCGCAAGCCAGCTTTGTGCAGCCGATCGGCAAACACCACCTCGGCTAGCCCTCATCACGGCTGCATTTACTTTCGGGTTGCGCCGGTAAGCTATTCTGTTACTCACGCGCACCCGTCTGCAGCCTTTTTTCCCGGCGAAGCGCCCAGCGATAACGTTTGGAATTATGCCCTCGCAACGGCGTTGGGGCGGCATTTCATTTGATAGGGATCAAAGCGGCCGGCGGATTGCTCATTCATTCTTGAGTGGGATTTGCAAGGGCTTGCTATGGCGTGGGAACGAATCCGGAAGCGTCCAGGGGATCGCCTCGGCGTTAATCTTCCCGATTATGAGGAGTACGCAAAAACCTTCTCCTGGGCCAAAGCGCGGGGGCTGCTTGACGGGCTGCCTGGCGGCGGCCTCAACATCGCGCACGAGGCGGTCGACAGGCACGTCCTGGCCGGGCGGGGTACTGAGCTAGCTTTGCGATGGATCGGGCGCGATGGGCGGGTTCTGGATTTCACCTATACCGCGCTTAGCGCCGCTGTGAACCGGCTTGCCAATGTTCTTGCGCAGCGCGGGGTTGGCAAAGGAGGCCGAGTCTTCTCTCTGCTCGGGCGCTGCCCCGAACTTTACATCGCTGCTCTTGGCTCGCTCAAGAACGGCAGTGTCTTTTCGCCTTTGTTCTCAGCATTCGGCCCAGAACCGATCAAAGCGCGCATGACGATTGGCGAGGCCCAGGTTCTGATAACATCCGAGGCGTTCTACCGGCGCAAGGTCGAGCCCTGGCGCAAGGAGCTTGCGAGCCTCAAACACGTCTTGCTCACCGAATGTTCGAGTAATCCTCCAGCTGGCACGGACAGCCTCGAAGCAGCCATGGCAGCTGCGCCGGACACGTTCGAAACTGTGTGGACCGGTCCCGAAGACATGGCCCTCCTGCATTTTACCAGCGGCACCACGGGGCGGCCTAAGGGGGCCGTGCACGTTCATGAGGCTGCCGTCGCGCACAACGTAACTGGCCGGCTGGCGCTCGACCTCCATGCACAGGACATCTTTTGGTGCACAGCGGACCCCGGATGGGTGACCGGCACTTCCTACGGCATCATCTCTCCTCTGACCAATGGCGCGACCTTGATCGTGGACCAGGCTGAGTTCGATGCCGAACGCTGGTATCGCATCCTGGAAGAGCAAAAGGTCACGGTCTGGTATACGGCGCCGACTGCGATCCGCATGCTCATGAAAGCGGGGGCCGGGATAGCCAAGCGGTTCGATCTGTCCAGCTTGCGCCTGATGGCAAGCGTCGGCGAGCCGCTCAATCCCGAGGCCGTCGTTTGGGGTGTCGAGGCCTTCGGCAAGCCGTTCCACGACAATTGGTGGCAGACAGAGACCGGCGGGATCATGATCTCGAATTACCTGTCGATGGACGTAAAACCGGGCTCCATGGGCCGCCCTTTGCCAGGCATTACCGCCGGTATCGTCGAGCGGGCCGAAGATGGAACGGTGCGGGAAATCGTAGAACCCATGAAAATGGGTGAGCTTACGCTACGTCCAGGCTGGCCTTCGATGATGCGAGCCTATCTCAATGAAGACGAGCGATACCGTAAGTGCTTCAGGGGAGGCTGGTATCTCACCGGCGACCTCGCGATGCGCGACGAGGAGGGCTATTACTGGTTCGTCGGCCGCGCTGACGATGTTATCAAGAGCGCCGGCCATCTCATCGGCCCGTTCGAGGTAGAAAGCACGCTTATGGAACACCCGGCGGTTGCCGAGGCAGGCGTAATCGGTATTCCCGACCCGGCTGCAGGCGAAATCGTGAAGGCTTTCGTGGCCCTCAAAAGCGGTTTCGAGCCCACGGAGGCGCTGCGCAAAGAGCTGCTTGGCCACGCGCGGTCGCGTCTTGGGCCAGCCGTGGCGCCCAAGGACATCGCGTTCCGGCAGAACCTGCCGAAGACACGTAGCGGCAAGATCATGCGCCGCCTACTCAAAGCGCGCGAGCTTGGCATGCCGGAAGGCGATATCTCGACGCTGGAAAGCGAGGAGCGATGACCGCAGTTATCGACAAGCCGCACCTTACGCGGGAGCATGCGCTGGACCTTCTGAAGCAGATGATCCGCATCCGTGAATTCGAAGGCAAGTGCGCCGAGCTCTATACTCAGGAGAAGATCCGCGGCTTTCTTCACCTGTACGACGGGGAGGAGGCCGTCGCGGTTGGCGTCATTCCTGTGCTGGAGAAGCGCGACCGGATCGTTGCTACCTATCGGGAGCACGGGCAAGCGCTTGTGCGCGGCGTGCCAATGACGGTGGTCCTCGCCGAAATGTACGGAAAGCAAGAGGGTTGCAGCCGCGGGCGCGGCGGCTCGATGCATTTGTTCGATCGCGCCAGCAATTTTTACGGTGGCAACGCGATAGTAGGCGGCGGCTTGCCGCTCGCCATCGGGCTCGCGCTTGCCGATCACATGCAGGGCGAGAAAATCGTAACGGCCTGCTTTTTTGGCGACGGCGCAGTAGCGGAAGGGGAGTTCCACGAGAGCCTCAATCTGGCAGCACTATGGGGGCTCCCGGTACTGTTCGTGTGCGAGAACAATCTTTACGCCATGGGCACAGCACTCGCGATTTCGGAATCGGAGACGGATATTCAACGCAAGGCAAGCAGTTACCGGATCGCTTCTGAGGCCGTTGACGGAATGGACGTCGTCGCTGTCGAAACCGCGGCGCGGCGGGGGGTGCATGCAATACGCGAGAGCGGCAAGCCGTATTTCCTGGAATGCCGGACCTACCGGTTGCGCGCGCATTCCATGTTCGATGCTCAGCTTTACCGCGACAAGGCAGAGGTTGAAGCTTGGCGGCGGAAGGAACCGATTGTGCGTTTCCGGGGCTGGCTTGAGGCCAGCCGCATGATTCATCCCGAAGAGGTTGAGCAGATCTATAAGGAGGTCGCTGCCGAGATCGCCGAGGCGGTCGCCTTTGCGGAGGCGGGAACATGGGAGCCAGCCGAGGAACTTACCCATTTCACCTATGCAGAAAGGGCTGCCGAAGCGGAAGCGACGCGTCATGACTGAGACAGCCCCATCCGCCTCGATCGAACTTACCTACCGCGAAGCTGTGCGCGAGGCCATCCGCGATGCGCTGCGCCGGGATGAACGCGTCTTTCTGATGGGCGAGGACGTTGGCCGCTATGGCGGCTGCTACGCCGTAACCAAGGGGCTGCTGGCCGAGTTCGGCCCCGAGCGGATCCGCGACACGCCGCTATCGGAGTCCGGCTTTACCGGGGCGGGGATCGGCGCAGCAATGGCCGGCATGCGCCCGATCGTCGAACTGATGACGGTGAATTTCAGCCTCCTCGCCCTCGATCAAATCCTCAACAATGCAGCCACGGTGCGGCACATGTCGGGAAATCAGTTCGGCGTGCCGCTGGTAATCCGCATGGCGACCGGCGCAGGCCGCCAGCTTGCTGCACAGCATTCGCATAGCCTTGAAGGCTGGTACGCCCACATCCCTGGTATCAAAGTGCTGGCCCCAGCCACGCTCGAAGACGGGCGCGGCATGCTTTGGACCGCCTTGCAGGACCCCGACCCGGTGCTAATCTTCGAAAACGTCATGCTGTACAACATGACCGGCAAGCTGGCTGCGGATGCTGGTCCGGTTGATATCGGCAAGGCCGCCATCCGCCGCCCCGGCCGCGATATTTCACTTATCACCTATGGCGGGTCCTTGTGGAAAACGCTGGAAGCCGCGGCGCTGCTAGCGGGTGAGAACATCGACGCGGAGGTGATAGACTTGCGGACCTTGCGCCCGCTCGATGACGCAACCATCATGGCATCTGTGAAAAAGACACGCCGGGCTGTAATCATCGATGAGGGGTGGCGCAGCGGCAGCTTGGCAGCTGAGATCTGCACGCGCATCGTTGAGCAGGCGTTTTGGGACCTGGATGGGCCGGCCGCCCGGGTGTGCAGCGAGGAAGTTCCAATTCCATACGCCCGGCATCTTGAAATTGCGGCGATCCCGCAAGTGCCCAAGATCGTTACCGCGGCCAAAGCCGCCCTTGGGCGGACATAGGGGCGCGCCGTGGCTGAATTCCGTATGCCCTCGCTCGGCGCCGATATGGAGGCGGGCACCCTCGTCGAGTGGCTGGTCAAACCGGGCGACAAGGTCAAGCGTGGCGACATCGTCGCCGTTGTCGAGACGCAAAAAGGCGCGATCGAGATAGAAATTTACCAGCCGGGCCAGGTTGAAGAAATTCTGGTCGTTCCAGACAGCAAGGTGCCGGTGGGGACTCCGCTGGCACGGATCCGAAGCGAAGGGGAAGCTGCGGCGGCACAGGCTGCCCCCATTGCACCTGCGGTTACAACTGCAGCGGTCCCAGAAGGCGCTCCGCCGGCAGCGCAACGGCCAGTCCCCGCGATGCCTGAGGGGCGGCCAGCCGGGAGGCAAGCTTCGCCTGCTGCACGGCGCCTTGCACAAATGCACAGGCTGGATCTTTCCGCGATCAGGGGCAGCGGCCCCGGGGGCGCGATTGTCATTGCTGATGTCGAGCGGAGCCTCGGCGGACCTCCTGTGCAAGCCGAAAAGAAGCGGGCGATCGGGCTCGATCTCGATGCCATGCGCACCGCGATTGCCGCGGCCATGGCGCGCTCAAAACGCGAGATTCCTCACTATTATTTGCAGCATCAGGTTGACGTCACGCCATGCGAGGAATGGCTGGAAAAAGCTAATGCGGTGCGCCCGCCCAGCGAACGTCTCTTGATGGGTGCGCTCGCAATCAAATCGGTGGCGCTCGCCGCGCGGCGTTTCCCAGCCTTTAATGGTTTCTATCAAGGCGGGCGTTACGAGCCGTCAACGGCGGTACATACAGGAGTGGCGATTGCCATTCGCGGAGGCGGATTGGCAGCGCCAGCATTGCGGGACGCCGAGCGGCTTTCTCTTGACGAACTCATGTCGCGGTTGCGCGACCTCGTTCAACGCGCGCGTGGGGGCCGGCTCCGCAGCTCAGAAATCGCCGATTCAACAATCACGGTTTCAAGCCTCGGGGAGCGCGGGGTCGAAGCCCTGTACGGTATCATCTATCCGCCACAGGTGGCGCTTGTGGGATTGGGCAAGGCCGTGCGGCGGCCTTGGGTAGTCGATGGCGCCATTGTGCCGCGGTCCATTGTAACGATCACGCTCTCGGCGGACCATCGGGTGAGCGACGGTCATGCGGGCGCGCTGTTCCTCGCCGGGATCGGCAGGCTACTTCAGGAGCCGGACAAACTATGAACGAGGACGAAATCCGTAACATCTTACAAGAGGAACTCGGGAACATCGCGCCCGAAATGGACCTTCAGAAATTGGATCCATCGGCAGACCTTCGGGAGGCGCTCGATATCGATTCGATCGATTTTCTCAACTTTGTCACCGCTCTTCATCATCGTCTCGGGATCGACGTTCCGGAACTAGATTACCCCAAGCTCTTTACTCTCGATGGTGCGGTGAACTATCTCGCCTCAAGGCTGAAACGGGCCAACGGTTGATTTTAGGCCCTAAGGCACATGCTATATTCGCGATGCGGCACGACCCGTCTCGAACTCCTTCTCAGCGGGGCAGGGTTGCTACTGCCACATTACCTTTCCGGTGTTCGATCCTGCCGCGATGGGCGCCGTGGCGGGTTTTGATGCATCCGCCACCCAGGCCGGGATTGGGGTTTCCGCACCCACTCACCATATTGAGGGCATGGCAAGAGAACATCCGCATACCGGCGCCGCCTATAGGGTCGTTCCCCAAAAGGACTTGACCTACGCAGTGGAAGTTACCGTACCCGGAAGCTACCCCGCGATGGTGACGAGCTTTGCTACGGAGCAAACCGCCGAAGCATGGATTACAGATTACAAACGCCGGGTGGCGGAGAACGTCCCCCGTAATTTCATGCGCGGAAGAGGCTCGAGGACCTGAACCGATCCTCCGGCACGTTTCAAGGCCGCTCCAATGCTTCCGAACGTCACTTCTGCGAGGCGGATTCACGATATGCCGGGAAGCCGCAGCGGACCATTTCGATGAGCACCCGCCCTGGACCCTCCGGTTCCGATCTGCGCGGCGTGAGCCGGCTTGCCTTCGACGCCATTTCGGGTCTGATCGGGATGGTCGAAACGATGCACGGCAACATCGGCCACTGGGGCCTGTTCGCTCCTCGCTCAGGAAAAAAAACGAGCGGCATCACAAGACTGGTCTATCGCAGCGTCCGGGGCGTAACCCATTTGGCGGGCGCGAGCGTCGATGCGGCTCTCGCGCAGCTAGATCCGATCCTTGCTGCCGGGGATTCCACGCCCGGCCGCGAGGCGGCACGCGCCGCCTTAAACGGCGTTTTGGGGGATCACCTTGCCGCGACCGCCAATCCGCTGGCGATACCCATGCGCCTGCGCCGCAACGGCCAGCCTTTGCAACTGGACAAAGAAAGCCTCGCGGCGGCTCTCACCCCGCTCAGCAGCCGGCTGGCTGTGCTGGTGCATGGCCTGTGTTTAAGCGACAGGCAATGGCATCGGGACGGCCACGATCACGGCGCCGCGCTCGCGGGCGATTTGGGGTACACCACGGTTTATCTGCACTACAACACCGGGCTGCATATTTCCGTCAATGGGCGCGCGTTTGCCGATTTGCTGCAGGCGCTTGCCGCCGGGTGGCCCCTCCCGCTGGAGGAGCTGGTCGTCATCGGGCACAGCATGGGCGGGCTCGTGGCCAGGAGCGCGTGCCATTACGGCACTGCGGCAGGACATGATTGGCCGCGGCGTCTACGCAAGCTCATTTTCCTTGGCACGCCGCACCACGGCGCTCCGATGGAGCGCGGCGGCCAATGGTTGCATCTTGCACTCGAAAAGAGCCGGTACACGGCGGCCTTTACGCATCTCGGCAGGATTCGGAGCGCGGGCATCACCGATCTTCGTTATGGCGCTCTGCTCGACGGCGATTGGCAGGATAGGGACCGTTTCGAGCATGGGGGCGATACAAGGCAGGCCGTCCCGCTTCCGGATGGCGTTCAGTGCTTTGCGATTGCGGCGTCCATTGGGAGCGAGGCCAGGGACCTGCGCGGCCGGCTTCTGGGCGACGGCCTTGTGCCGCTCAGGAGCGCGCTCGGGCAGCATGAGGAGCCCCATCGTGCCTTGCCCATCCCTGAGGGTCAGCAATGGATCGGCCGCGCCATGAACCACTTCGACCTGCTTAGCCGGCGGGATGTCTATGAGCGGGTGAGGCTTTGGCTCGGACCGGCGGACCAGCATAGAGGCGGACCAGCATAGAGAAGATTCAGCCAGCGCCGGCCCGGCAGCAGTCAATCCCCAATAGCAGTGCTATGCATTAAGCAGAGTGCCGGACTTCCGGCAGGGTCAGGCCGGCAATTTCATGCGGGACTGCAACGAGCCGTCTAAACTCTCAGCTGCGGAAACGCTCGAAATGTGGCGGTTTGGTCAAAGGGGTAGAGGCGAGATGTGGCGCGGCGGCTGTAGGCTGGACCTCGCAGAGGACTTTCACCTCCAAGTCAGCGGCCGGATAGCACTCCGGCCACATCGCGCCAGTTGCGGCGCTAAGCGCTATGCCTGGCGCGCAAAAAAAACGGCGCCGAAGCGCCGCCCTTGGGGAACTTGCGCTGCCGGGAGTCTATTTCAGAGGCTCGTAGGGACCACCGCGCGCAGATTCAGATGCATCGGAAACCAGAGTTTCTTGCCAGTCTTGTTCTAAGCGCGGGGCGGCCGGCGCCTCTCGTGGAACCATGCGCGGTACTCCGTCATCTTCGCACGCTGCGCCGGCGGCGCATGCCGCTTACACGTCGACGCCTCTTCGCTCCTGTCTGGCGCGCCCCAGCGCAGCTCGACACAGTCGTTCAAATTGTACGCCATCTCGAGATCCGCCGCGCGGCTCGCCACGTCTTTGAGCGTGAGCGTCCACGCCGAGCCATCGCTGCGCGTATACGAAAACTTGCGCGTCGAAAGCTCAGAGGCGAGCACGCTCACTAATTCGGCCTTCACATCCGCGACACTCTTCTCCTTCGGCATCGCGTAGCGCTCGGGCCGCCGCGCGATGCGATCCGGAAACCCGCGCAGCACATCGATCGCGATCAATAGACGTAAATCGCGCGACGGCGTCGCGAAATCTTCCCACGCGCCGGCCGCTTCGAAGATCGACGGGCCGTCCGGCATGTCCGCGTCGCCGTGCCCGCTGTTCTGGAACTTCCGGCCGTTTTCGACCGATGTTACGCGCGCCTTCACTTGCTCTTCGAGCGCAGTGATCACCTCCATCATCGCGCGCAAGGGATCCAGCGGCTCCGGCGACATCACGTCATCCATCTGGTCGTAGAACTCTTCGACGCTAAGCCGCGCCTGTCCGAGCGAAAAATCGCCATATTGCGGGTTCTTCGCGATCTCGGCGTTGGTCAGCCGCCGCAAGCTGCCGTTTTTGTCCTGCACGATGGGGCGGAAGTGCTTGAAACCGGGGCCGCCCAGCGCAGGATTCTGCGCGAACAGGAAATTGCCGCGCCAAAAGCGCTTGCGCGCGACGGTCCCGTCGGGCTGGCCGTCCACGGCAAAGAACACGCCCGCCGCCCCTTCGGTTTGCGGTATGCGCTTGGCGAGCATCAAAACATGCCCGTAGGGGTCAGCATAGACGGTTCCGGGCCGCAGCGTATCTTGGCTCAGGGGGACTGGATAGTGATCGTTGTTTTCGTCGTTCGCCGCGGTTCGCGCGGACCCGGAATGAACGGCGTCGGCGAGGATCGGTAGATAATGGGCAAACGATGCGGTAAGTCCCAGGTGCTTCGGCCAGCCTGCGCTCACCCGGTGCAGGGCCGGCCGTGGCGGCTGCGCCACCGGCTGGCCGAACAAGTCCAAGAGCGGCCGGGACTCGGCTCTTTGTTCCGGCTTTTGTTCGGGCGGGGCGGCAGGCGGCTCGGGGTTCTGGATGTTCCACCACTCGTGGCATCTAGGCGGCTGGCCGCCGCCGCCGCGGTTGCACTTCGAGTACCCGAACGGCAGCCCCATCTTGAAGGCGAAATAGGCGCGCAGGAAGTAGGGAAGGTCGGCGCAGTCGGGTTTGATGACGGTGCCCATCTGGTCTTCGCGGAGACCCAAATGGTTGAACAGGACATTGCGCGACCGGTCGCGCAAAACTTCATGCAACGCAGGCCAGGATGGCGCTGCATCGAGCGGCGCATCGAAGAGCTTCTCGATCCATGCAGAAAACAAGTTCTCCGTCGCGCGATTCCACACATTGCGTAAGGGCCAGACGCTTCCATCGGTTGCCTGCGGTCGCGGAGGCTCGTGGCCGGCCACGGCGATTTCGCGCGTGATTGTGCCGCACTCGGCCGGCGCGCCGTCGCGCGCGAGCTTCGCGTGCCACGTCCCCGCGGCAGGAGAGACGGCCTCGGCGTACCAGAAATAGGGCGGGCCACCGTGCCGCTCTCGCGATTTGGCCGCGACGCTTCCATCGGGTGCGATCAGCAAAAGCTCGCCCTCGAGCGGCTTCTCCGCGGCGAAGATGACGCGCAAAGGGACGCCCTTCCACGGCGCGGCCGGCGAGGGTAACACCGCGATCCCGGCCGCGTCTTCGCAGATGCCTGATGGACCTTCGGCCCGGGAGTCCACCGCTGAGAAAAGGAAGACGAATAACGCACCTGCGATCAGCAACAATGCTGTCACAGCAGCAGTGAACTGGCGTGCAAGAAACAATTGAGCCCCCTTCCCCTGATTCGCAATTAGACAATATTGCGAAAGCTTTGACTGAATCGTGGCGAAATCCATCGTGACGCGAATTTGACGGTGATACTATCGGCCCCAGTCCTCTATCGTGCGTCCTCGATACAGCCGGGTTCGCGCAGCCGCTGCACTAAAGCCGCAGTCCGTTGGCGCGGCCAAGACCCCGATGGCCGGCAGTCTCCCGCTCCTGCTGCGCGGGTGCAGCGAGCGCCGGAACGGCAAACGTATCGGCCATTAAGGCTGCATCCTTCAAACACCTTGCCGCGCGCCGGAGAAACGAAGTAACCGCTTGGCCTTATGCCACTCGAGCGCAGGCAGCGCAATGCACATGCGGCAGCTTCTACCGGCTGCATTAATGTGCCGTACGCCGCTTAGCGCGCTGAGGGCGGCGGCCGCCGCCGTCTATAAGGAGCATGGTGCCCGCCCGCGAGGGAAACTACTTGACTCCGTATGCAGCGTATTGTGCGACGAGATTTGGGTTCGCCGTTTTCGCCATGATGATATCGTCGGAACCGCCTGCAAAATCGCCGCGTTTTATTTTCGCAACACCTCTTCCATACGCGGCGCTTGCCAACCTCGGGCAAAGTTTGAGGGCAGCATCATAATCCGAGAACGCATGATCGAAATCTCCCAGCCTCAGATGCACAAGACCGCGGCTGTCGAAGGCGTTCGCGAATCTCGGGTTGAGTTTTATTGCGGTGTTGCACTGTTCAAGCGCCTTAGCCGGATCTCCGCCCGTCGTTATCGTCACCCAGCATAAGCCGTTCCACGCCCCAGCATTCTTCGGCTGTTCTTTCGTCAGCTCCTCGTACGCCTCGATCTGCATGCCTTTTTGAAGTTGAGCGATGATGGGCGCGCCAGCAGAGAGAATTTTGACATTGGTAGCGGTGTATTTTTTGTAAGGATCGGATTGCAGAAAAGCCGCCAGCTGCTTCATATCCTCAATGGACAGCTCGCTTGCGAAGGCGTCTAACTGAATCGTCTCCATATCTGCGAGGAACTTTTTCATGGCCGGAGAGTCCGGCGAGAGAGCATTCGGCAGGAAAGTGCCCATAAATTTCGCTGTCGCAGGATCGGTGCTGGAAAATTGCGCCTGCAACATCTTCGACATAGCTTCCGAGACTTGCCTCATTTGGCCAGCTCGATCTTGAGCAGCGATAAGCTGATGAGCTGCCGCAATCGCTTCTGCATTAGGAGAGCTATCTTGAGCGTTGGCGCGAGAGGCCAAAGCAATCAGCACCAGCGCCGCACCAGTTAGGGCCTTTTTTATCCGTACCATATTTGCGATCTCCTCACTCCGGCGTATCTCGCTTTGCAAAAGTTTCCGGACACGGGCGCGGTTGCAGTCGAGCTAGGGACGTTTTTCATTGACCGGCTGGTTTATTCTAGGCCGGCTTAACGTTTGTGTCTTGAGGAAAGGACCCGGTTCGAATCGCCGGTTGTTTCACGCTTGCGCGATCACGCGCGGCGCCCGCCGCGGCTGCGGTTGAAAGTACCGGCAAGCTGGCCAATTAACGAAATGCGTACGGTTTTTTGCCCAAGCGCAACAATTAGCGTTAAATTTAACGAAACCTTTTTGACAGCTGCAACGCTCCTTCATGATCTTCGCGCCCGCTTCCGTCCGCCCGATAGTTTGGCTGGCCATTCTCATGGCCTTGCTGGCCGCGGTCTTTCCGCGAAATGCCATGGGCGCCGATAAAGGCCTGCCCAATGTTTGCTGGAGATGGCCTCAGAACCAGCTTATCGTCGATGGCGGGCTGCAATCCCGGCACTTTATGTTGGAAGCCAGGGGCGAGGCCCAGGCAATGCCTCCGAGCGTTGGGGCCGGCGCGCGCAAAATCTATCATAGAACCTTTGGTCTTTCGCTCGACGTCGCAGAGCCGATTGCACTCTTCAAGACCCGTTCGGCAAAGACATGCGTCATCGCACGCGACAAGGAGAAAACCTTGCCCGTGAGGGTGCCGGTTTTCTTCGTGGGACGCTCTGGACAATCGCTCGACGACCTGCGAGCCGATGCGGAAAGGGCCGCGTTTGCGCCATCAGGCGCGCTCGGCGCTGGCAAGGACTTCGCAGAGGTCACGTTTTACTTGAGAAAGGGCGCATCGCGCTTCAGCGATATCCGTCCCTTTTTTGCCTGCGGGCTACCGGGCCTCATGCTCTGCGAAGGTTACTGCCCCAGCGATACGCTGACGCTGGCGGGGCAACTCGTCGATTGGGTTGTCAAGGGAGTAACTTGGGGGCAGCAAGCAAACGCAGGCCAAAGCGAAGAGGCGCCTCAGCTGCCTCCAGGGCCGCCGCCCGCACCGCGCGAAGCCGCCCCGCCGCTTCCTGCGCCACCACCGGCAGGGCACGAAGCCGCTCCGCCGCTTCCCGCATCGCCACCCGTGCGGCAGGAAACCGCCCCGCCGCCGCTAGCACATGAAGCAACACCGCCAGCAAATCAAGATGCCGCACCAGTTCAGCCACCCAATCCGGATTCCCTGCGCCTTCCAGCCCCGGTGCCTCCCGCACCTCCGCCGCCACAGCGCGAGACAGAGCCAACTCCTCCGCCCGCGTCACGTCCTACGCGGCAAATCGTCCTCGCATTTGAGCGCAAGGACGGCTCGGCGATTAACGCTGCAGACGTTCTTGCAGCGGAAGGAAGCGCGAAGCTCGAGGGCGTCCCGCTGACTGCTTTGGCCGGCGGCCTTGCCGCAGAGCTGCCGGAGGACGCTTTTCCAGCGGCCAATAAGCTTGAAACGCTGCAGCGGGCGTTTCCGCATTACCTGATCTCGGCCGTAAAGATCGAAGAAAGCCGGACAGTCCTCACGGCCGAGCCGCTCTTCGTAGCCTTGGGGGACGTGACGATCAAAATCGTGGATGCCGCCCATGAGCCGGCCGGCGGCTGCGATCTCGCGCTCGATGTTCTGCCCAACCGGAAGCTTGGCCGCGGATGGGCGAAAGCAGCCGAAGCCGGGGGCGCGCGCCGGTTCAAGTTCAAGGCGGAGGCGGGAGGCTACATAGCGGACTTGCCGGCCAATGTGAGCAAGAGCGAGCTGCTGATCGCCACGGATGAGCCTGGCAACGCGGCGCGGTTCTTAAATGTTGCCGGTGCATGCGAATTGGAGGCAAAGCTGCTTGTGACAGCGGAGGAACTGCGCAGTGGCACGATTTTGAGGTCGCTGCGCGAAACTGGGCCAATTCTCTTCGCGCTTTTGTCCACGGATAGCGATTTCTCCGAAACTGCCGGCATAGCGGAGGCTGAGGGATTTTGGTCCAACGCCCTCGATCTTGCAGGTGCAGTTTCGGAAGGCCCCTGGGAAAGAAAGCTTCTTGCCCGCGCCCAATCGCCCGGTGCGAGCATAGAAACAGGCCTTCTACAGATTTTACAAGGCGCAGATAAGCTTGCTCAGGGAGAGGCCCGCGCTCCGATCTTCAGGGAATTGTTGGAGGGGTCGCGCCCGAAGCCTGGGCTTCCTGCTATTACCGGATCGAAGCCCATTAAGCGGTTTGAGTTGGACCTAGCTATGGAGCCAATAAGGCAGGATGCGGGTATTGTACCGCGCGACAGCGAACGGCGAGAGGCCCTTTTACTGATAACGGGCGGCATAGACTCCTACGGCAGCTATTTCTGCCGTTATCCAATGCGCCGCTATACGGCTCCTTGGGCGCGTCCGCAATGGGTGAAGCGAGCGCGTAAGGTATTGGTGCTGGAAGTTTGGAGCGAAGCCGAAGCACAAACCCTGCAAAGAAACTCGCGTGCGAAGCCTGCGGAGGGCGCCCCAAATGGTATCTATTCTTGCAATATTCCCAGCGCTGGCGGCGCCGGGATCGCGCTTTACGGCGTGGTGCCCGCAGCACTCGCAGAAGGCGCGAGGACTGGCGTATTTGCCTATTTGACGGAGCGGGCGAATAGCTATCTAAAGCCCTGATTTCGGCAACATCGGCGCATAGAAAAACGGGTGAGGCCTGCAAAGCTCTTGGCGAACCCGCTTCGGATCTGTACAGCTTTCGTTCATCCGGCAAAGCTTAATGGTAACTTCGTGCCGCGCGAGTGGCTTTGTTAAGTTTCCGCTTGCTTGCAGCGGCAGACACGCCCCAGAGCTGGTTCTTTGCCCCGGCACCCCGCTTTGCCGGAGTTAATCAAAGGCTGACTTACGAACCTCGCACGGCAGAATGATACAACACCCGATATTTTTCGATCCCAAAAACCGCCGTGCCGCGCACGTTTCCCGCGTCGCTTGGACGCTCGCCATTATGAGCACGGTTGCGGGCATCGTCTTTCTATCGAGCCTCTTTATATTCCGAACCTTCCCGGAAACGCTCAAGACAGCGCCTGCGCAACGGTATTCAATATTGAACGACGTCGCAAAAATTCAGCACTTGCTGCCTACAGTCCGGAACCTCGCCAGAAAGGCTCAGTCGGAGAAAAAGAAGTTCCCGCCCTCCATGCATCCGCTCGCGATGGCCGCTGCGAGAGCGAAGGGTGTAAAAGCGTCCGTCGAGCGGCGGGAGAAGCCGCTCACAGTAGGGTTCTACGCGAACTGGGACGACGGCAGCTTTGCGTCGCTCCGAAATAACGTTCAGCACCTCGACTGGGTGGTCGCGAGCTGGCTTTACCTCCTGGGAGATTCCATGGAGCTGAAGGTTACGCTGGACGATAAGGCGCTTGAGTTGATCCGGCGGGAAAAGCCCTCGGCTGCCATTCTCGTCATGATCCAAAACTCTTCGGCCTATCAGTGGAACGGAACCGGTCTTGCGCGCCTCCTATCCGATCCGGCGAAGAGACGCGAACGCATCGAGGGCATAGTTAAATTTATTGAAACCAATAACCTACAAGGCGTCACGGTCGACTTCGAGCAATTCCCCGACACCGCCCATAAAGACGTGCTCGCCTTCCTGACCGAACTCACCGCTGCTTTCAAGCCCAGAGGCTGGCTGGTTACGATTGCGGCGCCGTTTGACGACCCAGCCTGGAACTACAAGGCCTACGCGAAACACTGCGATTTTCTGATGCTCATGGGATATGACGAGCACTGGTCGTCGGGAGACCCGGGACCGGTTGGGTCGCAATCCTGGTTTTCAACCCGCCTCGCAGCACGAATGCGCGATCTCGACCCAGCCCACACGATCGTGGCGGTCGGCAATTACGGGTACGATTGGACGGAAGGCGGAGAGCAGGCAGACGACATCACTTTCCAGGAGGTCATGCTGACCGCCCGGGACGCGAAAACAACAATCGAATTCGATCCGGAAACGCTCAATCCCCGCTTTTCATACGGTGAGGGCGGCAAGACGCACAGGGTTTGGTTCCTGGACGCAGCGACGGCTTACAATCACCTGCGGGCGGCCGACAAGTACCGGCCGGCGGGCTACGCTCTATGGCGTCTTGGAGCTGAAGATCCCTCTATCTGGTCTGTCCTTCCGCGCAGCTATAATGCACCGCCGCCTGCCTCGCTTGCCATGATCACGCCGACAAGCGACGTGAACTTCATCGGCCGCGGCGAACTGTTGCAGATCGCCGCAGAGCCGTCGCCGGGCGCCCGCGAGTTCAAGGTCGACGATGCAAACGCAACGGTTGTGGGCGAAACCTACACGAAAATGCCTGCTTCGTTCGTCATCCGCCGGGGAGGAGAAGTACCAGGAAAGCTCGCGCTCACTTTCGACGATGGCCCAAGTGCCGAATGGACGCCGAAAATCCTCGATATCTTGAAGGCAAAGGGCGTTCACGCAACCTTCTTTATTATCGGGGAGAACGGAGCCGCCAATCCGAGGCTCGTTCAGCGCGTCCTGGCCGAGGGGCACGACCTTGGCAATCACACGTTCACCCACCCAAATTTGGGCGAAACCCCGGACAGCGTGGCAGGCATCGAATTGAACGCAACGCAACGTCTCATCGAGGCGCTCACCGGGCGTTCGACCAGGCTTTTCCGGCCGCCTTATTTCGGAGATGCGGAACCCTCGACGGCCCAGGAGATCGCACCGATGGAGGTTGCCGAGCGGCTCGGTTATCTGACGGTGGGGCTCAAGGTCGACCCAGACGATTGGCAGGCAAAAGTTACCCCCGATGAGATCGTCAAGACGGTTATCGCGGAGGCAACGAACCCGGACCCCGAGAAGCGCGGGCAGGTCATTCTATTGCACGACGGCGGGGGCGAGCGCTGGCGGACGGTCGAAGCGCTGCCAAGGATCATCGACACTATGCGGGACAGGGGATTCGAGTTCGTCAGGGTTTCCGAGCTTGCCAAGTGGACGAGGGACCAGGCGATGCCGCCAGTTCCTTCCGACGAGGCGAGCCCAGTGGTGAACCGGTACGTGTTTTTAACCCTGAGTTGGATGCAGGAGACTCTCACCTCGATGTTTTTGCTGGCGATCGGACTCGGCGTCGGCAGACTCCTGGTTTTGTGCGGGCTGGCTTTGATTGGCAGTATACGCGAGAAGAAGCGGCAGACGCCCCCGGAGGCCGGAGGCCTGTCCGTCTCGGTTCTCATTCCCGCCTTCAACGAAGCGAAGGTTATCGGCGCGTCTATCCTCCGGATTCTGGCAAGCACGCACCAAAACCTTCATGTCGTCGTTATCGACGACGGGTCGTCCGACGGCACCTCGGATGTTGTGCGCAGCTGCTTTTCCGGCGATCCCCGGGTGACGCTCCTAACGGCCCGGAACGGCGGCAAAGCTAGAGCCGTCAACCTCGGCCTCGCGCGAGCGGAGGGCGACATCGTCGTGGTGCTCGATGCGGATACCCAGTTCGAGCCCTCGACCATATCGCGCTTGGTGCGCTGGTTTTCGGATCCCAAAATCGGCGCTGTCGCAGGGAATGCAAAAGTCGGCAACCGGATCAATATGCTGACACGCTGGCAGGCGCTCGAATACATATCGGCGCAGAACCTCGAGCGCCGCGCGCTGGCGGTTCTCGGTTGCATAACTGTCGTTCCGGGCGCCGTTGGAGCATGGCGCCGGGACTCTATCCTGAAGCTTGGCGGCTTCCCCGGCGACACGCTGGCCGAGGATCAGGATTTGACCATTATGATCCAGCGCGCGGGCGAGAAAATCGTCTTCGACCCCTCCGCTGTGGCCTGGACCGAGGCGCCGGATACGATAGCAGGCCTTGCCAAGCAGCGCTTCCGCTGGGCGTTCGGCACGCTGCAATGCATGTGGAAGCACCGGCGTGCGAACCTCAACCCTCGTTACGGCGCACTCGGCCTCATCGCGCTTCCGCAAGTCTGGCTGTTTCAGATCGCGCTCGCGCTCGTGTCCCCGCTCGTCGACCTCGCGCTCATCGTGCAGATCGTAAGGTCGTTCACCGACTACCTCCAGCACGGCGAGCAATACAATTCCGCCAATCTCATGGTGACGGCAACCTACTATGCCGCCTTCATGGCTGTCGATCTGATTGCAGCGGGAATCGCATTCTTCCTGGAAAAGAAGGAAGACCGCTCGCTCTTGTGGTGGCTGGTTTTGCAGCGCTTCGGCTACCGGCAGATCATGTACTACGTCGTGGCAAAATCCGTCTTGAAAGCCTTGCAGGGCCGCCTCGTCGGCTGGGGGAAGCTGGAGCGGAAGGCGACGGTCACGACGGGGGGGCTTTAGGCCGCGCCCGCCCGGGCACTAGAGCCCATCCGCTTTTGATGGGATCAAAAGCGGACTCTAAGCTTTTGTTTTGTCGTGCGTCTTTATGGGAAAACCGCTTCACACTTTTCCGGACGCACTCTAGCGCGTGACGATTTCCTTCCAGGGGCCGCCGGGTACGCCAGCTTCATCTACGAAGCGCCATTCCGTGTGAGCGCTGTCCTCTATCCCGAGGAACTGGGCGGCCGCCGGCGAAATATCGAGGCCGGCCTTTAGGCCATACTTGTTCTTGGGCTTTTTGGCATCGCCGAACACCCAGTCGAAATCGTTCTCCTCGTACGGGCCGACATCTTGCCATTGGGCGTAGCACGATTTGCCCTTATAGCGCACCTCGACCCACCGGTTTCTCGTCAGCGGTTCATTCGCCGTTCCGAAGCCTGGAATCTGTTTCGCGATCTCCTTGAGGTTACCTTCGTGATCTACCTCGGCGAAGGGCAGGGCGACATAGAAGGGATTTTGCCTCGGCGTGAAGCCGGCTGGAAGATAGCCGTTCCGGTCCGATGGAGTATCCACCCCACCAAAATTCTTCATCCAGCGGGCGTCCCAATAGCTTCCGTGATTATCGATAAACCCATTCTCCGCTGTTGCATCCTCTCCAACCCAAAATACTGTGGCGACCGTCTTCTTGAAATTGCTCATGGGATTCGAGCTTTCCGGTATATAGTTTATTTTGCTGACAACGTTACCACGAGAGTTCTGCGCCTGACCTATTTGTGTCGAATAGCATGTTACTGTAGCCAATAGAATGGCTATTGTACGCTTGCACGATCTAACTGCCATGAAGGTTCCTTAAGATGGCCGCCCAACGAATCCCCTTTTGGGTTCGCTAGAGCGCTGGCCGCTTCGGCTAACCAATGAAACGGATAGTTCCGTAATATTGGCGCGACGGGACTTGCGGCGCGTAATACAAAGAGAGGACGCCGCTGTCGCCGCCATTTTCAGGTGGATGTTAGCGCGGAATTTGTCGATATTACGAACTTGGCGTTTTCTTCTTGAGCGGCGAGGTTTGTGCCGGAAGCGATAAACGGCGCTACGGGGCGGGCGGTTCAGCGGCTCCGCCCCAAATGTATGCCGCACTACTCCTTGAAGCCATAATCCGGGAGGCCTTCGCCATTACCATAATATTTGTAGGGCAGGAACGTGCCGTTCATTGTGAGCTTCACCCGGCCGGCGCTCGGGTGTGTTTGCAGGTTGGCTTTTTGTTATGTTTTGGAAAGCCAGGCTTCTCCCGCAATGACATCGAAGTACGGCCGGACCTCGAAAAGCGTGTAGTCCAGCACGCCTGCGCCCACGGCCGGGTCGCTCTCCAGGACCGTCTTGGCATCTAACCGGCTTGGCGCTTCCAAAAGGACGATGCCGCCATCTCCGGTGCGGAAGGGGCCTCCGAACAGAACGGTGCCCTCTTCGTATCTTCGCCGCATCGCCTGTAAATGCGCCAGCATCACGGAGCGGTCCTGGCCCTCCACGCTTTCGCCATCGATCCAGGCACGGCCTGCATTCAATATTGCGACGAATCTCATGGCGCTGCTCCGGAGACAAAAGCAGACAAGATGAAAAAGAGGGCGCCGTAAAGCGCCCCCTCATCTAGCCCATCGATGGCTCGCCCGGAGGCGTATTGCGGCGCTCCGCCATGAACTGATCGAATTCGGCCTTGTCCTTTGCGCGGCGCAGCCGGTCGAGGAACCCGGAGAATTGCTTTTGCTCGTCCTCGAGGCGCTTCAAGGTCTCGGTACGGTAATCGTCGAAGGCAGTATTTCCGCTGCTGCGTGTAGCGCCGTAGCCGCCGCAGCGCATCGCGCGCCATTCATCGCGCATCTCGCGCCAACGCTCGCGGCGCTCGTGCCAGCTCATGTGTCCGTGATATCCGCATCCCATGCGTCCACTCCATAGTAAGAAAGCCAAAGCGGCCAAGCCGATCGGCCACCAGATTATGAACGAGACGATCATCAGGGCGATCCAAGCGGGCTTACCGATGCCGTCGAGTCTTGCAGCTAAGTGCATAGCGTAACCTCGATGTAAATGTAAGTTACATTAACATAGTTGGCGCATCGAAAAGGCGCTGTCAAGGCCAAACCTGCCTTCAGCTCGCGTGCGATGGGCTCCGATGTCTCGCCGCGCAAGTTGATATCGAGCACCGCGCCATCGCAGCGGCCAGATGAAATCAGCGCGAGCGCTTTAACCACGAACGGCGCCGGGCCAATCACTTCAAAACCTGCTGTCTCCAGAGCGTGAGCGAGAGCGAGGGCTATAATCGCCACATCCCCCACGACCAAGATGCGCTGCTTCCCGGTTTCGCTCTTCATGGGGCTGTCATCCTGAAATGCGATGCCTCGTCGCCTCTTGGCGGCATCCTGGCCGTCTCGCACTCGAGCCGCCAGCGAAGCCCCGCTGGCGCATAGTCGAGCGCGGCCTCCGCATCCAGTTTAATCCGGGGCATGGCGTACACAACAATCGAACCGGCGCGTCACCTGGAGACGTAATATACGATTTGAGCCATTTTCGGGAAAGCGATTGCATCATGCAAGCCGCAACTTTGCCCGTAGCGGCGAACGGAGCTATGGCCGCTATGAGTTGGGAAAAAAAGGAGCAGGATGTGCGCACCGTGCGCGTGGTCATTAAGGGGCGGGTGCAAGGCGTCGCCTATCGCGGCTGGACCGGACGGACGGCAAAAGCCCTTGGCCTTCATGGATGGGTTCGCAACAGGCGCGATGGCACGGTCGAGGCGCTGTTCTCAGGTGCTGCCGGCCAGGTGGAGGAGATGCTAGCGCGGTGCCGGAAGGGGCCGCCCGCGGCGATGGTTGCAGAAGTAACTATTATCGGGGAGGGAGGCTTGGCGCCCTCGGGCTTCGAGGTTCTGCCCACAGCGTGAATGCGGCGCAACCTTGACCGCGCAACATTCTTGTCAACACGTCGCGCAAGGATGTAAACTACATGCATGACGGGTGCCGGAGCCTACCGCTTCTGGGGCGTTGCAGTTGCGCCCAAGAAGAGAAGGTAGAGGCCATGCAAGAGTCCGAAGTCCACGTTTACGCGCGCCAGCTATGGAAAGCGCGCGGCCAAAAGGCCATCGCCGAGGCCGCTCACAAGGCCACCGAGTTCGAGAAGAAGCGCGACGCCGATCAGGCGCGGCATTGGAGACGCATCGAAGCGATTCTCATGCAGATGCGCGGACCGCGTCAAAGCTGAGACGCTGCTGCCGCTCTCTCTCAACTCAGTACGCGTTAAGGTTGTGTAGACTTGGCGGTGTTACGCTACAGACATTGACGAATTGACGAACTCTGTGAAAACGGCAGCGCCCATGGTAACAAAGTACGATGTCTGTGGAGACCTCGATGCAGAATATGGCGGTGTGGCGCGACAATCTGGGTGAGAACGGCGCGTCAATCAGGATGAGAAGAGGCGGCCGGATACGGTGATGATTGTCGCTTGCCGCGATCCTGGCAAGGACTTTGATTG
>Ga0074046_10000889_pt1 | contig 27696 bp, 22 predicted proteins | sample BogForMeECP23OM3_FD_94441 | JGI IMG/M metagenome (GOLD analysis project Ga0074046, IMG submission 94441) | Bog forest soil microbial communities from Calvert Island, British Columbia, Canada - Bog Forest MetaG ECP23OM3 | ecosystem: Environmental > Terrestrial > Soil > Wetlands ...
GTTCATGGGCATGGGCGAGCCTTTCTTGAACTACGACAACTTCATGAAGTCGGTGCGGTTGCTGGTGGAAGGCGTGGGGATTCCCGAATCACGGATGACCGTGTCCACGGCGGGGATTGTGCCGCGGATCCGCGATTTCGGGCAGGAGCCGGTGCGGCCGAAGCTGGCGATTTCGCTGAATGGATCGAACGACGCGTTGCGCAGCGAAGTGATGCCGCTGAACCGGAAGTGGAATCTGGCGGAACTGATGAAGGCGGCGCGGGAGTTTCCGCTGCGGACGCGGGAGAAGATGACGTTTGAGTATGTGCTGATCGCGGGCGTGAACGATGCTCCGGAGCAGGCGCGGGAGGTGGTGGAGTTGGTGCGGGGGATGCGGGCAAGAATCAATCTGATTGCGCTGAATCCCGGGACAGAGTTGCCCTACCGGACCCCGGAGCAGGAGCGGGTGGTGGCGTTCCGGCAGATATTGGTGGATGCGGGAATTCCGGCGTTCGTGCGGCGTCCTCGGGGGCGCGACATTTTTGCCGCGTGCGGGCAACTGAAGAGGACGGTGGAAGTGGCGCCCGTCAAACCAATATTCTCATCCTGAGCGAAGCGAAGGATCTGCTGTCTCGTGCGCGCAGAAAAAGCAGGTCCTTCGCTTCGCTCAGGATGACAATTCAGACTCTACGCAATGCTACGAACTGCCGCGGGCCACGGCCCGACCGCTCACGGTGGGCAAGGAGCCGGTGACGGCATTTGCCAGGATCCGCAGCTCCATTCGAAAAGCGGGGTGACCGGGAGTGGAAGGCTGCAAAAGACGGCCGCCATGTTCTTCAACAATGCGGCGACAGGCGCTCAACGAAAGGGAAGCCGGTTTGTCCCCGCCTTCGGAGTTCAGCACCGATTGGAACGAGAGTGGCTGCGAAGCCGGATCGCCAGGATCGTAAGACAAAAAATCGACCAGCACGAAGTTGCCTTCGCTGTGCGTACGAACGAACAGGGTGGATGGTGTTTCCCGATTCAGTTGGGCGCCGATCTGTCCCGCAAGGTGCAGGCAAACGTGCAGAATCTGGTTGGAGTCGGCAAGCACGAGTGGAAGGGCAGGAGCGAGATCGAGGCGCATCGAACTGGCTCCCGCTTCCAGTTGGGGAGCAAGCAGGCGCATGGCGGTCTGCAGCACGGAGTTGACGTCGACAGAGGCCAAGTTGGCCGGAGCTTGGCGGGCAAAAGTGAGCAGGCTTGCCACCAGCGAGGTGGTGCGGCGGACCTGCTCACCGATCAACTCGGCTTGGTGTTGTTCCTGTGGGGGCAGGGTAGACACGCTCAGCAGGTCGGAGTATCCCAGCATGGCCGTGAGCGGGTTATTGAGTTCGTGAGCGGCTCCACCCACTAACTGGCCGAGCGAGGCCAATTTCTCGGATTGGATAAGCTTTTCCTGCAAGGCCTTAAGGTCGCTCAACGAGCGTCGCGATCTTTCGAGAAACAGGGAGAGCTCCGCCCGGAGCAGACGTTGCCGCCAGAAAATCACGATGCCCATCACGACCATGGTTAAAAGACTCACGTTAATGCGGAAGGCTTTGACGGAAGGCGGAAGCTTGGGGTTCAGTTCGGCGTGCAGGGCAGCCCAGATAAGGCTGAAAAGAACCAGCATGCTGAGGCGTGTGATCCAGACGCCGAGCACGGGCCGTGATGGCTTGGAGTCGGAGAGATCGAGGCGCAGGGCGAGCAACGGAATCGCCGCCATCCAGGCCATGGAAACGACCAGCGGAATATCGTAGATGCTGCCACTGTAGTAAGTGTTACGCCCGATGGCCCAGTTGGCGACATAAGAACTGGAGGCATAGAGCGCGCTGGCGCCGAACAACTGTCCGTAAAGGCGTCGCCAGCCGCCGTGAGCGGTGTAGGCGAGAACAGCGAGGGCGACTACGAACGCGACGTTTTCGGTCACAAACGCGTTCTTTAAATTCGCGTCGTAAATCGCTTCATCGACCTGCACGGTTTGCCATGGGATGACGGTGTACACATAAACGAAAACCCACCAGATGAGCAGGAGGGCGAAGTCAAGCATGCGGATGCGCTCGTCCCGTTCCTCTTCCCGGCGATGAGGAAGCACCCCGAGAGCCGCGATCATGGGTACCAGATGCAGGAATAGAACGATATCTCCCAGGTAGGGGTCGGGCACCTCCTGACGCTTGATCACCTCAAAGTAAATCCACGACATTGCATCGTAAGTGAACCAGAGGAGGATACCCATGCCCATGAGTATCCAAAAGAGCCAGATATGGGAGGTGGGGCAACGCGAGCGCTCGGTATTGAGCAGGAAGGTGGCGGTGGCAACCAGCAAAAGCGCGCCTTGGATGAGGTCGTTGGTAGCGGTGAGGGCGTAGCCTCGTGGCATCAACACCGACGCCGCCATCTGGGCGAGAACGAGCGCGGTCAGTGCAGAAACCCAGAGTTTAGTGCGTGCGGCCACAGGCAAACTACTCCGAACTCCATTCTAGAGGTGGATATGGGATCAAGGGTGTTACTTCTGTAACCCCCCGCTACGAAAGATACAGGAGAAGTGAGGAATTGCGGAAGGGATAAGAAGCTCATGGAGTTTAGCTGAGATTGCCTTTAGAATTAAGCGTTTAACTGAAGTGGGCTGGCCGACGAGAGTCCCTTGTCCTGGATGATCCCTCGATACCGCGATCTATGGCGCTTCCGGGCGCCGCTCAGTGCGGGCGAAATCCGGCGCACCGAGCGCTGGCTGGCGACGGCACGCGTGGCGCTGACGATTGCCGCGATATTTACTCTCTTGTTGGAGCCGGTTCGCGGCCTTGCCTATTCCCGCTGGCTGTACTGGCTGCTGACCGTCTACTTCGTGCATGCGGTGGTGGTGATGTTGCTGGTCCGCTTCCGGCCGCAATCCACCAACGCTTTTCGTCTGGTCGTGCACGCTGTAGACATCCTCTGGCCGGTGCTGATTTCCTTGTTCGCGACGGCGCAGCGCGGGCCGTTCTTTCTCTTCTTTGTGTTTGTGATGGCGGCAGCGGCCTATCGCTGGGGGTTATGGGAGACGGTGGGCACGGCGGGTACTGCGGTGGCCCTGCTGTGGACTGAAGCGCTGGTGGTGCGAGCCGGACTGGAATCGGCGGCCGACCCGTGGCTGCGCGTGGCGCATTTGCCGCGCCTGGGTGTGAGCGTACGTGAACTGGATCCGCAGCAACTGTTCATGAGTTCGGTATATCTGATTGTGCTCGGATTGTTGCTGGGCTACATGTCGGAGAACCAGAAGAAAGTGCGGGCGGAGCGCGCCGTGATCATGCGCGTTCTCAGTTCGACGCGGGTGGAAGCGGGACTGACCGGGAGCATGCAGCAGATTCTTGGGGAGGTGACGAGTATCTACGGCGCGTGCCGCGTGCTGAGCGCCTCGCAAGAAACGAACAGTTACCGGGTATTTCTGGCCGAGGTAAGCCGGGGGGCCGAGGGCAGTGGCGCGCTGCGCTGGCGCGAAGCTTCGCCGGAAAGCGAAAAGGTGTATCTCTTCGACTCTCCCGCGGATGCGATTTACGCGTCGCGCAATGCCGGCGGTTTTTCCACGGTGCTGCTGGATACGGACGGCGTGCGGCTGCACGGCGCCAGTACAGGATTTCTGGATCAACTGGCGCGAATGGAAAAGTTTGACACGATGATTTCGGTGGCCCTGCTGTTCGGGAAAGAGTGGTCGGGACGCGTATTCCTGTTCGATCCCGAGATGATGGGGAACCCGGAAGAGGAACTGCGGTTTCTGCAGGAGTTCGCGCAACAGGTGGGGCCGGCGATCTACAACGTCTACCTGGTGCGGCGGCTGCGGGAGCGAGCGGGAGCGCTGGAGCGTGGGCGCTTCGCGCGCGAACTGCATGATGGAGCAATTCAATCGCTGATTGCGGTGGAAATGCAGTTGGACGTGCTGCGCCGCCAGTCGGGCACGCAGGCACCAGTGGTGAACGCGGAGTTGGGGCGGATCCAGAAGTTGCTGCGCGAAGAAGTTCTGAAGTTGCGCGAACTGATGCAGACCATGAAGTCGTTCGAGGTGAATGCCGACCGGCTCCTGGGTTTTATTTCCGACACGGTGGAGCGCTTCCGGCGCGAGACCGGAATCGCAGCCGAGTTTGTCTGCGAACTGGAGCGGGTGGACCTGGCGCAGAAGGCATGCCGCGAACTGGCGCGCATTGTGCAGGAGAGTCTGGTGAACGTCCGCAAGCACAGTGGCGCGCACCATGTGCTGGTGCGACTGGCGCAGCGGACGGGGCATCTGCAATTGACGGTGGAGGACGATGGCAAAGGGTTTTCATTTTCCGGAAGGCTGTCGGATGGCGAACTGGAAACGACCGGGAAAGGGCCGGCGGTGATCCGGGAAAGAGTTCGCCTGCTGGCGGGCGAACTCGCGATAGAATCGACTCCGGGACACGGGGCGCGGCTGGAAGTACGAATTCCGCCCGCGAGAAAGGCCGATCATGGATAGGCCAACGATGGATAGGCCAACAACGGATAAACGCATTCATCCCATACGCATTGTGATTGCTGACGATCACCCCATTTTCCGCGACGGACTGCGGCGCCTGCTGGAATCGGAAGGCGATATGAAGGTGGTAGGCGAAGCCTGCGACGGCAACGAGGCAGTCAAGCTTGCGCGCGAGATCAAGCCCGACATTCTTCTGCTTGATCTGGCTATGCCGCACCACACTGGCCTGGATGCGCTGCGCGACCTGAACACCAGCGCTGGCGGAGCGGCGGTACGCATCATTCTGCTCACGGCGGCGGTGGAAAAGAAGCAGGTGGTGGAAGCGTTGCAGTTGGGAGCGCGCGGCGTGGTGCTGAAGGATTCCGCCACCCAACTGTTGCTCAAGAGCATCCACGCGGTGATGGCCGGGGAGTACTGGGTGGGGCGGGACAGCGTTTCCAATCTGGTGCAGTACCTGCGCAACCTCATGCAGAGTACGCACGAGGAATCGAAACAGAAGACTTTCGGGCTGACGCCGCGGGAACTGGAGATTGTAGCGGCGGTGGTCGCGGGCTATGCCAACCGGGAAATCGCGGAGTACTTCAAAATCAGCGAGGATACGGTGAAGCACCACCTCAGCAACATTTTCGACAAACTGGGGGTTTCCACCCGGCTGGAACTGGCATTGTTCGCGGTAAACCAGGGGCTCCCACTGAAAACGATCGTGTAGTCCGGCAAACTGCGGCAAATCGAGGTCAAACCCCTAAGGGGATGCCCGGTTCCGGGAAATAACGGTATCGGCGAAAACAATATCCTCCTAGAAAGCCGGCTTTAGGGGCCGGGTGGCTACAGGAAATCCTGGGCGATGGCACTTTAGTGCCATTCCAGGCACTGGGGTGCTATTGGGTAGAGCGTCAATTGAGAATAATTTACAATTCATACGACGGCGAACTACTGTCCCAGGCAATAAATGAAAGTTAGGACGTGTCGTCGACTGGGGAACAAACGGTGATGAAAGCAATCCGTCAACTTTGGACTGAGGAACGCGGTCAAGACGTTGCCGAATACGCAGTAATGCTCGCGGTAATCCTGGTGATCGTGATTGGCACGGTGCGCCTCATCGGCGGCAACGCCAACAACGTGTTTTCGCAAGTCGGAAGCCAGATGGCGAACTAGCCAGCACGACCACGCCCCGCTGCGTCCGGCAGGGGGCTTCCCCTGATTGTTTCTGCCACTTCTCTCCCGCCTACGGACCTGCCGCATTGCATGATCGAAGCTGAGGAGCTCCCAGACGCTCCTGAGACGAGGCAAGCCTCGTCTCTACAGGGAACCGCTAAGCGCTAATGGCTAAGAGCTAAAAGCCGTCCTATTGCCCGGAGGGAGCCGGGGCTGCTGCTGTTTTCTCCGGAACCGGAGCCGACTTTTCTGGGGGGACGGCGCTGCCGAGCCGGGTGAGGAACGGGAAGAAGGGCGTGACTTCGAAAGGCATCTTTTCGGCCGCGGTAGTAATGGCCACCGGCTTGGTCTTGATTAATTCCAGCTGATTGTTCCACGGGTCAACCTTGACCCGCCCGCCGAGAGGAAGAGCCGCGACCTGGTCCGCCTTCTTCGGGTCGAACTGCGGTGAGGCAGTCATCAACGACGACATCTTGGTGGCGTCGCCATTGAGCAGGCTGTCGCCCAGATGCCCCCGGATCAGGTTCTTCAGCGCCGGTGCCCGGGCTTGGACCGCTTTAAGGAACAAGCCAGCGTTGGTGAGTTTGTCCTTGTAGGGCGAATTGTTGAGCAGTTCGATGGCTTTCTTATCGGCGGCTTCTTCTTCACCTTTATCGCGAGCGAAATCCATGCGCTCGAAGGTGCGCTCATCGGGAAAGAACATGCGGTCGTTGAAGGCGAGCTTGGTGTTGAGATGATGGCCGAGCACGATATGCGCCAGTTCGTGGGTCAGAATCATGGCCAGGGACGCTTCGTCGGGCAGCACGTCAATCATGCCGCGGCTTACAACGATGGTGTGGCCAATCGTGAAAGACTCAAGCGGGGTGGTCATCAGCACGCGGCACTTGACCTCGGGTTGGATGTCGAGGTTATTGGTGACCATCATGTTGTTGACGACGGTCTGCAGCACCTTGTCGATTTCGCCTTCTGGCGCCAGCAAGCCGATCTGCTGCAGGCGGTCAATCACGTTGATCTCCGCTTGACGCTCCCATTGGCGCTGGGCTTCGATGGGACTAGCGTCCTGCGCTTTCTGACTCTGATCCTGGACGGACTGCAGAGGGTCGACCGTGATCTCGGTGAATTCCGAGTTGCGGCGCAGATCCTTTAGGTTGTAGCCCCAGAGCCTGGTCTGCGCCTTGTAATTGAGCGTCTGACCAAGACGGGCCTTGAGATCGGATTCCTCGGAATAAATCAGGGAAGGCAGCCACACGCCGCCGGGGCGAAGGTTCTGCCGCCAACTGTCAAAGTGCAGGTAATAACTGTTTCGATGCGATTGCGTATAAGTGCCGTTGAAGCGGACGATATTGTCGTCCTGGTCTTCAATCCAGATACGGCCGAGGAAGCGGCCCCCCCCAGCGTCTTTCTTGGGTGCGACGTCGATGACAACGCAACGAATTTCGCCGAGGAACTCGCGGCGGACAAATGTGAAGTCATAATTCCGGCGCTGAAAATCCTGATCGAGGACCACCATCTGGGCAAACCCCAGCGGCAGGAACCTCATGGAATAAACGTTCTTCAGCTTGCCCAGCATGCGCTTGCCGAGGCCGGCAGTGGTGGGCTGGGTGAAACTGCGGTCGTCGGTGCCCTCGCTCATATCCAATCGGCCAAGGAAGTACATGTCACTGGTCGGAACGGCAGCGCCGAGATCTTTGTCCTCCTTCAGATTCTGGATATAGGTTTCCACCAGGGGATGAAGTTGCTTCATCTGGGCCATGAAGAAGTGTTCGCGCTCAATCGCTCGATCGACAACCTGATCGAAGCTGGCGGCGGAAGCGCTCGCCTGTTGAACGGCGGTGTCGCGAGTCTGGAGCTGAGGTCCCGGCGGAGCCTGGGAGAACACGAACGTGGCGCAGCAGACCAGGGAGAGCGTGAGAAGTGCGAAGAGGGAGCGCAACATTTTTGTTTGTTTCATCTATATCTATGATGCAAGTTGAAACTCGATGTGCAATACCGCCTCGGAATCGGTGGGGTGACCATCTTTCAGCGCGGGCTTGAACTGAATCTTTTCCGCGGCGCGAACCGCGGACTCATCCAGCCCATGGCCGAGACCGTGCATCACTTTCACGATGCGAATCTGCCCCTCTGCTGAGAAGACGACATCAATCAGAACCTCGCCCTCAATCTTAAGCTTCCGCCCCTCATCAGTGTAAACCGGCCGGGGCTTGAATGTAATCTCAGCCGGCAATGTTTTGACGACGGGATCGGCCGCCTTCGCCTTGGGCTGAGGAGTGGCTACGACATCGGCGTCTCCGAAGCCGCTCGGACGAACCGTGCCGCGCGACCCGGAAATCGGGCCAGAACTGTTACCGGTGGCGACGCCACTGCCAAATCCGGTGCTTGCGACCACCCCGCGGACGCCGTGCGATCCGCCGGTGCCGTTGCCATAACCTCCGCCGGAGGGCAAATCATACGAGCCCGCCTGCGCGATCGTGACTGGACGGCTGTGATTGTCCGACGCGGGTACGCCGTTGGGATCTCCGAAGCCACCCGTTTGCACCTTCTGCGGCGCGGCTGCCATGGTTGGCGTTGCCGAGCTTCCCGTGGAAAACACATTCGTCTTGACCGGAGGCCGGGGAATTAGCGGCGTCTTGTCCGGCAGGAGTTCTTTCTTCGCCGCCAGCGTCACCTTGGGCGCCTGCTCCTCGGGAACGGGCAGTTTCTTCCGGACCAATTCCTGCGGAACGCGCATGGCTTCGGGCCGCGGCGTTACCGGCTCGACGATCTTTGGAGCTGGAACCGGAAAATGCTTGACCGGCGCCGGAGCCTGCGGAATCGGCGGTGGAGTGTTGACCAGGCTGATAAAGTGGTAGTCGTGCACCGGTAATACCAGAACTTCGGGGTGCGCGATAGCCGCAATCACGAAGAGCGTGATCACCAGCGACTGCATGCCATAGCTGAGAACGAACCTGCCCCAACGGGTGCGAGGCTCGGGAAGAAGGCCTAGGGTCAATTGTGAAGCCTGGGAATCCATGTCCGGCACCTCATGTAACGACCTGCTTAGCGCTTGTCAAGAAAAGTAGCCAATCCGACCAACCGGCACTCTTAAAGACTGCGGGATGCGGTCGAAAAACGACACTTCGGTGTGTGAAATGCACGCCGAAGGCCATTTTCAACAGCCGCTCCGCACCGTCAAGATGCTGCTAAGCGGCTACTTACATAGGGAGTAAGCTATTTTAGCAGACCCAACGACGACAGCTGCAAAATTTTTCCTATTCAGGGAAGGGAAAAATTTGTGGGAACCCGGAAGAATTTGCTCAGAAGCTCGTGAGCGCCAGATCCGTTCCTACTCTTCGTCTTCCGCGTCGTCAATCTTGATGCGGAGCGACTTGAGAAACTTCAGATCCTGGTCGCTGATTTTGAGTTCCGAATTGGTGCTGAGGGTGGAGACCAGCGAAGTCTTGTCGGTGGCGTTTTCGCCTTGTTTGCTGACGCCGATGGTCGCCTCAAGGACGAGGAAAATTTCGTAGCCGCCTTCCTTGATGCGTGAAATTACCTCGGCGATCTGCTCGGAATCGGACAGCGAACCGTTGATCGCTTCTCCGAGTTCTTTCATGAGCTGCTTCAGTTGCTGATCCACGAGTTCCCCCCTGAACCTGACCCCGCTGACGGTGGACATCACAAGTGGCAGTGATGCCACCCATCGCCATTGTACCCTCGGCCGCTGCTAAAATCGACCGATGGTGACCGAGCCATGATCGACGGCCAGATGGCGAGAAGAATCAAGCAGATTTTTCTTGCGATTGCCGAGTTTCTGGAGCGCAGCCGGACCGGGCGGGCGCTGCTGGCGGGAATCCGGGCGACGGCTCAGTCCTTCGGGCGGGTGCTCCACCAACTCTGGCTGGAAGTGACGGGATTCATGTTCCTGGCGATGGCCGGAATCGGGGCGCTGGCCGGCATGCGCGAGTACGGCAGGTACCAGTCTGGCCATGCGACTGGGCCGGGGCGTTTGGCACTCGCAATATGCTTCACGGTTTCGTTCGCATGGTTCGGGATCAGTTCGTTCTGGCGGGTGAAAAGAAGAGCTAAGAGCTAGGAACTAGGAGCCAACAGCTACCGAAGGGCGGGAGTACATGACGGATATTAAGACGGCCGATTCCGCAAACCAGCACGGCGCCCGCCCCGCAAGCCAAGAGACGTCTTCTCGCATTCCCGTACACGCCCTTTACACGCCAGCCGATCTTACCGCATGGGATTATGACCGCGATGTGGGGTATCCGGGAGAGTTCCCCTACACCCGTGGCGTACAAGCCACAATGTACCGCGGCCGCCTCTGGACCATGCGCCAGTACGCAGGCATGGGCGATGCCGAGGAGTCGAATAAACGTTACAAGTATTTGCTCGCCAACGGTACAACGGGCCTGTCTGTGGCGTTCGATTTGCCCACGCAAATCGGGCTCGATTCCGACCATCCCCTGGCCGTGGGAGAAGTTGGCAAAGTCGGTGTGGCGATTGATTCGATCGAAGATATGCAGCGCCTGTTCGATGGCATTGACCTGACTGCAATTTCGACCTCGATGACCATCAACGCCACAGCGTCGATTTTGCTGGCGTTGTACGTGGCTGTGGCGCGGCGGCAAGGCAGAGACATTCGCCAGCTCTCCGGTACCGTCCAAAACGACGTGCTTAAGGAGTACATCGCGCGCGGAACTTACATTTATCCGCCGCAGCAGGCAATGCGCATCATCACCGACGTCTTTGCCTGGTCGAATGAGCACGTGCCGGAGTGGAACACGATCTCGATCTCTGGCTATCACATGCGCGAGGCGGGATCGACCGCGGTGCAGGAAGTCGCCTTCACGCTGGGCAACGGCATTGCCTACGTGGAAGCGGCGATCCGGGCCGGACTGGATGTAGACAAGTTCGCGCCGCGGCTTTCGTTTTTCTTTAACGCACACAGCAATTTCCTGGAAGAAGTCGCGAAGTTCCGTGCTGCGCGCCGGATGTGGGCGAAGATCATGCGCGATCACTTTAAGGCGAAGAGTCCGAAGTCGTGGATGCTGCGCTTCCACACCCAGACGGCCGGTTCCACGCTGACGGCGCAGCAACCGGAGAACAACATCGTACGGACGGCGATCCAGGCCATGGCAGCCGTGCTCGGCGGCACGCAGTCTCTGCATACGAATTCGTTCGATGAAGCGCTGGCTTTGCCGACCGAGGCGTCGGCGCGCATCGCGCTGCGCACGCAGCAGATCATCGCGTTCGAGTCGGGCGCGCCGCAAACGGTCGATCCGCTGGCCGGGTCGTATTACGTCGAATCGCTGACCAGCGAAATCGAGAAGCGGGCAGACGACTATCTGGAAAAAATCGAAGCCATGGGCGGCATGCTCAAAGCGATCGAGCGCGGATATGTGCAGCAGGAAATCCAGAACGCGGCCTACGAATATCAGCAAGCGGTCGATCGGCAGGAGGCGGTGGTCGTCGGCGTAAACCGGTTCCAGATCGAACAAGAACACGCGGTGCCGATCCAGCGCATTGACCCGGCGCTGGAACCAAAACAAATCGGGCGCCTGCGGGCGCTGCGCGCGAAGCGTAATCCCGTGACTTGGCAAGCGGCGATCCGCGCGGTCGAAGACACGGCGCGTTCGGCAGAAAATCTAATGCCGCGGATACTGACAGCCGTCGAGGCGAACGCCACTGTAGGCGAAATTTCGGACGCGATGCGCAAGGTCTACGGGGAGTACAAGGAAGCGGTGGTGATCTGAGCCAGCATGTTCAGAGGATCTAGTTTACCCAAGCTGAAGCGGATTGGATGTGGCATTGCTGGAGTGATGGTCCTTGCCGCGGGCCTTAATTTCTCCCGTATAGCGCACGGTTTTTCGTATCGAAACTGGTTCGGCGGTCTGGTTTTTGGACCCGTTGCGATCGTGCTTGGAATGGTGGCGCTCCTCGGTGCGATCTTCAATTGGCCAAAGATATGGGACTCGCCGCCAAGAGATCCTACGCGAAGAAAGTGGTGAGCAATCTCGCTAATTCAGTTTGCCAGTTTGTACTCGCAGGCGCTGCGGCACGCCTCACAGTACATGAGGCCGTCGGTACACAAACGCACGTCGAGCTGGGACTGGCAGTACACGCAGTATTTGTCGCACAAGCAATCCTCTTCACGACGCTCGCAATTAGCGCAGAGGATGCGGCCGAAGCCTGGTCTGGAGGACATGCTTAGAGTCTAATCCGGCACCGCCAGATCGCGGACATAACGGAAGTCACCCAAAGGCAGGTGTCAGGTCTCAGGTCTCAGGTGTTAGGTGTTAGGAAAAGCAACCCCGGTCGAGCTAGCCTTTTGATTTTGGTTTTCCTAAGACCTAAGACCTGACACCTGCCTTTGATTTGCTGCCCTTCGGATGTTAAGTTTAACAGTTCCAGTTTCCGGCAGCCCAGCCACTGAGGTTTCTCTTGTCCGTCGTCGAAGCAACTCCCGTTGTCCGCAAGACCGCATTGAACGCCGTCCATCGCCAGATGGGCGCGAAGATGGTGGAGTTTAACGGTTGGGACATGCCGGTCGAATATCCGGCTTCGATCGGCGGCGGAATCATTGCCGAGCACCTGGCGGTGCGCACGGGCGTTGGCATTTTTGACGTCAGCCACATGGGGGATATCCGTTTGTCCGGACGCGAAGCGCTCGCCGCCGTGCAGCATATCTCGATGAATGACGCCTCGCGTTTGGCGCTCGGGCAGGCGCAGTATTCCGCGTTGCTCTATCCGCCAGGGACGTTTGTTGATGACGTGATTGTCCACCGTCTCGGCGAGGACGAGTACCTGCTCGTAATTAATGCGGGTACCCGCGAGAAAGATTTCAACTGGGTGCGTGAGAATACGCGCCCGTTTGACTGCATAGTCGAGCATCTCTCCGACGATTTCACCCAGATTGCGATTCAGGGTCCGAAGGGTGTGAACCTGCTGCAGAAGCTGACCGATGCCGACCTGAGCGCGGTAAAATTTTATTGGGTGACGCGCGGGACGGTCTGCGGACTGAAGAACATCGTGATGGGCCGCACTGGGTATACGGCCGAAGACGGGTTCGAGATTTACATCCCACCGGACGAGGCGACCAGCGCGCGGGTCTGGCACGAGGTTCTGGCCGCGGGAAAAGAGTTTGGCGTTGTCCCCTGCGGTTTGGGTGCGCGCAACACGCTACGCCTCGAAGGCAAGCTGCCACTCTACGGACACGAAATCTCGGACACGATCAATGTTTGGGAAGCGGGACTGGATCGTTACTGCAAGATGGAGAAGCCGGAGTTTATTGGACGCGCGGCGCTGGAGAAGGCGAAAGCTGACGGCGTGAAGAAAACGCTGGTCGGGCTCGAGATGGTGGACCGCGGAATCGCCCGCGACGGATACAAAGTTCTGGATGAGGGTGGAAGCGAGATTGGCTACGTTACCAGCGGTTCTCCGGCGCCATTCTTGAAGAAGAATATTGCGCTAGCTTACGTCCCGCCCGAGCATGCCGAGATCGGAACAACGGTAAAAGTAGAAATCCGCGGACAAGGTGTGAAAGCGCAAGTGATTCCAACGCCGTTTTATAAGCGTCCGAAGAAAAGCTAACAGCCAGAAGCCAGGAGCAAGAAGCCAAATGCCCTACCCAACCGATCGCAAATATACAAAAGAACATGAGTGGATCACTGCCGACGGCACCATTGGCATCACCGACCACGCCCAAGAATCGCTCGGCGACATCGTGTTCGTCGAACTGCCCAAGGTGGGCACGGAGATCACCGTGGGCAAGGCCTTCGGCACGGTGGAGTCGGTGAAGGCCGTTTCGGATTTGTTCGCTCCCGTTTCGGGGACGGTGACAACCGTGAATGAGGCCCTGGCCACGGCTCCCGAGCAAGTGAACAAAGATGCCCACGGCGCCTGGATAGTCAAGATCAGGGTGAAGGACGCGGCAGAGATGAATGCGCTGCTCTCGGCGGCCGACTACGAGAAGTTTGCGAGCGAAGAGGCGGGACACTGAAGAACAGGGCAGATTTTAGAGGTCAGATTGCAGAGGTGAACCCCTCGGTTTCCAGAAATACCGTTGGAAGCGGAGGCTGTTACCTCTACAATCTGGCCTCTGCAATCGCCCGTGCCTCGATCGAACCGGTCGCATCTCACATCCAATAAAGGTTTCTTATGAGATATCTGCCTAAATCTCCTGCCGATCGCGCCGCCATGTTGAAGGCGATCGGGACTCGCTCCGTGGACGATCTTTTTTCGCCGATTCCGCCCGAGTTTCGCCTGACGCGCGATCTTGCCGTCCCTCGACAAATGGCGGAGTCGGAAATCGTCGACTGGTTTAAGCAACGCGCGAAAGAAAACGGCGAGGGCTACACCAGCTTTCTCGGAGCCGGAGCTTACTCCCATTACCGGCCGGTGGTCATCGACGCGCTGGTGCAACGCGGTGAATTCCTGACGTCCTACACACCCTACCAGGCGGAGTTTGCACAGGGCACGCTGCAGGCCATCTTCGAGTTTCAGACGATGATCTCGGAACTCACCGGCATGGACCTGGCAAATGCCTCGATGTATGACGGCTCGACCGGAGCGGCTGAGGCCGTGATGATGGCGGTCCGCATCACCGGGAGGCATTCGGCGGTGATCGCCCGCAATCTGCATCCCGAATATCGTGAGGTGCTCAACACCTATGCGACCCACCAAGCGATTCCGCTGAAGACGGTCTCTTATACGGACGCCGGACAGATCGATCTGAAGGAACTCGAGAAGACCGTAGGCGACGATACGGCGTGCGTCCTGATCCAGTCGCCAAATTTCTTTGGGACGATTGAAGATGTCGAGGCTATTGCCGAGATCGCGCATAAACGCGGAGCGCTGCTGATTGTGTCGATTGCCGAAGCGGTGTCGCTCGGCATTGTCGAGCCGCCGCGCACCGCTGACATCGTGGCCCTGGAAGCGCAGTCGTTCGGAGTGCCGCTAGGATTCGGCGGCCCCTACTGCGGGGTTCTTGCCACCAAAGAGAAATTTGTCCGGCAGATGCCAGGTCGCCTCGCAGGTCAGACGGTCGACAAGAACGGCAAACGCGGCTTCGTGCTGACGCTGGCGACGAGGGAACAGCACATCCGGCGCGAGAAGGCGACGTCGAATATTTGCACCAACCAGGCCCTGGTCGCGCTGATGGTGAATATCTTCATGACCGTATACGGCAAGATCGGCTTGCGAGAACTGGCGAAACAGAATCTGGCGAAGGCGGCTTACGCTGCCGACCAATTCGGCAAACATGCCAAGGTGGTGTTCGGGGGCGCGCCGCGATTCAACGAGTTCGTGGTTGAAACCAGCGAAGATCCCTATGCCATCAACTCGCGCCTGCTCGGACACAAAATCGTAGGAGGCTTCCCGCTGAAGAAGTTCTATCCCGAACTTGGCCACGCAGCTCTCTGGTGCTGCACGGAATTGACGACGCGGTCGATGATCGATACGGCGGTCGGCCTGGTCGCCGAAAGCGAACGCTCGGTGCGAAGTATGAAAGAAGTAGAGGAAGAGGTGACGCGATGAAACACATGACCCGCAAGGCGACGCGCCACATCAGCCAGAATGAAGGATTGATTTTCGAGAAGTCGTCGCCCGGCAAGGCGGCCTGGAAGTTGCCGCCACTCGATGTCCCGGAAGTGGACACGGCAACGCTGCTGGGCAAACACGAGCGCAAGGATCTGGGCGACATGCCGGAGGTGAGCGAGATCGAAATCATCCGCCACTTCACCCGCCTTTCGACGTGGAATTACGCCATCGATCTCGGAATGTTCCCGCTAGGCTCGTGCACCATGAAGTACAACCCCCGCGTCAACGAGTTTGTGGCGCGCATCGAGGGGCTAGCCAACGGGCATCCCTATCAGGCGGAGAAGATTTCGCAGGGCGCCCTCCGCATCATAAAAACCTTGAGCGACTGCCTGATCGAAATCACCGGCATGGACGCGATCACGCTGCAACCGGCAGCGGGTGCACACGGCGAACTGACCGGATTGCTGTTGGTGCGCGCCTATCACCAGTCTCAAGGCAACGCGCGCAAGAAGATTCTGATTCCGGACTCGGCGCATGGCACGAATCCAGCGACAGCAGCCACGGTGGGCTATGCGGTCGAAAATCTGAAATCGAACGACCGCGGCATGGTGGACGTGGCAGCACTGGCGGCGCAGATGAATGAAGACGTCGCGGCGCTGATGGTCACCAATCCCAATACGCTCGGCGTTTTTGAGCAGGAGATTCACAAGATTGCCGAACTCATGCACGCCAAGGGCGGCCTGCTCTACATGGACGGCGCCAACATGAACGCACTGGTCGGCAAAGCGCGGCCGGGAGACTTTGGCGTCGACGTCATGCACCTGAACCTGCACAAGACGTTTTCCACGCCGCATGGCGGAGGTGGTCCGGGTTCAGGCCCGGTGGCGGTGAAGAAAATTCTCGAGCCCTTTCTGCCGAAGCCGGTCGTCATCACCAAGCCGGATGGCACGCTCGGGTTCGAATACAGTCGTCCGCAGTCGGTGGGGCGAGTACGCGCGTTCTACGGAAATTTCGGGATGTTCATCCGCGCGCTGGCCTACATCTTTGCCAACGGCCCGGACGGTCTGCGCCAGACTACGGAAGATGCGGTACTCAACGCGAATTACATCCGCAAGGGGCTTGAAGGCGTTTACGACCTGCCCTACTCCACGCCGTCGATGCATGAAGTCGTCTTCAGCGACAAGCTGCAGTCTAAGAAGGGCGTGAAAACCATGGACCTGGCGAAACGCCTGATCGATTACGGATTCCATCCCTACACGACGGCATTCCCGCTGATCGTCGCTGGGGCGCTGATGATCGAACCGACCGAGAGCGAGCCAAAAGAAGAACTCGATCTCTTCATCGAGGCGATGAAGTCGATCGCGGAAGAGGTGGAAGAAGATCCGCAGTTCGTGCTCGACGCTCCGCACAACACACGCATTTCCCGCCTGGATGAGACCGCGGCAGCGCGCAAACCGGTGCTGCGGTGGAAGCCGGAGAGCCAGATCTAACCACAGGGCGCACAGAGGAACACCGGGGAATTCAGAGCCTCTGTGAGCCCCTGTGTCCTCTGTGGTTCCGGGTTTCAGTGTGGTTCAGATGCTCCCCTCTCACGTGACTAAAGTCCAATCCACCCCCGACCTACCGTTCCTCTGTTCCTCGTCCAAAGGGACGTAGACTTTTAACAAACTCGGGCTGCTCCGAGTCTCCGTGCGAGGATAACGTGAACCCACATCTGGCCTTACTGCTTTGCATCGCCGCTTCTCTGTCATCCGCGCAAACGACTGCACAAACGCAAGCTCCCGTCTCACCGAAAACGGAGCCGGTCGTCCGCACCACCAAAGCCCTCCACTATCGTCCGGGGTCGAACGTCAAGATTGAGTTTCGGGGCACGGAATTAATGCAGAACGCCGCGGGCGAAGCCAGGGTCGAAGGCAAGAAGACCAACATTGAAGTGGACGCCAAGTTTGAAGGCATGGATGCTGCCACCAAGTTTGGCCTGGAGTATCTGACCTATGTGGCGTGGGCGATTTCTCCGCAGGGGCGCGCCGTCAACCTGGGCGAACTCGTCCTCGATCACGGCAGGGGCCACCTGAAAGCCTTCACCGACCTGCAAACCTTCGGCATGATCGTGACCGCTGAGCCTTATTCCGCCGTCACCCAGCCGGACAACATGGTCGTGATGGAGAACGTATTCCCAGCCGGCGCTGGCGGCGAGGAGATCAGCGCCAAATACGAACTGGTCCGCAGCGGAACCTACTCTTCCTCAAATACCCATATTCAGGATGCAATCTTCGGCATCGACCCGAAGACCCCGCTGGAGCTATTTGAGGCGCGCAACGCGGTCCGCATCGCACATGTGGCGCAGGCGGAACGGTACGCGCCCTCCATCCTCTCGAAGGCCGAACTGCAACTGCGCCAGGCCGAGGAAGCTTACAGCCACAAACAAAATAAGAGTGCGATCGAAGCGGCCTCACGGGAAGCGGCTCAGACCGCTGAGGAAGCGCGCGTGATGGCGGTGCAGCAGAAGGCGCAAGAGGAAGCGCAAGCTCAGGCCGCGGCGGAAAAGAAAGCAGCCGAAGAGCGAGCCGCCAAAGCGCAAGCCGACGCAGAAGCGCAAGCCCGGGCGCGGGCAGAAGCCGAAAGCGCGCGAGCCCAGGCCGAAGCCGCCAAGGCGGAAGCGCAGAAGGCCGCTGAAGAGGCTGCGCGCCAACGGCAGGAAGCGGAGAAAGCCAAGGCCGAAGCTCTGGCCCAGCAGCAGGTGTTGGCAGCCGAAACCGAAAAAGCTCGCCAGGCGGCGGCCGAGTCCGACAAGCTTCGCCAGCAGGCCGAAAACGAAAAGCAGGAACTGCGCGCCCGGCTGCTGCAGCAGCTCAACTCTGTTCTATCCACCCGCGACACGGCGCGCGGCCTGATCGCCAACATGTCAGATGTGCTCTTCAAGAGTGGCAGCTTCGAACTGTTGCCCGGTGCGCGCGAACGGCTCGCCAAAGTGTCGGGCATTGTGCTGGCCTATCAAGGACTGCGCCTGGCAGTCGAGGGTCACACCGACAGCATCGGCACTGACGAATACAACCGCCGGCTCTCGGAGCAGCGCGCCGATGCCGTCCGCGACTATCTGGTGCAGCAGGGCATTACCTCCGACGCCATCACCTCGAGCGGCTTCGGAAAAAGTGAGCCCGTGGCCTCGAACGATACTCCGGAAGGCCGCCAGCAAAACCGCCGCGTCGAACTGGTCGTTTCCGGCAATGCCATTGGCACGGTGGCCGACGCCAATTCTGCTGCCAGCGCCTCCACCACGCTTCAGAAGTAGAAAGACTGGCCCGTGTGGCGCGGGCGCCCTCGCCCGCGAAAAGCCGCGTGCTAGACTGACGCCAGCCCGCCATGAGCACGGTGCCCGAAGATCCCGCCAACCCGGAAACCGCCCGCCAACTGGCCGAACACCACTACTACGCCGCACTCGACCTGGTTCTCGAAGGCCATCACGAGCAGGCGGTCGGAGAGTACCGGCAGGCGGTAGCGGCCGATCCCAGGTTCACCGACGCGCTGCACGGATTGAGCCGGGCCCTGCAGGATCTCAACCGCCTCGACGAAGCAATAGAGGTTGCCCAACAAATCTCGGAGATCGATCCCGACGACATTCTGGCGCACACCAGCCTCTCGATCCTGTATCAGAAAAAGGGAATGGTCCCCGAGGCTGAGGCGGAAGGGAACAAGGCTCGGGTGCTGGGATGGAAGCGGGAGTTGAAGAAGGGGAGCGGATAGTGGCGCCAGGTTGAGTTGTCGCCTCCCCTCCGCCCTGGGCGCAGCGGAGATTGGTGGAAGGGCACGGCTTTAGCCGTGCCGTAAGCGCCATCCCCACCATCGGCTTTAGCCGCCGAGGGTGCGCACCGTGCAATGGTGATGAGACCCTGCCCTGCGATTGCGGCAGAAGCCACTTCTCGAAGAGCGCGAGAAGTGGGGTTCCCGCCCATCAAACTTGGAGTACTCAGAGGAATTACTTGGTGGCTTCACTCTTCCTCCACTCCCTGAGTTGTTTACGAGACATAGTGTAAGCAGGTCTCCCTTCACGCTCCTCGTAATCCAACATGTCGTTGGCACCCTTTTCAATGTCCCCGTCTCTAAAAAAACCAATCCTCACCGGGGACCGGGACTCCCGTAAAATCTGGAAATAGGGGCGCACCCTTGAGGGAGCCTCTGGCAAACCCCTGCGGATTTCGTTCTGCATAAAACTCCGCATGTTCCATGCAAGAATGTCCGTCGCTTGAAGAGGCTTGGAAAACTCCTTGTTTTGAAATGCAATCCCGTCTGTCTTGCCAGGTAGCGCTCCAAACTCCGCTGCTATCTCTGAGCGCTCTTTCATCAGTTCAAATATCTCCATTATCTCGCCCTTGCCTTTTCCCATCCTGTCAAATACATACCGCACCGCTTTCCCGCGTCCGTAGGATGCATACCAGTGTCGAACCAAATCAAGAGCACTCCGAACAGCGAACGTAAAGTGGCGTTTCCCTAAGGCGTCCTTGAGGTGCTGCGGATACAAGTCAAAGGACTCGGCGGGCAATCCTAAGACAAAACCCGCCCTGATTCGCGTGTTGATGATGGATGCCAAGCGATAATAAACTCGATCTCTCCTCGTTTGATCCCAATCATCGTATGGTTTGACTCTCGCCATGAAATCAGTCATGTGAAAGAAGGCTAGCCCTTCTCCCTTCAGGACATCACCCCAGTTCCTATTGAACTCATCCCATTGTTCCTTTGTTGAGACGTAGCAGGCCGCAATTGTCATCGGGAACGCTGGCAAGGCGGCGGTGGCTGGAGTTGCCTCACTATTATCCCAATAAGTTTCAAACTCGAACATCCAATGTTCCATTTCCCGCGACTTTCGAGAGGTGGCCTCCCGAACAGGCAAACGCCCCTGAGAGAACGACCCACGAAAATCAATTCTGTCCGGTTTTAGGCTTGTCCAGAATGGCTAGAATCTTATACGTTTCCGACTGCGTCTTTTTCCCGTCAAGGCTTACGACCCACTCCAACTTCGCATTGTCACCATGAAACCCAGCTTGGATCTCGTCCACGAGTGGCATACGGCAGCTCCTCCGATTTCCGCGAGGACCTGCCATGCGTTCCTTAAACTTGCTTTCGCAATTGACAACGGCCGCGCGGCCATCGGGCAACAGCAGGGTAAACGTTGCACCCCGCACGTGGAACGGCACCTGCATGGCAGGCGTACTTAAACCAGTGGTTGTGCTCGAGCCGTTGCAGTTCACATTGCTGTCGCTACCGTTGCAATTCACATTTGAGTTGGATTCTGATGAAATGTCCGGGTACGATGTATGTGTAGTCCGTTTCGTTGTCTTGGCGGTTGAGTATCTTTACGGTGAGCTTTTGCGCTGATGCAGAAGCGGCGCACGCCAGAATCAATCCCGCAATTACGAGTTTCATCCCAGACCTCCTTACTGGATAGGTAGTCCTCTGTCCGCGGAAAGACCATGGCCCGAACGTGGTTCCCCGACTGCATGCAGCGCGTTCTTTACTAGTCACCGATTTTTCATCACAAACGCCCAGCGAGCACCATCACAGATTTTTATCCGTCCGTCGGCGACAATGGAAATCGACCTGTTTTGCAGGTCCCAGGTTTGCCCGTCCCAGGACGGCGAGACGGCACGGCTGAAGCCGTACCCTCTTCAAAGCAACGTCAAAATCTCATGCGGTCGGCGGACTTGGAATCCCATCCTTGCGCAAGAACGCGCAAGGATGGGGCGCCCGCAGTTTCGTGAGAATGCCTCTCCATATTTCCTGCAGGTGTGCGAGGTGTAGGGGTCCTTCGACTGCGTTGTCGCTCGCTTCGCGACCGACAACTCCGCTCAGGATGACAGAGTGTGGAAGAAAGCCCACCCGCCAAGGTAAAAATCTCATGCGGTCGGCGGTCGTGGAATCCCACCCTTGCGCAAAGAACGCGCAAGGATGGGGCACCCGCGGGTCCTGCCTCCTGCCTAGTTCTTCGCGTGCGGGTCGTCGCCTGGAGTGCCGTCAGTTCCCTGCTCATCCCGATAACCGGAAGGCTCTGACGGCAACTCGACCAGGCGGGCCCGTTCCAGGGCGCGGAAATATTCCGGGCGCGAGTGACGATAATGATCGGCGGGAATTTTTCCGTTCAGCCAGGCGGTATCCATCGGATAGACAAGGGGATCGAAGATCACCAGATAGAAGTGCCAGATGAGGATGGAGAAGGTGGCCAGGAGCGCTTCATACCAATGCACGGCCGTGGCCGCGTCCGTCACCCATTTTGGAAAATGGCGCAGGGTGAAATTGTTGAACCACAGCAGGAAACCGGAGAGGGCCATGACGAACGTGCCCCACATGAAGGCCCAGTATTCCATCTTCTCCGCATAGTTGAATTTCGCGAACTTCGGCTCCTCTTTGGTGAGGCCGAGGTTGTAGCGGAAGACGTGGATCATATCCCAGGCGTCTTTCATGGTCGGGATCATGGCCCACAGGAACGAGCGATCGCGCTTCTTCAGGGCTAGATGCACGAAGTGGTACAGGGTAGCCAGGATCATGACGATGGCCGCGAGGCGGTGCAACCCGCCGCGCACTCCGAACTGCGACTCCCAATTCAGCAGCGGCTTGGACCACCAGATCTCCGGAAACTTCAAGGCAAATCCGGTGAACACCAGAGTCGGGAAACTTACCATGATGCCCCAGTGCGCGATGCGGAACCATAAGTTCATCCGCAACACCATTTCGCCGGATTCCCGGCGCGGACTGCGTCGAATCAGCTTATGCAGCCAGTCCAGCAAATTGTGGAACAGCATGAAACCCAGCGTCGCCGGAATCAGTACCCAGTACGTCCAGCGAATCCACCGCACTACCGGGTTATTCGGGCCCGCGTTGGTCTGGACATGAACGGGACCGATTTTGAATTTGTCTTCGGCCACGCCTTGGTGACATGCGCCGCAGGTTTTCGGCAAGTTGGCGGCATTGACAGTCGAGCGCGGATCGCTGGAACGGAGAATGGAATGCACGCCATGGCACGAAGCGCAATTTGCGGCTCTCACTTTCCCTTCTTGCAGCGCCAGCCCGTGATAGCTACCCGCGTAGGACGGCAAGCGATCGGCTGGCAAATCGTAGCGCAGCGCCAGGCGCGGATCGCCATGGCAGCGCCCGCAGGTCTGCGCCGAGACATTCTGGGCGTTCAAAGGGGAGCCCGCGCTCTTCGGGTCCATGATCAGATGCTCCCCGTGGCAATCGATGCAAACCGGCGCATCGCGCACGCCGGCCTTGACCGCTTCCCCGTGGACACTCTCGTTGAACTCACGCGCGATTTCCTTGTGGCATTGCGCGCAGGTGCCCGGCACTTTCCAGTGATTGACCTTGGAGCGTTCATCGGTAGCGGGATAGATGTCATGACTGCCATGGCAACTGGAACAGGTGGCCGCATCCTTGCCGAGCGCGACCGCGCGACCGTGCACGCTTTGTTTGTAGGAATCCACCGGATGCGCGACTGGAATGTTATGCCGCGACAAGAAGCCCGCATCGCTATGGCATTTCGCGCAAGTATCCGGCAGATTCTTGCGAGCCACGGTCGAGTCCGCCTCGCTGGCGGCTTTCACAGCATGGATGGGGCCGTGACAGGATACGCATTTGGGCGCGTCAGGATCGCCCTTCTTCGCGGCCTGCCCGTGGATGCTGGAGGCGAGCGCCTTCACTTCGTCCGTGTGACACTCCTCGCACTTTCCGGGAATCAGCTTTTCCGCCGTGCTGAGTTCGTGCACGCTGCCATGGCATGAGGCGCACGCGGATTCTCCGAGCATGGAGTGGGCGCTGGTGGGGAAGGCCTTGGCCTCGTCCGCATGGCAGGTGGCGCATTGCACTTTGGCTATTTTCGCGGGATGCGGAAACTCTTTGATGGTGGTGTGGCAGTCTTTGCAGCCGAGAACCGCGTGGGCGCTAGCGGCATGCTTGGCGGGATTGATCGAAATGTCCTTCCCCGCGCCGGACTTCATTCCCGCTTCGCCGTGGCACGCCAGGCATTCCTGGTCCGCCGCGGACGAGACCGCAGCCAGAGCCAGGACCAACGCCGCATACATCAAAGCAACCCGAGTCGCGCGCATTTCCATCCTTCTCCGATTCAACTGCAAACTAGCGGTACGCGAACAACATCGCGTAGATGATCCACAACACAATGAAGAATCCCACCGTCAGCGCCGTCCAGGCGAAGGCCCGAATCGTCTGGATCACAATCGGCTGATAAGGCTCCTCCATTTTTTCCTCCAGCTTCCCGCTGGCGACCAGTTCTTCGTACTCTTTGGGCTTGTCCCGTTCCAATTCTTCCAAGGGCATGCGCCCGGTGAAGACCGTGATGTCCATGGGAAACTTTTCCGGCCGCAAGTGGGTATTGAAGAAATGCACGGTAAAAATGAAACCCGTCGCCAGCAGCGCTTCGTCGCTGTGAATGATGGTGGCCACGTTGAGGAACGATCCCGGTATGAACCGCGTGAAAAAGACGGGGAACCAAAGCGTCAGGCCGGTCGAACCAATCACCGCGATTCCCCAAAACACCGCGAAATAGTCGAATTTTTCCCAGTACGTCCAGCGGCCATAGGCAGGCCGCTCGCCACGGCCCACAAACCACTTCAGCGTACCCACCAGTTCCGTCAGGTCCCTGCGGTTCGGCATCATGCTGCCCGGCCCCAGAATCAGCGAGAGCCACGAACTGTGCTCCCTCTTCTTCAACTTGTAGAGGTCCACCAGGTGGGTCGTAAAAACTCCGAACATGATGACGGCCGCACTGCGATGAATGTAACCCGCGTTCTCGAATCCCCCGAGCAGATGTGAAAGCACCGCCGCCCATTTCGTGTAGGAGAATTTCAGGGTCAGCCCCGTCAGCGCCAGGGTAATGAAGCTCACGATCATGCAGATATGCAAGATCCGCTGCAACCGGCTGAACCGGACGAACTGGCGTCGGTCATGAGGCATCGGTGCCCTCCTTGTCCTTGCCCGCGGGCGCGTCAAGCTCTGCGGCGAATTTCTCTTCCGCGGCGCGCAACTCCTGCCGCATCTGGAAAGCTCGGGGCAGCCACAGCAGCGTGTGAACACCACCGACCACGAATGTAACCACCAGCAGCATGGTCATGCCCCAGAAGGTATAGAACAGGAACGGATACTTTCTCGGGTCGTGGTGCGTGGCGTGCGTCAGGTATCCAGCGAAGCGGCGGGTCGCGCCCGCATGGCACTTCCCGCAGGTGGCCGCGACGTTTGCCCGGCTGAGATGCGAGCGCGGATCCGTCACCGCCCGCACGTCGTGCGCTCCGTGGCAGTCGTAGCACTTGGCCGCTTTCGTGTACCCCAGCTTCGAGACCTTCCCGTGATAGGTATCAAAATAGGTCTTGGCGATCTCCTCGTGGCAGCGTCCGCACGTGCCCATCACGTTGAGCCGGAACTTGTCCTCATCCGTGCGGTGGATGGCGTGGGCAGTATGGCAATCGTTGCAGACTGGAAGTGGCTTGCTATACCCGCTCACGCGCTTGGCATGGATGCTGTTCTCGAACTGCTCCTCGATGCCGTGGTGGCACCGGCCGCACGTGGTCGGCACGTTATTGGCGTTGACACTCGACGCCGGATCGGTCCGAGGAAGAATCTGGTGAGCGGTATGGCAACTGGTGCAAGTCGCCGTCACTGTCAAGCCGTTCTTCAGTAGAGTTCCGTGAATGCTCTCCGTGTAGTTGCTGAGGATTTCGTGCTGCAATCCCGTGTAGCGCACCGCAGCCTTCTGACCCTCGCGGTGACAGCGCGCGCAAAGCACGGGAACATTCATCGCAAACGTTGACGACTGCGGGTCCTGTTTGCCGAGGATTCCATGCGTGCCATGGCATTCCTTGCAGGTCGGGGCATTCGGATCGTTCTTGCCGTTCAGTTGTCCGTGGATACTGGTCGCATACATCTTGCCAATTTCATCGTGGCAAGCCGTGCAGTCCACACCGCGGGTGATCGTCTCGCAAGGCCGCACCCGGGAGGCGTTGACCTCTGAGTGGCATTGGCTGCAGGCAACGTTCCGAAGCCTGCCAGGTTCCTCGCTGTGACGGGAATGGTTGACCTCAGCCAGGTTGACGTACATGGATTGCCCGTCGCGCGCGCGACGCAGCTTCTCGTTAGCGTGGCAGCGCATGCAGTCGGCATCGGCCATACCCTGCGCATAGAAAACGTTTCTGATCTTATGCGGCTGATGGCAGTCGGGGCAGGCGGGCAGAACATTGGCCTGTTTTTCCCAAAGCTCTCCACGAATGGTTTTCCGGTGGACCGTCTCGATTTGCGTGTGGCATTTCGTGCAGGTGGCGGCAATGTTCTTGCGATTGATCGAGGATGCCGGGTCGGTATGCGGCAAGATCAAGTGCGCGGTGTGGCAGGTAGCGCAGTTCGGAGCCACCGACAGTCCCTTCTTCAGCAACGCCTCCCCATGGATGCTTTCGGAGTAGTTCTCCAGAATATTGTCCTGGGGGATGGGCCGATTGCGCGAAACCGTGGTCCCTTCGCGATGGCACTGGCCGCACACGAAGGGCACTTTCAGCGGCGCCACCGCCGACCGCGCGTCCTTCACCGGAACGATGTCATGGTTGCCGTGACAGTTCACACAGCGGGGCGCCAGCGAGTCGCCGTGCGCAATCGCCTTACCGTGGAGCGACCGGGCGTGTTGCTCCTGCTCGGTCGTGTGGCAGGTGCCGCACTTTACCGGCGCAGGCTTCTCGTGCGGAAAATCCTTTCCTTCCAGATCGGCGTGGCAGCCCGTGCACCCGAGGCTGCCATGGACGGAAGTGCCAAATTTCTTGCCGTCCACGTAGAGCGAAACCGTTTTGCCGGCTCGCGTCGTGGTCATCGTCTTATCGCCGTGGCAGGCGAGACATTCCGCCCCAGGCGGGTCGGCGGCGCGGGCGGGGCGGCGCAGCAACGGAAGGAGGAAGGCCGTGGCGACAAGGGTCGCGACGATCATTGCAATGATCGTCGCCGCGATCGTTAGCCCAGTCCACCAATTTCTTCGCACCGCTCCTGTTTCAGCCATGTCAAGTTCTCGCCAGCGCTTACTTCATGCCAATATCCGCAAGCACTTTCGGATTCGTTTCCCCAACCGCCAGCAGGCTGTGGCAGGCACTGCAATCATTGGTGATGGTCTGTCCATCGGCGCTGGTGTGACTGCCGTCATGGCAGCGGAAACAACCCGGCGAATCGTTGTGCCCGAGATTATTCGGGTGCGTTCCCCAGGTGATGCGCATGTCCGGGAAGATGTTGCGAAGGTAGATTCTCGCCACCTCATCGCCCGCCTGTTCCACCACCGTGCGCCGCGTCGCGTAGATCTGCGGGTAGTTGGTCCGATAGAAATTATTGAGTTCTTCTTTAATGCGATGCTCGGCCACATCGCGGGCGGGATAATCCACCTTGAGAACCTCGACCGCCTTTTTTCTGATATAGGGAAGCTCCGGGCTGATGTGGCCGTTCGCCATCTGCTTATCCACTGCGTTTTCGGGCAAGTCGAAGGCGTGCGTGGGACGGTTGTGGCAATCCACGCAATCCATCACCCGGTGCTCACCCTTGTCCAATTGTTCTTTGGTGGGCTTGGCATCGGTGGAAATGAATTCGGTCGTCTTCCCCTTGTCGTCGGTGTAATACACGGCCGGGATCGTCTGCCGCTCGGCGTCGGTCGAGATGTAGCGGATGCGCGCCATGTCGGCCAAGTGGCGCCCATGGATGCCGACCGCACCCTGCCAGGTGCGTCCGCCCACTTTCAGCAGCAGCACATCCGTCTGGGGCGTGTTAGTTTCGTCGTCCTTGTAGCTGGTATTCACCACGAACTTGTCGCCCGTGAACCGCTGTGGCCAGTGACATTGCTCACAAGTCTCGCGCGCCGGGCGCAGGAACTTTACCGGTGAAGGAATTGGCCGCGAATAGGTGTGGAAAGTTACCGCGAAGACCTGCCGCAGACCGGAAAGCTTCGAGCGCACGAACCACGACGCACCCGGCCCGATGTGGCAGGCGACACAGTCCACCCGCGAGTGTGGAGAATTCTGGTAAGCCGTGTACTCCGGATCCATCACCCGGTGACAGGTTTGCCCGCAGAACTCCGTTGAATCCATGTACTGCACGCCGCGGTACGACGCGGTTCCCACAATGAGCAGGTTGAGCATGGTCGCCGCTGCCACGTACTCCAGGGTGCGCCGCACCACCGGCAGCCCTAAGTCGATGGCAGGGAAAATCCCCGGCAGCTCCCCGCTCTCGAGCAGACTTCGTCGCCTGAGCCAGATGCCAAGTGGAATCAGCAGCAGACCCAGCACAAATATGCCCGGCAGGATCAGAAAGACCAGAAGGCCGATATACGGGTGTGGAGGCCCCGGCAGGAAGACGTCATAGAACCAGAAGGCGATGGTGGTTAGCGCCGTGCTGGTCGTCACCACGGTGCCCGTGAGCGTGATGGGATTCTGGCCCAGAAAATAGATGGGCTCAGCCCACTCTCGGATGCGCTCTTGCAGAGTCATGTGAAACCGCTACTCCAATCATTTTCTAATGCAATGTCGCTGAGA
>Ga0074046_10000890_pt1 | contig 27689 bp, 22 predicted proteins | sample BogForMeECP23OM3_FD_94441 | JGI IMG/M metagenome (GOLD analysis project Ga0074046, IMG submission 94441) | Bog forest soil microbial communities from Calvert Island, British Columbia, Canada - Bog Forest MetaG ECP23OM3 | ecosystem: Environmental > Terrestrial > Soil > Wetlands ...
ACGCCTTCGTACCGCCCGCAGATCAAAACCATTCGCTCGACCGTCGAAAGTTCCGACGCCAGCGACTGATCCAACCGCTGCCCCTGTGCGGAGAGCAAAAGCACCGACTGCTTCGCCGAGCCGCTCGCGCGTTCTTCCCGCGGCGCAATCCCGACCAGCGACTCCACACACTCAAAAATCGGTTCCGGCTTCAGGACCATGCCCTCACCGCCGCCGAACGGGCGGTCATCCACGGTGCGGTGCTTGTCCTTGGTAAAATTCCGCAAATCCTGAATGTTTATTTCCACCAGCCCCGCTTCACGCGCCCGGCGGATAATTCCATAATCCAGCGGTCCGCGAAAGAAGTCGGGAAAGATCGTAAGAATGTCGATCTTCATTTGCGGAACCCGTCGTTAGCCCTTCATCGTTAGCCAAATCTTTCGACTCCAAACGACACTGCCAACGGCCAGCGACGAACTACTACCGATTCTTTTCCTTCTCTTCCTTCGTCACCGGCGCATTCACACCCAGCAGCCCGTCTGGCAGCCGCATGCGCACCTGCTTGCGTTCGACGTCGACCTTTTCGAGGTACGCTTCGGCGAACGGAATTTCGTAGGGCAGCTTCGCTCCGCCATTCACCACCAGCAAGGGCGCTTCTCCGGCGCCAAACGCAACGTCAACGATCTTGCCGATCTCGCGTTCGCCGTCGAACACCATACAACCGGTCAGGTCGCTTAGATACGTCCAGCCCGGCTCAAGTTCGGCGCGTTCGCCGCGTGGAACCTGAAGTTCCGAACCTTTCAGCGTCTCCGCATCTGAAATCGTTTCCACGGCCGCAAACTTCAGGACCATGAGACTCTTGTGCGGCCACAACTCTTCAATCGTCAACTCGCGGCGTTCACCGCTCTTACCCAGCGCCCACAGCCGCATGCCCTGCCGCAATCGATCCGGGACGTCCGTGTGCAACTCAACCGCGACTTCTCCGCGGCGTCCCTGCGTTTTGATCACCAGCGCCAGCGTGATCCATTCGCCGGTTGCGTCTGTCGCCGCTATTCGAGAATCTCCAGCGCGTAGCGCTTGTCGTTCTTCGCGCCCGCCGCGTTCAGAACAGTACGCAGAGCTCGTGCAATCCGGCCAGACCGCCCAATCACCTTGCCCAGGTCCGCTTCTGCCACTTCGAGTTCAATAACGGTCTCATCGCCGTCTTCGTACTCGTCGATGAAAACCGCGTCCTTCGCATCGACTAGCGCTTTGGCGATGTGTTCAATCAAGGCGCGCGCATTGGCGGACTGTTCAGTCATTCCAATCTCCAGAGATTGTCATTCCGACCCTGAGCGCAGTCGAAGGGGAGGAATCTGCTTTGTGTGGTCAGCGAAAAAAGGCCTACGCAACCGGCGCAGCCGCTGCTGGCGCGGGCAGCTTCAGCAACTTGCCCACGCGCTCGGAGCACTTTGCGCCCTTCGAAACCCAATACGTAATGCGCTCCCGCTTCAGGTCGAACGTGGCTGGACTGGTTCGCGGATTATACGTGCCCACCACTTCCACCGGACGCCCATTGCGCGCCCGCTCTTTCTCGATCACCACCACCCGGTAGTACGGTTGTTTGCGCGCACCAAAGCGCGCCAGACGGATCATTAGCACTGACTTCGTTTCCTTTGTTCCGGAAGAGTCCGGCAGGGTTGAGACAAACCATTATTATGCCGGAGCTTAGCGGTTTACGCAATGGGCGCCTGATGGGCTAGTCTGGGAGAGTTCTCTCTGTACATTGGAGCCCGTGCTTCCATTTCCGCATCCATCGAGAGTAAATCGCAATCTAACAATCGGTGACAAGCCAAGAAAGGAAAAAGTCCCATCATGAGCCAGACTTCGACCCTTACTCCTCCTGAAAAGACATCGTCAACCGGAAAGTCATACACCACCAAGGCCTTCGCCGCCAAGAGTGCGACTTCGCCCCTTGCCCAAACATCAATTCAGCGCCGCGCGCCGCGCCCGCAGGATATCCAGATCGAGATCCTGTACTGCGGTGTCTGCCACTCCGATCTTCATCAGGCCCGCAACGAATGGGAAAGCATGATGCCCACCGTCTATCCCTGCGTGCCGGGCCACGAAATTGTCGGTCGCGTCGCAAAAGCCGGCAGCGCCGTCAAGAAATTCAAAGAGGGAGACATTGCCGCCGTAGGCTGCATGGTCGACTCCGACCGTACCTGTCCGAACTGCCGCGCCGGGAACGAGCAATTCTGCGACGGCCCCGCCACTTTTACTTACAACTCGGAGGACAAGCACCTGGGGGGCGTCACCTACGGTGGTTATTCCGACAGCATCGTCGTTGACGAGACCTTCGCGCTCCGCGTCTCCAATAAACTGAACCTCGCCGCCGCCGCGCCCTTGCTCTGCGCCGGCATCACCACCTACTCTCCGCTGCGTCACTGGAATGTTCGTAAAGGGCAAAAGGTCGGTATCGTCGGCCTCGGTGGCTTAGGCCATATGGGCGTCAAATTCGCCAACGCTTTCGGCGCTCACGTCGTGTTGTTCACCACATCACCGAACAAGGCAAACGATGCCCTGCGGCTCGGCGCGCATGAAGTCGTCGTTTCGAAGAATGCGGCTGAAATGCAGAAACATGCCGGCAGCTTTGACTTCATCCTCGACACAGTTTCTGCGGAACACAATGTAGGGGCGTATCTCGATCTGGTGAAACTCGACGGAACGCTCACCATGGTGGGCGCATCGCCGACTCCGCTGCCGGTTCCCGTCGGGAGCTTGCTATTTCGTCGTCGTCGCCTCGCTGGATCGATCATCGGAGGCATTCGCGAGACTCAAGAGATGTTGGATTTCTGCGCCGAGCACGGCATAGCCTGCGACATCGAAATGATCCGCATCCAGCAGATCAACGAAGCCTACGAGCGCCTGCTAAAAAGCGATGTCAAGTATCGCTTCGTCATCGATATGGCGTCGCTGAAGTAGGAGAAGAAGAGATTAGTGCGGGCATTCGAGTCTAACGGCGCCGGAACCTCCTTCCGGCGCCTGTCTCCTTACCCTCCGCGAGAATTTCACATCCCCGGCAGCTTCATCCCCGCCAGTCTTCGCGCGAAACTCGGCTTGCCCATCTGCTTGAACATTTTTTTCATCTGGGCATATTGCCGAAGCAGGTTATTCACTTCCTGCACCGTGGTCCCCGATCCGCGCGCGATGCGTTTGCGCCGGCTGCCGTTAATCGCCTCATGATGGTTGCGTTCGTAGGAGGTCATCGAATTGATGATCGCTTCGACGCGGTTGATCTGCTTTTCGTCCACCTTGTCAGCAGCTTTCTGCAGACCCTGAAATGCGCCAATCGACGGCAACATGCCGATCAGGCTCTGCATTGACCCCATCTTGCGAACCGACCGCAGTTGCTCACGGAAGTCTTCGAGCGAGAAGCCGTCGCCGGTGAGCGCTTTAGTTGCCAGTTCTGTCGCCCTCTTTTTGTCGATCTGCGACTCGGCTTTCTCGATCAGCGAGAGAATGTCTCCCATGCCGAGGATGCGCGAAACGATGCGGTCGGGATGAAACGGTTCGAGCGCGTCGTACTTTTCTCCAATGCCGATGAACTTGATCGGCTGGCCAGTAACTTGGCGAATCGAGATCGCCGCGCCTCCGCGCGCATCGCCGTCCATCTTGGTGAGCACTACGCCGGTGAGCGTGAGCTTCTTGTGGAACTCGTCGGCGGAGTTAACCGCGTCCTGTCCGGTCATCGAATCGGCAACGAATAGGATTTCCTGCGGGTTAAGCAATCGCTTGAGCGATTGCATCTCCTCCATGAGCTGGTCGTCGATATGCAATCGGCCCGCGGTATCGACGATGAGCACATCGCATCCGGAGTTAATGGCTTCGCGTCGTGCTTCTTTGGCCAGCCGCTCGACGGTCGCCGTGTTCGCTTCCCCGACTTGGCCTTCGTAAAGATTCGCCTTAATAGCCGCCGCAACCACTTTAAGTTGTTCGCGCGCCGCCGGCCGGTAAACGTCAACTGAAACGAGCAGCGGCCGATGTCCACCATTCTTGAGCCAGTTGGCCAGCTTGCCCGAGGTTGTGGTCTTGCCGGAACCTTGCAACCCGGCCATCAGCACAACGGTTGGCGGCTGCGAGGCAAACTTGAGCTTGGCGGTATCTTTGCCGAGGGTTGCGACCAATTCGTCGCGGACGATCTTGATGACCTGCTCGCCGGGCGAGAGCGCGGTCAGGACCTCCTGACCGACGGCCTTGGCCTGGATGCGGTCGATGAGGTCTTTGACGACCTTGAAGTTGACGTCGGCCTCGAGCAGCGCCAGCCGAATTTGCTTCAAAGCATCGGCGATGTTCTCTTCGGTGAGAACGGCCTGCCCGCGCAGACTTTTGAATGCCCGTTGGAGTTTTTCCTGAAGATTTTCGAACATAGGTAGAAACCTCTATTTTATCAGTCGCTGGCGTCGGAACCCCGATAAGGTACGGGTGTCTTTCTTCGCCCTGCGGTCCGTTAGTTCGGCGGTACAATGCACCTGACTTCTCTGGGTTAAAGGAACTCCGTGATTGCGCGGCCCACGGCGGCTATTTCTTACGCTTTAATCTGCCTTTGTTTCGGTGCCAGCTTTGTCCCTCGAGCGCAAGGACAGCAGCCTGTGGCTGTCGTTTCTGCCACTACCCTGGCAAGTGTCGAGCGCGTTGACGTTAGTCCGCGGCCGGAGGGTGTCACGATCAATATCGTTGTTAACGCTCCGATCATTCCGGAAACTAGCCGGGTGCCCAATCCCGATCGTCTGATCTTCGATTTTCCCGGATGCGACCTCAAAGGTGGCAATCGGCATATTCCGGTCAACCACGGCCCGGTGAAGGAATTGCGGATGTCACTGTTCAGTATTCACCCGCCGGTTGCGCGAGTCGTGGTGCAGTTGAGTGCACCTCTGGACTTCGAGTTGAATCGTGCGGGAAATGGAATCGTGGTCAATATTCCTTTCCCGAAGACACAGACCGCGTCACCTGCTGAGGTCCGCACTCCAGAGGCTCACACTGCGGTAGTGGAAAAGGAGCGGGTAAGACCAGCTCCGCCGCCGCAGAAGCAGCCCGCACCGGAAATTGCCGAACGCGCTGCAAGTCCAGAGCCGGGAGCCTACCGTCTCATGGCGAAAGCCAAGGTGCTGACCGTGGGAGATCTGCAGGCGCTGGAGGGAAAAGCCGCAGCTGGTGATCCAGAAGCGCAGACTATGCTCGCGCTCGCCTACCACGCCGGCGTTCTGCTGAAGCGAGATGACGTGGAAGCCCTTCGCCTGCTCCGCAGCGCTGCGGATCGCAGGTCCATGGCGGCCGAAGAAGCGCTGGGCATTTTCTCGGAAGCCGGAGTTGGCATGGAGAAGCCCGCCCCAGCCGATGCGTTGAACTGGTACACGCAGGCGGCCCAACAAGGATCGTCGGACGCGGCAACCAATATTGCGCTCATGTATGCGAATGGAAAGGGTGTCGCGAGAGACGCCGTGCAGGCAGTGACCTGGTTTCGTCGCGCCGCCGAGAGAGGCGATGCATCAGCCCAGTACAATCTCGCGCTGATGTATGAACGCGGCGAAGGCGTGCCCCAGGATTACAAAGAAGCGGTTCGGTGGCTCTCGCTGGCCGCGGACAAGGACCTAGTGCCGGCTATTTTGGATCTCGCCGAACTTTCTCTTCAACCCCCGAATTCGACGATGAACCGCGATGTCGCGAAGGCGGTCCGGTACTACGAGAAAGCGGCCAATCTAGGTAGTGCGATTGCGCAGGCAACTCTGGGAACAATCTTTACCAAGGGCCTGCAAGGCAAGGTGGACTACGATCAGGCAGTAAACTGGTACCGAAAAGCCGCCGATCAAGGAGAACCCGATGGCGAACTGGGGCTGGGCGTAAGCTACGCCCTTGGCCACGGCGTTCCGGTGGACCTCGAGGCGGCGCGTCGCCTGCTTGCCGCCGCTGCGGGCAAAGGCCAAATCGAAGCGCAATATGATCTAGCGATCATGTGCGAGGAAGGAAAAGGAGCCCCTGCGGACCGAGACCTTGCGGCGCAGTACTATCAAATGGCGGCGGACCGGGGCATGGCCAAGGCGCAATATCGGTATGGATTGTTGCTCGCCAGGAGCAGTGAATCCCGCAGCAATCGGATTGCAGCTTACAAGTGGCTGATGCTGGCGCAGGGCTCGATCAAGGAAAGCTCATCAGCACTGGGCGATTTACGAAAGTCAATGAATGAACAGGAAACCAGCGAGGCCGAGCGGGAAGTGGACTATTGGCGCTTGGCCCACAGGCCCGGTGGACGCTGATCTGTTGACCTTGATCCCTCGTCAACGCGGAACTATTTTCCCGCAAAGACTTCCTTCGCCGCCTTGATCGTATTGCAGTGAATGGTGATGGTGTCTTCGAGTTCTTGCGCGTAGCCACCGGCCAAGGTTACCATCACCGGAATGCGCTCGGTCCGGGCCATTCGGAATACCAGTGCATCTCTTGCCTTCAAACCCTCAATCGTCAATGCCAGTCCGCCGAGTTGATCTTCGGAATAAGGATCGGCGCCGGCAACGTAACACAGCAGGTCTGGCTGGAACTTGCTCAGTCCCAAACTGAAGGCGTTGCCGAGGCATGCCAGATAATCGGCGTCTCCGAGTCCGTCGGGCAGATTCAGGTCAAGCGATGAAGGGGGCTTGAACGCCGGATAATTGTTCTCCTGGTGCAAAGAGATCGTGAACACGTCGGTGTTCATACTACGCATCCTGGCCATGCCGCTGGGGTTGCCGGGGCCCGCCGCTGGAGCAAAGATCGTTGCCGTTCCGTTGCCCTGGTGCACATCGCAATCGAGGGTCATGGCGGTGCGAATTCTTCCGTCGCACTGCATGCGGCGAATCGCCACCGCCACATCATTAATCATGCAGAAACCTTCGCCGTGGCCGGGGAAGGCGTGATGGAATCCGCCGCCAATGCTAATGGCGACGTCGTCGTCCAGCGCGTACTCGGCAGCGAGGATGGAACCACCTGCCGCGAGCCAGAAGGCGCGCACGAGTTCCGGCGAGTACGGAATTTCCATTTCTAATTCTTCGCGCGCGCTGAGCGTGCCCGTCTTCAGCTTCTCGACGTATCGCGGGGTGTGCACGAGCAAAACGTCCTGGTCAGTGGCCGGAGGAGGCGAAACAAAATCCGAGGCCTCGGCAATTCCGGACTCGAGCAGCCGATCATGAACGAGCTTGTATTTCTCGGAGGGGAAGACATGTGTGCCGATGGGCAGAAGGTAGTCATCGCTGTATACGAGCTTAAAAGGAAACATGTAATCCTTGGGGGCCAGAAACCGAAAACCTCATATGATACGCGGGAAGGAGGCTGTTGGCACTGGTCATTTGGTGTGCGTTCCTCCCTGGGGTCTGGCATGCGCCCGTGAACGGACCCCCTTGCGGCGCGTGGTTTGGGGCCCTGATAAACTGAGCGCGTTGCCTGCAAAAGGAAAATCCGCATCGAGGACGCCCGCCGAAGCTCTGCCAGGGCAAGTAAAACCGCCAGACGAGACCGAGTTAACCCCATCGAAGACGCCGGCGTTATCCGCTTCGGGCAAAGGTCGCATCTTTCTTCTCGACACCATGTCATTCATTTTTCGCGCCTATCATGCGATGGCGCGGCAGCGCCCTATGTCGACCAAGACGGGGGTTCCGACCGCGGCGACGTACGTGTTCGTCAACATGCTGCGCAAGCTGCGGGATGATTTCGCGCCTGAATATCTGGCGGCGGTGTTCGATGTGGGGGCGCCGACGATCCGCAACCAGCAGGCGGAAGCGATCACCAAAATTCGCAAGTTCGATATCAAGACGCAGACGTTTCAGGAAGTGGAGTACGGGGGCTACAAGGCGAACCGGGCTGAAATGCCCCCCGACCTGGTCCAGCAAGTGCCGTATATCCGAAGAGCTCTCGAGGCCTATCGCATCCCGATCCTGCACCTGGAAGGCTATGAAGCCGACGACGTGATTGGCACGCTGGCCCGAAAAGCGGCCGCGGAATCGCATTCGGTGTTTGTCGTCTCGAATGACAAGGACATGCTGCAACTGGTCAACGACAAGGTGTCCGTGCTGAATCCGCCGAAAGACAATCTGATTTGCGACGCGGCGAAGGTACGCGAAATTCTAGGCGTGCCACCGGAGCAGGTGATCGACGTGATGGCCTTGCGCGGCGATTCGGTCGACAACATTCCCGGAGCGCCGGGAATCGGCGACAAAGGATCGGTTGAGATCATTCGGCGATTTGGCAGCGTGGAGCAGGCGCTCGACCGGGCAGCTGAGGTCGAGAAAAAGACATATCGCGAGTCGCTCGAAAACAACCGTGACAACATTCTGCTGAGCAAGCAACTAGTGACGATTGACAGGAACGTTGCTGTCGATCTGGATGTGATCGCGATGAAGGTGGGCGAACCGGACGTTGAGGCGCTGCGCGCCCTGTTTGCCGAACTGGAGTTCACTTCGTTGCTGAAGGAACTGCTTCCGGTGGCGGATGTGAAAGAAGGCGACTATCGGGAGATTGGGTCGAAGGGAGAGTTTGAAGACTATCTGCGGGATGTGAAGGGAAACGCGCTGGTCGCGATTGCCATTCCGGTTGCGGAAAGCGAGGAGCAAGTGGAGGAAGAGGAAGAAGGGCCGGCGCCGGCGCAGACCGGACTGCTGGATTTGCAGCCGCCGGATTCGGAAGGCCGTGGCCCAACCAGGCGTAAGCAACTGGCAATTTCGAAAGCGGCGGGAGCCGGCGCGATCGTGTCCTTCGACGCCGAGCCGCTCACCGGCCGCGTGAAGAGCATGCTTGAAGACCGAGCTGCCCCCAAAAGCATCCATGACTGGAAAGCGGCGCTGCATCATTTCTCGGAAATGGGCATTGCGCTGGCGGGCGTGGAGCACGATCCAATGTTGTACTCGTATCTGCTCAACCCGACTTATTCGTCGCATGCGCTTTCCGAACTCGCGTTGCGCAATTTGAACTTGAAACTGAGCGGCAACTTGGCCGAAGCGGCCGACGTGACGGGTAGGCTAGCAGCCTTGCTCCGGCAGGAGGTGGACGATCAGGGACTGACCCGGGTGTACGAGGAGATCGATGCTCCGCTGGTGCCCGTGCTGGCGCGTATGGAAGGCGCGGGCGTGAAAATCGATACGACCGTGCTGGGCGATATGTCGGTGAAGCTGCAGCGGGAAGCGGACTTCAAAGCGCGCGATATCTATGAACGCTGCGGCATGGAGTTCAATATCAACTCCCCCAAGCAACTGGGAGACGTGCTCTTCAACAAACTGGCGCTGCCGATGCCGGTGAAATATGGAAAAGGCAAGAAGATATCGACGGCAGTCGATGTGTTGGAAGGCCTGGCTGACGAACACGAGGTACCGCGGCTAGTGCTGGAGTACCGGCAACTTACCAAACTGAAGTCAACCTACGTGGATGCGCTGCCGCAGCTCATTCGCAGCGGCAGCGGACGGGTGCACACGACATTCGGGCAGACGGGCACGGCGACAGGCCGGCTGTCGTCGGCCAATCCGAATTTGCAGAATATCCCGATCCGCACCGAACTTGGGCGCGAGATTCGCGCGGCCTTCATTGCCGAACCAGACAATTTGCTGCTGGCGGCGGATTACTCGCAGATCGAACTCCGGTTGCTGGCGCACTTCTCGAAAGACAAGTTGCTGGTCGAAGCGTTCCGCCGCGGTGACGATATTCACACACTGACGGCGTCGCAGGTGTTTGGCGTGCCTCCGTTGATGGTGACGCCCGACCATCGTCGACAGGCGAAAGTAGTGAATTTCGGGATCGTCTACGGTTTGTCGGCATTTGGCCTGTCGCAGCAACTGGGGATCGAGCCATCCGAGGCACGCAAGTTTATCGAGGCTTACTTCGAAAAATATGCGGGCGTGCGGGCGTTTATCGATGCCACGCTCGCGCAAGCCCGGCGCGATCAAAGCGTGAAGACGTTGTTCGGCCGCGTGCGGCCGATCCCCGATATCAACAGCAAGAATGTCAACCAGCGCGGGTTTGCCGAGCGCACCGCCGTGAATACTCCTCTGCAGGGGACGGCAGCCGATTTAATCAAGCTGGCGATGATCCGCATCGATGAAGAGATCAGACATCGCCGGCTGAATTCACGAATGACTCTCCAGGTTCATGACGAACTGGTTTTCGAAGTGCCCCAAAGCGAAGTGGAGACTATGAAGACGCTGGTGCGCGAGCATATGGAGGCGGCGCACCCGCTGGAAGTCCCGCTGCGCGTCGATTTGGGAGTGGGGCCAAACTGGCGGGATATGGACTAGCGGAGTTCGTGCCAGAATTGCAACTGACGATTACTGACGTCCCTCCGAAGCTTTGTCCGGGACGGTCTGAGGCAGGAAATACGCCGAACCAAGAAAGTCAAGCTGAGGAAAACGCCTTCTGCATTTCCGCTATACTCTCCCTAACGATCTTGCAATCAGAGCGCTGTTTTCGTTGCTCCAGCCACACGACGTGATTTGTGATCTTGCGGAGGCAATGGGTGAGTGCAGGCACGTCCCTCGCATTAGAAAAAACGCCGCGCCGCGGCTTTCTCAGATTTCCCGTCAAAGTACCTTTGGATGTGATTGCCTTGCGCTCGGGGATCCCGCAAAATCTCCCGGGGCGCTGCACCGATGTGAGCGAGGGGGGCGTAGGCGCAATGGTGGCTGGCGAACTTGCAGCCGGGCAGCAGGTCGCGGTTGAACTTCGGCTTCCGAATGTCGGGTTGCCGCTGCGCGCCAGGGCGCTGGTTCGCTATCAGGACAAAGTGCGCTGCGGCTTTGAGTTTGTGGGGCTCGCGGCAGAACAGCGCGAGATGATCCGCTATTGGTCACACCGGCTGACAGCAGAGGCCGCCGCAGCGGTATTGGAAGGAGCTAAAAACGAGCCCGCACCTGTGTCCGCCGAAACGCCCACTCCCGCTCCACGGAAGGCGCAAAAGATTCGAATCCCGCGACGCGCACTGAACTTGCTCATTCCTGCCGTGCTGGTGCTGTTCGCTCTTGGGTGGTGGCAATGGCAGTGGTCGTGGAACGAACTGGAGAAAGGATCGGTAGGGCAGACTGGGACGTTGCGAGTTCCCCCGGAAATCATGGCAGCGCAGATCGTGTCGAAGTCTGAGCCCGTGTATCCGGAGGAGGCTCGTCGCACTGGCACGCAAGGATTGGTAGTGCTCGATGTTCTGATTGGTGCGGATGGAACGGTAAAGCATCTGCAGCCTGCGTCGGGAAACGCAATGTTGGCGAAATCCGCGATGGATGCGGTACAGCAGTGGAAGTTTGAACCGTACCGCTCGTCGGGCCGAGCGGTTGAGGTCGAAACTTCCGTTGCGGTCGAGTTCCGCTTGAACTGAGCAGCAGACAGTGCAGCTTCGTTGAGGCGCGGGTGCGGCGCAGCGAAGCTGAGTTACGGAAACTTCTCTGCCTGCTGGAACGGGAGACCGCGCTCATCCTTGGGAGAGATGATCGGCTCGCCATCTAGCTGCCAATCGATGTGCAAAGTAGGGTCGTTCCATGCGATGGTGCGCTCATGTTCTGGCGCATAGAAATCCGTGGTCTTATAAAGAACGTGCGTGCTCGAAGCGGTGACGCGAAAACCGTGCGCGAAGCCCGGCGGAATCCATAGCATAAGCTTGTTTTCGCCGGAGAGCCGGAACGACTCCCACTGGCCGAACGTCGGAGAAGTGCGACGGAGATCGATCGCAACATCGAGGATCTCGCCAGAGACGACGCGCACGAGTTTTCCCTGTGGCTGCTGAATCTGGTAGTGCATGCCGCGAATAACATTCTGGCCGGAGAAGGAGTGATTGTCCTGCACGAATGTCTCGCGGATGCCGAGTTGGGCGAAAGTGCGCTGGTTGTAACTTTCGAGAAGAAAGCCGCGCTCGTCGCCAAACACGCGCGGTTCGAGCAACAAAACTCCGGGCAGGCTGGTGGCGGTTCTCTTCATCAGACGCTCACGAGCGCTCCTCTGCCATCAAAATACGCGGTCCCTCAGCAGTTGCAATAGATACGCCCCGTACGCATTGTTGCGCATAGGCTGCGCTAGCGCTTTCAGTTGCCTGGCGGTGATGTAGCCTGAGCGGAAGGCGATTTCCTCGGGGCAGGCAACCATCAAGCCCTGCCGCTTTTCGATGGTCTGAATAAATAAGGAAGCCTCCATTAAGGCCTCGTGTGTTCCCGTGTCGAGCCAGGCCATGCCACGCCCCATGACGCACACGTTGAGCTGGCCGCGTTCGAGATAGGCGCGATTGACGTCCGTAATCTCCAACTCGCCCCGTGCCGAAGGCCGCAGGCTGGCAGCAATCTCCACCACTTGTTGATCGTAAAAATAAAGTCCGGTGACCGCATAGCGCGATTTTGGCTGCTTGGGTTTTTCTTCAATGCTGAGCGCTTTGCCCTCCGCGTCGAAATCGACCACGCCGTAGCGTTCCGGATCATTAACCGGGTAGGCGAAGACTCGCGCGCCCGTGGACTGCTGGCTCGCCAGACGCAGATCCTTCACCAGATCGTGGCCATAGAAAATGTTGTCGCCAAGCACGAGCGCGCAGCAGCTGGAGCCAATGAAATCCTTTGCGATGAGAAAGGCCTGGGCAATGCCCTCGGGCTTCGGTTGCAGCGCATACTGAAAATGGACCCCGAAGCGCGAGCCATCCCCAAGCAGTTGCTGAAAGCGCGGCAGATCCTCGGGCGTGGAAATAACTAGAATGTCGCGAATCTCCGCCAGCATAAGCGTCGAAAGCGGGTAGTAGACCATCGGCTTGTCGTAGACCGGCAGCAAGCTCTTGGCGGAGCAATGCGTGACGGGGTAGAGGCGCGTGCCCGAGCCTCCGGCGAGAATGATGCCTTTGTAGTTTGGCACGGCTGTTTTGGTCATTGCGTTTTCTGTTTAGTGTTCGCTGGTGTAATGCTTGGCCATCCATTGACGATAACTGCCACTGGTCACGCTGCGCACCCAGTCCTCGTTTTCAAGATACCAGCGGACGGTCTTTTCGAGGCCGCTCGAGAAACTTTCCTGGGCCTGCCAATCGAGCTCGCACTCGATTTTACGCGTATCCATCGCATAGCGGCGGTCATGGCCGGGCCGGTCTTTCACGAACGTGACGAGTTGGTTGTGCGGAACGACGGGATCGCCGGGCCTCAGTCCGTCCAGCATCCCGCAAATCGCGCCGACGATTTCCAGGTTGTTTCTCTCACTGCGGCCGCCGATATTGTAAGTCTCGCCCACCCGGCCGTGCGCGAGCACTTTGCGAAGGGCGCGGCAATGATCCTCAACGTAAAGCCAGTCGCGAACGTTCTTGCCATCGCCATACACCGGAAGTGATTTTCCCTGGCACGCGTTCAGAATCATGAGCGGAATCAGCTTCTCCGGAAACTGAAACGGCCCGTAGTTATTGGAGCAGTTGGTGGTCAGCACCGGCAATCCGTAAGTGTGATGATAAGCGCGCACCAGGTGATCGGAAGCCGCCTTGGACGCGGAGTACGGGCTGCTGGGCGCGTAGGGCGTGGTTTCGCTAAACGGCGGATCGCTGGGCCCCAGCGAGCCGTATACTTCGTCGGTCGATACGTGCAGAAATCGGAATAGAGCGCGATCGGATTCGGGAAGCGCAGACCAGTAGGCGCGAGCTTCCTCGAGCAGACTGAACGTTCCATTCACATTGGTGCGAATGAAGTCGTCCGGCCCGTGGATCGAGCGATCAACGTGGCTCTCGGCCGCGAAGTGAACAATTGCGCGGGGTCTTTCCCGGGCGAGGAGCGCACACACCCTGTCGCGATCGACGATGTCGGCTTGCTCGAAACAGTACCGCGGGTTGGCCTGAACCGATTCGAGATTACTTAGATTGCCGGCATAAGTCAGTTTGTCGAGGTTGAGAACGCGCGTCGACTCCGAGGAAATCCATTGCAGAATGAAGTTCGAGCCAATGAAGCCCGCGCCGCCGGTGACGAGGATCAGATCTTCCATGCGCAAGGTGCCGCATCGGTGGACGTAAGCGGCGCCTTGATTCTAACCAAAGCCGGACGCATTACATAGATCCTCGCGGTAACCATCTTGCGGTTGTGGATTGAGGTGGGATCAGTCCAGTCCTTGGGCCGAAAGCGGCGCGGTCCTGACGGGGATCCCGCCGCACTGCGCGCGCTCGCCCGCGTTCCACCCCAGCACCTTGTAGTAGGCAGCTTCGATGGCCTGGGCAATCTCCGGCCACAGATATTGATCCTGAATGCGAGCACGCTCGCGGACGGCGGCCTGTCGTCGCAGTTCGGGATTATGCACGAGCACGTCGAGCATTCGTTCGAGATCGGCAAGATCGCCGCGCTGGAACGTGAAACCGGCGCCCTCGATCACCTCGCGATTTTCCGGGATATCGCTGGTCAGCACGCAAACGCCGGCCGCCATGGCCTCGAGAAGAGCCAGAGACAGGCCCTCCAACTCGGAAGGAAGCACAAACAAGGCGGCGTTCGAAAGCACCTCTTCAAGGTCCGTTCCTGAGACCCAGGGCAGGAAACGAATGCGGTCCGATTCGTGACGGCGCAAGCTGGCGACATAGGAATCGGAGTGGCTCGATCCTCCAGCGAGAACCAGCTTCATGTCGGTGCGGATTTTTTCGAAAGCCTCGATCAGCAGGTGACAGTTTTTCTCGGGCGAAAGCCGGCCGAGAAAGAGAACGTAGTTGTCGGGCAGCAGGTCCCAATCGCGTAACCGGCTGGGGGGGCGACGACGGATCGACATGGCCCCATTCGGCACGTAGATGGTTTCGCGCTGGTAACGGTCGCGGTAATACCGCTGCAGCGTCCGTGAGACAACCATGGTGGCGTTGGGCAGAGTTACAGCGGCGGCTTCTCCCCAGCGCAAAACTCGCGCGGCGATGGCTCCCCACTTGGCTCGCTGCCAATCGAGGCCCTGCACGGTAACGATTGTCTTCTTGCCGACCAGTCGCGGCAGGAATGAAAATAGCGCCGGCCCCAGGCAGTGGTAGTGGATTACGTCGTAGTTCGAGGTCATCGCGTCGAGAGTGCTGAGTAAGGTGTGGACCACCGTTTCCAGATGCTTGCTGCGGATTGTCGGCAGGCGCCGAACGCGCATACCATTGTGCGTATCCGTGGGAGGGGTGAAGTAAGTGCGGCAGTAAACGGTAACCTCATGCCCCAGCCGGGCCAATTCGTGCCCAGCCTGTTCGTAATACGATTCGATGCCGCTGTATTTCGTAACCACTCCGCGTCCCCCGATGAAAGCGACCCGGACACCCTGGCGCGGGCGCGGCTTCGGCGGTTCGGAAAAGGACCTGAATTTTCTTGCGAAGGTCAGGCGGTTGTAGATTTCGGACAGTTTCAGCAGGTGCTGCTCGGGATCGTGCTTAGCCTTCACCCGAGCGCGGCCGTTTGCGCCCATCTTCTCGATCAGATCGGTGCGCTCAAACAGGAATGAAATGGAATGCGCAAGCTGCTCGCGGTCCCCGGGAGAATAGAGTAGGCCGGTCACGCCGTGCTCCACGAATTCGCGGCGCGAACCGAGGTCAGAAGCAACCACGGGCCGCGCGTGCGCGTAGGATTCGAGGATCGATTTTCCCAATGTCTCGTAAGCGTGCGAGGGAAACAAAGAGAAACTGCATCGGGCGATGAGGTTCTTCAGCTGTTCACCGCTCACCATGCCCGCAAAAAGTACGTGGCTCAGATTCAAATTTCGCGCCAGCGTCTGAAGGCGCTCGCGCTCGGGACCGTCTCCCGCGATGACCACCGGAATATGTGGCACACGCACCAGCGCATGCAAGAGTTCGTCCAGGCCTTTTTCCGGCGAAAGTCGGCCGAAGTAGAGCAGGTACCCTTCGTCGTTCGCCGGTTGATCGTCACTGGGCAGCGCCTGAAAGTGGGGGAGGACTTCGATGCGGCCTGCCGGAAGTCCATTGCCCACCAATTCGCTGCGCACGAACTCGCTAGGAGCGAGAAATAGATCGACGCAATTCTCATAGGTTCGCAACCATTTGTGCAGGTAAGCTTCGGCCGCCAAAACCATAGCGCTGGACTGCGGACCTGCGTAGCAGCCCTCGGTGACTGCGTGATAGAAGGCGCCGTTCCGGCAGGCTTGGCAAACTTCGCCGTGAGCCACCAGATTGTAGGTCGGGCACAGAATTTTGAAATCGTTGATGTGATAAAGCACCGGGATGTGCTGACGCTTGAGTTCCCACAGGATGGATGGCGACAGATGGTGGTAAATCCCGCGAATGTGAGCCAGATCGGGTAAGAAATCGGCGATGCACTTGCGCATGGCGCGCCGCACCGATGGTGAGTAAAGAGCGTGAGCGGCCATCCGCGCTTTCTTCAGGAAACCGGCGTGGGGATCCTTGAAGTTGACCAGCGGAACGCGATAGGCGCGGCCCGTGAAGGCCGACGGCGTCCCATGGTCCATGCTGAAGAGGGCGGTGTCGTGGCCACGCCGATCCATCCGGTCGATCAAATCGAAGAGATAGGCTTCGGTTCCGCTAAACGGATAGTCGTACTTGTTGCAATACAGGATGCGCATAATCACCGCCGAAATCGGGAATACGGGCCACGAACTGGTCGGCAAAGGCTCGCAGATTTCGCGAGCGGTTGTAGGTGGCGGCCACTTTCGCAGCCGCCGCCCGCCGGATCCCCGCCAGCGAAGCTTGGTTGGCGTAAATCCAGCTGACGTTATTGAGGAAATCTGAAAGGGACCCCGGCGCATAAAGAAAACCCGTGCGCCGGTCGTCGACCAGTTCGGGGATACCCGTAATGGCCGGCGCCAGCACCAGCTTCTCGTGCGACATGGCCTCCATCAGCACAACCGGGATTCCCTCGCTCTTGCTGGTCATCACCACAAGATCCGCTTGCCGGTAATAAGGGATAAGGTCGCTGCGGCGCACTTGTCCCACAAGGTGAACGTGGCGCTGCAGCCCGAGTTTGGCGATCTGCCGTTCCAGCGCCGCGCGCTCCCGTCCCTCGCCGACAATCCGGCACAGGAAGTCGAGACCTTGGGCGCGGAGAAAAGAACAGGCCTGGATCAGGAATCCATAATCCTTTACTTGGTGAAGACGCCCGACCGCCAGCAGACAAAACGGACGGCCGCCCATCACGGCCGGGGAAGAAGAGGTAGGCCACGAAAGAATGCGATCCACGCCGAGCCGCTGAAGCACAATTTTTTCAGGCGGCATGAAGGGATAATTGCGGAGGATGTAGCGCCGGTTGAAGTCCGAGACAGTGACACAAAACCGGCAAGAACGCAGCTTAGCGTCCAGCAGGTCGGCTCGTCGCAGCAGATCGGAGCCGTGCAAGGTGAAGCTGAATCCGATTCCGAGCACGCGCGCGGCGACCAGTGCCATCCAGGATGCGAAGTATCCGTGATGCGCGTGGATGTGTGTCACCTCGAGCGCGTCCAGATCCTCCGCCAGTGCGGCGCCCATGAGCGTGTGCCCCAAAGCGCGAATGCGCAGAGCGGGGGAGGCGCCCGGATCGAGCAGCAACGGCCGTAGTAACTGCCAAAGCTCGTGGCGATCCCAAGCGAGCCGGCGTGCGGCCTGCATCAGTTGCAGGTCGGAGAGCGGCTGCAAGAAGTGCGTCTCTTTCCACAAAGCGCGCTCGGCCAGGCTAAGCTCTTCCGGAGAAACTCTCTTCCCGCTGCAGCAGATTACTTCCACGCCGCGGCGCCGAAGTTCTGCGATCTCATCCATCACGTAGGGTTCGACGGACGACGGGAACTCGTTAGCGATATAGGCGATGGTATTCATGCGGCGGATTCCTCTGAGGCGCAAAGCATTCCGGCAACCGTAAACAGCAGCCCGATCACGAATTGATACGCCATGTCCACGAAAAGGGCGTTGAACAGAAAAACGCAGAGCAATACCGGCCAGACCCTGCGCAGCGCGGCATTGGAGCTGGCCTCCCCGGGCTCGCTGCGCCGCGAAAGCCGGAACAGATTGAAGAAAAGAATGCCGTAGAGTGCCAGCCCCGGTATTCCGAGTTCGATCAGCAATGCCAGATAAGTGTTGTGCACAAAGAAGGTGCGGAGGTGGTACCCCTCCATGCGGCGCCCCAGCTCTGCGTACATGTGCGCGGCCGGCCAGCCAGTAAAAGGACGCTCCTGAAACATGGCCCAGGCGCCGCTGTAAACGGCCATGCGAGCCTGCACAGGCCCGCGCTCTTCGGTGCGGTCCCAAAGCGCTTTCTTGAGAGAATGGTCGCTGAAACCGATCGCCAGGCCACCCAAAAGCGCGCCCACCAGCAACAGGACGCACACCGTTTGCAGTCGCCGCTCTGCAAAAAGGAAGCCGAGGGCGAGTGTTGAGAGCGCGAACGAGATCCAGACCGCTCGCGTCATGGTCGCGAGCACCGCTAGCGGCAACAAGGCCCAGAGAACCCAGACGATCTTTCTGTAAGTTCGCGGCAAAGTGAAAGCGAGAATTCCCAACAAGTTCAGCGAAAGGCCGTTGGCTACGGCTTGTAAGAAAGGCCCGCGCGCGCGATCCGCGTGGAATCCGAGGCTCTCGTCCAAGATGAAGCGCGGCCAGATGAGCGAGCGCGCCTCCAGCAGGAAGGCAAGGGCGATGAACACGAGATAGGCGAGGACAACAACGACAAAGATTTCGAAATGCCGCCGTTGTTCCGCCCCCCGGAAAACAAGCACCGCAATGTGGAACAAAGAGAATGGAACGATGAATTTGCTGGCGATGATGCTCCAGACCTGTGCATCGAAGGGCTCGCGCAGCGCGCGAAAAACCGCCAGCGTCGCCAGCCCAAGCATCGGCACACTCAGCCGGGCGAAAAAGGGAATTTTTTCGCGGAGCGCCATCGCACGCAGGCTCACCATGAAAACCAGCACACCGAAAGCGATGCGATCCGCATAAAAGGAAAACAGATCGGGCGGCCGAAAAAGAAACACCGCCATAGCCCCCACGTAAAGAACGGAGGGGAACGCCAATGCCAGGTGAAGCGGACGCAGCAGCACGCCGGCAACTTGCCAAAGCCGGCTCTCGCCGCGGTCCCAGGTTATGACTCGGCTGCTCATCGGCGGTCAGGTGCCTTCCGGCGCGAACAGCACGCGGATTGTCTGCAGCAGAATGCGCAAGTCAAGGCGCATCGTCCAGTTCTCGATGTACGTGAGATCCAAGTGCATGTTGAGGTCAAACGATGGAGAATGCCGTGCCGTAATCTGCCACAGGCCGGTAATCCCGGGCTTCACGTCGAGCCGGCGATAGTGGTGCAACTCGTAATGGTTTACCTCATCAACCGGGTGAGGCCGCGGCCCCACCAGGCTCATCTCGCCGCGCAGCACGTTCCACAACTGCGGCAACTCGTCGACGCTGTACCGGCGGATGAACCGCCCAACGCGCGTGATTCTGGGATCGTTGACAATCTTGAAAATTGGCCCCTCCCGCTGGTTTCGCGCGCGCAGGTCATCTTTAAGGTGGTCGGCGTTGGTCACCATCGACCGAAACTTGTAGCAGCGGAAGCGCCGGCCCTTGGCTCCCGTACGTTCCGCGGCATAGATAATGGGCCCCGCCGATTCCAGCCGGATAAAAAGCGCAACCATCGCCATCACGGGCGCGGCAAGAACGAGCGCCAGCGCGGCCACGCTCAAATCGAGCAAACGTTTCAGGAACAGCGCCGCCGTCGGCACCGGCTCGCGGTGCAGCGTCACCACGGGAACTTCCCCGATGGAATCGACGGTGGCGTCCGGCCAGGGTCCGGGGGGCAGGTCAGGGACGGCGCGAATGTCGAGGTGGTTGCGCAACGCCGCTTCGGCAGCCTCGCGTGTTCGTTCTGGCTCGCCCGGAAGCGCCAGGATGACTTCATCGATGAACTCGCCGCGCGCCAGCCACTCGAGGTCTTCTACTCGGCCCAGAACGTCCGGGGAGAGCGGCAAATCGTCATCGACAAAGCCCCGCACGATCGCGCGATGGAAGGGATCGTTGCGCAGAGCTCTCGCGATCGAGCGGCCGGCCGGGCCCGCGCCCACCAACAGGATTCTGCGCGATTCTGTCTCATGCCTCCGCTGTGCCCAGGCAAACTGCCTCAACAGGCGGTAGAGCAGGAGACTGCCCAGGCTGCTGGCCAGCGTCGTCGGTATGGCCCGTATGTGAATGGCTCCTGCCTCTGCTAAAAAGACCAGCAAGGTGGCGAACAAAACGGACCTCGTCAGTTCAGGAACGGTCCCTGCTGGGAACGGATCGGGCATGTTTCGATAAACGCCCTCGCTAAAGGCGAACAGCGTGACCAGGACAGCAAACAACGGCAAGCTGCGTTCTGGGAAGCTCCAATTGACGAAAAAGTGCGCCTGCGCGACGCAGATAACGCCAAGGACAAGAAGATCGGCAGCCACCCAGTGGTAAAGGGGCCACGGGTCGGCGATCGGGTGTGGCACAAGAAGCTGAGTCAGGATCCGCGGCCGAACGGGCGCCTGCGATTCTTCGCCTGCGGGCGCTGTTGTCTTTGAGGCTGCCGCCGGTTTTCGCACAACTCGCGACGCCGGTGTGGCAGAAACCCCGGGAATCATACGGGCATACGGCGACGCTGGATCGGGAGGCACGGGCCGTGAAACGTCGTTCGTCGCCAATTCGCGCATATTCACAAGCTCCGATAGAGGCCATTTGGAACCGGGAAACGACGCTCCGCGAGCACAGTGCCCAGCACCGGGATGGAGGTCTTGCGCAGTTGGTCAACGACTTGAGCGGCGACGAGGCGTCGCGTTCGATTGGCCGCGAGTACAAGCACCAGCCCGTCACAGGTATGCCCGATTCTCCCCGTGAGCCACGAGACGCGCGGACAATGCACGATACAAAAATCAAATTCGGTTGTGAGTTCGCGCAACCGCTCCAGGTTCTGATCCGTTACCGGCGGTTGGCTATCCTGCGTACACCAGCTTTCACGAGGAGCCAACCAAAGCCTGGGCGCGATCGCCCAGGGAGCCTGCACGCCGGCCGGAACTGGAATCTGCAACTGCGTTGCAAGCGGCGACTCCCCTCCTTCCGCGTCAATCAATCCCACCTCGTACGCGGTTTCATTGACCAGAGTGCTGGCAACCTCCAAGCACAGTCCGGCGGTTTCGCTCGTTGTTTCGACCGGCGTGAATCCGACCCGTCGTACAGGCCCCGCTTCGCGCCGGAAGAACAGTTGTTGCACCAGAGAATGGATCTGTTCACCCCTTATCGAAAATGTGACGTGCGGCTCCGATTTGGCAGGTCCCTCGCTGCGCAGCGGGGATCTGCGCCCTGGCGAGCCAGCCGCCCGCTGCGGCGTTTCTCGTAACAACTCACTCAGTGCGCTCATTGGACGGCCACCTTGCTTGCGGCGCGTGCAGTTCCGGGACGCAAAATCTCCGATTCCGATGCCGGGAGCCATGCCAACACGGGCACATCCAGAAGCATGTGCGCTTCCGCCGGCGTGCGAATCGTCGAGTCGAAATACTCCGTGGTAAACGCAAGTCCGACGCTGAAGGCCATTGCCAACCCAAAAGCGAGCAGGAAATAGAGGAGAATCGAGTGAACCGGTAGAGCTGCCGGGACCGGCGGTTCCACGATGGCCACGTTGAGGATGCGCTGCTGATCGAGCGCATCTCCGATCCGCGCTTCCTCGCGTTTATGAACATAGAGCAGATACGCGTCTTCGTCCGCCTTGGCTGTGCGCATCAGATCCTGCTGATCGACCGAACTGGCCTGCATCTGCTGCGCGACCGTCCGCAGTGCAGAAACCTGCGCCACGGCATCAGCTTCACGCGCCTGCAACCCGTTTCTCCGCACTTCCGCCTTTTCCAGTTCCATGCGCGCCCACTCGTAGTTCGGATCCTTGTCCGAGGTCTCGTCGCGCACCGGCGTGAGCGCCTCACCCGCGATCGATGCCTTCGCCTGCTCGATCTCCTGATCCATCTCCTGGACCAGCCGGTACGACGGCTCGGATCGCGTAAGCAGTTCCGTACGCTTGAGCTGGAGATCGAGCAAATGTGTCTTCAACTTTTCCAGCAGTTCCGGATTGTCGGCCCAGCGTTTGAGCGTGACCGAGCGCGAGGGGAACGACTTCAGTTGCTCGCTCAAGGCCGCGATTGTGCGCTCCGTGTCCACGCGATCCTGGTCGATCTGCCGGTAGGTCGTGTCCGCTTCACCAAGCTTCGCCAGCGCAATATCGCGCTCCATGGCCGCGGAGACCACGCCCCGAGTGCGAGTAAAGTTCACTAGCTCGGCTTCGGATCGGTGGAGTTTTCGCTCGCTTTCCGCAGTCTGCTGCTCAAAGAACTGAATTTCCCCTGATGGCCGCTGCAGGTTGGTGTGCTTGTTCACATACACGGCCGCTAGCGCAGAGAGAACGCGGGCGGCCCGCTCCGGATCCGTATCTTTATATGTGACCTGGATGAGGTTCGATTTCTTCAGCGCGTCAACCTCAAGACGCCGCGCCAGTTTGCGGACAGCGTGCTCGATCTCCGCTGGACGCTCCGCCGCCGAAGTGTGCAGAGGAATCATTCCCGCCATGACGGCGACTTGCTTCAAAAGATCCTCATCGCGCAGCAGTTCGACTTCCGAATTGAGTTCTTCTTCGGTGATATCGGGCCGCGTGAGATCCATCATGCTGGTTGGCTGGGAAGAAACGACGGGATCATAGCGGCCGCGCCGGAGCAAAACCTTGAAGTGGGACTCGTACCGTGCCGAGAACACCACAACCAACATCGTGGCCAACAACACGAACCCAAAGGAGCAAACCATGAGCCGGGGACGCCGGAACAAGGTTGCGGCAAGGTCCCGGGGTGTCAGGGACTGATCGAGAGGCAAATTTCCCTTTGCGGCGGTCATGGTGCAACTTCCTAGCGGTTACAAGAGGCGTCGGGGGGCACGCCGGATGATTGGCAAAAGATTGACTGGTAAATCAGCGCAGCCCTTACACCCTGCTGCTTGAATCCTTTCTCTAAAACTGCAATGGGTTCATGTACCAACTCATGGAGTTGGTCGGAACAAACCTGCGAATTTTTGTGATGCGACTCTGGGGCACAAAAACAAAATCACCCGGCCGTAGGTGCAGATCTTCGCGCATGTCGTGCGCATCCAGCATCTTCTTAAGGTCAAGCACGTGGGTCTCGGCGACGCCGGCGGAAACTCTCCGGAATAAAACCACCTGCGAGTGCCGTGCCTGCTGCGTGAAGCCGCCGGCAATAGCGATCGCTTCGTTGACGGTCACGTCTCCCCGCAACTCGTACTTGCCGGGCTTGGTCACTTCACCCGATGCCAAAAAGTACGGCTTATCGAAATCCTTGAGCGTCAGTGTGATCTCGGGCTGACGCAGAACCCCGCTGTACTTTTCCGCAACTGCCTGCTGTAGCTCGGGCAGCGTAAGACCCTCCGCCAGGATGGGACCGGCGCCCTTCAGCACCACGAAGCCGTCCGGCTGCACCGTAAGACTCTGCTTGTAATCGGGAGAAAAAGTAAAATTCAGGTCGACGACATCGGACTTGGTTAGCCGATAAAGCGGATGGCGCTCCCCTCCAAAAGAAGGATCTCCCAGGCCATCCGCTTTCTCGGATTGTGTGCTCGCCCCGCTCACGGATGCTCCGCTGCCGCCGCCTGCCGGGCTCTGCGAGCTCTCCGCCGCCGCGGACGTGCCGGCCGGCGAAGCAGAAGCCCCAAATCTCGAAGCAGTTGACGGAACGGTCTCCTGAGCGAAGGCGACCACGGCGAGCTGCAGGATGAGCAGGCCCACAGCTCTCGTCACGTTTTGTTGCATTCGTTCACTCATCTCCGTACTCTCACCGTTGCTCAGAACGGCGAACAATTCAGCTCGGGCGTTTGAGCTGTTTGCACGAAAATACAGTTCTGCTCGAAGACGAACAAGACTTGGAAAGTGTTGTCTACCGCGGTACCGGGCACAATCCGACCAACGGGAAAGTGACGATTTTGCCGATCAACCTGCTAGCGTGCAGGTTGCCGACTTTAGCAACGCTTTTGCGGGCGCAAATCGCTGCAAAACCAGTGCACTGTAGTAGGTCCACGAAAGTAGACAAATTTCGCGGATTCATCACAAATCCACTGTGATGGGGCATACATATGGTCCCTACCCTTTCAGGCATCATGATGGATGCATGGTGCATGTGAAATCGAAAAGCATCGCGAAACTACCCGACGAGGTCCCCCAGCCGAAGACTAAGGCGGTACGCGTGCTCATCGCCGATTCCGGGCCGCTGCAATCGCAATTGCTGCTGCGGGCTCTGCGCAGCCGTCGTGATTTTCAAGTTTCCGCCGTCGCGCAAAAAACGACAGCACTCGATGCTTTCTTGCAATCGAATTCCGCCGATGTCGCGTTGCTTTCCGGCAACGACCTGCCGGATTTCGGCCTGTTGCGCTGGCTCCGCATTTCCCATCCAACCATCCCCACGGTGCTGCTAGCCGACAGCGATGACCGCGAGCTCGTCATCAACGCTTTGCGCGCCGGCGCGAGAGGAATTTTTCTTTTCACGCAGGATCCTTTGCGCATGCTCTGCAAGTGCATCAACTGCGTTTCCCGCGGAGAAATCTGGCTCAACAATACGCAAACGCATTACATCGCCGACGCCTTGTCGGAGGTGTCCACACTGCGAGTGGTGAATTCCAGCGGCAGATCGCTGCTGACCCCCCGCGAAGAGCAGGTAGTCGCCCTCGTCGCCGACGGGCTCACCAATCGGCTAGTGGCTGGCGAGCTCGGCTTGAGCGAGCACACCATCAAAAAATACCTGCTGCGGATCTTCGATAAGGTGGGAATTTCCAGCCGCGTGGAACTGGTCCTCTACGCCATGTCACACGGCTCCAACCGCCCGGCCGAATGGATGCCGGGAAACGCCTGAACTCCACCGCCGGCGGTGCGGTCGAGGATACAATGGCAACATGCCAAGCCATAAGGAGACGGCTCCGTGATCGTGCCCAGTTCGCAAGTCACTCGCCGCTGGACGGTGATTGCTTCTGGCCTGCTACTCCTGGCCCTTGCGATGGTCGTAATTTTCACGCGACGCAACGCCTTCCTTAGTCCTCTCGCCATCGTCGTGGTGGCGGCCATCGGACTCGCCGCCATCCTGCTTCAAGTCCGCTTTCACCGCGATCTGCCCCATGTGCGGTCACCTCTGTGGCTGAATATTCTCGGCCTTTTGTTTGCCACCGTGTCGTTGTTCGCTGACTACTTTCGCCTGAAAGGTCCGATGGTCGATCTGGCGGCGTTCGGTGCGGTCGTCTGCTTCGCCATCAGCGGATCGCTCATTCTGCACGCCCTGCGCCGCCATGCCAAGCTGCAGTTGCCGAATGCAGACTGAATGGTCTGACGGTTCTCCTCGCTAAAGCTTTTCGTCGGGAGTGAATAGGGAGTTTCCCCCGAAGTTGGTCACATCCAACCGGTATACGCTCCGCTACAATAATGCCGCTATGCGGGTCACGCTTTTTGGTGCCACGGGACTACTGGGCCAGGATCTAGTTCATGTGCTCCATGCTGAGCAACTCACGGCGCTTTCTTCCCACGACGCGGATCTTCGCGACCGCGTGCGAGTCAATCGGATCGTCTCTGATTCCAAGCCTGACTGGATCATTCTTTCGGCAGCCTACACCGATGTCGACGGCTGCGAATCGAACAGCGACCACGCTTTAAGCGTGAACTGCGAAGGTGCCGTCCACGTGGCCCAAGCCGCTCGCCGAGCCAAAGCCCGCTTGCTCTTCGTGAGCACCGACTACGTTTTCGATGGCACGAAGGGTTCTCCCTACGAAGCCGGCGACCCACGAAATCCGATCAACGTTTACGGCCAAACCAAGGCGCGCGCCGAAGTCCGCCTGCTCGATATCCTGCCCGACGTTTTGATCGTGCGCACCTCCTGGCTTTTCGGTCACGGAGGCAAGTGCTTCCCGGCAGCCATTCTGAAGTTGGTCTCGAAGCGGCCCGAAATTCCTGCACTGCCCGAAGCTGCCGGGACGCCCAAGCTTTCCGTAGTAAGCGACCAACGCGGCTCGCCCACGTTCACCGTCGATCTGGCATCCACTCTGGTCGAACTCTGCCGCAAGCGGGCCAGCGGCATAGTGCACGCAACCAATGCCGGCGATTGCACCTGGTACGAATTCGCGAAAGAGATTGTGCGTCAAGCCGGCCTGCCTGCCGAAGTCAAACCCGTAACCACCGCCGAATTCCCCCGCCCAGCCCGCCGTCCGGAATCCTCGGTCCTGTCGCCAAGAAGCCTGCACGCCCAAGGAATCCAAATGCCAGATTGGAAAGACGCCCTGCGCCGCTACCTGGCAGACGCCCCCGCTTCTCCGTAGTCCGCAACGCGCCACCCACTCAAAACACGCCACGGACCCACAGACATTTGCGCTCTCATGGAAGAACGACTCTTCAGCGCCGCGTACGTCGATTTGAATCGGTTGGGACTTTGGCCCCGGAGGTTTCTTTTGCGTTCACGGTGCCCCAAGCCGTTGAAGTGTGATCAGTGTCACACCTCAACGTCCGCGGCACCGCATGGTTGAGTTAGTGCCGGTACGGATACAAAAGAATAAGTCTACTAATTGAGTTAACTTGCTATTAGCAGCGCACAGGTCCAGGGGTCGACTCTCACGTTGCTAGGTGACCTGTATCACGGTAACGAGTTCGTGGAGCGGGCATAGTTGGTTTGCTCCCCAGAAGGTGAGCCGGAGTTGTTGCAGCGAGGAAAGGTGGCCGTGTGGTTTGCGCGTTTGGCGAGGCCGCAGAACAGTATCCGCGTAGCGAACGGTGAATTCGGGATGGTGCCTGCCCGATCGCTTGCCTCGGCTCGGAGCATCGATGGGAACGAAACCGCCGGAAGGGATATGTTGCCCACTCCCGTGAGATCGACCCCGGGATTCTCAGAACGCTTTTGAGGATCGGCAGCCCTTCACAACGTTCCAGGCTCGACGAAGAGAAGTAGTGCGTCTTCGCCAACTGGCAGTGTGATCCCAAGACCGGAAAATGGGGGATGCTGACTCGTCTCATTCTCCGCGTTTTCGAGCAGAAGACCGCCGAGCCGGCGGCTTCGGCCGGAAGCTCCCACAGATTTGGTTCTCAGTTTTGGAATTGCAGGATACGGAAACTTCTACTAAAGGAAAGGAGTTCAGCAAATGGCACTGAAGGAAATACTTAAGCAGAAAATTGAGGAGTACCGTCCTCACATCGCACACCTGATCAAAGAACACGGGAAGGTTGTCATCGATCAGGTAACTATCGACCAGGCCATCGGCGGTGCTCGCGACGTCCGCTGCCTGGTTACCGACATCTCCTACCTTGATCCTCAGGAAGGGATCCGCTTCCGCGGCAAGACCATTCCCGAGACCTTCGCGGCTCTTCCCAAGGCCCCCGGTTCCAAATATCCGACCGTGGAATCTTTCTGGTATTTCCTTCTCACCGGCGACGTGCCCAGCCAGAAAGACGTCGACGAAATTCTGGCCGAGTGGAAGGTCCGCCAGTACGTTCCTTCCTACGTTTGGGATGTCATCCGCGGCATGCCGCGGGACAGCCACCCCATGGCCATGCTCTCCGTCGGCCTGCTGGCCATGCAGAAGGACTCCAAGTTCGCCCGCTACTATAGCTCGGGCAAGTTCAACAAAAATAACGCGTGGGAATACACGTACGAGGACGCCTGCGACATCGTTGCCCGTATTCCAATCGTCGCCGCGTTCATCTACAACCTGAAGTATCGCAGCGATTTCCAGAATAGGATCGGGAAGCTGGACATGGGCGCGAACTTTGCCGAAATGATCGGCC
>Ga0074046_10000891_pt1 | contig 27683 bp, 22 predicted proteins | sample BogForMeECP23OM3_FD_94441 | JGI IMG/M metagenome (GOLD analysis project Ga0074046, IMG submission 94441) | Bog forest soil microbial communities from Calvert Island, British Columbia, Canada - Bog Forest MetaG ECP23OM3 | ecosystem: Environmental > Terrestrial > Soil > Wetlands ...
CTTCTTCTCCTTGGAATCGCAGTCGCAGTCGGGTCCACCGCCGCAGTCACACTTGCGCTGCAGCCGCAGCATCGCCTGATTACCGAGGACATGCAACGGCGGGGCTTGGAGCGCGCCCGGGCCGCTTGCCGACTTTGCGTTACCACGAGCCTTGGCGATCTTGCTATCGGCGCTTGCTGTTTGCAACATGCAATTCCCCATTCTGCTTAGGGGCGTCCAGTAGCCTCAAGACTGGCAACACGACGCTCCAAGCCGCCCTCATTCCGTCCATGGCTGCCATTGCGTAGGCAGAACACTGTCGTTGGCCACCGGCCCCGAACGGATGGGTGCCAGCGGTCCGGAGCCTTCTCCGAAGTCGGTAATCATTCCGAACTCGAATGGTGTTCCCGCAGGCTGGGACTCATCGACACCTGCGGACCACCCGATCCTCCAGGCGAAATAGCGAAGAGGGTCGACCGCCCCGGTTGAGTCGCTCTTAACCACCAGCCAGGTTACAAACTGATTTTCGCCAACAACCCGCTGCAATTTCCCCTTTTTATCGGGAGTTGTCCAGGAGAGGCTGGAGTGCGGCTGATCAGCCATCGACACGCTCACGCTAGGCGAGTCCGCCACTTTCTGCGCCTCCGGACCGTAAAAGACCCCGTTGGGCTCGGCATCTCTTATCGGCAAGCTTGCATAAGGCGCGAAAGCGGTCATGTAAGCCACATCGTTTGCGTCCCAATATTGCCCTTTGGGTCCGGTGCAACCAACCAGCGCCTGCATGAAGCCCACCGTCAGGTCTCCATTCGCCATTGCCGAGGGAACAGAGATTTGTCCCGTGAGCTCAAATGGGGGAGACTTGCAAAGTACCCCGCCACCCCAATTGCTGAAGGTCGGCTGTGCTCCCACGAACTGAGACGTCATTCGCATGGATGAATCGGATACGCTTGCCCGGGCTTTCCGTACCCGAGACTGGTTGCCCGGAAAAGGTTCCCTGGGCGCTGGCCCGCTAGCGAAGTCAAGATTAGAGACGCGCACCCCCGCCGCACCACCTGTCCCACACTTGCGCTGAAGCCGCAGCATCGCCTGATTGCCGAAGACAGGCAAAGGTGGGGCTTGGAGCGCGCCCGGAGCACTTGCCGGCTGCGCGTTACCACGAGCATTCGCGACTTTGGTATCGGCGCTCGCCGTCTGCAACATTTTGTTCTGGGCCGCTCCCCGCTGCGGAAACTGTTCTTCACGCAGCCTTTCTTTGCGGCCTTCGCTTCCCGACATTCCGACCAGGTAACTCCGGGGACGCGTCCATGGCAGCCACTCGCTGCCTGGGACCCGCTGCCTAGGACTTCACCAGCTTGCTCAGATGTGCTTGCAGCGGTCCGATGGCCTTCTGAAACTGCGCTTGCAGCGCCTGAGCGTTCTTTATCCTCGTATTCGCTTGTTGATTGATTGTCGCCAGACGCTGGGCTAACGCCGGATCTTTCGCGGCCGCTGCCTGCACCTGAGCGTTCTGGGTCAAGGCAATCGTGGCATTCGCATCGGCTACCGTGGCCGAGGCAGCGGCAGGCAGATCAGTCTTTAAACTTCCCAGGCGCTGGCTGATCAAAAGCGTGTTGGGGGCGGTAGGGGACACGGGAGTGGGGTTCTTCACCTCGGTCTGGTTGACCGGAAGGGGCGCTTCCGGCACTACGATCTTGGTTCCAGGCGGTACGTTGCTGATGTTAGCCAGTTGCGGATTGGCACGTAGCAGCGCCTCGGCTGTTTGCTGCTCGGCCTCGGTCGTGTCTGTCGACGGACGAAATATCCGAGCTATCAATTCGCCAATCGATTTTTCGCCTTTGAAGATGGCAAAGGGCATACTGTTCCTTTCTCCGCCAGGGCATTTGTCGTCACAGCTTACAAGCTACTTACGTGCGCGTTCACCGGCGCTGTCGCGGGAAGTGCCGCACCGTTCACCTTGATAGTCCCGACCACAATGTTTCCCAGAACTGTGTAGCCATCCTTAGTTTGGGTGGTAATTTCAAGGGCAGTGCTGTCGGAATTGCCTCCTCCCAGCACATTGTTGCCCGCCACTACCACTTCGGCCGCCAGCTCTGCAACTGCGGGTCCCCGATCTCCGCGATTTACCGTAGAGAGGGTGCATCGGTTATCGGCAAAGATGCACGACCCACTTACATCAACCTGGACTGCGGGCGAACTGCCTGAGGCTTCAATGTAGTTGCCCCGTATGCAGACGTTTTGCAGCCCGACGCTGCTGAACTGAGCGATGCCTATGTTGCCGACACCCACAAGCTGATTTTCACTCGTCTGTATTACTTGCGTATCGAAAAGAGCCATGACTTCTCCTGTTACTTAAGTTTGCCGCCGTTGAGATAGATCCCACGCCAGGATGAATTCTCCTCGGTGGCCCCGGAATCGGTTCTCCGAACCACGTTGCCGGTAATGTCGACCTGATCGAAGGGAAGGAGCCCTGCGGTAATTCCGTAGGATGTATTGACGGGTGCAATTGGGCCAATGTTGATCAGTTGGTTGCCGCTGATCCTGGTCGACTTACATCCTGAAACGCCAATACCTGCTCGTGAGACATTTCCTCCAGCCTCGAGCGCCAGGTCTTTGACGATGTTCCCGTCAATCTCGACATAGCCTTGCTCCTGATACCCGCCAACAGCTTGACCGGGATCCACAGCGATGCCGGCCGCCATCTTAAGGTTAGTAAGCACTGGGCTCGAAGCATTTGGCACCAGCGACAGAAGCTGATTGTTGGTAATACTCAAATGCTCAAGGTTCGAGGATACGTATATCCCGCCCGCAGCTGCCTCTTCGATAATGTTTTCGGCGATGATGGCCGAGCCCAGTGGAACATCAATCCAGATACCAAGCCCGGCGGCCCCAGTGATTCGATTCCCCACGATCTGCGTGCCATCGTTCGTAGTGACGGGAGTATTTCCCCCTCCCGGCAAACCGAAGGGAGGGATGAGGATTCCGCTCAAAGCGGTGTCGGTAGCTGCAGGCGAGGCGGGCAGACCCAGGATGAGGTCATTATTGGTAATCCGCGCGCTCAAACCGCAAGCGATCCCGGCCCCGATGCCAACAATTTCGTTGTTATCGATCTCCACCCGCGCTTCGGGTGCAGGAAGCCCAAGTCCCTCCACGGCAATTCCCACTAGTCCGCAGGGTCCAATAAAGTTATACGAAATGTCGACTTGTCCAAGGTGATAACAGGCATAGTCCAGTCCGACGCCATTGGTGCCGCACTGCATGACGTTGTCCCGAATGTACAAGTCAAACGTGAGCAGGAAGTCGATAGGAGAGTCCGCATTGTAGGTCGCAAGGCGAATCACTCCAGCTCCCAACCCCACGGCACCCTGCACCGTAAACTGCAGCACGTTTTCGCGAATTGTGATTTGACCTAGAAAGCCGCCCAGAGCGATCGCAGGATTTTCGGGAATCAGGTTCCCGTTGCAAGCGAGAGTGCAGCGCTGAATCGTGATGCAGGTGCTGTTCTGGATCATGATCCCGGGATTTGGCACAGGCGTAGAATTCGCGTCGCCGATCGTACTGGTTCCCGGAGCGAAGTTCAGCTCGAGATCCTGAATAGAGATCCCTTGTGAGGCATCGATCAAAATCGCCGGATTGGAAACTCCCGTCGTGGGCTGCGGCGCCACCAGGGTCGTTACCGCTCCGCCCACCTGAAACATCGACCCAGCGCCTTCGCCTACGACTTGTATGGGGAGAGTCGCGCCGCTGATGCTGAGCGTTGTAGTGAGGTGGAAAGTGCCCGGACCCAGGCAGACTATGCCGCCCGTGCTCAAGACCTGATTGATGGCCTGCTGAATCGTCAACGTTCCGTTGTTGTGGCTGGCAGCCGTAACATTCACCGTGCAACAGCCGCCGCCCTCGCGCTTGGTCAACGTCACCAGGTTGTCAAACAGATTGCGGCAGTCCGAGACAATGGGAGGATTGTTCGACCACAGAATCACGCCAAGGGGACAGATCCATTCACGCGGTCCGTCGGGACGCTGCGGCGTGGAATAGCGCTCGGGATAAATGAGCTGCGGATTTGCCGGCCGCACCGCAAACATCCAATAGTCCCCGACGCGGAAGGGCTCATTATTCTTGCTGGTTAACGTAACCTGCAGGCCGGTGTCGCCCAGCGTAACCGCTGTGCCGGGAGTGAACGGCAACTGCTGCTCCCAAACCCGAAGATAGACCTGCGGTGGACTGGGATGGGCGGCGGTCCCGTCGCCGTAAACGGCGATGTCGAGAGAACCTGGCAGAGACAGTTGCTTATTGTCCGAATTGTAAGAGGATGTCGCCAGCTTGAATACCTGGCCAACCGGCGCTGCGACATATTGACCGTTGGCGAGCTGGGCGGCATCCATGAGGACCTCCACCGCCTGCCCGCCCTGCGGGATGTGTTCGGCGTCGACCGGAGCCGCTTGCAGCGTCAAGGTCTGCTTATCGGTCACCGTGACGGGGTAGAGAAAAGAGGCGTCATCATATCCCCAGAGGAAACTTAGTGCGCCGCTGGTTGCATTGGAAATCTGCACCCGGATGAGCCGATTGTCCGCGCCAAGATATCCGCTCTGCGCCGTCGGATCGCAAGGCGTAGACGTCCCGTTGGGAACAAAGCTGACCTCCATGCGACCGAACGATTGAACCCGCATGTCGTTGGCATCGAACTCGAAGCCTTTTGCCGCCCAATCCGTCTTCTCAGCATCGGCGAGCGCGCTGGGACAATCCGTTCCCGTGGTCGCGAGTCGTTCGACGTGCTGGATCAGGCGAGTGCGCTGAGCGGTGTCGGGACCACCCAGCGCGATGTCCTTCAAATCACTGTCTTCAACGCCGCTCACTTCCTGTTCGCGAAGCAGCAAATAGACGTATTCATTGGTCGCAGGCTTGGCGGTCGGCTGGGCCACCCAATCGCCATCGATCGCCCAATCCATCCAGTCGTGGGAGATTTGCTGACTGTACAACTCAGTTTGCGGAAGAACCGCCCGCACTCCGCCGACGTACATGGTACCGGCGCCGATCATGAAATCGAACCCTGGGGGCTGCAGGTTGATCGCGTAGCCGTTGTCCGGCGTACCGGCGGGACCGACGAAATCGAGCGCCTCTTTGCGCGTCTCTTCGCCGGAGATCATCTGGGCCTCGTTCCAGTCGGCCTCCAGCGTCACGCGCCCCTGTTGCATGACCACCGAGCGGTACAGTTGCCTATGGTCGTGTGAGATCCGCGCTCTGTCGCTACCCATAATTGCCTCCTTGGTCCCTATGTCACACGCACGAGCACCTGGGCCAGGCCCAGCGGCATGTATTCCTGGTACTTGATCAAAATGCTGCGTTCTTTAATCGGATTTTTCTCTCTGGCGAAGGCGCCCATTTCCGATCCGTCCTGCGCGCCCTGAAGAATGGTGGCCCCGGCTGTTGCATCGGTTGACGGCAGTATTGCCGCATCGGCCGATGCCAGAAGCTGTCCATAGCCCGGCTGACCAAATTCGCGCGACGTGAAAATGGAGCTTTGCGCGGCTATCAGAACGCTCTCATACTGTTGCGGCAAAACACTGCCCACCGACCACGCCGAGAAGCGGACACAGCCGTGCTGGGTGTCTTCCACCACCGCGAAGTCGTCGAGGATACATTCGCTGGCCTCGATGCGATGAACGAAAGTGCGGCCGAGAACGGTGGTGCGGCTGAGATCGACTTCTCCGCTGCCCAGCGCGAGCGCGGCTTGGGCAAAGGCGACCGGATATGCTTCCGCCAGCAACATGCGGTTGAGCCGGACCAGTTCCTTGCCCGTCGGGTTGGTGGCCGCCAACTGCATGGTGGCCGGGCTCAGAGTGATTCCGTCAAACAAAGAGGGCGTGTAGAAAGAGCTTTCGATCACTACATTGAGGTCGTTCGTCAGGTCGGCGGCAAGCGCCTCCAGCGCACTGGCCGGCTGGCTGGTACCGTCCCAATTCTTGAGTGCATCAGCGGTGGCAGGTGTCAGTTTACCGTGGAGAAAAACTGCCAGCGCTCCCGGAGCTCGCAACGCCAGCCCCAGATCCACGGGATCTTGAATATCTCCGGCATTCATCGGCTTGGTCAGGTCGCTGGTAGGTATGCCCTGAATAATGCTGTCGTTAACGCTCAGCTTGACTACGCTGCCACCGTTCCGGGTATGAATTGCGCCGGTGATGCAGCGGTCCAGGGTGAGATCATCGATGCTAGCTTCGATCCACAGTCGGCAGGGCTGCAGGTCGCGCTCGTCAACGCTCTGAGCGAACACTGTGGTGGCCCCCACATTGCCTGGATCGAGAGTGCAACAAGTAAACGTGACCGAGGCAAACGACCCGGCGAGGACAATGTCGCAGCCACTGACCAGCAGCCCGTCCAATACCAGCTCACTTTGATTGTTCGCGCCGGTCAGCGTCCAGACGGAAGACGCGGGCAGACGCAGCACCGGACGCTTGCTCTGGGCTGCCTGCAACATCGCGTTATCAATATTGGTGAAGTCGCTGACCGTGCCGTAGGTAAGGGAATCTCCGATCACGATCGTCCCGGTCGGCGACGGGTCCGGGATGTTAGCACCAGCGCTAAGGGTTGCAGTCGGCGGCGGGGCGGGAATCGCCGCGGTTCCTGGCAGTTGGCGGTTGAATGGTCCGGCGCCTATCTGTGAGGAAAATCCGTAGTTGTAGGTGACGAAAGGCGAACCATTGACAACGCCCTCAATCTTGAAACAGCCGCGCTCCGGATAAATTGTGGGGCGCTGCTGTGAGTCCAGAAAATGAGACGGGTCTAGCAGCACGTAACCAGTGCCTGGATTGGTGAAGACGCCGATGGAGTTCAGGCTGAAGTCGCCACTCGCATCAACCGTCGCGTAAAGCGGCGTGTCCGCTGGATCGGTAAGAGCGGATTGCAGCAGCGGCGTGGCGATCTCGCCCGGCAACTGCCATTCCTGCGGCGAAACCCAGTTGTCTCCGTAGCTGTCGGCACCGCGCGACTGGGCGGCAAATAACGGCACCTGCCGCCCGGTGGGATCGAAACTAAACTGGCCCGGGCAAACGAGGCTCTTCACGGGGGTAGTCTGATCCAGCGCCAAACTGTAAAGCCGCCACAGAAAAACCCCCAGATGCGAAATGTTGTGCCATCCCACCATGTCCACGCCCAGACGCAAATCAGCGCAATGGGAGAACTCATCGAAGGCGGTTTGCGCTTTGCTTGCACCGTAGCTGTTGCGCAAATTGGCCCAGCCACCGATTTGGCTGTGAGTCAGCGATCCGACGAGTCCCTCGGCGACCTGCAGCGTCAGGTCGAAATCGAGGTACTCGTGAATCACCGCAATTGGCGTTCCTAGCGCCGGGGCCGCGGCGAAGGTCAAGGACACGGCTCCGCCGTCGTAGTCGATCGTCCCGCTCACAGTGCCACCGCTAATCACGCCGCTGCCGTTGTCTGTGGCTGCCGTGGAACCAGCTACGACGATCTCGACGGTGCCTCGCTCGATGGGAATATTTTTGAGAGCGAAGGTGAACACGGTGGTGGCGCCATCGCCGGTGCCCACCGGTTGCGTGACATATAGTTTTTTTTCGACGGGTGTGCCGATGGGCGCGTCGAAGTCGTGACGCGTGCGTCCCAGGCGCCGGAAAAACTCCACGACCCGGGCATCCCATCCGGTGATGTCGGCGGCGATCTGCTCAAGAATGGCGAGCGTTCCCTTCCGCCGCCGGTAATAAATCGTGTTGGCCACGTCAAGCCGCTGGCCCCGGGCATCCAGGCTGTTGACGAGGTTGGTGGCGAGCAGGTCGCCGATGTAGGCAATCACCCAGTCATCGCAGGTCTCAATGGATTGGTCTTCCCACAACCGGTCGATGGAGCGCCGCACGACGGCAGCCTGCGCTCCAATCCGATTCACCATCTCGCGCAAAGGGCCGTTGGCATTGAATGAATCCGTGTCCAGAGTTCGATAAATGGCGGGCAGGAGATTCCAGAGTTTGTCCTGGTAATACTGCTGGTACAGGTCATCCGGCATTGGCCACCTCCGGGGAGATCGCCAAACCCGCGGTTGGGTCCACCGAGAAGAACCCTCCCTCGCCGGGATCAAAGCGATAGCACGAGCCCGCCTGCGCGCCGGTTACTTGCAGGTCATGGACCGCCAGCGCGCCCGAGATCGACAGGCAGGCAGCGTAAATCTGGCTCCGGTAGATCACCTCGCCAATGCCAATCCGGTTCTCGCCGAACAGCCCGACATCGGGGTCGGTCAACGCGGCCGTGGCGCCCGCGACTACCGAGTCGGGTGCGTGGTTTGGATCAATAGCCAGCGTGAGCGAGAGGGTGAGAGCGATTGGCTGGGCGAGTTGCACATTGACTGGCCGGTTCGGATCAGCATCGCCGCTCAAGGCAAGCTGGGCGGCCGCCTGCGCGGACTGATCGTCGCCCACATACACCGTCACCACGGTCCGCTGCTGGCTGGTGTCGAAGCTCCAGACAGCGCTCGCACGCTGAACGCCTGGCGTGGATGCGGCGATGGCTTCGTAGTCGTCTCCGGAGATGGCGCGGTCAAAGGCCAGAACCGACATTGGGGCGTATTTGCGAATCTGACTGGATAATTCAGGATCAGCTCCGCCGCCCGCAGCAACCGGGTTAACGATGGCGGTGAGTCCCGGTTGCGACTTCGTGATTACAGTGAGCCTGTTGGCATCCGGCGCGTCCTGCCCGCTACCGTAGCGATAGTCGGCAATGACGTTGCTCGTCCCGGTGGGCAGCCGTGCGCCGTTAGTTCCATCGCCGAACTGCACATGGGTGATATTGTTTTCGTCCTCACGGGTTACAAAAATCGCGGCATCGGGTTTTTGCCCATAGAAGCTCGGCTGCTCTTTCCATTGCACCGAATTCACCCACACCTGCAACGTGCTGGTGTAATTCGCCCCGGAGGTGGAATCAGGGCTGAGCAGGTAGGTGAGCGGGGATTTGGCGAGCGTAAACTCCTGCCCCGCTACGGAAGCATCCCCGCTGCCCAAAACCTCGTTGCTGACGGTTTTTCCACGGGTGAACGGCAGCAGATTGGTGAGAACGTCGATCGGCGGAGTGAGCGCCGGACTGAGCGGCGCCACAAGCTGCATCTCGGTGGTAGCGTCGGAGTTGACGGTTCCGGTGGCACTATCGCCGTTGCCGTTAACGTCTTCCAATAACACCGGCTGTTTGCCAGGGGCAAAATTCGGCGGAGTGACCGCGACCAGGCCCACGTTGGCGGTAAAGGAAGTGGCTGGCGGCGAGATCAGCACGCCGACGTCCTGCCAGCCGTAGCGAATCACCACTGCGGTCGGGTCGGTTTCCGTCACTGCCGGCGTGAAGGTTATGTGCGAATGAAGCACCGGGATTCCGGTCGTAGCCGATGAAGGCGTCGTTGGCGAGGTGGGGTCATCGGCGTACCAAATCAGTTCGGTATAGGTCTTCACGTACGCCAGTTGCAGCGGTGGTGGGAGGGGGGACTCGATCTGTACCTGCGACGCGATACCCGTCTCCGCCAAGTTGCGAGCCGACGAAATATCGAACTGAGTATCGAGGGTCGCCTCGGACTCAGCAAACTGGCTTACGGCGGGAGTCGCGACCTGCCCGATGAAGGTCTGCAGGTGCTCGAGATCGAACTGGCCGAAAGCGGAGAGCGGGTCGGGAATCCCGATCGGCGGCTTCGAGACGACCCTATGAGGAGGATTGGCCGTCTGGCCGGTGGAGTCGAACAGAACCAAATCGTTGGGCTTGATTTGGCGTACCGCCGAATCAAGATCCGCCGTGTTTCCGTTGGCCAGCGAAAGACTCAGCGCTACACCGTACTGAAATAAGCGCGCCGTCTGGGTGCTGCGCAGCAACCGATAATTCGCCGCGATGGCGCCGGCGGGCAACGACAAAGCCGAAGTCCCAAGAACCACTTGCGTGTTGGTGGTGCCTCGTGGGCTCGACTGCGGCTGCACCCTGATCACGTTGGCCGCTACGTAGTTCGTATCGTTTCCATTCCAGTTTTTTTCCACGAGCAGCAGCAGGTCCCCAGGCTTGATCGAGGTCACGGTGCCTTGCAACAGCACACTGCCGTCTGTGCCCATGACCGCCTGCGAGTTGTCCGGATCGGCGGAGACGGAGCCGCCCGGCTGCGCCATGGTGTCAGCGCTCAGCTCGAATATCTGTGGCGTCTTGCCCGGCCCCGGCTTGCTCTGCACCGCGAAGCCTTGCGGCAGGGTAATCGCCTGCTTGGCGCTGACCAGGGCGGCCAGTGTCGCTCGCGCTCCGATGCCGGGGCGTGGCCGGTATCCGAGCACGCGAATCAAGCGGTTCACGCTGGCGTCGATATCCGCCGTCCGCAGATAATCCTGGTTCGCGATCCGCTGGTTATAGAACGTCAATATGTCGCTGAGATAAGCCCACCACTCGATCATCTGCAGCGCCAGGTCGCTGGTGGTGGTGGGCTTCCAGTTGGCGAGCTCAACTTCATTGGGAAGAGCGTGCAGCATGGCGTCGCGGAAGCTGGTGAAATCTCCCACGCGATACAGGATCGTGGACAGTCCTGGCACATTGGAAATGACAGCTGGAAAATTGCAGGTATCGCAGGGACAATTTGATGTGGTGCTCATTTTCCACCGTCCACGCACACCTGCAACGATCCTCGTTCCGGCCGGCTTGGATCGTTATCTACCCGCAGGATCTGATTGGTCTTGATGGTAACTTCGTCCGGCATGGGAATGTAATTGACGATCACGCCCCGCTGGCGATAAAGAATCTTCTCCACCCCGGCCACTCCATAGGCCTTCTGAATTGCCGCTTCCAGCGCACTGCGCTCCAGTGGCTGGCCGAAGGTAAAGTTGTCGACATAGAAGAATCCCGTGCTGCCGTCGGGATTCTTAACCGCGCTGAGGGCTTTCAGCACCGCGGCTTCCACGTCTCCGCGGAAGGCGGCTGCCTGAGCGCAGACAGTCACCTGGAGGTCGAGCGCAAGATACTGCGGCGCAGCGGCATAGGATTCATATCCGGCCAGGCGACGACGATCCAGCAACTGAATCAAGCCGAGCAGTTCGGTGCCGGTAATCTGCTCACTGCCCTCAGGATCAGCAGTGGTAAATACAGTGAGCCAGCTTCCTGTCCAACGAAAGACGGTTCCGGCGCGCTCCACCCAGGGCAGGGTCTCGGCCGCGGCGGCGTAGTCGCTGGCGAGCACCGCGTTGTATCGCACGGCGCGGAAGGCTTGCGGCGCGAGCCGAACCACCGTGGCGTCGGGCTCCTCGTCGGCGCCCCCCGCCGCTGCGAAGGGATTGGTCACGCTGCTGACGAAGGGCGCGGTGACCGGATTGAATCCGGTGATTGCGTCCGCCGCCAGATTTCCGGCTGCTCCGTTTCCCGTCCGATAAGTCACTTGGAAGGTCGTGCCCGGTTCAGGCAAGTTGCCGAACAAGTCATTGCCAAAGCGAATGGTGTCGCCGGAATCTCCGTCGTAGCCGTACGAAACGCTGCCGTCCGAGTTGCGGCCCAGAGGAATATATTTCGCGCGGTCCAAGGTGAAAGCATTAAAAGCATTAGTAGACTGCGTTGCCTTCAGCAAGCTGATCAACCATAGCCAGGTGGCCGGCACATCGGAGGGTGCTTGCCCAACTAAGGCGATCTCAGGCAACGGTGACGTGGTCGCATCGGGCGCCAGCCATGCCAGTGGCGTTTTCCCAAGCGTGTAAAGGTACATGGGCGCAAACGAATTGGGAGTACTGTTGGGTCCGGTTCGGACGATCGCCAGAGGCATAAACGGATCGCTGGCGGGAGGCGTATTGATGGCGAACGACTCCTGGAAACGTGCCCCCTGCGTTGCAGGCACAACGTTGCCGGCCACTGCAGTGCGTGTCAGATCGTGATCGTGCTGCAGCGCCTCGCTCGTGTCCCAGGTGATGTGCGTGACCTTGATGTTGTAGAGCTGGTCGGTTTGCTCGTCGCTGGTCAGGATGTGCACTACTTCGCGAATTGGAGGATCGGCGGGAACTTGCGCCTGCGTGTCGATCAACAGCGCCTGCCCGTCAAAAAATCCGAAGCCTTGTCCCACGACCCACATTTCTGTCGTGCCTGCCTTGAGACAGATTTGGCTATCGTCCCAGTAATAGGGAACGATAGGGCGATTCCAGTGCGGGCTGGCTGAGTAGAGCGTCACGTCCGCCAGCCCGGTACCCACTTCGAAGACGATTTGCTGGCCGTCAGGAGTGACCCCGGTCGCCTGCAGCCCGGCGGGAATCGGGCCCGCGGTTACATTGAATTGCAGTTGCACGGTAGCGGAGGTTGCCGGCCGTGGCTCATAGTCCACCAGTCTGGCCTGCCGCACAATGGAGCGGCGCTGGGTCGCGGTTTCCAAGGTAGCTTCCGCCGCCACGCGGTCCTGGGTATAGCTGAGGTCATCGGCGAGTCCGCACAATGCTTCCAGGAACATCATGCCGAAGTCGGCTTCCGCGCGCTCCTGCCACTCGGGATAGCGCAAGGCGGAGAAATCCATGAGCGCCTGCCGGAAGCTCAAAAAGTCCTTTGCCAGATAATCGATGGGCGGCGGATTACCGGTTAGCGGGGGACACGGCGCGGCGGGTGCTTCGCAATCGAAATTGGAGGGACAGTTGGCTTTGAACGAGAAGACTGACTGGCTGAAGAATTGGTCGAGCTTAATGCTGGTCAGACTGAGTGTATAGAGCGAGAAGTCGCCAACGACAACGGTGGTCAGCCTCAGGATGGGACGCCCCTCGGCATCCGCCGACCAATCCGTCGCGTCATTAATCTGGTTGACGGGCACGGTGGCTATCGTCTCGCCCCCGGTGATCTGCGGATTCGACACCGTGCCGCTCAGCATCACGTTGTTCAGGAAATGAACGTACAGCGTCTGCTGATCGTTAACGCCGGCGATCTCGACGAAGTCGATCCCATTCAGCGTGCTCGATTTGAGCAGGTCATCAACGCGATCTTTGACAGTTGTCGCCATGTCAGCTCACTGAAACCTGCACCTGGCCGTTGGTCTGGGTGGCCAGCAACGTGTATTGAATCTGGATTTGTAGCTGGGCGGGATCATCGCCCGAGGTCAACGGCACGACCGTCACCTGCTGGACGGTGATGATGCCGGCCAGCCAGCGGTTCAGCGCCTGCAGCACGATGATGTTGGTTGTGGCGTCGAGCGCGCTGGAATGCGGCGCAAAAATCAGTTGGCGCAATCCGCAGCCGAATTCCGGCAGGTCGATCCGCTCGCCAGGCGAGGTCAGCAGCACCTGGCGAATCATCTGATCGACGTGCGTTGGATACGGTGTCTGCGCGGCCTGTCCGGAAGCTGCGTCGATGCGAAATGGAAACGCGTAATCGTGGCGGTCCATGGTCTTCCTATTCCCCCGTCACTTGCTGCTGAGTAGTTGAAATGAGCACCGTGCCTTGCGGCGCCTGGGTTGCTGCCAGACAAAGTCCAACGCTGGCTTCGCTCAGGGTGAAATCGCCGACCGCCTGGCTGCGCGTATCCGGCGAAACCCATTGCACGCTCACACAGGGGCTCGGCGTGGATGGGGGCAGGGTGAATGGGCAGCCGGCGATGACAAAGGTGTCGGAGGCGCGCACCAGTGGCGAACCACCGGCATTGGCCCGCGTGTTCGACGTGATGGCACTGACCGTGCCGCCGTGCGGACACATCAGGACGCTGGCCGTGTTCAACAGGCCGCCCATCACATCACCTCCAATGCGCCGCTGTTGATGTTGACCTCGGAATCGCTCACCTGCACGGTTTGCGATCCTCGCGTGAGAGTAATCCCGCTCGAATCGAGGGTCACGCTATTGCCGTTGGAGTCCTGCAGCGTGATGCTGTCCTGGTCGTCGTCGAACAACAGCTTGAGTTGTTTGGTGACGATTACCTTCACCGCGGGCGCCGCATCAGACGGAGCTTGCTGGCTGAGCCAGAAACCTCCGGTCCATACCGGAAACGACACATTGCCCGCTTCGAACTCGATCCAGACCGCAGAGTCCACTTCCGGCAGAAAGGCGAACCCGACCGAGTCGCCCGCGTAAGGCACGCAGGGCAAGGCCCATCCGGACTCGGTTTCGCCGTACACGGATGGCACCTTGGCCTTGATGCGCATGGTGGCCTGGTCCACCTCGGTCACGGTACCGCGGTACTTCCCGTAGAAGCGCCCGCGTACTGACTCGATCACGTCCTGAATGGTCTGTTCATTCATCCGTCTACAACCCTCCCAGCAGTCCGGTGAGCCCGCCGCTATTGGAAGGCGGAGGTCCCATGGCATTGCGCACCAACACGAAGTGCATCTTGTGGGAATCCGCGGCAATCGTGTGCCGGACGCTCCATACCAGGTAGTTACCGGAGTTGATCGAGCCGATGCCGGCGACCTCCACGATGGTGCCGACACGGAGCACGGCCTGCAGCCGTGCCACGTCGCATTCGCCTTCGCAACGCGCGAACCAATTTGCGTCTTCCAGCAAGCCCTGCGCGCGCAGGGTCAATTCGTCAGCGCTGTCGGCGGGCGCCGCCAACAACACCGACGTCGTCTTCCCACTGAAAACCGCCAGGTCCTGCGCATCCAGCGGGGTCAGGCCGGAATCGGAAAGACTCACGCTGGCATCACTGTTATCCAGAAATATCTGGCCAGCGCTCACGCTGGTCGGTCGCGTGGCGTCCCATTCCAGATCGAGGGGGCCGACGTTCCATGCATCCGGATCGTTGAGGTTCAGGGTCACCACCGCATCGCCGTCCAGATTGGGTCGCGCGAAGTAGCCGGTGCGCACGCCGGCTTGATCGGCGCACGTCACCCGGCACAGTTTCCCCGTAGCCCGCGCCAGCGAGCGCAGAAACGCCATGTCGGTTGCCCGCTGCATCAGCGAGTGGCCATCTTCGGTATGCGCGGGCGAATCGTCCTGGGAATTGTCGGACGCGGGGGTGAAGCCGTAATTGCCGAAGATGCTCGCCGCCACGTCGGCATCGGTCACATCCACCCATTCATTGACCTTCTCCTCCAGGTTCATGAGCCAGGAAGCGTCCTGGCCCCAAACCTCCAGCTTGGAGGAAACAATGCCCCGTTCCAGGTGAAGTTTCGAGGTCAGTACATAGCCGTCGAAAATACATTCCGCCGAGCCTTGCGGTGGGGTCACCACCACGGCGATATTGGAAAACGGCGCAAAACGACTGTCGTTGACGAAGCTAAGATCTCCATTGTCGGTGCCCACGGGAAGGCTCAACTGGATCGCGCCTGGCAGGTCCGCGTTCTCCTCCACTTCGAGCGACGACAGCTGGTTGTAAAAGCTGTCGTCAGCCGGAGTGCCATTGAACAAAACCTGATATGTGGTTGGCATCGGGTTATGTCCCCTTCTGCGGCACGCCGATGGTGGCATGGGTGGCGAGCGCGTCCGGCACGACCGCGTTGTTGGCGTCACAGAACCGCCAGAAGGTGGTTGCGTCGTTCAGGTAGTAGTTGCCGAGAAGATCGAGCCGCTCACCAACTTTTCGCGTGTGATAACCGATCAGAGCTGGGGTTGTCGGCAGCGGCGGTACGACCGCTGTCACCTGCACTCCGTTGGCGAGCGTTACCGTGTATTGCGGTTGATTTTGATAGCGGCTGCCTGGGAAAAACATGCTCTTCTCCTTTAGAACGGCAGCATTCCTGCCAGCGCGTCGGCTGAATTCACGATATTGGCCAGCGCCAATCCCTGCCGCAGGACTGACATCGCGGTGTAGGCGGTTTGCACCAGGTCTTTCACCAGTCCGTCGTCGAGCGCGTCAATTTCGTTTTGTGTCAGGACTTTCAATCCGATATCCGCGTCGGCATGGGTTGGAACCAGGAGTGTCGGGTCGTACAGTTTTTCGGTGACACGGAAGCTGGTGACTCGCACCGGCAGAATGCGACCCGGTCCCCACACGAAGAGAACAGTGGGCACCACCGAAACCGGTACCGAGCGGTCGACGCCACCGGACGAGCCGCCGAGTAAGCTGCCGCCGATGGAGGTAGCCAGCGACAACGCCGAGCCTCCGCCCGACGTCGACGGAAACAACAGCAACTCCAGCGCCGCGAGCGTGGGATAAATTCCCGAAACCGAAGCCAGTGCCGACGCCGGAGCGGATCCGTCGGCGATCGTATCGGAGGAGTCCAGCGACAGCGTGAAGGAAAATTCCTCGCCCGGATTTCCTGTAACCGCCAGCGGGTTGGCGGCTCCCGGTCCTTGTGCCGGGCCGGAGGGAGCTGCGGCTGCCGCGGGCGTCCAGGTGTGGGTCAGGGTCTCGGGGTTGTATTGGAACAGAATGATGTTCGGGATGGGGACGAGGAACGACGAGGTAAATTCGATGAACGCGCCGCGGAAATAACTGCCGGTTGCCATGGCTTCAGCTCCGGCGGAGCTCTCGCATGAGCTCCGCGAGTATCTGTTGCGTCAAACCATCGGTGGTCGCGCCCGGAGCGGCCCGGACTTCGAACCGCACGAGCTCCGCGCGCTGCGGCAAATCGCCTGCCAGCGGCGCGCTCTCCAGACCCGCCGCCACCTGTTCGGCCAGCCGCTTGGCGGCGTGTGCATCCATGGCCGCGGCCTTCAGTACCAGGCGCTCGATACGAATCTCAGGCAAGGGATTTGCTGCTCCATTCACTGGCACGCCACGCCGCGCCGTGCTTGTTCATTTCTCTGCGCGCGGCATGCAGAAGGTGCTCCATTCGGATGCGTGACCCCTCGGCGCGGGCCAGAAATGCCGCCGCCAGCGTGATGGCCTTGATGTCCGCTCCGGTGAGCACCAGGTTGTCGGCTAGCCACTGCCAGGCAATCCCGTCGAGCAACTCTTCGCCCGAGGGCGACCGGCCGGCCAGAGATAACCGCCATAACGCCAGACGTTCCTGCGGACCCGGCGCAAGAAAATCGACGATGAATCGCAACCGCCGCAGGAACGCCGGGTCCAGATCGTTCTTACGATTGGTCGCCAGAATCGCCACCCCGTCGAACTGCTCCATGCGCTGCAACAGGTAATCGATCTGGATGTTGGCGTAGCGATCATGCGCATCCTTCACTTGCGTACGCTGGCCGAAGAGCGCATCCGCTTCGTCGAAAAACAAGACCACCGCCGAGCGTTCACACGCCTCGAACACTTGCTTCAAACGTTTTTCCGTCTCGCCGATGTATTTGTTCACCACTCCGGCAAGGTCCACGCGGTACAATTCGCGGCCTAAAACCCGCGCCACCACTTGGGCGGCCATGGTTTTTCCTGTTCCACTCGGACCGGCGAACAAAACGTTCAGTCCGCGGCCCATGCGGCATAGCCGCTCGAAACCCCATTCCTCGAGCACGGCCGCTCCCAATCGGGCTTGCGCGGTTAATTCCTCGAGCTGCTTGCGAATCCCTGGTGCCAGCACGATATCGTCCCAGCCGTAAGGACACGGAAGCGCAGTGAACAGTTCGCCGGGCTCGCTGTACAGCATGCGACGACAGGCGTCCAGCACTGCGTCCGCTCCGGCGCGAGCGATCTGGGCGGCAGCCCGGATCTCGGCCGGTCGCAAACTCCAGCCGCGCATAGCCTCGGGAAAGGGTTCGTCGGTAAACTGTCGCCACAATCGCAACCGGGACGCTTGCCCGATCGGCCGCATGGCGAACGATCCTCGCGACGCGCGCGTGGTGGGAAGAGGCTTTGTGGGAGCTTCACTGCCGAAGAACATCAGATCGCAGGCGCCTGCAATAATCTGCCGGGCCCGCGTATCGAGCAGGCCGGCATGATTCCAATACAAAATGGCGCCTTCCAGCCGGGCGGCCCGCACGACGCGCAAAATGCGTTCGTGAGTCGGCGCAGATGTCTCGACTGCGGTCAGTATTTGCGTGTCTATCACCATCAGGTCAAGACCGGTCTCCGCACAAACCTGGGCCGCAATGGTTCGCTTGCCGGTCCCATTCGGCGCTGTCAATTCAATTTCGACTGGTGGAGGCACCTCCGCGATAAAGTTGCCAATCGCGCTGTGGGTGTTTGGATCGAGGTTGTCCAACTGGGCTACCTGCGCGGCGGAGATTACGTCGACTGCTGCCGCCGCTGCCGGATCCATCGCCGGCCCCCCACGCAGCCATTGCACGATGTACGGATCCGCGATCCAGGAAGCGTTGGGAGCGCCGGGATTGCCGGCGTTCTGCGGAACCTCGGCCAGGCGCCAGCGCGCCAGCGCCGAATCCGCGCCCATGGGCTGGCGCCAACCGAATAATGCTGCTGCCAACAGAGGCGTGGCGTAACAGGCCGAGACGTCGTCGTGCAGGTATCCGCAAACCCGAGCGAACGCCGGATCGGCCGCCACCGACGCTGCCAGGGCCAGCAGATCACCTTCCTGTGCGGTCAGTTCAAAAACCCGCTGCAGTCTGTACCAGCGGGCATCCAACTGCGCCGAGTCGTCGGCTTCCGCAATCAGCCGCGTGAGCTCCCGAGCTTCGCGATTCTCTTCGTAGAATTTTGCCTCCTGCTCCGCGGTCTCTGCCGGATCATTCAAAATCCGATCGACTTCGTTGTGGGTGATCGCAAACCCTTTTTCATTCGCGTCCAGGGACCACAAGGCGCGCAGCCACAGCGCTCGCCGTTGTGCCCGCAGCCGCGTGCGCCGCAAGAACACGGGTTCGGCAGCGACGACTCTCTCCCGGGTTTGCATTGAGGTTGTCATGTGATCACCACCCACCAGGCCGGCGGCGATTCCACATTGTTTACCCGGATTCGGACCGCGTAGGTGCCAGGCGCCAGAGTTGGCGGCGCAACAAAGGTCAACTGTTCCGCCGAGACCACATTGAATTGCCCGGCGCTCAGAGCGAGCGTCTCGAGCAGGATCTCGGTGGCGCCGCTGATGAAGCCTTCGCCATTCACCGTGTACGTCCCGGCGGCAGGTTGCAGGATTGGCGGATTTCGCTGCGGCACGGAGGACGTATCCACCCACGCGGCCACGCTAAACGGAGTGGTGTTGGTGCGATACTTCACCGGGGCGTCCGTGCCCGCGCTCAGTTGGTAAACTCCCGGAACTGGCGCGTTCCCCGGCAGACCCGTCCCGACTTTGAGCGGCAGTTGCAAAGTGATCCGGCTCGGGGTCTGGAGATTCGGGTCTGAAACCATCCAACTGGTCACGTTAAACTCAGACCCATCGGGCATCAGCACGTATACGTTGTTCGAGGTGGCCTGATTGAGATTCGCGCCGTAGAGCGTGAATGGCAGGTTCGGGCCCGGAACGGCGACGGCCGGCGAGTAGTCCAGGCTGAGGATGACGGGCTTTGGCACCGTGCTGTCGAGCGATGCAAACCCGACCGTCCGCACCGTGCCAATCACCTGCCCGTTCGCTGCATAGGGGAAGATCGTCGGGTCGGCAGCCAGTTGCATGGTCGCAACGTTGGGGGCCGGCGGTGGTGTCGTCGGTGGAGTCAGCAGAACGACGCTGACCTTGTACACCACACTCGTACGGAAAGGAACCGTAATGGCCTGCCAGAGACGAGCCAGTTCGTCGGAGGTTTCGATCTCCGTCGAGAGCACGAATTCTTCGGTGATGGCGAAGGGCAGTCCCGGCGGCAGCGGCCCTTTCAGGCGAAGGATGGGAGTTTGATAGAAGAACTGCAGGGCCATGCTCATCGCCTGCTGCTCCTGCTGATACTGCTGGTCGGAAAACGCAGTCAGCAGGTAATACAGATCCAGACTCATAGGCTGGAAAGGTATCGTCTGCGCCCGTGGATGCGATACGCCCTGATTCAGTAGCGGCGAGTTGCGCTGGAACTTGTCCTGGGTGACGTGAATGAGGGAGAACGTCAGTTGGCAGCCGGACAATTTTCTGACTGCATCCGGCATGGCGCCGGAAAAAGCGAGATCAAAGGTGTTTCCGGTGGACACCAGCGCCTGCCATAACGGCGACGCCGTGGTGACGTAGTTCTCCAGCATGGAGATCAGCGTGTTCGTCACCAGCGACAAGTCCAGGACACCTATGGGGGTCAGTCCCATTCCTCTGCCTCTTTATTGCCAGGGCGACCATAAGGCGTATCCGCGCGCCAGGCGGCCTTTTGGGGACGCCGGCTGCGCAACGTATCTTGCCGCCGCCGGCGGCGACACAACTTGTACTTCGATCTTTCCGATCTGCACTGCGTTTTGGGTGCTGGCACGCGATTCCTCGCGCGCCGGACGATTCGACGCCACATTTTCCTCCCGCTGCCGAACCGCGTCGATTCGTGACCGGGTCGCCGGCACGGGTGGCGGCGCCAACGGTGCCAAAGCTGAGACCTGCGGCGTCGAGCGGACGGACATCTGAGCTGGCACTGGACTTACTGGTGCAGGTGCTGCGGCCACTGGCATGGCCGCGCGAGTTGCGGTGGGGCGCGCAGGCGGTTCCGCCTCGGATTCGGGGCGTACCGAACTGACGCGGGAAGCCTCGAGTCGCGTTTCCAGCTTCGCCGGCCGTCGCTCTGAAATTTCGGATGCGTTCTGCTGCGCGCTGGACGCCAGTTGCGACAGCCGTGGGATATCGGGTGGGGTGCTGAGATCGGAACCCTGCGGCACGCTCTTCCGGGTGGTAGGCGGTATCTCCGGCGTGGTTGCAATCGGCGCACGAACTTCTTCCGTAAACTCTGCCCTGATGTCTCCGGGTGCGGTTACGGGCTGGCTGACATTTTTCCCGCGCAGTGACTCATTCCTTGACGCTGGCGGCGAAGGTTCGCTTGGCTGCAAAGTCTGCCTGGGGCGCAGCGTAGCCGGGGCCAGCGGCTCCAGCTTGGATTCGATCGCCGGCGGCGCTGGCGGCCGAGTCAGACTACCTGCCGGAGCAGGAGGACGTCGGCTGACGTAAGGCACGGGTGCGGTACTTTCGTGAGGCGCTTCGGCGGCTATCCAGTCGAGGCGCGCCGATTTCCATAGGTTCGCCACCGGACGTGGGGGAGTCAAGGTAGCGCGGTCGGCGCGTGGCAGGAATTGCCTGAAGTAGGAACGGGGCATCAGTTTCCTCCCGCCCCTCGCAAGGCCATCTCTACATATTGCGCGCGCCGTCGCCGCGGCAAAGATAGAATCTTTTCTTCAGTCCAGTGATACTGGCCCGCCAGCAGATGCACATCTTCGTAGAGAAACTCCGCGTCATAACGCAATTCACGCTGGACATAGCTCTGGACGTCAAACCAGAAGCGCACCGCTCCACCGCACCCGGGACAGCGGCCTTCCATCTCTCCCGACAGTGGGGGCGCCAGCGCTTGCATTTTGTTCTGTGCCCGTTTCCAGTGCCGCGGCAAATTCGAGCGGATCGTCCGCCGCGCCAGTTCGCGCTCTGGATCCGCAGATCGGACCGCAGCTGCCAAATCGCCCGCAGTCACCAGGCGGAATTGGACTTCGCTCCCCAGAAGCTGGAACCAGCTCGGTTCCGCGCTCACCGGTTCGACATCGGCGGGCTTGCGTCCACGACGGTGGGCAAGATATTCGCTGATGCTGAAGGAAACGTCGGTCGGAGTCGCGCATTCCTCTATGGGACACTGCCCGCGCGACGCGATCAATTCCCCCAGCAGCCTGCGGCGCAATTCGAGAAGCAACGCCTCCAGATCGCTGACCGGCAACGCCGCTGCGTCTAAATCACCCCCGTCGGGCAGGTAGGCGAGCGCTTCAGCCAGGGCAATCGACGTCTCGACCAGGCGGCCGTCACCCTCGAGCAGAAGCATGTCCTCAGCGCCGGTCGCTTGGCGAAATTCGACCTCAATCCCACTGATAGGCAGACGAAACATGGACTGACCCTGGTGTTAGGTTTCCAGCGGCTCGGCGAGAGTCACTCGCTCCCAGCCCTCGTTTTCAATCTTGATATGCTCAATCGCAACCGCGTTCGCTCCCGCGTCCAGGTCCGGCAATGCCTGGTACTCCGAGACCCAGCAGCGATGAACACTGTAACGGTATGCGGGCTGGCCTTCCTCGTTCAGGAGATCGATGCGCACTTCTTTGCGCAAATTCTTGAGCGATGTGGACGGTGATCCTTTATCCAGGACCTGCGCCGCGTCCGCCCAATCCTGGAAGTCGGTGTCGAAGGTGACGCCGCGCTCCAGCGTGATGGCCTCGTATTTCGTACGCCCGAGACCCTTGCGGATGATTCTGTCGCCTCCCGCCTTGTATTCGATCGGATCGGACGAGCGTTTCAGTGCCGTCACTTTGCTCACTCCGGCCACCGGAGTCGTCGAGGCGCCGAAGTACACCAGAAAGCAATATGACTTATAGGGGTCAATCCGGTTGATATTCACTGTGAACGGCTTTCCCATCTCATCCTCCCTCTAGGACTGCACCTGCCCAGCAAGCTGCGCGATCTTGACCACCACGAACTCCGCCGGCCGGAGTGGGGCGAAGGCCACGATGATGTTGACAATGCCATTGGCCTGATCGTCGGGTGTGGTGGTGGTGCTGTCGCACTTCACCCGGAATGAATCGCCGGGCGTTGTCCCGGCGAACGCTCCCTGGTTGAACAGCGACAACATGAAACTCTCAATCGAAAGAACGATGGCAACCCACAGCGGCTCGTCGTTGGGCTCGAAAATCACCCATGGAAGATTCGCCTTCAGGGTTTGCTCCAGAAACAACGCCATGCGGCGCACCGGCACATATTTCCATTGCTGAAATGCTGAATTCGCAGAAACCAGGGTGCGCGCGCCGAACACCACCGTGCCCGAACCCGGGAAGGACCGAATGCAGTTCACGCCGATAAGGTTCAGAACGCCCTGGCGGGCGTCCGTCATCAAGCCGCTGGGCACAACGCCGGTAGTGTCGAGAAGCGTGGTGGCCAGTCCTGCAGGGGCCTTCCATACGCCGCGGCTGGCATCGGTCGCGGCGAAAATTCCGGCGACATAGCCACTGGGCGGAAGCGTAAACGGATCACCCGCCACATCGGTTGAGAGCCCGGTCACCGGATCGGAGGACCGCAGGTAAGGAAAATACAAGGCCCCGTTGGGACTCTGCGGAGCAACATTGCCGTCGGTATCGCCGGTTCCCGAGGGGTTCTGCAGAAAGTCGCCGACCCAGTTAGTAGGCGGATCAGCACCATCTTCTTCCGGTGGATCCATGATGAAAAACGCCAGCTTGCGCTCGGCAAACGCCAGCGCTTCACTCAGCACGGCGTTGTTCACGATTCCTGGCGTCAGCAACAGATTGAAGATCTGTACCTTGTCGAGCGAAGAATCTTCCTGAAACACTCCCGCAAAGTCGGAGGCGCTAAAAACACCAACCGCACCTGCCGGAGCCGGCGTCGACATGGTTTCGGTCTCGGCGTAACTGGGCGAAGGGAATGCCGCCGGGTACGATGTGCTGGCCGCCACGGTGATCAGCGCGGAAATGCCGTTGATTCGCGTTTCGATGAAATTGGGGTTGGGGCTGCTGCTGGAGGTGACCAGAGAGATTTTTCGATAGACTTCTGTCTGTCCGCCGTAACTCACCACCAGGTCAGCGATCGTCAGATTACCGCTCGCGTCTTTCTGAGCGTTGTTGATCGTCACGCTCATCGTGACGCTGTCGGTGGGCTGGAGCGCGGTGATTAAGATGCCGCTCGCAGCCTTGTCGAGGACGGTCTGGGCTCCGGCCAATCCGCCGGCAATCGTCTCGGTTTCGCTGTAGGTGCCGCTGGGATAGGCTGACGGATACACCGTGTCCGGCGCCACCGTCACCAGTTTTGACGGGGCACCGTTAATCACCTTCGTGATGAATTTCGGATCGCTCGGATTGAGCGATGAGGCGAGGTATTTCTCGTCCGGCCCCCCACCCGCCTGAGACACTTCAATGTCGGCGATGGTGAAGTTGCCGCTCGGATCCTTCACAACATTACTGATTTTGATTGTGATGTCGTTAGTCTGGGTCGATACCAATGCGGTAAACCCGATGCCAACTTGGCCCAAGAGCGCGGTCGCTTGCGTAATCGCGGTGGGAAGAGTTTGGAATTCCGAATAGGAGAGGCTGGGGAAAACCGTAGGGAAATTCGAGCTGGCCTGCACCGTAACCAGTGCTGACTTGCCATTGATGATCCCAGCTTTGTCAATATAGTTCGGGTCGCTCGCTACCAGAGAAGTTTTCGGGTACGTCTCATTAATCGTTCCGGTGCCAGTCTTGTAAGCGACCGCAATATCGGCGATCGTTAAGCCGCCAGTGCCGTCCGCCTCCACGTTATTAATGGTGATGGTCATCGTGGCGTCAGGGTCATCGAGTGGCTTGAGAGAGACGAACCCGATTCCGGTCGGCCCATTCTGAGCGAAGACGAAGGATGCCTGGGAGCTGCTGGCTGCTCCGAAATAGGTCTTGGGCTGAAGTCCCACGACGAAAGCATCGGCTCCGCCGTTCAGGAAAAATTCGTTCACCGCATACGCCACATTCGCGTCGATGACCGAGCTCTGATAGAACCCTCCGAACAGGCGTTCATAGTCGGAGAAGCTGAAGATCTCCAGCGCCGTTCCAAAGTTCGACGACGGGGTCCTGAAGGGATGGACGTAGCCGACAAACACCGTCACCGACGTCGGCGCCGCGGAGATGGTGTGCGTGTTGCTCGGCAACTCCTGGATGTAAATTCCCGGGTACGTCGGTGTAATCGCCATGTAGCCTCCCAATTAGCGCGCGGGGTGAGATGCGAGTTTCGCTTGTTGACACAAGCAAGGTTGCTGCTTGATTACCATGTCTAGGTCAAAGGTTCTCCATACGCGGAGCGAGCTGATTATTCGCCTGGTTCTAAAAGCCGCCTGCTAGCGCTCCTCATCCAGCCGCCCGGACTCAAAGTCTCGGAAGACTGCTTCTGGAGCGTCCAGGAATTTTTCGCTGGGACCGAAGATGAACGACCCCGGACTGGGTTCCCAGACGCACAGCAGGTGATACTCAACTAGGGTCTGCACCGCCTGGTGGAGATCCTCGTCGCTGCATTTGTCCGGTTCGTCGATCCACCATTGCCTGATTCCTTCCAGCGAGTCCTTCGCCTCCCGATGCTCGACTAAATAGGCAAGAATCGCGGCCGCGACGCGTTGTGCTTTGCCGGCTCGCTCCAAAGGAGGAACCTCTGCGGAGGGGACATGCATGCGGATGGCCACGAGGGAACTGCTAGTGAGACTAGAGATGAGGTGGGAGCGCCCGCGACGCGCGCACCCCACCACCTTCATTTACAAGCGCGCCAGGACTGAGTCTCGGGGTGTGGGTTGCGGGCCGCATGTGGCCACCCAATGCCGCAGCACATTAGTGGCGATAATGGAGTGCTGTCAAGCCGTACTTCCGAAGCAGTCGCTGAAAGCTTCGGCGATCTTTACCGGCCTGCCGGGCAGCATGGCTGATGTTTCCCTCAGACTGCGAGAGCAGTTGAATGAGGTAGCCGCGCTCAAAACCATGGATGGCATGTCGTTTGGCAATCTCGAAGGTGACTGCCGCGACGGGACGGTCGTGGTCTCGTGGAAGCTCCAGGTCGGACGGCTCGATAATGGATCCGCTGGTGAGGACTGTGGCGCGCTGAATCACGCTCTCGAGTTCGCGCACGTTGCCCGGCCAATCGTAGGACTCGAGCGCCCGGAAAGCCTCGGCGCTCAGCTTCAAAACAGGCCGGTTCATTTGAGCGCTGAAGCGCCGCAAGAAGGTCTGGGCAAGCCCTTCAACGTCGCCAATTCTTTCCCGCAGAGGCGGCAGATTTATCTGCAAAACGTTCAGCCGATGGAAGAGATCTTCGCGAAACAGCTTTTGTGTGACCAGTTTCACCAACTCTACATTGGTCGCCGCCATGATGCGAACGTCGGCACGGCAAGTTTGGGCTGATCCCAGTGGGCGGTACTCGCGGTCCTGCAGAAGCCGCAATAGCTTGACTTGGCCGCTGAGGCTGAGACTTTCAATCTCATCCAGAAAGAGCGTGCCTCCACCAGCAATTGCCAATAATCCCTTTTGCTCGGTGCGGGCGTCGGTATAAGCTCCGGGCGCATGCCCAAATAGCTCATTTTCAAGCAAATGGTCCGGCAGGGCGCCGCAATTACAGGGCACAAATGGGCCATCCCGCCGGTGGCCGCAGTAATGCAAGGCCCTCGCCACCAACTCCTTCCCGGTGCCCGTCTCACCGGTTATCAGGACTGTTGCATCCACCGCAGCCAGCAAAGGAATTCTATGCAATGCGCGCGCGAACACCTCGCTACTACCCAACAGTGACTCCAGTCGGTGGCGCACCTTGAATGCCTGGATCTCCGGCTGCGGGGCGCGCTTGGGAGCTAGGTACAGCAAACGATCGATGCGCGCACGCAACTCGGCTTCCCGCACCGGCGCACACAGGAAGTCGTTTAGCTCGCCGGAAATGATGCTCTGCAAAGATTGGGCGCCGATAGTCTCCCATTCCAGGATTCCGACCAACGGAGTCTCATGCCACATCGCCTTCAAGGTCCGCAGCGCCTCCGGCCACTGCGGCCAATGCGCCGCATGGATGATCGCTACCGCCGGGGCGGCTCTCATGCCGGCCGTCACACAGAGGGGAATACTTTTGCCGCCGAGCGCGGCCAGTACAGCGTTAATAGGTTCCGCTTCAACTTGTAACGGTCGATAGGATGGATCGTTGCTGTGAACGAGTACAATGGGCGGATAGCTCATGGTCGCCTACCAAGTCCCCAATCCTTACTCCGCGGGAGACATCTTTCTGGCGTTTAGCCCTGGTCCCATGACTGATATTGCCGATTTACACGAGCGAAACTATGAGATCGGCAGGTTCGGCAAGTCAAAAGGGTTTCGCATGTCGGCAACCTACAGTCCCCCTGGAAACAATTGAGAAATGTCCAAGGCAAAAAATCGAAATGAGTTTCGATAGATGAGAACAACTGCAATATCATGCAATATCAAAAGAGCTGGGCTTTTGAAAGCAGGTAACAGCTAAATTTTATGATGACGTCTTTTGAGTTGCAGCTACTATACGTCGGGCGCCGGCTCGCCACTACACAATTTTGGATCGTCGCGAGAAAAATTGATGGCACTTTTCGGCCAGTACTGAAGTTTGCCGGGGCAGACTGGATACATTCGCCTTGGCCCGTCGCTACCAAAAATCAGCTTTTTCAATACCACAGGCGCTATCACAAATAATTAGCCGGGCCCATTCATTCGAGGCCCAGCGAGGCCAGTCTCTGTATCGTCGGCAATCCCAATCAGGGATCAATCCAAATGGACGTATAGTCGCCAAGTCGTTCCCTTGGTGCGGCACCTCAGGGCATTAGCTTCCACCACCCCTCGACGCTACGGTTCGATACCTATGCGGTCGTTGACCGCTCCGCTGATCCGCTGTTTACAACCAAGGTAGCGCTCAGTGGTCTGAACCGAAACATGACCGAGGAGGAATTGGATCTGTTCCAATTCTCCGCCCGCTGTGTGACATAATTTCGCGCACGAACGACGAAGATCGTGCGGGGCAACTTGGCTCAGACCGACCTTCTTCGCGTAGTCTTTGACAACATGCCAGACAACCCGCTCCGTCACGCCGACGCCCCAGCACTTGCCAGCACGACAGGCACAGCGAAATAACCTCCCGGCTGATATGCCGGCGGCGACGACCCATAGATCGACCGCGGCCTTGACCCAATCGGGCACCGGAACTGTTCTGATATGCCCACCCTTCCCAACAAGATCCACGATTGCCCAATGTTCATCACGCCGTTGCAGATGGGTAAACTCCAAAGCGGCCAGTTCCCTCCGCCTCAGCCCGCAGCCAAGCAGGATGGCGAGAATTGCCCGGTCCCGCTTGCCTTTGAGCGTGTCGGGGCAGGCGTCTGCCAGA
>Ga0074046_10000892_pt1 | contig 27682 bp, 21 predicted proteins | sample BogForMeECP23OM3_FD_94441 | JGI IMG/M metagenome (GOLD analysis project Ga0074046, IMG submission 94441) | Bog forest soil microbial communities from Calvert Island, British Columbia, Canada - Bog Forest MetaG ECP23OM3 | ecosystem: Environmental > Terrestrial > Soil > Wetlands ...
CCGCCGCCAGCGGCTTGCCCGGAGACCATAGCTTGCCGTTGAGTGACTTGAGCCCGGCGGCATCCCACCGCCAAACACGGTAGCCGATGATCGGAGAAATGTAATCCGGGACATTCATTTCGTGGCTGGCACGTGCTCGGGCTCAGGTTCGGGCTCTGGCGACTGAATCGGCTCGGGCTCAGGTTCGCGGGTCGGCTGTTCCACTGGAAGCTCCAGAGGTTCGACGATAATGACTCGAAGGGGCTCACCTATCTGCATCACTTCCTCCAAGGTTGAATTTTGGTTCCCGGCATACAGAGAACTTTTGCATGTTCGGAGGCGGTTCGCCGCGTGAAGAACTCTTCGCAGATGGCGCACTTGCGCACGCGCTGACCGACGACAATAAACACTTTGCCGATCTCGTCAGTGTGGGTGGAGTCCGCGTCTCGCTGCGTTTTTTTGTCAGCGGTCATCTTGCCTAAAGACGCGCCTCCAGCGCAGCTTCTCCGCTAGGAATTGCGACGGCGAGAGGGCCATCGGCATTCGCCTCTTTCATCAGGCGGCACACTGAGGCTCTCGAAATGTTGTGGCGCTTGGCGACCTGCGTCAGACTCATCCCAGAGCGGCGATCAATGACGACCTGCTCCCGGTTGACATCGAGCCGCGCACGCCCGATCTGCCGTCCTTCCAGCTTCGCCCTGCGCATTCCACTTTTGACACGGTCCACCACGAGTGACCTTTCCAATTCGGCAATCGCGGAGATGATCGTCACGAAAAGACGCCCCATCGGACCGCTGGTATCGACGTTTTCTCGCCGTGAGATGAACTCAATTGCCATACTGTCCAACTCGTCGATCACGTGCAGGAAATTCCGGGTGCTCCTCGCAATGCGGTCGAAAGCCGCCACCAGCACAACGGAGAACTTTTTTCGTCGCGCATCCGCCATGAGGGCATCGAGCCCCGGACGGCGTGCCTTCTTTCCGCAAACCCCGCGATCTTCGTATTCGTGCACAACCTCGAAGCCTCGCTGTGCCGCAAGCTCGCGCAGATCATATAGCTGGCTCTCGACGTGCTGGTCGGGAGTCGAAACACGAACGTAGATCGCGGCTTTTTTCATCTGCTCAATGCTCCTTTTCTATGCGCTAACCCTTTGCAGGGTCCCTGTGCCCGCACTTCACAAGCACGCACTCAAAGAAGTCAGGCTCGTCGATGCCGTAGTGGATCAGCATCTCGTTGCCGCACTTCGGGCATGCGGGGCGATTGGAGGATTCACCCTCCGTTGAGCCGCGAAGCCGATCCACAGCTTCGAGACAGACGGTCGATTCAGGAGCGAGCAGGTTCAGTTTCGACCAGACCTCGTCCAGCAAGAGTTGCCCGATCTGGCAGTCGCGCAGCCGGGGGAGATGCTTTGCCAGCACGCCGGAGATCAGCAGCGCCGCCGCGAGCCGCTCCGCTGGATTCGTTGAGCACCTAAGCCTCTTGTGCTTTTCGATGAGTTCCCTGATCGTCAATCCCTTGTCCCCACTTGCAGTGTACGGAGCAAGTGAAAAAACTGGCCAAGTTAACTTCGCTATTGTTCTCAACAGCTTGCGAATGGCCAGTTTTCCTGACGGGTTTGTATACTTCGGAGTGGGGGGAACGATGACAAGCAGCGATGGGCTTTCCAATCCGTGCTACATGCCATTGCGGGTCTCAGCGGAAGGGATCAAGCACCTTTCCTCGCTGACGCAGTTTCACCCGATCGCGGACAACGTCCTGATTCGCCTCGCCGAACGCAGGACGAGACTGAACGTGCCTGACCGCTGGGTCGCGATCGCGCTGATTCTCGGCAACCGCATTCCCATCCCAGTCCCCCTAGCGCACGGACGCCTACAACCTAAGCCGAGCGAAGCCACGACTCCCCCCAAGCTCGTATTGATCGCCGGGGGACGGATTCCCCGATAGCAGTCGGTCTGAAGTCAGGGCGCTGGCTTACTCCACCCCAACCACGCTGCCTAACAACAACTGTGAGACGACCACGCCGTGAGGAACGCATGACCACCCGACTGTCCACGGCGCGTAGTCGCTGGGGGCACTAAGGAGGGAACATGGAATTCTTGAAGAAGGTCGGCGAAGTCATTCTGATGAACATCGCGATACTGGGCTTCCTGCTTCTCGCCCCAGTGATCTATCTGACTTTGCCGTTCATCCTGATCGTGGCTGGGCCGAACGGCAAGCACAACGGGCTGGCTTTCATCTACATGCTGCTCGGCCCGTTCGCCGCGAGCGCTTGGACGATCATCACACGCATGATGAGCCGTTACCGCCGCATCACTGCTGACGGCACTCCTTACGAACGCAGCTTGAAGGGCGTCGGCATCGCGTGCGTCTGGATGGTGGTTGGCTTCGTTGTGTCCGCAGCCGCCGAGTTCCTTTTCCTTCTGGTGTGGCGTGTGCCGCGCAGCGGCGACGCTACGGAGTGGACACTGTGGTTCGCCGTGGCTCCGCTCGTGACCTTCTCTCCGGTGCTTCTAGGGCTTCTAGGCTGGGCGTGGCGGAAGCCCGTGCTGCCACTTTGACTAGCGGGAAGTGTCTTGGGGGCTGGTGTTTTCCGTCACCCTGCTGGGTGATCTGAGTCACGAGTTTCGGAAGATTCTTGCCCTAATGTTAAATACTGGTCGCATTCTCTTCCCCGGTGACCTCAACCAGCACTCGAAGGCAACCCGTACTGAGATACTTGGCTGCGGTTTTGAAACCCGACTTGATGAGTGGGTTCGATCATCGTCCCTGCTCGGAAAGGCTTCAAATTTATGTCTATCGTGACTCTTGTCCTGCTGGTCGTTGGGGTCGTTGTGGTGGCTCTCCTTCTCGCCCTTTTGATGAAAACATCCAAGGTCGGTTCCCCAATGCTCGATTCCCGGTTGGATGCTTTCGAGAAGGCTCAAGAACGCACCGAGCGTGCAGTCAGAGAGGAAGTTGCCCAGAGTAGGGACGAACTGGGTAAGGCCGCGAGGGAGCAGCGGCAGGAACTCACTGAAGCCTTCAAGGTTTTCGGGGATTCCTTTGCGCAACGAATGATGGAGGTTGCCAGCGTACAAACGGCGCAACTGGGCACTTTTTCCTGTCAGCTTACCTCTTTCACCAAACACAGCGGCGATAGTCTTGACAGTGTTCGCGCCGAATCCGCAGCTAGCGCCAAGCAGCTTCGGGAGGAAGTCGTGGCTACGTTGACCAGCCTCTCTGAGACGACGACGGGGACAATGCGGGAGTGGGCCAATCTCCAAAAAAGCCAACTCGACGCTTTTTCTGAGCAGCTTGCCTCGTTCGCGAGGGCTAGTGGCACGAGGCTGGATGGTGTTCGTGCCGAGTCCGCCACGGGAGCCAAACAACTCCGGGAGGAAGTGGTGGCGACTCTCCGCAGCATTTCCGAAACGATAACCGCCACAATGAGTGGTCTGGCTTCTGCCCAAAAGTCACAGTTTGAAGGATTTGCGAACCAGCTTGCCTCTTTTGCGCAAACCAGCGGCGAAAAGCTCGACGGCGTTAGGTCTGAGTCGGCAACTGGAGCGAAGCACCTACGGGAAGAAGTTGTGACCACGCTCCATAGCATTTCGGAAACGATGGTGCAGACAATCAAAGATTTGGCCGTCGCTGAGAAAACTCAACTGGAAGAGTTCTCGGTGCAGATCGCCTCATTGACGAAGACCAGCGGCGACAAACTGGATGGCATCAGAACAGAATCCGCCAGTGGAGGAAAACAGTTAAGGGAGGAGGTAATCGCGGCACTGAAGGGGATCACCGACACGACTACGAAAACGATGGGCGAGTTGGCAAACGTTCAAAAAGGTCAGCTTGAGGCCATGTCATCTACGATTGGGAAGCTTTCGGAGTCCAACGAGAAAAAGCTAGAGGCGATCAGGGTCACGGTGGAAGGCGAACTCCGGCGCATGCAAGGCGACAATGCTAAACAACTTGAGCAGATGCGCCAGACCGTGGACGAGAAACTTCAGGGCACGCTGGAAAAACGTCTGGGCGAATCTTTCAAGCAAGTCAGCGAACGTCTGGAGCAGGTGCACAAAGGGCTTGGGGAAATGCAGACGCTTGCCACGGGCGTCGGAGACCTTAAGAAGGTTTTGACGAACGTCAAGACCCGTGGAACGTGGGGTGAAGTTCAGCTTGGGACGCTGTTGGAGCAGGTCCTTAATCATGACCAATTCGAACCTAACGTAAGCACGAAGGACACTGGCGAACGAGTGGAATTTGCAGTCAAGTTGCCGGGACAAGGCACCGATAAAGATGAAACCGTTTGGTTGCCGATTGATGCCAAGTTTCCTATCGAGGACTACCAACGTCTGATGGATGCTCAGGAACGGGCAGATGTCGAAGGCGTGGAAGTCGCTGGAAAACAACTGGAAAATCGCGTTAAGACTTGTGCACAAACCATTAGCGAAAAGTACTTGAACCCGCCAAAAACGACGGACTTCGGCATCTTGTTCCTGCCCATCGAGGGTCTCTTTGCCGAAGTGATACGCAGGACGGGTTTGATCGAGTCCATCCAACGAGATTGCCGCGTGGTGATTGCTGGCCCAACCACGCTATGGTCAATCCTGAATAGCCTTCAAATGGGCTTCCGCACGCTGGCGATTCAGAAGCGTTCTAGCGAGGTATGGAACCTTCTTGCGGCGGTCAAAACCGAGTGGACGAAGTATGGCGTCGTTCTAGAAGCGGTGGAAAAGAAGCTACATCAAGCTTCCGACACCATCGAAAAAGCGAAAGTGAGATCAAACGCGATTGGAAGAAAACTCAGGGACGTACAAGAGCTTCCGGTAGATGACGCAACAGCCTTGCTTCCCACGAATCTGAGTGACGATGATATCGAGAAGAGCGACAGCGAGGAAGGGGAAGACACAGTGGTGCGGGTTCCGTTGTCCCCGGACATACTTCCGGCAGCAAAGAAATAGTTTGGAAGGAGAATCAGAGACAATGACCAGCCAACAACGCGACAGAATTAAAGAGTTTGAAAGCGAGGCAAGAACGCGTGGCGAAAACGCGGAAGTAGACTGGAAAGAAAGCAATAGCCCTGAAAGCCGTGGCGTTCTTTTCGGGGATTCTAATGGGGTTACGCTGGTGGTCTATCCCAACGGCCTAATAAGCATTCCCGCTGTCCGCACCTATCATCCGCCCAGATATTCGACTCCCGCAATCGCAGCCGCACTTGCGACGGAGTTGTGGGCGAAGCAAGAGGCAAGGGACGACGCCAATCCATATTTGGCGACGAGCCGCAAAACGGGGCACCTCGGCCCAATAGTTGATCCCGACTTGAAATGTCGAAAGAAGGTCTGTCCTTGCCAAGGGGAGAGTCCAGTAGTTCGGCAGAGCCGAGCGCAGGGCGGATTCAATACGAATCCGGATCGGTGCTCCTGAAGGAAGAGGGGACTCGGCGACTGCCAAGCACGCCTTCGAGAGGCAGCACTCGTGCCCATCGACCGGAAGAACGAGCGGACGGTGCCCCGGCTATGTCGTTGACTATGTGCGCCCATTGGAGTGCGGCGGCGCTGACGCGCTTCCAACATGCAGTGCCAGACGAATGCGGATGGCAAAGCGAAAGACAAGACTGAAGGTCGTTGTCGTTAGTTTTGATCGTGAGGTGTGAGAGTGGCAAAGACGAAGAAAGAAGAACTTGCCGAGTTATCCGCTGCGCTGCTGGCGACCATGAACGCTCCGGTTCCCGTGAATCCGACCTGCAAGATCAGTAAATCGAAATTCATGGCGGGATTGCAGTGCGGCAAGCGCGAGTATTTGGAAGTGCGTCACCCCGAGCTTGCCGGAGATGTGGACGATGGCAGGATGGAACAGGGCACGGAGGTAGGTGCGTTGGCGCGACAGATGTTCGCCGGAGGCGTGCTCGTCGCCGCCGACCACGGGCACTTGTCCGACGCCATCCGCGACACCCGTGAACTCGTAGCTAACCCCGAAGTCCCCGTGCTTTTCGAAGCTACTTTTGAACACAGCGGAGTGCTCGTTCGGACTGATGTCCTGAAGCGCAACGGCGGGGATTTCCGTCTGATCGAGGTCAAGTCCTCGACCAAAGTCAAGCCTGAGTACACGGACGATGTGAGCATTCAGAAATATGTGATGCAGGGTTGTGGTTTGCAGGTGGGAGACACGAGCGTTATGCACCTGAGCCGCGATTACGTTTACGACGGTGCGCTAGGGGCGGATGGTCAGAGTGTCTATGACCTTTCTCGCTTGTTTGCCACCGGGGAATTGCAGCCATATGGCGACGGGCAGGTGACCCGCACCTTGGACGAACAGTTCAGGATGCTCGCACAACCTCTGCCGCCGAAAGCTAAACCCGGCACTCGCTGCACCAGCCCCTACGACTGCGAGTTCTACGATCATTGCCATCCCGTGTGGCCGGACGATGATGTTCGGTCGTTGCCGATTGCCGGGTGCAAGATCGAGGCTCTGCGCAGCGGCGGGATCACATCCATCGCCCAGCTTCCCAGCCAGATCGTCCTAAAACAGCAATTCCATCTTACGGCGAAGGAATGCAAGTTTGCTCTGGGCGCAAGAAAAGGCGTTCAGATCGCACCGGAGCTTGCCGCAGAACTTGGGGCTCTGCGCTATCCGCTTTGCTACATGGACTTTGAGACCGTGTTTCCGGCTCTGCCGTTGTTCGCTGGGTTGCGGCCCTATGATCAACTACCTTTTCAGTGGTCAGTCCATGTGCTAGACAGGCCCGCTGCGGAGCCCGTGCACCATGAGTACCTGTGCACCAACACTAACGATCCCCGACGCGAATTCATTACTTCACTCTGCGCAGCACTTGGCGACCGCGGCCACATCGCTGTGTACAACCAGACATTCGAGTCCCTGCGACTCAAAGAGCTTGCTGCGTGGCTACCGGAGTTTGCGGGACGGATCAAGAACATTCAAAGTCGGCTCTGGGACTTGTATCCCGCCGTCCGAAAGCACGTTTACCATCCGGCATTCGCCGGGTCGTATTCGCTGAAATACATTTTGCCTGCGCTCGTCCCCGAGATGACCTACGAGGGCATGGAGGTTGGTGATGGTACAGAAGCGGGCGTGGCTTGGGAAAAACTGGTGCGGGGAGGCTTGGATCAGATTGAATGCGAAAAGACCCGGAGGGCGCTGCTCGATTATTGCTCGCAGGATACGATGGCGATGGTCAGATTGCTGGATAAACTTCGGTAAACACCCCGCCAACTGATTTTGCCACTGCTTTCTCAATCCCTGCCGAGTTTTATTCAGAGTCGCCAAAGTGACTTCAACGTTGCCAGTAATTGGCTCTGTCGCGTAAGCTAATCTTCGCTAAATGTAGTACTTGAAAGATAGGGGAGCATCTGAGTCGAGCGGGCCTGCCGTCAGAATCTCCCCGACCGCGTCTGCAAAACGCAGTGTCACAGGGGAACCGCCGCCAAACCTGCAAGCGTTGTAGTTCAGTTTTGTTAGAGCCATGATGTCGGCTAGCACCGTTTCGATGTTTGCCTCGCCGCGACATACGTCGATGAGTAGCGGACGTGGAACTTCCTTGCCATCGTAAGTCTGAATGCGGGGCACAAACCCGCTCGTCCAAAGGTAAGCTGTGCGGGCATCCTGAACATGCGCTAATCCGCGCAATATCGGGTGTGAACCTCGGCGATACAGCTTCATGACCTTCTCGGTCTTGATCCGCACTCCGACTAAGTTCGTTTTGTTCGGATCGACAGCATCCTGAAATCCCGACCATTCTTCATCGTTGAACATGGTACGACCGTGGAGGAAGAGTTCTGTGGGTGGGCTCTTCTCCTTGTTGTTTGCGTCTTTGCTGAATGTATCTACGGCGAGACTAACTAGCCTTCGCGCCGCTTGCCTACCGAGATGAAACTCACCACGACGAGGGGAGTACCAAGGTCCCACAGCGCCCTTGAAGACCACACCGTCACCGGAATCCAGAAACATCTGGGCTGCACAGCAAGCCGATCTCGGGTCGCCGCCTCTCCCATCCTGCTTGAACGCCAACCCGATATAGCAGACGCCTTTGCGTATTTGCGCAATTTTCCACGGACGTCCGCCAGCTTTATAAAACACAGCGTTTGAGATATTCCATGCGATTCTCGATTGCAAGGAATCAAGCTTTCGGGTTGGGTTCCCTCTGATATTCAAGAACTCTGGTTCACGGTGAGCAATCGTACTCTCGCGAATGATCTGGGTGGGCGCGTCATGGCCCAGCAGCCGAGCCTTCAGTTGGTTGTGAAAATTTGGCTCGTACAGATACGGTGTAGCCGCGACATTTATCTCGTCAAACAAGCTTGGTTCGGTCTGTAACCGGCGTGCATCCCTCGCGGTCAGCCTTTGCTCAAGCTGAATGATCTGCGCCGCAGGAACGTGGGATTCTGGTCGGCAGTACTTGTAAACGTCATCGTGGACGAGTACAAACCATACGTCCACCTTGGCATCTTCGTCCTTTAGCGCCTTGAGTATTCTGTCCGCATACAAATCGACCGTCCCGTAGACCCGCTGATGCTTGTTCGCAAGATAAAGGCTGTTGTTCAGAGCCTCGCGCTGGATTTCAATTTCAAGAACGGGGGCAGGATTCCACGGAATACGGAAAGCTGCCTCGAATCCCGGATACGGAGGATGCGACAACTGGAAGAGTTCGTCGGAGTCGGGCTGGATCACCGCCCCTTGAATTTTCGCTGCCCAGTCTCGAAACCGCCGCAGGCCGTCCTTGGTGCCAATCACGCCCGCCCTTATGCCATAAGGAGAGCCCTTGTCGAGAGGACCGAAAAGACTCAGACCGTCACGCGGGTCTTCAACTGCTTGATCGTGACGAAAAAGCAGCGTGGGTTCGGAGAAGTGAATGAGCTTCACGATTGTTCCTCGCTCTCAACATCCTCGTCATCCTCGCTGTCTTCTTCGCCGAATTCCTCATTCTCCGTCGAGGTAGTTTCACCGTTCTCCGACATCGAAAGCAGCAGCCGTTGTTTCCGGGTGAGTGGATCGGCGTATGAAACCTCGCTCTCAAACTCATCCGGCGCAACCGACACTTCGACAGAGAGCCCACCTCCCGCTGGAATGGACAGGGTCGGGCCGCCCTGAGACAACCAGTGTAGAGTTGCCAACAATCGGTCTCGCCATTCCGGATTGAACCAGCTTTTGCACTGACGCCGACGTGCGCTGTGCATCTTGGTCTGACTCGACCACGGTGTCACACCGTCGCTTGTGAAAATCACATGCGACGAGATGAGGTATCCGAGGCAAGGCGCGAGTGCGGGACGCGCTTGAACCGCAAAGTGCCAGTAGCGCCGACTGCCATCTGCTTGTGTGGCGTAACCTACGACGCTGCGATAAGTCCTTTTGCCTTCTGAGTTAGTGAAGTGAATATCGAGATTCGCTTGTGCATCCTTCTTGAAGAAATAGCAATTTGCCCGGTTTGATAGCGCGTATGCCCCCAGAGTGGAAGCGCCGATCCACCGCTCCCAACACTCTCTCAACAGCCGTGACAAGAAGTATCGACCTTTTCTTGCGTCAAGCTGAGTCTTACCCTGAAGCAAGGCGGACACGAGAAAAGCATTCGACTCTACGACGCTGACCGATTCTCCCAACGCAGGTCTAATGTCATCAGCCGACGCAAAGGTCACGAGATCGATGCCGTCCATGAATCCGGCGTGGGTCAATCGATTCTCAGGTTGAACTGGTCCGGTTGTTGATCTCACTAGCGTGTGTAGCCAGAGTGATTGCGGGGTCGATTTAACCCGCAAGGAATTCGACAGGTAGGTCTCCGGCTGTTGTTTTACCCCTCGTTCGGCGCTGAACTGTTCTCTCCACCATGACAGGACAGCGGCGGGATTGAAGTTAGGATTCTTTGGAACCTTCTCGCGTTCCAACACTTCAAGCAGTTGCACGTACCCCTTTGCCCAGCTTTTCTCAAACGGGACGGCATTGATGCTGGTCAGCAGAACGTTAATCTCACCGTGGGGCAGGTCGTCAACGTGGAGCGGAACAATGAAGTCGTGCAGAGCCTTGTCTTTTCGGAGGACATTCTTCGCGATCTGCAACTCGTTACGTGGACCGTCTTTTTCATTGGACGTGCGGGAGAGTACGTATATGAATTTGATGGTTCTTGTGCGGATTGCATCCTCTGCGTCTTTCCAAAAGTTCTCGCCTCCGAGGAGCTTCGTGAGGTCGCACCAGACTCCGTAACCGTCCTTCGCCAGTTGCAGCGCCAGCCAACAAGTAAAGTCGTTGTCTTCGGGGTTGGCATGACTGATGAACAGCATGTCGCGGCTCACCGCTCACCACCCACTGGATGACGTGTCATCGTCCGTGAAAAGAAGAATTGGGGCATGACGAACCCTCGTGGGCTGCCACATTCCAGTGTCCTCTAATCTTCGCTCCCACGATATGCTGTAATTGTATCGGCTCATCTGCTGTGACGAGTGCAATAGAGAGCAGTGAGTGGGCTTCCGGAAACATCTCTTTCAAGAATCCTGACCCGGAGCAATCCCTTGACTCTGCTATAGTTAGCAGTTCCTTCCCCCCAAGAAACGGTCGTGTCACTACCGAGTTCCGGCAGCCAAGGGGGACTTCGTCTTCAGGGGCAACAGTAGATGTTGTTAGACCAGTTGAAACCCAACATCATCGTGCGCGGTCCGATATTCCCGGAGCCCGTGCAGGTGATCGTCGCGATCCCGATGGGCACATCCGTAAAGCTTGTCGGGAAGGGGCTCAACACGAATCAGGTCCACGAGCCGATCCTCAGTGCCGAGCAGCTTGCCCAACTGGTATCGAGCCCTGAAAGGGAACCGTTCGACGGCGACCCCCTGCGGTTCCGGCTGGGTGTCGAAGCTCTCAGGCTGGGGCTCGCCTACGAATACGATCCCTATTTTTCGCTCTCCATCGCTCGGGTGGACCCACTTCCTCACCAACTTGAGGCGGTCTACGACTATTTCCTCACGATGCCACGCATTCGCTTCCTGTTGGCCGATGATCCCGGCGCGGGGAAGACCATCATGGCGGGGCTCCTGCTCAAAGAGCTAAAGATACGCGGACTGGTAAAGCGAACGCTCATCATCACGCCCGCTAGCCTGTCATTTCAGTGGCAGCGCGAAATGAAGGAAAAGTTCCGGGAGCAGTTCGAAGTTATCCGCAGCGACGTGCTTCGTGCGAACTACGGCATGAATCCGTGGCAAGAACGGAATCAGGTCGTCACATCGATCTCGTGGGTCTCCCGAATTGAGGATGCCAAGGACAGTCTCCTCCGTAGTCGCTGGGATTTGATCATCGTGGATGAGGCCCACAAGATGGCAGCGTACAGCGCCGACAAGAAGACTCTCGCCTATCGGCTTGGAGAATCGCTGTCCGGCATGACGGACCACTTTCTATTAATGACCGCGACCCCGCACAAAGGCGATCCCGAGAACTTTTGCCTCTTCCTTGAACTTCTGGATCGAGACGTGTACGGCAACGTCAAGAGCCTCGAAGAGGCCATGCGGCGGAACTACGCCCCGTTTTATCTTCGCCGCACGAAAGAAGCCCTCGTCTCATTTCCAGACCCCGAGACCGGGCAGGTTAAGAAGCTGTTCACCGACCGATTTGTTCACACCGCCTCTTTCGATCTAGATGGCGAGGAATACGACTTTTACGATGCGCTCACCCGGTACGTTGAAGATCAGTCGATCAAAGCCGCCCAAGAAGATTCTCCCCGCAGCCGTGCGTTGAGTTTCACGATGGCGATGTTGCAGCGGCGGTTTGCTTCCAGTGTCTATGCTGTTCGTCGCAGTCTTGAGCGTATGCGGGACAAGCGCAAGAAGATTCTGGAAGACCCTCGCGACTATCTGCGAAAGCAGATGGAGATTCCTGAGGACATGGATGATCTCCCCGAAGAGGAGCGTGACGAATATATCGAGGAAATTGAAAACGCCGCGATCAGTTTTGATCCGACTCTGCTCAAAGAGGAAATTCTCCAGATTGGCAGGCTGATCGACCAAGCTCGGGCGCTCGAACATCGTGAAATCGAATCGAAGCTCGTGAAGCTCAAGAGCGTGCTCGCCGAGCAGGAAATCTTCTCCAATCCGAGCATGAAGCTGCTGGTATTCACAGAGCACAAGGACACGCTCGATTACCTCGCCGGAGACGGAGAAGACGGACGCCCTCTCGGGAAGCTGCGGGAATGGGGTCTCAAGGTCACCCAGATTCACGGCGGGATGAAGATTGGAGACCGAGATACCCCCGGCACTCGAATCTACGCAGAACGCGAGTTTCGAGAAGAGGCGCAGATACTAGTTGCAACCGAGGCCGCAGGCGAGGGTATCAACCTTCAATTCTGCTGGCTGATGATTAACTACGACATCCCGTGGAACCCTGTCCGGCTGGAGCAACGCATGGGGCGAATCCATCGTTACGGACAGGAACACAATTGCCTCATCTTCAATTTCGCCGCTCTCAACACACGAGAAGGTCGAGTACTCCAGAAATTGCTCGAACGGTTGGCGGAGATTCGCAGGGAGCTAGGCACTGACCATGTGTTCGACGTAGTCGGTGAAGTCTTTCCATCTAATCTCCTCGAAAAGCTCTTTCGCGACATGTACGCAAGGAGAACTGACCTCCCCAACATCGAGGCTCGGATCGTTCGGGATGTCGATGCCAATCGCTTTCGCGAGATAACAGAATCAACGCTAGAGGGGTTGGCAAAGCGCGAGTTGAACCTTGGGGCGATTGTTGGCAAGTCGGCAGAGGCTCGTGAACGTCGCCTCATACCAGAGGTGATCGAGGACTTTTTTACACAAGCGGCACCAATTTCGGGGGTCAACCCGCGACCAATTCAGAAGGATGGGCACGTCTACCGCATCGGCAGAATTCCCCGTACCTTATATCCCATTGGCGAACGGCTCGAAGGCAGGTTCGGAAAGCTTGGGCATGAATACCAGAAGGTCGTATTCGACAAAGCCCTTTTGCCTCAAGACGCGACTCTGGAATGGGTCACACCGGGTCATCCACTATTTGAAACGGTCAGAGAAGACGTTGGCGAGCGGGTCAGTGATGACCTGCGAAGAGGGACGGTCTTTTACGACTTGCACACGAAATTGCCCTACCGACTCGACGTGTTCTCGGCTTCCATCAGGGACGGGCGGGCTAACTGCATTCATCGGCGTCTGTTCATCGTGGAAGCGACGATGAATGGGCAACTCACGATTAAACAGCCCACGCTTCTGCTGGACATTTCTCCAGCCCCGAAGGCAACCGCCGTTCCCGACGATAGCAGCCTACCTGACCGTGCAACGGTCGAGCACAAGCTGGTTGACACTGCGTTGAAGCCGTTCCTAGATGAGGTCGCTGCTCAACGGGCCAAAGAAGTGGACACGATTTCTCGGCACATGGAGATTTCGCTCGGAGAGCTAATCAACCGCCAGAACTTGCAACTTGCGGAACTCGTCGGTCGGCAGCAGTCTGGAGTCACGGTGCCGGGATTGGATGGAAACATCTCGTTAGCTGAGTCCCACCTAGACGAGTTGAACAATCGGCTTGAGAACCGCCGAGCCGAGTTGCGAAATGAGAAGCAGTGCACCATCGGAGACATTCAGCACCTTGGACGTGCTTGGGTTCTGCCCCATCCTGAACGTAATGCACCGGGAATCGCGTTTATGGTGCGCGACGAAGAGATCGAACGGATCGCAATCGAAGAGGCTAAGGAGTACGAGATCAGCCGAGGCTGGGAAGTTGAGAGTGTCGAGGCCGATAATCGCGGCTTCGATCTGATCTCCCGAAAGCCCCATCCGCATGATCCGAAGACATTCACCGACGTTCGCTTCATCGAGGTCAAGGGGCGAGTAGTGATTGGCGAAGTCGCGCTGAGCTTCAATGAGTACAAGACCGCAGAGCGATTGAAGCGAGATTATTGGCTGTATGCGGTATTTAATTGCGGGTCGAAGCCTGAATTGCATCCCGTGCAAGACCCAGCAAGACTGGGATGGGAGCCTATTGTGAAGATCGACCACTACCACACGAGTGCAGAGCAGATCATTGGAGGTGAGTCGAAATGATTTCGGCTTTGCCCAAGAGGTTGATCGAAGTTGATCTACCGATCAAGCGCATCTCGGCGCATGCCCGACGTGAGAAGAGCATACGACATGGGCATATCTCGACGTTGCACATCTGGTGGGCAAGGAGACCACTTGCAGCATGCCGAGCGGTGATTTGTGCATCACTCTGGCCTGATCCGGCAGACCCTCTATGCCCTGAGAGCTTTCGCGAGGCAGCTCGTCAGATGATGCGGCATTGGTCAAAGAACTTCCTGAAATCATTGGGTAGCGAGAGTTTAGAACGATTCTTGATGTTTCAGAAAGAACCCGCAAAGCTAGATAACAATGAGGAGCTTCGTAGCGCCCTCCTCGACTTTATTGCCGACTTTGCTAATTGGGACAACTCAGCGGCTAAAGAATACCTAGAGACCAGCCGTGCACTCACCGAAGCAGCCTACAAGGCACTCGGGGGCACACCCGGTACTAGGCCCCTTCTGGTGGACCCGTTTGCTGGCGGTGGCTCGATTCCACTAGAAGCTCTACGTATCGGCGCGGACGCTTTCGCGAGTGATCTCAATCCTGTGCCTGTATTGCTGAACAAAGTCATCCTCCAGTACATCCCCAAGTACGGACAGACACTCGCCAACGAAGTTCGAAAATGGGGCGAGTGGTTAACACAGGAAGCCGAGAAGGAACTCGCCGATTTCTATCCAAGGGACTCCGACGGTGCCAAGCCAATTGCTTACCTCTGGGCACGAACAATTCAATGCGAAGGCCCCGGCTGTGGCGCGGAAGTCCCGCTCTTGCACTCATCATCCTTGGCGCAAAAAGGCAAGAAATCAGTCTTCCTTAAGCTTAAGCCCGATAGGAAGTCTAAGAACATTGAGTTCGAGTTGGTGATTGGCTCCGGTGAGGGCGAAGGGTTTGCCCCAGTCTTGCGCCGGAGTTCAGTGACCTGTCCTGTGTGTGGATTTACTACACCCGCAGCGAATGTGCGCGGGCAGTTCAAAGGACGGCGCGGCGGAGCCGAAGACGCTCGGCTCCTAGCGGTCGTTACGACCCACGCCCACGAAACCGGACGCCGATACCGATTGGCAGAAACCCGTGACAACCAAGCCATCAAGAAAGCTACGCAAGAGCTGCAACACATTCGTTCGGCAAGTCCCGCCGACGTGCCAGATGAGCCACTGCCATACCTGAGGAGCATATTCAACATTAACCTGCTCGATGTAAACAAATGGAGCTACTTGTTCACACCAAGGCAGTTGGTGTCGCTCATAACACTCATGCGACTGATCAGAAAGCTGAACGAGAAACTGACCGCGCTCGGCGGTGATCAGACATTACATGTCGCGACTGTTACGTGCCTAGCTTTAGCCGTCGATAGAGTCGCAGCCCAGTTTAGCAGTCTGAGTTGGTGGCAACCAAAAGGGGAATTTGTCGTCGGAACTTTTGGACGACAGGCTTTGGGAATCGTGTGGGATTTCGCCGAAATTAGGCCTGTCGCGGGGGCTTCCGGTGATCTAGACGGCGCGATTGACTGGATCGCCCGCGTGATTGATAGTGCAGATGGTTGCTTCGCCAATCAGGGCACGGTCGAAAAAGCCTCAGCGACTAAGCACCCCCTCCCGGATGATTCAGCTTTCGCAGTTGTAACTGATCCGCCATATTACGACGCTGTCCCCTACGCCGATCTATCAGACTATTTCTATGTGTTCTTGAAACGAATGCTGGGGACGGTTTACCCAAACCTCTTCTTGGAGGAACTGACTCCGAAGAACGGCGAGGTCGTGCAATTGGCAGAGCGGAATCCCATCTATGCATTCAAGACAAAAGACTACTTTGAAGACGGAATGCGCGAGGCACTTTCGGAAGCCAGAAGAATCACAGTTCCAGACGGAATTGGCGTTGTAGTCTTCGCTCACAAGACTACTCAGGGGTGGGAGGTGATGCTTTCCTCACTTATCAGCGCGGGCTGGGTTGTCACCGCCTCTTGGCCAATCGACACAGAAAGAGCTGTGCGAATGCGGGCAAGCAACTCCGCCGCGCTTGCTTCGTCTGTTCACCTAGTCTGCCGCCCACGTAAGAGCGCCGACGGTTCACTCCAAACGGGAGAAGTGGGTGACTGGCGTGATGTACTGCATGAATTGCCGGGGCGCATCCATGCGTGGATGCCACGCCTCGCAAAGGAAGGTGTAGTAGGTGCTGACGCAATCTTTGCGTGTCTCGGCCCTGCCTTGGAGATATTCTCAAGATACTCACGTGTGGAGAAGGCAAATGGTGAACAGGTCACTCTCAACGAGTATTTGACGTATGTCTGGGCTGCGGTTTCTAAAGAGGCGTTGGCGATGGTATTTAAGGGCGCTGACGCCAGCGGATTCGAAGAGGATGCGCGGCTAACAGCGATGTGGCTTTGGACGCTTTTTGCGGGTCGAGAGGAAGCTGGTGTTTCTGATTCTGAAGAACCAGAAGAAGAAGATTCTGAAGTTACTAACAAAGCTCTGAAGGGCCACTTTCTCGAATATGATGCTGCGAGGAAGATCGCGCAAGGACTAGGTGCGAGTCTGGAATCGCTGACTACTCTGGTTGAAGTTAAGGGTGATATGGCACGACTGCTGCCTGTGGCAGAGCGCACTCGCAGACTGTTCCGAGGTGATGAGCAAACAACTCTGGCTTCAAAACGCAAGAAGAAGGCACCTCAACTTGACCTTGGTTTCGTGGCGGAGTTAAAGGAAGCTGAAGAATCCGAGAGTTGGGGTAGCAAAGGAGCTTTTTCGCATGGAGAGACTGTTCTCGACCGAGTTCACCAATGCATGATTCTTTTCGCGGCTGGCCGAGGAGAGGCACTTCGTAGATTCTTGGTAGATGAGGGCGCTGGCCGAGACGAGCGGTTTTGGCGACTAGCGCAGGTGCTTTCGTTCTTGTATCCGAAGACGAGCGACGAAAAACGGTGGATTGACGGAGTCCTTGCTCGGAAGAAGGGGCTCGGTTTCTGATGCCGGATGCGCTGGCTCATGTCTGGTACGAAAAGTTCATGGATATTGTTCAGAAGCACGATTCATCGACCCTACTGAAAGATGCAGCGATCCGTGGACAGCTAGGCAAATGGACTTCCGCCCTCACCGGAGTTGTTTGCTCTACGTGCGAAGCGATGGACTGGAAGGCTGCGGCGAAAGGAAATCGCTCAACGCTGCTTCCTGAGGCACGTGAAGAGTATCTGGCTCTTGACGTTGTTGCGTTCGAGCCAGCGGGAGATCGCCGCTGGCGATTTCCGGTGGCCGCAATCGAATTGGAAAACAGCCGAGAGGATGACCGGGTCGCGTATTCGCTCTGGAAAGTTCTTTGCACCCGTGCAGACCTTCGGATTGTGTTTTGCTATCGGAAAGATGCAGCGGAAGGCAACGCGCTCGTTCGCCATTTATCCGAGCAGGTCGCCCAAGCCATGGGAATACAGGAGAGGACTCGGATCGGCGGGGAAACCATGTTAATTGTGGGATCGAGGAACGAATCCGGTACCTTCCCCTATGGCTTCTTCAAGGATTGGCACTACGACGTTAATTTAGGGCGATTTGGACGCGCCTGATTAAGAGAAGAGATGTCCCTATGGCACTCAAGCCTTGGTACAAAGTTGTTACTCCTCGCGAAGACTTGCGGGATGGTCGCCCGCTGGATGCCTCCGAGTTTGCAGTTCATCTGGATCACGTTCGAGATCATCGGGCTCCCGCCGACTATCAGGAGCCAGCCCGCTTCTTTGACCGCACATTCCTGACGACAAACCTGACCGCATTGGCTGTTAGCACCGTCAGACGACTCTCCGGCATCAAGGTCGAAACCTCGGCGGTGTTCAATCTCACCACGCAGTTCGGCGGTGGCAAGACCCACGCACTCACGCTCCTGTATCACTTGGCGAAGGGTGGCCCGGAGGCGCTGGCATGGAAGGGCGTTCCTAGCATTCTGTCGGATGCCGGGGTGAAGACCATACCAGCCTCGGCAGTGGCGGTCTTTGTCGGCACAGAATTCGATTCGCTGACGGGGCGCGGCGGAAAAGACGGCACTCCGCTGCGAAAGACTCCTTGGGGCGAGATCGCATTTCAGCTTGGCGGCAAAGAGGCGTTCGCAACGGTAGCTAAGCACGACCAAGAGCTAACAGCGCCATCTAGCGAAGTGATCCGTTCGTTCCTCCCCCAAGACAAACCTGCGCTGATCCTGATGGACGAGCTACTGAACTACATGGGGCGCAACCGCAAGTCTGGTCTCACGAACCAACTGTATTCATTCGTGCAGAATCTCTCGGAGGAGGCGAGGGCTCAGGATCGAGTAGTGCTCGCGGTCTCGCTTCCCTCGTTGCTGGACGAGATGACGCCCGAAGATGAGGGGGACTTTGACCGTTTCCAGAAGCTCCTTGATCGTCTCGGCAAAGCGATGATTATGTCGTCTGAAACGGAAACGTCCGAGATCATTCGACGCCGATTGTTCGAGTGGGGCGGCATTCCCGATGAGGGCAAGAGAACCGCGCAGGAGTACGGCGAATTCATTCTCGCTAACAGAACGCAAATTCCAAATTGGTTCCCGGCAGACAATGCCAAGGAACAGTTCGCAGCGAGCTACCCGTTCCATCCGACGCTGTTGTCGGTCTTTGAGCGCAAGTGGCAACAACTGCCTCGGTTCCAGCAGACTCGCGGCATTCTGCGGCTCTTGGCTCTTTGGGTGTCCCATGCTTATCAGGCTGGATTCAAGGGGGCGCACAAGGACGCGCTGATCGTGATGGGAACCGCCCCGCTTGACGATCCGATGTTTCGGTCAGCCGCTTTTGAGCAACTGGGCGGTGCCAAGCTTGAGGGCGCAGTGACGACCGACATCTGCGGGAAAAAGGAATCGCACGCTGTGCGTTTGGATAAGGAGGCGGTGGATAGCATAAAAAAGGCACGCCTCCACCAGAAGGTAGCAACGACGATATTCTTCGAGTCGAACGGCGGACAGTCCAAGACGGAAGCCACCCTCCCAGAGATAAGGCTTGCAGTCGCCGAGCCCGACATTGATATAGGGAACATTGAAACTGTTCTGGAGACATTGGCGACCACCTGCTATTTCTTGTCGTCCGAGAAGAGTCGCTACCGATTCAGCCTGTCGCCCAACCTGAACAAACTTCTTGCGGATCGCCGAGCCAGTGTTCAGCCGAAGAAGATCGAGGACACGCTGCGGGCTGAGGTTCAGCGTGTCTTCACAAAGGGAACCGGAGTGGACAGGGTCTACTTTCCCGAAAAGAGTGGGCAGATCACAGATCGCCCGGTGTTTTCATTGGTAGTGATGCCGCCAGAGCAATCGATCTCGGAGAAGACGACCCGCGCCTTTATCGAGAGCGCCACGAAAGAAAGTGGCACTTCTGGAAGAACCTACAAGAGCGGATTGGTGTGGGCGGTCCCTGATTCGCCAGATACTCTGCGTGACGAAGCTCGAAAAGTCCTCGCTTGGGCAGATATTGAGGACGAAGCGGACGATCTCCGTTTGGACGACGCTCAAAAAAAGCAACTCTCCGCGAACAGGTCAAAGGCCGACCGTGACTTAAGCGAGGCTGTCTGGCGCACATACAAGAATCTGATGCTGCTCGCGAAAGATAACAGTTGGAAGACAGTTGATCTGGGTTTAGTCCATTCGAGTGCGGCTACTTCCATTGTCGAATTGATCTTGAACCGACTCCGTCAGGACGGTGACATTGAAGACGCCGTGAGTCCCAGTTTTCTGGATAGGAATTGGCCTCCTGCATTCAAAGAATGGAGCACGAAGTCCGTGCGTGACGCGTTCTTCGCGTCTCCGCAATTCCCTCGGTTACTCAATTCTGAGAGCCTGAAAGACACAATCGCGAGAGGCGTTGAGACCGGGATGCTGGGATACGTTGGCAAGAAACCCGATGGCAGCTATGCTCCGTTCCAGTGGAAGTCGTCGCTGACTCCGTTTGATGTCGAACTGTCGGAGGATATGTACATCATCCAACGTGCGACGGCTGAAGCGTATCTCGCAGGAAAATCATCGCCAAGCCTTCTGGCGCAACGGCCGACAGAAATAATGGCTGATCCCGTTTTTCCGCCCCCCGAATCGAAACCAAGGGTTACCCCACCCGCTGGTGTGAACCGAGTCAGTTGGCATGGGGATGTTCCACCCCAGAAGTGGATGAATTTCTATACAAAAGTGCTTTCAAAGTTTGCTACGCAGAGCGGACTGAAGATCGGTTTGAATGTTGAGATCGCGCCTGACGGCGGCGTTTCCAACCAGAAGGTTGATGAGATCAAAGTAGCCCTGCGAGAACTGGGGCTGCCTGACGACGTTTCGCTTGACTAAGGCCATTTTCGACCTCAACGTGATGAAAGAAAAACTCACAACTCAAAGTCTAAGCGCAGGACAACGGGCGATCCGGCATTACCTGAACAAAGAGCACGACCAATTCTTGATGCAGGCAGCGATATGCTTCGAACTACTGGGCAAAGCTCGGCTCGCCACAATCCATCCGAGTCTAATTGTTGACCGGGACTTTGATTCTTTTCTTCAGGTGTGCGCCGAGGGCAAACACTCCAAACGTGCGCCGTGGAACATAAAAACTATTAACGCTACTGAAGTCCTGCAACGATGCATTCAACTCCACCCCGGCTTAAACGATTTCAATCGGCGTTTGAGGCTCTTGGCTGAGTTTCGGAACAGTGCCATACACCTCGGCGAAGTTGTTGAAGATGAGCGAAAGGAAATTTTCCATGAATTTCTCGCTTCAACTTCTCTTGTGGTCGATGCGATGGCGATACCACGGGAAGATTTCTTTGGAGAATTTGCCGACCTAGTAGCGGCGCATCTGGACGAATCTCTCACAGAAGTGAACCGCCTTACCGCAGAAAAACTTGCAACCGCAAAGACGGAGTACGAACGAAAATACGGCTCTCTTGATCCTACGCACATGCAAGGTATCGCCACATCCATTGAAAGTGGCTACGACCTAAGACGATATGAGGATCAACTTGCTATGTGCCCGGCATGCGAAAATCAGGGCGTGCTCGGCGGCTCAATTGACGTTGACTGGCAAGCCGATTATGACCGTTATGGAGAAGTAGAGGGAGCCTATCCCGTAGTTACGCTCACACCCTCATATTTCTTTTGTGACCTTTGTGGTTTGTCACTGGACGGATCAGCGGAATTGAAGGCGGCGGGGTTGGGAGACCCTATACACGTTGAAGATGTTGACCCCAAAGACTTCTACGACGAACCCGACTACGACTACTGACGCCTTCTTGTATCCTGTGGGCCTCCGCTAGTAAACGGATCAGCTTCGAGCAAAGAGCGCGATGGGCAAAGGCGAACGGGCTCGGCTCTCGCAAGGCGCACAATGTCAACATCACCCCGCAGGAAGATCGCGGCACAGCGCGCACGGTGGGCGAAGGTGAGGGCGGCGCAGAAGAAGGCGGCGTAGCTGTTCTTGTCGCCAGCCTTGCTTTATTCAACGTACGGTGCCGGACGCCGCGCCAGATCGAGCTTGCCAACGCAATTTGCCGCTATCTGGAGATGGCTCTTCCCATTTGAATTATTTTTTGGGCAACTTCAAAAACGTGGCGCATCGCGCATCCAGTACCATACGCGGGAAGTGCCCCTCGACTCGCAGTGGCGGCTTTCCGACTCTAGTATGACCAAAGACTAATATTGTAGACTTAGTGCCATCTTCTGGCTGAAAACCCTAGAACCAACACCCATCGGTTCAATCAGCGACACAGGGGAGGAGACCATGCCAATTTCACCCATAGTGCGGGACGAAGTCAGAAATCATTTCTTCCTTCCAGAGCCTCTCAAACGGGTAGAAGCCATATCACCGCGTGGGCTAATGCGCGAGCATTGGTTTACCGCAGAGCTTGCGTACGTTTTCAGTGAAATGGAGAAAAAAGAGATCATTAAGTGGGAACCCGAATATCCTGTAAATCCGGGTCAAAAAAATTCACCCAGAATTGATTTCAGGCTCCGACTTTTGGAAGGAACCGTTGTAAAGGAAACAGTTGCTGTCGAAGTAAAAGTTATGCCCACCCGAAATAAGGATGGCACGGCTTATCCCATTACGCGCAAAGACTACGCCGAGCAAAACTGCGTTGGTGACGTTCAGAAAATGACATTGGTTCCGGCGGACAGTTACTTTCTACTGATATTTTCCTACCCTGCTCCTCCATCGGGCCACTGGGATCGTTTGGTCCAAAATATCCGAGGTCTATGTCAGGTTCAGACCGTCCTCTCTACGGGTCCTGACGATTCTCCGGAACGGAAACTCTCGATTGGTTGGTTAGATGTACAGGCGTCAACGCAGGTTGTGGGTAGGGAATCGCTCTGTCACTAGCTCACCCACGCTAGTTTGAGTGACTACCAATCCCGCGAGCGCGTGAGACCGTCCCGCTGGCGGCTCCATCGCTTTGAGTGATTGACGAAAATCGTCCAATTCGGTGTTCCGCGACAGCAATGCCGAGTTGCTGCCCTCGACCTTATTGTGCGTGTTTGATTCCAAATTCCAGTTTGTAGTTCCTCTCCCCTGTAAGGACGAAGGCCGTACCCACTTGCCTTAAGTTCGGAACTGGCTTGCCTAAATAAGGCAGAATATCTTGGCACGAATTCTCGCCCCATTCTGCTAGGTCTGGCGGCATGGCATCTGGGTTTGGGGCAGGTGTCTCATTTGGTAGTACTCCAAGAACGAGTCGTCCCGTGGCAACGCAGGTGGTCTGATATTCGACGCCGTTTCGGACGAAGGCGTAGCCTTTATGTTCGTCGTAAGCATCGGAGTATACACTCGTCAAGGAATTAACCCGCTGCAAAAACCCGAGGGGTAACAATGTCAAATTCAGAGTATGCGCTTCAGGAGCTTCGTGCGAAGCGCGGCGGAATGTTAGACCAAATAATTACGGGGATCGAGTCGTTTAAATGGTGCGGGCTCCCGAAACGCAAACCACCACGGGGCTCAGCATGGCTTAGGAAAGCTTAATGAAGGCGTTTAAGCGTTCCGCCAGAATTTCAGCCCGCTTTGTTAAGAAGGCGTCGTACGCCTCCACCCAGTCACGCTTCTCTACAAAAATGAAAAACAGTTGTTCGTCCGCATAATTCTTGGCTTTGCCAGAGAGTTGCTCGTACACGCTCTGGGGGTCTTCTTTGCCAATTCGAGCATTATCCGCCTGTGACAAAATCGCATAGTTCGCCATGCAGTTGATGCGATCAGGCTCGACCCGATCGCGCAGCAATTCGCGTGGGAAAATGTGGTGTACAGCTATCGGATCGTTGATATTTCGTTTCGCAACTTCGAGGAGCGGTGCCTCCTCGTACCAAGTCCGCGTGTCCTTTGAAACGAGATATGCGAGATAAACCTGCATCAGCGGCGAGTACATACCACGTTCGTGGAGGATGTCTTCAGCTTTGATTCGGCGCTGACGATCTTTGGGGATTCTCTTTGCAATCAAACTCGCCCTGCGCTGTGCCTTACCCCCGGCCTTCCTCACCGCGCTGACGTAGGAGTTGATTGTGGTTTCGACCGACCCTCGAAACAATCCTCGGATCGTCGTGATATACAAGTAGCGGCAAACATCCTTCCTCTCGTTGGAGAGGAAGCCGTTTTGACGCTCCCGAAGCAAGTACACGAGTGGGATGAGCGCATTCGCCGACGGTAACCAGCGGCGAGTTGTCCATCCAAGCTCTCCGCGAACAAACCCAATAACCTGACGGAGAGCGCGTTCTGTGGCTCTCCAACTTTCTTTGATATCTTTGCCGCTCGTCGCCCAATTCTTGGGCAGCTTCGAAAAACTCGAACTGTCGCGGTGAGCCGTTATCAACGCCCGTGTAGCGAATACGAAGTTCAGTCCCAGCCGACGCTGATAATCGCTCTGAACGAACTCACGCATCTTCGGCACAATTTCCGCCGTCGCACGATGCGTGAGGCTCGCCGCTTCGGCATCACCTCGGCTGAGCGTTTTCCCGCCCTTATTGAGTCGCTTGAACAATTCGATTGCATTATCCAAGTCGTCGTCGGTGTCCTCGGTCTTGAAATCTTCGCATGGCGCGTCAATATCGAGCATCGTCGCGACGGCATTGAGTCGGGATCGATACTCCACCCTCGCGTCGGCTGTGTCTTTGATGACGCCCTTGTCGATCAACTTGTCCAGAATTTCTTGGAACGTCTTCTCACGTCCCTTTTCGCGCTCGATGGCCGATCCGTCCGCCTTCGGGATGAGCCTCGACAACTCAATGAGTGTTGGATCGTCCAACGCAATTCGTTTTTCAATCGTTTTCGTGCGCTTCCCCATAACGAAGGCGCTCCTCCGTGCATCGAAGAAGGCGCGAGTCGACAGATTGTCACCAAGTTTGTCTTCTAAAGCCCTAGACAAACTCGTCAGGCGCTGCTGTCCATCGAGAAGATAGCCCCGGAAAGGTTCCGCAATCTTCGCTCCGACACTGCGATCGACGGCGGCGGCGCGAGTGGGCTGGTGGCTCGGAGTTATCCAGATGTAAAAAATTCCGATCGGCCACTTGCGATAGAGCGAATCGAGCAGATTGACAACTTTTGCCGCTGGCCATACGTAGTCACGCTGCATGAGAGGCAACTCAATGACCCCCGAATCAAACTTGCGGACCAGATTGATAAGTTTTTCGTAGGCCATCGACAGGATACCGCCTTTCTTCCTCCGACTCGGACAGGAGACAGCAGATCGTCGAGGTAAACCCCTCTGGACCTATCTGTTACTCTGTCTTTCTTTGTATGACTGTCAGGGTACGTGAACCTCTCGGTTGAGACAACCCTAAACAAATGTCGCTCCGCTACGCCGATGGAGACACGACGGGAAACGATCCCGGCCCCTTCGGCTCCGGGAAGAAATATAAGAAATCCTGCGGCTCCGGGAAGAAATATAAGAAATCCTGCGGCGGGGAAACAATGAACTGAACCTTCAGCCCGAGAACACGTTATCAATCTTCCGCATGATCCGCTCGGCCCACTGCCCGGCAGCGGCGACCAGCAATTCGGTCTTCGGGCTCGGCTTGGCAATCCGCTGAACAACGTGGCTTTGTCAATGTGCCTTGTAACCAGATGGGTGTACCGCCCCGAGAGAGTTGTTGAAAAGAGCCAGCACATTCAACGAGTCATAGGGATTGACAACCGTCAGGTCCGTCCGATAACAGGGTAGAAGCGTATTTGTAGGCCAGATTGGTACATGCATCCCTGCTGCAAGCATGAAATGAGATGAGCCCGAAGGCAGGTAGGCTGCCATCAAGAAGAGATTCCGCAGTTCGATGCTGAGTTTATATTCCTTTCCGACCAAGGTCTTCAAGACTTTGGCGGATGGCTCCTCTACGTTCACCCAATGGTTACGTTGCAGATATCCAAAATCGCGTGTTGCTCTCTGCGTTGCTCCGAACACTCCGATCTGAGTTGGCAGCAGAGTAGGGTTGTTTTTTAGGAACTGCAAATGGGCTTGTGGCAAAGGTTCATCAAATCCGCTTGCGTGACTGAGAACAACAGCCGTCTTCAGCATCCATCGTGCAATCACCAAGGACTCTTCCGTGGATACGGCGGTCACAGATCGCTTACCATTCATCAAGTCCGGCAGGATCAACCTCACCTGAGATTCCAGTTGACTCATCCATCCCCAATTACATTGTCCGCACACCCGCCCTTCCCGGAACGCATCCATCGGGTGCTTCGGTCTTGCGTCCTTCATTTCCCCGGTAACAGAATCCGCCACAACCTGCGTTAATTTCTCCTCGCTCATCCCGAGTTCTTGGAGTAGCCAATCCGCAATGATGTGCTCGTTAGTGCGGTTGGCCCCCAAGGGGGAGTCGCAGGCTAAACACGTTCGCATCATCTGCTCCAATTTCAGAACGACGAGCATGAAGACCGTCTCGCCGATCCTCGTTGCAAAAGGAAAACCGCACTCCTCACCAGTCTGATCCAGACCCGAAATCATGGGAACTGGGGGGTCCATCTATCCCAGCAACGCTGTCACGATGCCGAGCCATTCCGCATCGAGTGGTTCTCGGCAAATGGGTTTGCTTGCCCGGCTGTACCAGTACGCTGCATTGCCCTGATCGCCTTCCTTGCGATGCAAGTAGGCATGGACCCATGAACCGTCGCGACCTTCGTCCTGCTGCGCAGCTTCGTGGGCTCGCGTCCAATCGCCCTTGGCATCCCACCAGAGGCCGACGAGCGCGAGTGAAAGTCCCGCAGGCGGTTGCGCTGCGGTGAGCGATTTACAAAAATCTTCGACGGTCATCACGGGGAAATCTTCTGGCCGACCGCCTCATTGCCCCTGATGCACGTGCCCTGATCGTCGTAGACGTAGTAGATGTCGTCCATTGATCCAGACCGTTTCGTGTTGTGATCGTCGGCGACCTTGTACGCTTCCGCTCGGGAATCGTAATCCCCCTTGAGGTAGTCTTCATGAGAGAACAAGTCCACATCGACAACTCTGAATTTTCCAGCGGGAGCCTTGAGTTCGGGCATCAGGTTTCCAAGCGTGCTTGCTGCACCATCTCGACCAGAACCTTTCTGGTTTCTGCCGGGTTGTTCACTCCTCGCAAGAATGCAATGCGAGCGCCCCGCACACCATCGAGCGTTTTCACACGCATCTGAAACCCAAGGCGATCAACCGCAGTGATCGTTGCTTCCTGCGCCTCAATGCGAGCAAATTTACGGGCAAGGAGGGCGAGCGCATCCTTGTGGTCGGTATTCATGTGTTGAATGATCTCGACCATTGAGTCAGCAAGAGAATCGGGTTGGCTGCGGCCATATTCGGAGGCAGATACCCAACCCATCACCCCGAAGCCGCCAACGTAATAGATGTCCACCACGTCCATTCGGTAAAAAGAAAAGTCCTCGAAATCCACCCAATACTTGCTGTTGGCATAACGTTCGAGATAGAGATTACGAGCGTCCGCCACCTCCGATTCCGGTATCGGCCTTACATTTCCTACCAGAGTGACTCTCGATGCTCCGAGTGGATCACTACCAGCGTCTGCCTGAGTAATCAGCAAGCTAGCGCGAGGGTCCGCCTGCAAGTTCTGCGTATGCATCGCCATCGTGCTGATGAGGAGGATGGGACGACCGTGTTCGTCCAGTCCATAGGGCATAACTGATCCGAAAGGAAACCCCGGCTGTTTGCGGGAAAGGGTCGAGAGGCTTCCAATGCGGGAAATGTAGACCAAAGTTCGTGCTCGCTCGGCGAATGAAGGCTCGGAGACGGGAGGCTGATCACTCGCCCCGCTAGTGCCCGCGTGTTTTCTGATGGATGAGGAAGACATCGCCGTCCCTTCTGGCAGTTTAAATAATCGCTTTGGGGTTGTATACGAGGCAAGTCAGCCGGGAACTGACGGGTGGAAACGGCTACGGCGATTCACAATACGAAGCGATACTCGGCGTGTCCCACAGGGAAAAGCCGTGCCCAGTGCCGCGAGTCATCCTATACAATTGGGTCGCAACAAAATACCCGAGGGGGTAACAATGCCAAATCTGGATAACGCGCTCCAGCAGCTTCGCGAGGAGCGCAGCCGGGCGCAGTTAGTGGTAGGAAAGTTAGACCAAGCAATTTCAGTAATCGAATCCTTAAACGGTTCCGGTGCCTCCCGCAAGGCAACCCGACCGACCCGAATCGTGTCGGCGGCTGCGCGTCGGCGCATGGCGCGGGCGCAACGGGCACGGTGGGCAAGAG
>Ga0074046_10000893_pt1 | contig 27682 bp, 25 predicted proteins | sample BogForMeECP23OM3_FD_94441 | JGI IMG/M metagenome (GOLD analysis project Ga0074046, IMG submission 94441) | Bog forest soil microbial communities from Calvert Island, British Columbia, Canada - Bog Forest MetaG ECP23OM3 | ecosystem: Environmental > Terrestrial > Soil > Wetlands ...
CCCACGTTCGCCGCTCCCGTTCCCGAAGTTGGGCACCGCCAGCCTCCGACAAAAATAAAATTTGACGGAACGAAACTACCCTTGGTGGGGAGCCGTCCCGAAGCCACAACGCATGGTATGAATTGCAGCACTCTCCCCTCCGCGTCCGGTTCCTCTCCGTTCCGGTTCCCCTTCCCGCGCGGGAAGGGGTTACGGGTTAGGTTCCTGATTCCCTCTAACAAAGTGAACCGGCGCGTAAATTCACTTCAACCTTGACACGCGCGCGCGAGCGCTGGAGTTTTGGCGTTGTAAGGTTGCAGCTCGAAAATCGCTAAAGCAGATTCGGAGAAATCATGCAGTACTCAAAATTGGGCAAGACCGGAATCACCGTCTCGCGCATCTGCCTCGGATGCATGAGCTATGGCGACAAGAAATGGCGCGACTGGGTTCTGACGATGGACGAGGCGCGCGAACATTTCGCCGCCGCCGTCGAGTCGGGGATCAACTTCTACGACACCGCCAACGTCTATTCGATCGGTGTGAGCGAGGAGGTCACCGGTCGATGGCTCGACGAGATGGCCAAGCGCGACGAGATCGTGGTCGCGACCAAGGTGCACGGCCCGATGGCTTCAGGCCTGAATCGCGCCGGCCTCAGCCGCAAAAATATTCTCGAAGCCTGCGACGCGTCGCTGCGCCGCCTCAAGATGGATTTCATCGACCTCTACCAAATCCATCGATGGGACTACACGACGCCGATCGAGGAAACGCTCGAGGCGCTTGATTCGCTCGTGCGCGCCGGCAAGGTGCGCTACCTGGGCGCGAGCTCGATGGCGGCGTGGCAATTCGCCAAGGCGCTCGCAATCCAGAAAGAAAACGGATGGCATCGCTTCGTCTCGATGCAAAACCACTACAACCTCGTCTATCGCGAGGAGGAGCGCGAGATGAATCCGCTCTGCATCGACAACGGCGTCGGGTTGATTCCGTGGAGCCCACTCGCGCGCGGATTCCTGGCGGGCAATCGCGAAAAGGGCGGCAGCGGTCCGACCGCGCGCGCGAAGACCGACGACTTCGCCAAGAACATGTACTTCCGCGAGTACGATTTCGAAGTGCTGAGCGTCGTCGAGCAGATTGCCAAGGAGCGGAGCGTCACGCCGTCGCAGATTGCGTGCGCGTGGATCCTGCAGGCGCCCGGCGTCACCGCACCGATCATCGGCGCGACCAAGCTCGCGCATCTGAAGGAGGCGATAGCGGCGGTCGACGTGAAACTAACCGCCGACGAAGTCGCTGCACTCGAAAAGCCGTACCGCCCCCACCCGATTCTCGGCCACGAACAGCCGCGGCCGTCGCGGATGGTCGCGGCGCGCTGAGCGCGGAATGTTTCACGTGAAACATGGCGGCAAGCGCTGATAGGACAGGCCGATCAAGGAGTTTTTTCAAAAATATTTCACGTGAAACATCAGGAGTTCAGGGGAAAGGAACGCGAACACGCCAAAACCAGACCTTAAAGCGTTACTTGAGGTTGCGCAGGCGCTAGGACGTCTGCGGGCGCCGTTCTTTTTCGCCCGCGGATGGGCGATCGATCTGCATCTCGGCCGCGTCACGCGCGAGCATCACGACGTCGATGTGCTCGTGATGCGGCGCGATCACCTGCAGATGCACAAAGCTCTGCGGGGATTTAGGCTGAAAAAGATCATTCCGCATCCGGACGGGATGCCGCCGAATTGCGGGACGATCGTCGAATGGCCGCTTGGCGAGCGGCTCGAACTGCCGGTCCATCAGGTCAATGCGTATCGCGCGGGTGAGTCGGAGCCGGCGTTCCAGGTGATGCTCGCGGAGTCGGGTGGCGGCGAGTGGATTTTTCGCCGCAATCCGGCAGTTCGGATGCCGATTTCGCGCATGGGATTTCATCCGTTGTGGGGGCTGCCGTATCTCGCGCCGGAAATCGTGCTGCTGTTCAAGGCGAAGCATCTCGAGACGCGTGATCGAATCGATTTCAGCAACGCGCTGCCTGCGCTGAGCGCGGACGCGCGGCGATGGCTGCGCGACGCGATCGAAAAGACCCATCCGGGTCACGAATGGCTGAAAACTGTCTAACGAAAAATGGAGAACTGAGATGGAGATCAACGGCGTCGCGCATGTGATGCTCACGGTCAGCAATTTCGAGGCGTGCTATCCGTTCTACGAAAAGCTGCTCACGTATCTCGGGCTCAAGCCGGTCATGCTTAGCGAGCAGATGCTGTACTGCGTGGGCGGAAGGACCGCGGTGGGAATCATGCGCGGCGACGATTCGTATCGCGCGGAGAAATTTCAGCAGCGCCGCGTCGGGCTGCATCACGTATGTCTGCGCGCGCGCGAGCGCGGCGACGTCGACGAGATTTACGGTTTTCTCAAAACCATTGGCGCAAAGATCGTGCATCCGCCGGAGGACGGTCCGTGGGCGCCGGGATATTATTCAGTGCTGTTCGAAGATCCGGACGGCATCCGCCTCGAGGTGAATCACGTGCCGGGCAAGGGCCTCCTGGCGTAATGCCGTTTGGTCCCTCGCCCGTTATTTTCACGGGAGAGGTTAGGTGAGGGTTCTGGGCTGGCTCACGATCTTTGCGCGCAGGCGCGCGGCTAGATCGGGCGCCGACGTTTCGTGTTTGAAATAGACGAAGATTTCTTCGGCGCCGGACGCCACCAGGCGGTCGAGATTTTTCACCCATTCGTCGAGACCTGGGTCGTCGTAGGTTTCTTTGCGCAGGCGGATGTAGACGTAGGGGGCGGTGCGTTCCAGCGGTGAGGCGAGCTTTTCGGTTTCCGCGATGCATAGCGCGGCGCCGTTGTCGGCCAGCGCGGTCATCACGGATTTGTCGAACCAGCTTTTGTTTCTGAATTCGAACGCGGCATGGATTCGGTTTTTCAGTATCGCTAGAAAGTCCTGCAGCAGCGGGAGATCGAGTTTCAAGTCGGGCGGGAGCTGGAATAGCGCGGGCGCGAGCCGCTCGCCCATGACCGACGCGCGCTCGATGAAGGTGTCGGTGGTTTCTTTGACGTCGCGGAGCTTGGCGAAGTGCGTGATACGCTGCGGGGCCTTCAGTGCGAAGCGAAAAGTCGGCGGCGTGCGCGCGGCCCATCCTTCGAGCATCGCGGACTTCGGCATCGCCCGGAAGGTGTAATTGATTTCGACCGTCGGCATCCGCTCGGCGTAGTACTCGAGCATCTTCGCGCCGGGAAGTTTCTCCGGATAAAACCCGCCGAGCCATTCCTTGTACGAAAAGCCCGAGGTGCCAATCAGGATTTTTGCTTTGGCCATCGCAACTGCGCCGACGCCCCGCTTCCGGTCAACCCTTGAGCGTTGCCTGCAGATTCCTGCCTTCGCGTTTGCGGAATCCGACTGCGACACCGAGGCGCTCAAGGTGCTGATCGATTATCTTGCCGCCCAGGCGCATGCGATGCTCGGCGAAGAACTTCTTCACCTCGTCCTCGCGATCGAGCAGCGCTACCACGGCCTCGCACATTCGCGGCAGCGCATTGTCGGGATACTTCTGAATCATCTCGTCCCAGTGCGTGCGCGCAAAGTCCCACGCCAGGTAGCGGCACGCGGGATTGAGCAGCAGCGAATGCATCAGGTACGGCGAATTCTGCGTGCGCACCTGGCCGTCGAGAGTCATCTCCATGGTTTTTTTCAGCAGCTCGCGATCGCGGAAATTCGCGAGCGCGAAGAGGAAGCGCTGCTCTTCCTGCGGCGTGCGCGGCGCTTTGAATTTCTTCTTGAACTCCTCGTAGCGCGTGGCGTCGCCCGAATGGGCAAGGATATTAACCAGCGCGGGCATCAGATCGCGATCGGCGGAATCGGGATTGTCCTCGAAGCGCGCGTACAAATCGCGCGCACGCTTCTGGACTTCGGGATCGTCGCCGAGCGTGCCGAGCGCGCCGATAAGTGTGCCGCGCAACTGGCGCACGAGCTCGCTCTCGCCGGACTTTGGCTCCCAGCCCAGTCGCGCGGCCGCGGGACCGACGATCTCGCGCACGGTGGCGGCGAGCGCGGGACGGTCCGCGTCGGCCGCGATCATGTCGAGGTACGAGAACCCGCCAATCAGCGCGCGCCACACATTGATGTCGGTCTCGGCGGTGAACAGCCGCGCCATCTTGAGGAACTCGCTGAGCGGGCCGAGTCCCGCGACCGTCGCTGCCCACGTGTCGCTCACCAGCCCGAAGCGCTCGATCGGTTGCAGTGCGCCGAGATTTTTCGTGATCGCCTCGAGCAGCGCGGGCGCGTAGTGCACGCGATAGAAGCCGTGACCGCCCTCGTTCAACAGCGCCCAATCGAGCTTGCCCGGAATATCGACGGTCGTCTCGCGCGAGGTCAGCAACACCTTGTGGGTCGAGACGCCCTTGTCGGTCTTTGCGCGAACCATCACGGGCACATGCCAAAGCTGATCGTTGTCCTCGACCAGATAGAAAAACCGCCGCTGCGAGAGCTTAAGTCCGCGGCCGTCGGCAGCCGGCGCCGCGTCGATGATCGGAAAGCCGGGCTGGAAGATCCACGAGTCCATCATCTTGCGCACGGGCTCGCGCGACGCGGCCTCGAGCGCGTCCCACAGGTCGCTAGTCTCGGTGTTGTCGAATTGATGCTTCTTCAGGTAGAGGCGAATGCCGTCGCGGAAGACGTTCGGGCTGAGATACTGCTCAAGCATCCGCAGTACCGCCGCGCCCTTCTCGTAGGTCAGTATGTCGAACATCGCGCGGCAATCTTCGGGACTCCGCACCGTGTACTCGATCGGGCGCGTGCTGCGCAGCCCGTCGATCGCCATCGCGGCGGCGCGCGAGACGCTGAAGCTCTCCCATCGCTTCCACTCGGGCTTCCACGCGTGGACCGCGAGCATTTCCATGAAGGTGGCGAAGGCCTCGTTGAGCCAGATGCCGTTCCACCATCGCATGGTAACGAGATCGCCGAACCACATGTGCGCGTTCTCGTGCGAGACGACGTCGGCGACGCGCTCGAGCTCGGCGCGCGAGGCGGACTTTTCGTCGGCGAGAAGAGCGGTCTCGCGAAACGTGATCGCGCCGAGGTTTTCCATCGCGCCCGACGCGAAGTCGGGAATCGCTATCAGGTCGATCTTGTCGCCCGGATACTTGAGGCCGTAGTAGTCGGCGAAATATTTCAGTGAGAAAGCTCCAATCTGCTTCGCCCAAATTGTCAGCGACTCTTTGCCGGGAACGTGAACGATCCGCAGGGGCGTGCCCGCATCGACCGGTACAGTCGCGTCGAACTCGCCGACGATGAACGCGACGAGGTAGGTGGACATCGCGATCGTCTCCTTGAAGACGACCTCCTTCTTAGCGCCGGGCAGCTTGCGCTCGCTCTCCTGCCCGCCATTCGATATCGCCGCGAGATTTTCGTCGACGACCAGCGTCACCTTGTAGCTCGCCTTGAGCTCCGGCTCGTCCCAGCACGGAAACGCGCGGCGCGCGTCGGTGGATTCGAACTGCGTCGTGGCGGCGACGTGAGTCTTGCCAGCAGCGTCCTGGTACTGGCTCCGATAGAAGCCGTGGAGCTTGTCGTTGAGGATTCCTCGGAACGCAATCTTCAGCCTCCATTCGCCGGGAGCAAGTTTCTCGGGGAAGCGGAGATGCGCGCGTTCCTTCGCGGGCTCCAGCTCGGCCTTGGCGACGACGGATTTTGCACCGCGCTCCGCGGCTACCTTGTCGATTTCCAGCTCGAGCGCGTTCAGCACGACGTCGTCGATCGCCTCGTTGACGACGACGGCGATATTCACCTCGCCCTGAAAGGTGAACGCCTTGAGGTCGGGCGTCAGGCGAATGTCGTAGCGCTTAGGCGTGACGTTCTTCGGCAGGCGATAATCCTGCGTAGTGTCAGCGAGGGGAGCCGCATCCTGATCGCGCATCTGGTCTCTCTTCCTTATATCCAGTCGAGTGTGAACGTGAAAAATTGCGGGACGCGCGCCCCGCAACCATTTAACCTAGTTCAAACAGCATCGGGGCGCGAGCAATTCATTCGCCGGCGAGTCGCAACGGGCGCTCCATCCACACGACGTCCCAGAAGCGGTCGAACTTGCGGCCGCATTCGCTGAAGACGCCGACCTCGGTGAAGCCGAACTTGCGATGCAGCTTGATCGATGCCTCGTTGGGAAGCGTGATCCCGGCCAGCAGGCGGTTGATGTCCTCATTCTTGAGCGCGTCGAAAAGTGCGCGATACAGGGTCGCACCGATTCCCCGCCCCGTCGCGTCATGCGCGCAGTAGATCGAAGTCTCGGCGCTCGTGTCGTACGCCGCCCGGTCGCGAAACGGCCCAGTGCCCGCCCAGCCGACGATCAGGCCCGCATCTTCCGCAACGAACAGCCGATGGCGGCGCGTGCCGGCATGCTCGTCGAACCATCGCGCGCGCTGCTCGACGGTCTGCGGTTCCAGGTCGAACGTTATGGGCGTGTTAACGACATAGTAGTTGTAAATTTCCGTCAGGCGCGGCAGGTCGTCGCGCACCGCAGGCCTAATCTTTACCTCCGCCATGAAAGTTGTCTCCTGCATGAGAGGTTCCGCCGAATCACAGGCAACGCCAGATGCAAAGTTGAATCAAGCGGCGAGTTTGCTTTTTGCAAGATCGGCGAACGTGATCAGCTCGATTCCGTTTCGGGCGATCGCATCGCGCACGCGCGGGCTAGTGAGAATCTCGACCTCGAGTTGCGCCTCGGCCGCGGGCGGGACGCCGCCGATATCGGCGGCCGGATGGAAATACAGTTCCGTAGTTCCGTCGCGGATACGATCGAGCACGCCGACGATGTAATCCTCGCTCAGATGACCGCTCTGGTGAAGTCCGAACAGCGCGTCGGTCGAGATGAGGCCGCGCTGCGCCATCATGCGGCTGGTTCGGCGCGAGAGCGTGCCGAAGATAAACGACTCGACGAGCTTGCGGGCAGCGTGATCCCGGCGCAGACGCAGCGTCGTCAACACGCGCTCGCGCGGGAGCCTGAGGCACGGCACTTTGTATTCGACGGCGAGGTCAACCAGAATATCAGCGAAGAGCGGATGGACGTGGAAATTCAAGTGGCCGTCGATATGGTTGAGGTAGCCGACGAGCTCGAGATGGCGCTCGACTTGCGCGCGCAGTTCGTCGGTCATCGCAGCGCGCATCGAGCGATCAAAAAAATATCGCATCCCCGCGCCGACGGGGCTGTCGATGAACTCGCCCGACGGACGCACGGCGGCGCCGAGTCGCGAGGCATCGAGCAGACAGCGTCCGCGGCAGACGACAGCATGCAAGCCGACGTCGAGCGCGGGATTGTCGCGCGCCATTTCAGCGGCGGCGCGCGCGGCGGGTTCCGCGACCATCAGGCTCGCACTGCGCAGAATTCCGTCGCGATGCGCCCGCATGATGCCGGCATTGACCTCGGGCGACAAGCCGAAGTCATCGGCGTTGACGATCAAGCGCTTCAAACTGCGACACCGCGATTGTCCAAAAACACGAGCACGATTTTGCTAGTATCGGTCGGTTCGCTCAAGCGTCGTTGCGGAATGCCAGAGTGAGATCACGAAATTGATTCTTCTCTTTTACGCGTTCGCGCGAGAGATCGCGCCGTTCAAGCGCCGGCTGCGCAATCGCACGCAGCTCGCCCTCGACGGCTTGCATGGCTTCCGCGCAGAGATCGGCGGCAAGGAGTTTGCCGTGGTCGGACACGGAATCGGACACCGCCGCGCAACCGAAGCCGCGCGGCGCGCGTTCGATCTGATACCCGGAGCACAGTTGGCGATCGGAACCGGCGTCGTTGGTGCACTTTCGAGCGGACTGAAGCCGGGCGATCTCGTCCTCGCCGATCGCGTGCTGACGATTCATGCCGACGGGCAGATGACCGAACAAGTGGCGGTGGTGGGTGATGCGCACATCCGCGCGGTCGGGCGCTCGCTTGCGAGCGCGGGGATTGCCTACTCGAGCGGCGCGATATTGACATCGCATCAGGTGCTCGCGACGGGCGCCGAGAAACGCCGCGCCAAGGAAAGCACCGGCGCGATCGCGGTGGACATGGAAACAGGCGCGATAGCCGCGGAAGCCGCCGCGCGCGGACTTCCCTTCGTCGCGATTCGCGCTGTGCTTGACGAAGTTGACGACGAAATCTTTGGGGCCGAGATGGCAGATGAGGACGGCAATGTGCGGCCGCTCACCGCGACCTCGTATCTGATCCGCAATCCGGCGACGATGCTCAAGCTGCCGCGGATGATGCGAAACCTCTCGCGCGCAGCGGCTTCGATCGCGGACGCACTCACGGCAATCGCGCACGAGGACAAGGTTCATCCCGCCGCTAAGCGTGCTCCCGCGCCGGCGGAGCGAAAGCGCCCGCGCTGAAGCCGCCGTCAATTGGGACCGCGATGCCAGTGATAAACCCCGCCTCGTCCGACGCGAGGAACGCAGCCAGCGCGCCAACCTCTTCCGGCTTCCCATTGCGCCCCAGCGGATGCATGTTGCCGGTGCGCTCCCACACCAACCGCGACGCGCCGGCGGGAACGGTGTTGCAATTCTCGGCGATCGGCGTCTCGATGACGCCGGGGCAAATCGACACGCATCGAATCTGGTGGCGCGCGAAGTCGAGCGCGATTCCCTTCGACATGATCACGACGCCGCCCTTTGCCGCCTGATAGGCGCCGAGATTCGGCACGCCCTCGATGCCCGCGCCGCTGGCGGTGTTGATGATCACGCCGCCGCCCTGCTTGATCATTTGCGGGATCGCGTACTTGCAGCCGAAAAATACGCCCTTCATACACACGTCCACGACCCAGTCCCACTCTTCCTCGCTCGTGTCCACGACGTTTTTGGGCACGAAGACGCCGGCGTTGTTGAACAGGATGTCGAGGCGGCCGAATGCGCGGATCGTTTCGTTGACCATGCGCTCGACTTCAGCGCCGACGCGCACATCCACTGAGACGGATTTCGCGACGCCGCCGGCCTTCTCGATCTCAGCCGCGGTATTGCTCGCGGTCTCCGCGCGCACGTCGGCGACCATCACCTTCGCGCCTTCATTCGCGAACCGAATCGCGCTCGCACGCCCGATTCCCGAACCGGCACCCGTAATCAAAGCGACCTTGTCCTTGAGCAGCATGCTAAATCACCTCGCCTGCGTGGTCGTAGCTCGATGACCGACGCTTGCCACACTCGGCGAAGATTTGGAAGCGCGCCGTTAGGCCGTCGCGCGGTGCAGCTCGTGCTTGCGTGCGCTCGATGGCTTCCAGACTGTAAGATCTCGCTCGTAGGAAAAGTCGGCGAGGTGGCGCTCGATAGCCGCGTCGTCGCCCCAGGATTCGCGGCGAGTCAGAATATGAATCGCGAGAACCGCGAACGGCAGGTAAATGAACACGCCGGCCCATCCGATATTAGGCGCGCCGATTCGAAACAGCATCGTGATTCCGAAGGTCACGATTCCCGCGTAGAGCGCCGGACCGAGTAGCGCGCGCGAGCGCATCGCGGGAAGGAGACCCGCCGGCCTGGTCGAACCACGATTGAGCGTCGCGTCGAGCCACTGGAAAATCGCGATCGTAATCGCCGCGACGAAATACCATCCCAAGTAGTTGCTGATCGGCACGCCGAAGTGCGGTCCCGGCGGATCGTACCAGAATATTTTGCCGAGGAACCATCTGTCGCCGAGCACGCTCAGCGGATCGACGACCATATCAACCATCACCATGAACAGCGCCGCCATCAACCATACTCGCGGCGCCCGGCGAATTTCCCAGGTGTCGAGAATTCGGACGTCACCGCCCCGCCGATACAGTGGCGAACTGAGCAACAGCGCAACCGTGTAGCTGGCGAAAGCGAGAAACGTGAACGACAGCGAGTCCATGAAGGGAACGCCGAAGACCCAAATCTCGCGGGCACGAGTGGCGTCGATATAATGATACAGGCCGAACGGGAATCCGTTGTGGACCGACGACCACTCGCATGCCAGCGACACGGCGTAGGTAAGCACCGTGAACAAAAGCGTCGTGCGCAGACCGAAGTTCACGATCGCGATAAACAAATAGCTAGCGAGGAAGATGAAAACGTACGGGCGCAGCGCGATCGTGGATAGCAGCAGATGCATCGCCAGGCTTACGCGGCGCTCTTCGCCGGCCCTCTGGATCTGAAAAATTCGATAGCTGTCCCTATCGCCGCTTCGATCGGCCCCGGCGAGTATCCAAGTTCCGCGCGCGCCTTGGACGAGTCGAAGAACATTTTCTTTCGCGCCATCCGCACTTCGGTCAGGCTGGCGCGCGGCGCGCGACGCGTGACGGTGCGTGCAAACGCTTCGGCACCGAGCGCATAGCCGAACGCCACCGCGTAGGGAATTCTCATCTTCGGCGCAGGCATCCCGGAAGTCGCCGCGAGCCGCCCGAGAAATTCCTTGAGCGTGAGATTTTCGCCGCCGAGAATATATTTCTCGCCGATACGGCCGCGCTCCGCCGCCAGCAGGTGGCCGCGCGCGACGTCCGCAACACCGACGATGTTAAGCCCGGTCTCCACGTATGCGGGCATCCGCCGATTCAGAAAGTCCACGATGATTCTGCCGGTCGGAGTCGGCTTGAGATCGAGCGCGCCGATGGGCGTCGATGGATTCACGATCACCACCGGCGCGCCTACACGCGCGGCCTCCAGCGCCGCCTGCTCGGCCATGTACTTCGATCGCTTGTAATGACCCGGCATATCAGCGAGCGACGACGGTGTGTCCTCGCGTCCCACTCCCCGATGGGGAATCCCGAGAGCTCCAACCGTGCTGGTGTAAACGATTCGCGAAACTCCGGCGTCGGTTGCGGCCCGGATAACGTACTCAGTGCCCGCGACGTTGGTCGCATACATCGGCGCCGGATCGGTCAGCCACAGCCGGTAGTCGGCGGCAACGTGATAAACCTCGTTGCATCCGGTCACGGCGCGCGCGACGGAATCGAAGTATCGGAGATCGCCGTACACGATCTCGACCGGCAGACCGACGAGCGCGCTCAAATCCGCATTCTCGCGCGCGAGCACTCGCACGCGATCGCCACGAGCGAGCAGCGCGCGCACGACGTGGCATCCGACGAAACCGTTTCCACCCGTGACCAGCGCTAACTTAGTAGTCATTCGATTAGCCAATAGCTATTCGGCGGTCCGTGCGATGACGGCGCCGGCCGCGGCCCGTCCGGAAATCACGGCGCTCTCAATCGTGGCCGGCAGTTCTGTCTGTATCCAGTCGCCGGCCAGAAAGAAATTGGCGATCGGCGTGTTCGCGGTCGGACGCAACTGATGAGACCGCAGGTCCGGCGCCATCGTGGCGTTTTTCTCCTTGAGCACCAGTGACTTCACGACGGTGGCCGTGCGCGACGCGGGTATCATCGCGTGAAGATCGTTGATCACGATATCGAGGATTTCCTGGTTACTGCGATCCACCAGCTTCCGCGCACCGCTGATCACGAAGCTCAAGTAACCCGGATGCGCCTCGCCGCGTTGCGCGAATATCCGGCGTTTGTTGAATAGCCATTGAGTAGTAGTGCCGATAAAGCCGATGAACGGTGAATTAGTCACTTCGCGATCGAGCCATACGTGGACGCAGATGATGGGCGAGCTCGAAAGGCCCGTTAAGCGCGAGAAAAATGGATCCGCCACCGCGTTTTCAGGGAGGAGCCGCAATAACTGGGGCGCCGGCACTGCGCTGATGAAATTCGAAGCCTCAATTCGACGCCCGTCGCGCAGCCGCACGCTTGCGACATGGCCGCGCGCGCCGAGTTCCAGCATCTCGACGATCGAATGCGAAACGACCGTTCCGCCGGCGCGCTCGATCAATTGTTTGGCGCCCGAACAGTAGAGGTCGCTCAGCCCGACGCGCGAATAAACGAACGCCGAGTCGCGGCGGCGCGAAAAAAATGCGCGCTTGAGAACCTCGGCCAACAGTTGCGCCGACGATGCTTCCGGCACGTCATTGAGCGTGGCGATCGACATTGGGTACCAGAAACATTGGCGCGCGTGTTCCGATTGTCCGAGACGGTCCATAAGCTGCGCGACAGTGAGATTGCGCAGTTCGCCGCCGCCGAACCGTTTCATCGCGAGCAGGCGAAGTCCGCCGCACATAACGCTGATCCGCTCCGCCATACTGAGATGCCGATAGCCGAGCAGCGCGGCCGTCATGTGCAGAGGGCCGGGCAGCCGTGCCGTTTTCAGAACCGCGCTCTGGCCGGGACCCGCGAGCATTTCGATTTCCAGATCCTCCCGAAACACCAACTGGCCGTGGGCGCCGATTCGCTCGAGAAAGTCGAGCGTCTCAGTGTAACAACCCATCAGGACGTGCTGTCCGTTGTCGACGAAATCGCCAGTGTCCGCGTCAACGAACGAATATGCGCGCCCGCCGAGCGCGGGTTTGCCTTCGAGCACCGTGACCCGCACGCCGCGCTCGGCGAGCGCGACCGCGGCGCTCAGTCCGGCGAAGCCGGCGCCGATCACGACGGCATCTTTCGTTGCTGATGCCATTTTATCCGCGCAGGGCGCTGAAGCGTCCCTCGGCCCACGCGCGTCCGACCAGATAGAGTTTGTGCGGCGCGGACAGGCTGTGGCGGCGGTCGAGCACGCGATAGTTCGACTTGATGATTCGCTCGAGCAGCGCGGCGTAAATGAGCCGCATCGCCTCTGCCGTCAGCAGGGTTGCGCGATCTTCCGGCGCAAGTTCGCTCTGCGCCAGCGCGTAAAGCTCCCGCGCGCGTCTAGCCTCGAAGTCCATCAGCCTGACGAAGTTGGGCGAGTACACGCCGCCGAGAATTTCCTCCTCGCTCACGTTGAATCGCGCGAGGTCCTCCAACGGTAAATAAATTCGTCCGCGCTCAGCGTCCTCGCGCACGTCGCGCAGAATATTCGTCAATTGAAGCGCCAGCCCCAGGTTCTCCGCGTACAGCTTGGCCGACGGATTGCGGTAGCCGAATATCTCGATGCAGATGAGGCCGAGCGCCGACGCGACGCGATAGCAGTACGGCCGCAGCACGTCCCAGGTCTGATAGCGCTTGCGCGAGAGATCCATCTCGACGCCGTTGATGATTTCCTCGAACAACTCGCGCGGGATTTTAAATCGCCGCGCGCTGTCGGCGAGCGCACGAGAGAGCGCGCGAGTCGGTGCGCCTGCATAGACGCGGTCGAGTTCCTCGCGCCATCGCTCTAGCAGCAGCGCAGGCTCGCGAATCGCTTCGTCGTCGGCGATATCGTCGATGAAACGGCAGAACGCATAGACGGCGTGGAGAGCGCGGCGCCGTTCGGGCGGCAACAAAATGAACGCGTAGTAAAAGCTTGACCGCGAGCGCCGCGTGACTTGAGCGCACCGTTCATAGTCGGCATCGAGCGACGCGTCGTTGCGGACGCTCGCCTCTTCGAGGCCGGCGGCGCTGCGGTCAGACTTCAAGACGGCCACGGATCGCGCTCCATCCAAGTTTCAGGTAGTCGAGTTTCGCCAGTTCCGGACGCATCCGGAACACATCGTAGTTGACGCGATCGATCGCGCGCAGAATCGCGAGCCCGCCGCCCGCGAACATCACGATGTCGCGGCGCAGCCGCTTGTCCACGCTCTTGTGCAGTTCGCCGCCCTCGACGAGCATCGCGCGCGCGACCCCCGCTTCATGACGCATCAGATCGATGAACTCGCGCGACGACGTATGCGCCGCGAGGTCCGCCGGCGTCACTCCAAATCGTTCCATGTCGCGGCGCGGAAAATAAATTCGTCCTTTGTCGAGATCGACCGCAACGTCCTGCCAGAAATTTGCGAGCTGCAGCCCGCTGCAAATCAAATCCGACAGATGCTGCCGTTCCGCGTCGCGATAGCCGAACAAATAGAGCACCAGCCGTCCGACCGGATTCGCGGAGTAGCGCGAGTAACCGAGCAGATCGTCGAGCGTGTCGAAGCCTTTGAAGTTCACGTCGGAGCGAAACGCCGTCAGCAGATCCTTGAACGGCTCGCGCGGAATCTCGAAGCGGCGCACCGTGTCGGCGAGCGCGATAAATATGGGATGTCGCGGGGTGCCGGCGTAAGCCAGATCGAGCTCGCGCTCCCAATCGTCGAGCATCGCGAGGTCGTGATGCTCGTCGGCAAAATCGTCGGCCATTCGCGCGTACGCATAAATCGCGTACATGTGCGGGCGCATCGCGCGCGGCATCAGCCACGAGGCGACGGTGAAATTTTCGTAGTGCGACTTCGCCATCCGCGCGCAGAATTCGTAAGCGCTCGCGACGTCGAAGGTTCCCGCCGGTATCGACGCGTCACGCACCGCACCCGATTCGTACGGCGCCGCTCCGCCCTGCACGTTGGCCTGCGCGCTTGCCATCGTCTCAGGCTGCGACCGGCCGCGCTCCGACAAGTTCGCGCGCCGCGGCTCGCGCCCATCCGTCGGTCTCGAGGAGATCCTCGATCGTGCGCGCCGCGGAGTTGTGATGCCTATTCATCACCGCCTCGATGTGCCGCGGGATGTCCAAGAAGCGCACGCGTCCCACCAAAAAGCCCGCGACCAATTCCTCGTTGGCGGCGTTGAGGCACGCGGTCATCGTGTTCCCGGCGGCGAGCGCCTCGTACGCCAGCCGCAGACACGGGAAGCGCCGCAGGTCGGGCTCTTCAAACGTCAGCCGCGAATTTTCCGCCAGCGACAGCGGCTTCAGATGCGTCATCGGCAGCCGCTCCGGATAGGCGAGTGCGTACGCGACTGGAATCGCCATGTCCGGAATCGCCATCTCCGCGATAACCGAGCCGTCGATCATTTCGACCATCGAGTGGATCACGCTCTGCGGATGAATCACCACTGAGACTTCGGCCGCCTTGAGATCGAACAGCCAGCGCGCCTCGATCACCTCGAGCCCTTTGTTCATCAGCGTCGCGGAATCGATCGTAATCTTGCTGCCCATCACCCAGGTCGGATGCTTCAGCGCCTGCTCGACAGTGATCGATTCAAAACGATCGGCCGGCAGTTCGCGAAACGGGCCACCCGACGCGGTTAAAATTATCCGCTTCAACGAGTCGCGCCCGCGTCCTTCCAGGCATTGAAAGACCGCGTTGTGTTCACTGTCCACCGGCAGCAGCCGCACGCGATTCTCGCGCACCGCCGCCGTGATCAGCTCGCCCGCGATGACCAGCACTTCCTTGTTGGCGAACGCGATGTCCTTGCCGGTCTTGATGGCGGCGAGCGTCGGCTGCAAGCCCATCGCACCGACCAGCGCCGACATCACGAGCTTCGCTTCGGGATGCGTTGCCACGGCGATCGCGCCTTCGAGTCCGTGCACAATCGTAATGCGCTGCGCGCCGAGGCGCGTCGCAAGATCGCGCGCGAGTTCGGGCGTCGCCACCGACACGAGTTCGGGATGAAAGCGCTTCACCTGCTCCGTCAGCAGATCGAGATTGCGTCCCGCCGCCATTGCGACGACGCGAAACCGGTCGCTGAATCGCCCGACCACGTCCAGCGTCGTAACGCCGACCGAGCCGGTCGAGCCGAGAATTGAAATCGCCTTCATCGCAAACAGCTCAGTGCGGCGCCGTCTCCGCCAGCCGCTTTCGGAATCGCCCCAACGCCATCAGCGGAAAGTAATGCGGGTACATGTGGTAGCGAAGATAAAAGTGATTTGGAAATCCGTTGCCGGTCGATTCCCGCTCGTCCCACGCGTCCTCGTCGTTCTGGCGTTCTGAGAGCCATTGCGCGCCGTGCATCGCATTTTCGCTGATTCCTTCTTCGCCCGCGATCAAGGCGATCAGCGCCCACGCCGTTTGCGATGCGGTGCTGGTTCCGCGACCGTGCCACGCAGGATCCTTGTCCGACAGCGGGCTTTCGCCCCATCCGCCGTCGGGATTCTGCTTCGACTTGAGCCACGCGACCGCGCGCTTGATCCATGGCTCGTTGATATCGACACCGATCGCGCGCAGGCCCGAGAGCGCCGAAAATGTGCCGTAGATATAATTGATGCCCCAGCGTCCCCACCATCCGCCCGCCGGCGACTGATTCTTCTTAAGCCATTCCATCGCGCGTTTCGCCACCGGATGCTCGGTGCGGTAGCCGACCGCGCCCATCATCTCGAGCACGCGCCCGGTGAGATCGGGACACGACGGATCGGTCACCGCTTCAACGTCCGCGAGCGGCAAATGATTGAGCCACGTCGAATCGTTGTCAGCGTCGAACGCGGCGAAGCCTCCGTCCTTCGATTGCATTCCCATCACCCAGTTCGCGCCGGTGCGAATTGCGCGCTCCCTGGCCGCAGCATCATCGGCCTTTGAGTCGGCCATTATCGACAGGATCGCTGCCGAATCGTCCACGTCGGGATAGCAGTCGTTGTAAAACTCGAATGCCCATCCGCCCGGCTCGAGGGCGGGCCGCTTCACCGACCAATCGCCCTTCTTGAAAATCTGGTGATCGATGAGCCACTGCGAGGTCTGCTTCATCGCGGGATGGTCGCCCGGCAATCCTGAGTCCAGCAACGCGCGCGCCGCGAGGCCGGTGTCCCAGTTGACCGACACGCACGGCATATACAAATCGTAGTCGCCGAAGTGCCAAATCAGTTCCTGCGAGGCCTCGATCGCCCGCTTCAGTACTGGATGGTCGTTGCGGTAGCCGTTGGCTTTCAGAGCCATCGCGCTCAGCAGGTAGCATGGCTCGATTCCGCCCCACGAGCCGTTGGCCTCCTGATGATCGAGGAGCCATTCTTCCGTGTGGCGCAGCGCGCGGGCGCGTAGAGATTTTATTTTGTGCCGATCGTAGAAGCGCAGAGCCTTGTCGGCGAGGTTCAGCGCACTGCGCAGCGACAACAATTTTTTTCCGCGCGGCTGCTTGAACTTCGTGAAATGCGGCGGCTCGATGTACAGCTCGAGCACTCCGCGCTGGTAATCGATCTTTTTTTCGGGACGCGCCGCCTGCAGCATCATCAGTCCCATCAGCGTTCCGCGCGCCCACGAACCAAGCTCGTAAATGTTGAATGGGAACCAGTTCGGGAAGAGTGAGATTTCGACCGGCAGTGCGGCCGTGGCGTCCCAGGTGATCTGCCCCATCGAGGCCAGGTAAAATCGCGCCAGCGTGCCGCAGTTCACGATTCCGCCCTTCGACAGAATCCAACGCCGGGCGGCCGCCAGCGGCTCGTCGCCTGCGCGCATACCGGTGAGCTTGAGCGCAAAATAACTTTCGATCGTCGTCGAGAGATACCCCTCGCCGCCCTGGTAAAGCGCCCAACTCCCGTCGGGACTCTGCGTGTCGAGCAGATACTTCTTCAGGCGCGCCTCGGTTTCGACGTCAACCGTGTCCATAAAATGGTTGAAGATGATGAACTCCGCGTTCATCTCGGCGTTGGCCTCGAGCGGCGCGTGCCAGTAGCCCTCGGGCTTTTGCAGCGCGAGCAGCGCGCGCTGGGCGCGATCGACGGTGTAGTCAATCTTCGCGACGAACTCGTCGTGCGGCGACATCGCGATTGCCGTGTTTCCAATTTCAACAGCCTGACTCATATTTCATCCTTCATGGAATCACGGCGCACTTCAAAACCGCGCCGCGCTCGAGCATCTTGAACACTTCGGCCAAATCGCCCAGCCGCATGCGCGCGTTGACGAGCGCGCCCGCATTCAATGCGCGCCCCGCCAGCAATTCGTAGGCGCGACGCACGTCACGCGGACGAAAATGAAACGGCGCCATCAACGTCAGATTGTCGTAATGCATCCGCCGCGTATCGACGCTCAGCGCCGTGCCCGACGGACATCCGCCAAAGAAAACCACCCGCCCTCCGCGCCGCACCCGCGCGAACGCATCCTGCCATCCTTCGACATGCCCGGTGCATTCGATCACGAGGTCGGGACCGAAGCCGCCGTTAAGCCGCGCGATTTCCGAGGCAGCGTCGACGCTGGCCGCATCGATGACCCGGTCCGCGCCCAAGTCCTCCGCCCACTTCAGGCGCTTAATCCCCCGCCCGACGACCACCACTTCGCGCACGCCGGCCGCCTTCAGGACGAGCATGTGCAGCAGCCCGAACGCGCCGCCGCCGATGATTACGACGGTTTCGTTTTTTTCCGGGCGCGCCATCTCCTGCGCATGCACCACGCACGAGAGCGGTTCGAGCAGCGCGGCTTCCTCGAACGGCAGATCCGCAGGCTTGATAAAGGTGTTGCGCGCGACAACATGCGCCGGCAGCAGCAGCAGGTCGGCGTAACCGCCGTGCACCATCCGCCCGAGCGCATCGTCGCAAAGATTTTCCTGCCCGTGCTGGCAGTAAAAACAAATTCCGCACGGCGCGGTCGGCGCCGCCATGATCTCGTCGCCGGCCTTGAACGCGGTCACACCCTCGCCCGCTTCCATCACGACGCCGGAAAACTCGTGGCCGAACGGCATCGGAAGCTTCCACACCGGATGTCCGCGCCGAAATGTTTTCAGATCGGTGCCACAACTCAGCGCGCAACGAATTTGAATCAGCAACTCGCCGGGTCCGGGATGCGGCGCGACGTAGTTACGCAACTCGAGGCGCCCCGGCTCGACCAGCACGGCCTGGCGCGAATGCGTCCGCGCGATTTTCGCGGATGCTTCGAGCGCGCTCACAGCTTGCGCTCCACGACGAATGTCGCGATATGCCGCAGAGCGTCGGCGCGATCGCCGAATCGTTGCAGCGCGCGATGCGCCCGCGTTTCGAGCTCGCGCGCCAAATCCATGGAGCGCTCGATTCCAAGAATCGCCGGATAGGTCGCCTTACCGCGCTCGAAGTCTTTTTGCGTGCGCTTACCCATCTGCTCGGGCGTGCCTTGAACGTCGAGCAAATCATCGACGACCTGGAACGCCAGCCCGAGAGCGCGCGCGTACGCGTCGAGCGACTCGATCTGCGACGCGCTCGCGCCGCCGAGACGCGCGCCGCCGCGCACCGACGCCAGAAACAATGCGCCGGTCTTTTTGCCGTGCAGCTCTTCGAGTTCCTCGACCGTCTTCGACTTGCCCTCGCCGAGCAGATCGATCACCTGCCCCGCGACCATCCCGCTGGAGCCCGCCGCGGCCGCCAGCTCCGCAACTGTCTCGAGCACGAGCGCCGGTGACGCGCTCCTGTCCGCCGACAACGCGAGAACCTTGAATGCGTCCGTCAGCAGCGCGTCACCCGCGAGCGTTGCGATCGCTTCGCCGTAAACCTTGTGATTGGTCGGGCACCCGCGGCGGATATCATCGTCGTCCATGCACGGCAGGTCGTCGTGAATCAGCGAGTAGGTGTGAATCATCTCGACCGCGCACGCCAGCCCCATCGCGGCATCGACCTTGCCGCCGACCGCCTCGCACGACGCGAGCGCGAGTACCGGCCGCAGCCGCTTGCCGCCCGCCAGCAGCGAGTAGCGCATCGCCTCATACAAGCGCGCCGCGGAGCCCGTAGGTTCCCCGACGCTTTGCCTAAGCGCCCGCTCAATCAGTTGCGCGCGCTCTTTCAAATAGCTGTGCAAGTCGAACACGTCTCGTCTCTTATCCAGATGCGGGTGACGCTGCTCTGAAAACCTGAATTTTTCGCGCGCGAAGATTCCCTCGGTGTGAGAGGGTTCACGAGTTGGCCGCGATTTCTCAAGCGACGTAGTGCCGCACCATCCGCCACGAGTCCTTCAGATTCTGGCCGAACTCGAGCGCCACCGTCCCCTCGAACCCCGAATGCAGCTTGCAGTCGCGGCAGCGGAAATCCTGCTTGGTTCGATAGTACTCCCAATCTGTCGCCGCATGCATCTCGTCGAGCGTCTTGTAGTGCCCGTTGGTGATGAGGTAGCAGGGCCCCTTCCACCCCCGCGGATTGCGCGTGACCGTCGTCCACGGACTGCACTGCATCTCACGTTTGCCGACCAAGTAGTCGAGGTAAATCGGCGTGTTGATTATCTTGTAGTCGTTCGCCATGTCGCGAACCTTGAAGAACTTCGCCGGCATCTCTTCCTTCTTCAGATACTCGTCGTCGTTCTGCAGCACCTGGTAATGATAGCCGGGACTGAGCAGCATGCCATCGACCCCAAGGTTCGTCAGGTACTTGACCATGTCCTCGAGTTCCTGGCCGCTGGTCTCGCGGAAGACCGTGGTGTTGGTCTGCACGCGGTAGCCCTTCTCCTTCAGCATCTTGATCATCTTGACGACGATGTCGAAATGCCCCTCCCTGGACAACACGCGATCGTTGGTCTCGCGCATCCCGTCCAGGTGCAGGTTGAAGCTGAGATAGGGACTAGGTGGCACCTGCTTGACGAATCGCTCGAGCAGGATCGCGTTCGTGCAGATCATCACGTGACGCTTTTGATCCTCGATCAGTCCCCGCGTCAGCGCCGCGATATGCTTGTACATCAGCGGCTCGCCGCCGCAGATCGACACGATCGGCGCGCCGGCTTCTTCGGCAGAATGCAGAGCCTCGTCGAGCGGCATCATGTCGCGAATCGTGTCCTTGTACTCGACGATTCGCCCGCATCCGATACACGCGAGGTTGCACGCATGCAGCGGTTCGAGCATCAGCACCAGTGGAAAATATTTTTCACCCGCCCGCTTCTTCGCGCGCATGTAGCGGCCCAAGTCGATCATTTGTCTCAGCGGAATGCGCATGCCTGTGCGTTCTCCTGGATCGTGTTGAAGAAAAAAGTCAGGCGGACGGCGCGCCGCCGCCCTCCGATGAAGATGTCCCCGACGGACCGAACAACCACTCGCCCACCATCGCCACCGCCCCTTCGGGGTCGATCGCGTTCGCACCCATGAACAAATATTCGATCAGCAATCCGTTCAGCGCCGACAACAGGAACGCCGCTGCCGATTCCGGCGACGTCCGCCGCACGCAGATTCCCTTCTGCTGCGCACTCGAGATCAGCTCGACCAGCATCGCGCGATATCCGCTGTAGAGCTTCAGCACCTGCTCGTTGAGACCCTCGGACAACTTCTGATCGTGGAGCATCTGCGCCAGAAAAAAACGCACCGAGCTGGCGTTGTCGCGCACGAAAGACAAGTACGACTCGACCAGCTTAAGAATCTGCTGGCGTTCGTCCATCGCCGCCGCTTCTTCGGCGAAGTCGATAAAGTACGGCTCGAGCAGACGGTTCAGCACTGCGACGAACAGCTCTTCTTTGGTCTTGAAATGCCAGAAAATCAGCGCCTTGCTGACGCGCGCCTCGCGCGCCACTTCAGACATCGACGTCTCATGGAAGCCGCGATTGGCGAACAGCTGCATCGCGGCCTTCAGGATCTCGTCGCGCGAATCCTGCGACTGTGCGCGCGGCCCTGCGATACCCACTTTGATCTGCGATACGCCCATATCTCCGCTCTGACTCCCCGCCTTACTCCTGTCGTCGCCCGTAGCCACGAAAATCCGCCCAATGCCCGCTGATTCGAGCCGCCGTAATCCTTGCGTCTCGAAAATCCGGCTAACCATTCGGTCAATGGAAACTTTACCGTCACACTCTCGAAAGTCAAGAGTGACAGTCCGAGCGGTCAGTCGGTCAGCGCGAGCCAAAACAGCTTACGGCCGCGAATTCGCGCTAACTATCCGATTTTACTAGAGTTTCATTTCAAGAGCGTTGTTGATAGACGATTTCCGCGCCGCATCGATTAGCATCAGCGCAACACGCGCCTCGGCTAGGTTGCGGTTTGCGACGGGCGAATCGGTTCCTTCGGCGACCGCTCGCTCGAACTCCGCCGCCACTCCAGCGAACCATGCCGAATGGTACGAATCGTCGGCCATGTCGGCGACAGACAAATCTTCAACCTTCCCCGACCGACCGGTAAGCATCACGCGATCTCCTTCAATCTCGAGACTGCCGCGCTCTCCATAGATAAGCGCCGAAGTCCGGCGAACCGGCGCGCGCCACGAAAGGTGTGCCCGGGATAACGCTCCACTCCCGAAACTGATTCGCACGTCGGCCACGTCGTCAACATCGACGCCAGCCGACGACTCGAGCCGCGCCGAAACTGACGCGGGCGGCTCTCCGCCGAGTAGCCAATACATCAGGTAGAAGACGTGCCATCCGTGATCGATCAGAATCCCGCCACCCGACGCCGCCAACGCCCGCCACTTCGCACCACTGCCGCCAGCACCGGCAGGCTCGGTCCTTAGCCGATCGATCGATACGAACCGAATAGCGCCCAGCCTCCCGTCTTCAATCGCTCGGCGCGCAACCGCATAAGCAGGCGCGTATTTCCAATTGTGCACGCACATCAAGACGCGCCGCTTCTCAGCGGCGAGCGCAGCAAGCTCATCGAACTCGCCAAGCGTGAGCGCAAGCGGCTTCTCGACGAGCACATGCGCCCCGGCGGCAAGCGCCGCGCGCACGGCCACGTGATGCAATCCCGGCGGACTCGCGACATCGACAAAATCGAGCGCCTCACCATCGAGCATCAGTTCGAGGTCGTCATACACGCGGACATTCTTGATGAGTCGAATCGCCTCGTGACGGCGCTCCGAGATCGGATCATGGATCGCTGCGATTGCAACATTCTCGCGCGTACGCCATCCAGCCAGATGCGCTCGCGCAGCAACCTCGCCAAATCCCGAAATAGCTCCCCGCAATTTTGCTCGACCAGCCATCCGCGCCGCTAAGTTTCAGCTAAACCTCCTGACCTCGCAACCTGCACCGCAGCCGCAACACGGCGGTGCAGTCGAAACGCGGCATCGCGGCTTCCCGATTTGGACCTGATTCATACACAATCATCGCAAAACCCGATGGCAACGCTCTTGCTCTCTTACCCAACGAAGGCTCAACAAGAGGGAGGACAGGCGAATCATGTTCGCATGGATTTTAATCGGACTTATCTCGGGATGGCTGGCCGGAAAGATTCTCAACGGCAACGGCTACGGCATGATGGCTGACGTCGGGCTTGGCCTGCTGGGCGGCGTGATCGGAGGAATGATCTTCGCAGTGCTGGGCGTGCAAGCGCACAACTTCATCGGCGCCATTCTGATGTCCACCGCAGGCGCCACCGCACTGGTGATAGCGACAAGAATAATCCGCGACGAAATCTAGGAATCTACAAGAATTACGCGAGCGGGGCGAAGACTTCGCGGCCGATTTTGCGGCCTTTGAGGTCGCCTAGCAGGACCATCGCGAGCTTGTCGGGTTGGAACCAGGATGATGCCAGCTCGACGATGTTGTCGTTGGTGACGGCTTCGATTCCCACCGATAATTCTTCGAGCGAGACGTCGCGGCGGAAATAGATCTCGTTGCGCGCGAGGCGGTTCATGCGACTGTCGGTGGATTCCATTCCCAGCAGCATGTTGCCCTGGAGCTGGCTTTTTGCGCGGGATAGCTCGGCTGGCTCGAGACCGTTGAGCTCTACCTTTCGAAGTTCGGCAACTGTGACTTCGAGGACTTCGTCGACCCACTCGGGATTGGTGCCGGCGTAAACGCCGAAGTAACCCGAATCAATGAACGACGAGATGAACGAGTAGATGCTGTAGACGCGGCCGCGCTTTTCGCGGACTTCCTGGAACAGCCGTGACGACATCCCGCCGCCGAGTGCGGTGTTGAGCACGTAGGCTGCGTAGCGCAGGCGATGCGACTGGCTGATGCCGGGGCCGCCAATGCAGATGTGCGCCTGCTCGAGTTTCTTTTCGCGCGTCAGCACGAGAGGCTTGTCCACCGGCGGCGAGAATTTTTCGACCTTGCCGTCACCGGCGACGCCGCCGAACAGTCCCGCGCATTTCGCGGTGAGGCGCTCGTGCTCGACCTGGCCGGCCGCGGCGATGAAGACACGGCTTGAGCGGTAGCGCTCCGCCATGAACGAAATCAGCTGCTCGCGGTCGATCTTATTTACCGTCGCGATTGAACCGAAAATCGGCAGCGCGAGCGGATGACCTTTCCAGAATTCTTCGGTGAACAGGTCGTGGATGAAATCGTCGGGCGTATCCTCGGCCTGGGAAATTTCCTGCAAAACAACCTGGCGCTCGCGCTCGATCTCGTCGGGATCGAAAACCGAGTCAAGGAAAATGTCCGCGAGCACCTCGGTCGCCATCTCGAGGTCCTTGCCAAGCACCTTGGCGTAGTAACAGGTGTATTCCTTGCCGGTGAAGGCGTTGAGCACGCCGCCGACCGCGTCGAAGGCCTCGGCAATTTGCGCGGCGGTGCGCTTCTCGGTGCCCTTGAAAAGTAAATGCTCGATGAAATGCGAGGTGCCGTTTTCGGCCGGCGCCTCGTAGCGCGAGCCGTTCTCGACCCAGATGCCGATCGACGAGGAAACGACCTGCGGCATCGCCTCGGTAAGGATGCGCACGCCGTTTCCGATAACGCTCTTTTGAATCATTCGCGGACTAATTTCCCTTGCCTGGTTCCTGCTCGGCTTCGCGCATCGAGAGCCGGATTTTGCCGCTGCGATCGACGTCGAGCACCTTCACGTTGATCTCGTCGCCTTCGTGCAGCACGTCTTCGACGCGGCGGATGCGGTCGTTCGAGATCTGCGAGATGTGCAGCAGGCCGTCGGTGCCCGGCATTATCTCGACGAAGGCGCCGAACTCGACAATCTTGCGCACCGTGCCGTGATAGATTTTGCCGACTTCGGGCTCGGCGGTGATCGCCTGGATCATGCTGATCGCTTTTTCCATCGCGGTCCCGTCGGCCGACGCGATCAGCACCGTGCCGTCGTCCTCGATATCGATTTTGCAGCCGGTCTGCTCGACCAGTCCGCGGATTACCTTGCCGCCCGGGCCGATCACTTCGCGAATCTTGTCGGGCTTGATATGCAGCGTGACGATTCGCGGCGCGTAGCTGGAGACGTCCTTGCGCGCCGAGGGCAGCGCTTTCTCCATCACGCCGAGAATGTGCAAGCGCGCGTCGCGCGCCTGATGGAGCGCCTGGCGCATGATGTCCTTCGACACACCGCCAGCCTTGTTGTCCATCTGGATCGCGGTGACGCCAGCCTTGGTGCCGGCCACCTTGAAGTCCATGTCGCCGAGATGGTCCTCGTCGCCAAGGATGTCTGTGAGCACGCGGACCTTGTCGCCTTCCTTGACCAGGCCCATCGCGATGCCCGCGACCGGCGCCTTGGTCGGCACACCCGCGTCCATCAGCGCGAGGCTGCCACCGCACACCGTGGCCATCGAGGAACTGCCGTTGGATTCGAGCACGTCCGACACGACGCGAATCGTGTACGGGAAGTCGGCTTCGTCGGGAAGGATGGGAGAGAGCGCGCGTTCGGCGAGTGCGCCGTGGCCGATTTCGCGCCGCGACGGAGCGCGCAGAAACTTCACTTCCCCAGTCGAGAACGGGGGGAAGTTGTAGTGCAGCAGGAATTTCTTGAAGCGCTCGCCGAGCAGCGCGTCGATCTTCTGTTCATCGGACGACGTGCCGAGCGTGACGGTCGCGAGCGCCTGGGTCTCGCCGCGCGTGAAGACCGCGGAGCCATGCGTGCGTGGCAACACCTGCACGTCGGCGCTGACGTTGCGGATGTCGGTGGATTTGCGATCGTCGATACGCTTGTCGTCGTCGAGGATTGCGAGGCGAACGCGAGTGCGCACGAGGTAGTCGCAAGCGTCGACGATCTCCTTGGAGCGCTCGGGAAATTTCTCGGCAAGCTCGGCCACAACTTTGTCACTGACCGCGTACACGGCAGCGGCGCGTTCCTTCTTGCCCTTGGTGGCGAGCGCCTTCTCGATTCCATCGCCGATGCTCTTTTCGACCGCCTTCAACAGGGCGGCGTCGCGTTCCTTTACCGCGAACTCGCGCTTGGGCTTGCCCGCGCGGCGTTGCAATTCTTCCTGCATCGCGAATATCGGCTGCATCGACTCGTGCGCCGTGAACAGCGCTTCGAGGATCACCTCTTCGTCAACGATGTGCGCGCCGCCTTCCAGCATCATGATCGACTCGGGGCTCGCCGCGACGACGAGCGACACGTCGCTGCCCTCGAGCTCGGTGTGAGTCGGATTGACGACGATTTTGCCCTCGACGCGGCCCATCCGAACCGACGCGACCGGGCCTTTGTGCGGGATGTCGGAGACCAGCAGCGCGGCCGAGGCCGCAATCAGCGAGAGCATGTCGGGATCGTTGTCGCGATCGGCGGATAGCACGGTCACAATAATTTGGGTTTCGCGATCGTAGCCCTTCGGGAACAGCGGGCGCATCGCGCGGTCGATCAGGCGCGAGGTGAGAATTTCCTTTTCGGAGGCGCGCCCTTCCCGCTTGAAAAAACCGCCGGGGATTTTGCCGGCCGCGAACGTCTTCTCGACGTAGTCCACGGTGAGCGGCAGGAAGTCCATGTTGGGCCGCGCTTCATACTGCGAGACTGCGGTCGCGAGCACTACGGTATCGCCGTAAGTCGCAAGCACGCTGCCATGCGCCTGCTTGGCCAGGCGGCCGGTTTCGAGCGAGAGCTTGCGCCCCGCGAAATCAATTTCGAGTTTTTCGTACATTAGTGATACCTGAGGGAGGATTTGAGGCCACGCGACGATTGCGGTTTTTTCACTGCCCGCGAGGCGTCACAGAGGACGCGCCCTGTTACCTGCCAGAGTGGCAGCCAAGGCCCGCGCGCCCGATGTGTTGAGGGCGTCGCGGCAGAATATGTGCGGCCTATCTCCGGATGCCCAGCTTTTCGATCAGCCCTTTGTAGCGCGAGAAGTCGCGCGAATGCAGGTAATCAAGCAGCCGACGACGCTTGCCGACCAATCGCAACAGGCCACGGCGCGTGTGATGATCCTTCTTGTGCGCCGCGAGATGCTCGGTCAACTGGTCGATCCGGGCCGAGAGCAGCGCAACCTGAACTTCAGGCGAGCCGCTATCGTTGGTGGTTCGAGCGTTGGCTTGGATGACTTCCCGCTTACGGGCTGATGGAAGAGGCATTCGGAGTTCTTACTTTCCCTTTTTCCTTTATCTTTAGCCCACCCAAATTAACAGAGCCGGGACGGGGAGTAAAGGCGCGGGAAAATGGGCGGAAAGGAAGGAACTTGATTGTATGTGAAACCCGCGGTGGGTTTCACGCGTCGTTCGGCAGGGTGACCCTGCACCCAGTATTAGGCGCGAAATGTTGAGGACAACCTTTCGCTCTCAATCGGGGGGATTGAAGATGCGCTCGACTATCGCGGTCACGCGTGAGGTTGCCCGCGCTACTGCGATCAGTTCGCCGCCCTGCGATATCACTTTGAAGAGCGGTCCGTTCGGGGGAACCTGAGAATCAAGTGCGCGCGAGTCGCCGTTGCGGAGGCGCTTTTCAGCGGTGGTATCGACGACCAACTCAGGGAAGCCGACGAGCGCTTCGCGAAGAGAAATCAGGCGGGCTAGTGGCGCGCCGGAATCGAGGGCGGCGAGGATGTCGGCCAGCGGCGTCGCGTCGGCGATCGAGAAGGCGCCGTTGCGGGTGCGGCGGAGCTCGTCGAGATGCGCGACCGTGCCCAGCGCGATGCCGATGTCGCGTGCGAGCGAGCGAGCGTAAGTGCCGGGAGAGCAGGTCGTGACGAATCGGATCGTGTCGGGCGCTCCGCAAACGAGATCGAGGCGCTTGATCTTGACGCTGCGTTTTTCGGGCGGCGCGACGTCGTCGCCGCGGCGCGCGAGCCGGTAGAGCGGCACGCCGGCGCGTTTGATCGCCGAGTACACGGGAGGAACCTGCTCGATCGCGCCCGTGAATTGTGCAGAGACCCGCGCGAGTTTCTCGGCGGAGATTGCCGGCACCTCGGCGCGGCGAACTTCGGCGCCGTCGCGATCGAGCGTGTCGGTCTCGACACCGAGCCGGATCAGGCCCGCGTACTCCTTGTCGCCGCCATCGATGAACGGCGCGAGCTTGGTCGCCTCGCCAATCATGATCGGCAGTAAGCCCGTCGCGA